>Ga0134125_10000055_pt1 | contig 169038 bp, 151 predicted proteins | sample KB31751_FD_96464 | JGI IMG/M metagenome (GOLD analysis project Ga0134125, IMG submission 96464) | Terrestrial soil microbial communities with excess Nitrogen fertilizer from Kellogg Biological Station, Michigan, USA - KB3-175-1 | ecosystem: Environmental > Terrestrial > Soil > Unclassified ...
CGCCGAGCAGGTCCGTCTGGAACATGTGATCCTCGAAACCCACGTGGACCGCCAGCCAGTCCGTCGGCAGCACCTGGTAGCCGCCGCCGACCATCACGGTGAACTTCTTGTCACCGGCGAATTGGGTGGCCCCGGCGCCGCCGATGACATAGAAGGAGCTGGTCATGGCGCGGCTGCGGCCGAAGAAGGCTTCGCCCGGCAGGAAGTTGTAGCCGAGTCCGAGGTCGTAGTACGTGAACTTCCTCTCACCTTCGGTCAGCAGCTGGATGTTGCCGCTCAGAGTCTCGAAGCTCGTGCGTCCGCCCGTCGACCGGCCGGCTTCCGCCCGAATGAAGAGGTCTTCCGTCATGTGATAGGCGAGATCGACTCCGTAGGCGGGGTGAGAGCCGAAGTCCTCGATGGACAGGATGCCGTAGTGCGCCCCGATCTCGAAGTTGGAGCTGCGGATCCTCGGCACCTTGGCGGGGTGGCGCTCGACCTGCGGTCGCACCACCCCGGGCGGGACGCTGTCGCTGCCCGCCGACGGATTCGACTGCGCGGCCTCGGCGCGCGCCTCTTCCCTGGCCGCGCGTACCTCGGCACGGTGCTCGCGCCAGCGATGCACGGTGGCGCATCCTGGCAATGCGGGCAGCGTCAGCAGCGCCGCTATCAGAAGAAGACCGCGAACCCGAGTTTCCATTCGTCCTCCACCTGGTTTCGATTCTGCGCCGTGATCACGACATGAGTCTTGTACTCGGCGCGCAGGAAGAAGCTGCGGCCGATGTAATAACGGAACCCGCCGCCCACGTACGCCGTCTGCTCGGTCCGGTTGGCAGGCTGGACCAGAGTGGCTTTCGGCTCGACGTGCAACACCCCGATGCCCAGCATCAGGAACGGGCTCAGGCGCCACTGCGGCATCGGAACGTGGGTCAGACCGATGTCGGCGGTGACGCCGTTGGAGTATCTGCCGAGGAATTGGCCGACCGCCGCCTCGACCGCCAGCTGTGAGTTGAACGAATACGAGGTATACGCGGAGACGAGGTTCGCACCACCCAGGACACCGGCGAACGCACCCATCTCGAAGCGATGCGAGGTAAAGCCGGCGCGGGTGCCGACTCGCAGCGGAAGGGGCTTCCCGTCAGCGAGCTCCGTCTGCAACATGTCAGCCTCCGACGCCCATCCCTCGACACCACGGCGGGTGCGTACCTTGAGCCATTCTGTCCGACGAAAGAGCACGCTGACGCTTTCTCCTTGCGGGACGACGTCGAATACCGGATAGCCGCGGCCAGGTCCCGTATGCAGCTCGAGATACGGAGTCCTGACGAACACCTGCACGTAGCGGCGCGCGTGGTGCCCAAAGAGGTGCGCGCTGCATACGGCGGGTGCCATGAGCCCGATCAGTACCAATACGAGAGCGGTGGGGGCGCTGCGCAAGCCTGGTCCTAGTTCTTCGGCACGTTCGGGTCGAACGGATTGTTATAATTCTGGGCGCCTATGTCGAGCCATTCCGAGATCAGGCGCAGCTCATCGGGCGAGAGAATTCCCGCGTGAATGCTGTCACCGCTGCCGGCAGCGAACAGTGCCAGCGAGGCGCTCGACTCCGGGCCGTTGGCATTGCCGGCATCGAGATAGGGCCCCACGGAGATGGTGGTCGGGTTGCCATTGGCGTCAGGCGGGCCGGGGACGTTGTGCGCGAACAGCAGATCCACATATGAGACGAGCTCATTCGCATCCGTATTCGAGGCGGTCTTCGACAGATCGAGGTTGCCGGCGGGCTGGGCGGCTGCGCCGGCCGCGTTCGTCGGACTGTGGCAGCCGCCTTGGGTGCAGGTATGGTCGGCCGTGACGGTGCCACCCGAGCTCTTGACCTGGCGCGGCAGGTCCCAAATGGGCTGGATGTGCTCGGGATAATTGATGACGACGCGGCAGTTCGAGGCCCACGTGCCCTCGCATCCGGGAGTGGCCGTGGGTATCGGCGGTACCTCGCCGGTCGGCAGCCCCGAGTATTGATAGGCGATGGACGGATTCGCCGTCAGGCCCTGCGAGGTGTCGGTCCAGACGTCCGTATAAAAGACATCGATGCTGGGCGTCAGGCTGCACTGGGCCGTGGACAGGGCGCTGCCCACACAGCTCGCGGCCGCGCGCGTCTCAGCCATGGTTTGTCCGGCCGCGGGCGTAAAGGTGGCGACGCTGTCCGGAAAAGGCGCGCCGCCCGCCGCGCCGGCGTAGGCGGCCGCGAAGAGGCCCGCGCGGCCGTGTGAGTAGGGCTTCGCGGTGGTCGGAGGAGTATGGCAGCCGTTGCATGCCAGCACCTCGCCGGCCCTCACCTGCAGCCAGTCGCTGTGCTCGGGGAATCCGGGGAGGCGCCGCCCGTTGGCATCGAGGATGCTGATCTCGAAGGCGACGTCTGCGGGGACCTTGAGTTTCACCGAGCCGTCAGGCTCTATCGGCGCATAGCCCATGATCTCGCGCATGTAGTCGGATGCACCGAAGGCCTCCTGCGCGAGATTGATCAGCTTCCGGTCCGGGATCGAAACCGCCTTCACCAGGCGGATGAAGCGCGCGGGCCGGTTGCCGGCCGGGGTCTTGCCGTCGGCGAGGGCCACGATCCCGCCGGGCGCGGTGTCCACGCCATCGAAGTCATAGACGCTCCTGATGTCGATCTCGCCCACGCCCTCGCCCTGCAGCTCGGGATCCGGAGTGATGGCCGGAATGAAGGTCGGGATCGTGCGCGGCTGGGCAGCGGCGACATCCGTCACCATCACGCCCTCGGTCGGCTGAATGATCGGCGTGAAGGTGTTCTGGGCGGGATCGAACATCCACAGGCTGTACAGCGGCGGGGCCGCCTGCGCGCTGGGGGCCTGCAGCGCCTGCGTGGTGCAGGGCACGATGGTCGGCGGGTTCTGCGCATTGTTGAGCAGCCTACACTCGGTCCAGCTCACCAGGATGCGCCCGGTTCCGTCCCAGAGCGGCCATGCGGAATTGAATCTGCCGCCCGCCGACGGGCCCGGGAGCGTGCTCACCTGATTCGTCGTCGCGGGTGTCTGGGCAGGACCCGCAAGGGCGGGGTAGGCCAGCAGCGGCTGCGTATTCTCGACGTAGTGGCTGCCGTCGATGATCTCCAGCTGGCCGCCGAAATCCACGCCGGTGTATTGCCGTGCGATGACGAGAACGTTGCCACTCTGCATTTCGCGCGGATGCGAGAATTCGATGACGCTGCCGCTCGTGCCGGTCATATGGCTCTGGGCGCCGTAATAGAGCTCGAGGTCGGTGCCGTCGGGATTGATGGTGTAGAGATCCATCTGATCCTTGCCTGGCGCGTGGTTCCAGCGGGTGAAGAGGATGCGGCCGCTCGCCAGCACGGTCGCATCGCGATCGTGACTCTGATTGAACGAGATCTGATCGATCTTGGTCCGATCGGGGTTGATCACGTGCAGGTCGAAGCTCGGCTCGGTGCGGGCCTCGTCGTCGGCTACGAACTCCGGCTTGCCCTCATTGATCAGGATCGCCTGGGAATTCCTCTGGCGCGTGGAGGAGAAGACGATGCTGCCGTCCGGCAGGTAGTGCGGGGAAACGTCGTTTATCGTATCCGGGGCCGTGTCCGCAGTCGGGTCGATCATCGGCGCCAGCGTATTGGTCGCGATGGTGTACTCGTAGATTCGCCACGAAGGGGCCTTTGAGGGATCCATGTTCGCGGTGACGGGCCCGCGCATCGCGAAGGCGACTTTGGTCCCGTCCGGCGATACGTCCACGTCCTTCACGTCGTAGGTGGCGCCCGCGGTGATGCGCGCGGTGATATTCGTCTCCGGTGCTTCCGGCGAAGCGGCGGAGCGCATATAGAGGTCAGCCGACGGAGAGGTGACGCGCATCATGCGCAGATCGTCCTGCTTTACGGTGCCACCCGCGGTCTTCGGGATCGTCCGCTTGACGTAGAAGATCGGGAAATCGACGGTGCCGGGATCGGGCCCCTGGCTGTTGGCAAGATTGACGCTGCCGCCGCCGCTACCGCCGCAGCCGCCCAGAATGACGGCGAAAATGATGGCAAAAATGAGGGCAAAGCGGCGGACGAGCGCCGCCGCAATGCGGCCGCCCGGCGTCCGGACCCGCGGTTTCTCTGAGAACGGCGTCACGATTTCACGCAGCATGCTCATGCCAACCACTCCGGATGGGCCTTCGCGCCCGACTCCGGTCATGCGCGAACGTAACATAACCCGAGGGACCGCACCGGCCGTTCTTGACGGCCGTGTCGATCCGATCACGCTTCGAAAGGTCCGCGGTCTCGAGCCGCGCTAGTAGGCCTTCTTATGTTCGTGGGCCGCCGTGAACCGACTCGCACTTTGGCGCGCATCGGCGTGGCGAGCTCCGGAGACGGCGACAGCTGTGGACGGATATGGTTGGAAACTGACATCAAACAGCAATGATGTCGGCGTCCTGCGACGTTGGTTTCCGCTTGTCGCAGCCGGTATAGTGCTGCCCGCGCATCGTCATTCGGGAGTGAGCGGGTGCCATGAAACATCGAGCGAAAAATCGCCGCCGCCGTGAGGGTCTCGCGCCGCGCGCCGTCGGCGGCGCCGTCGCGCTCGCACTGTTGGCGGTGCAGGCCGCCCCTCCCGCGCGCGCTGATGCCTGGTCGCAGGCGAGGCGTATCTACGAGCGGCTGGACGGAGTGCCTCCGTCCAGCACCGTGCTGCAGGCGATGGAGACCAAGATCGCCACTGAGTCGGGAAACCAGGGGCTGCTCGATGCGGCCGCGATCGCCACCGATCCGACGACCGGGCCGGATTTCTACAACGTGACGCTGAAGGAATTCGTCAATCCCTGGACCAATCGCAATCAGTCCGCGTTCGTCCCGTTCAACGATTACACCGCGACCGTCATCGGCATGATACGGGACAGCATCCCGTTCAATACGGTGCTGTCGGCGAACATCCTCTACACCGTCGATCCGTCCGCGGGCGTGAGCCTGCCGCCGCCGTCCCCGGCCAACAACGATCACTACGCCACGGCCGAGGCCGACGGCGTGAACTTCGCGAAATACCTGGTACAGACGACTCAGACGGCGGCGTATGGCACGCCCGCCCAGGCCGTCGCCGGAGTATGGACCACGCGCGCGGGCGCCGCGGCGTTCTTCGTGCTGGGTACGAATCGCGCGCAGTTCCGCTTCACCATGCTCAACTACCTCTGCCACGATATGCAGACGGTGATGGACAACACGCGGCCGACGGACCGGATTCGCCAGGACGTGGCGCGCTCGCCCGGCGGCGACAGCCGCGTGTTCCTCAACAACTGCGCCGGCTGCCACAGCGGCATGGATCCGATGGCGCAGGCGTTCGCCTACTATAATTTCGACAGCACCAGCAACCAGCTCGTGTACACGGGAGGGCAGGTGCAGCCGAAGTACGTGAAGAACCCGCAGAACTTCCCCTGGGGCTTCGTCACGCCGGACGACACCTGGTCGAACCGCTGGCGGACGGGGCCGAATGCCGACCTCGGCTGGGACCAGAACCTGCCCGGCAGCGGCGAGGGCGCCGCCTCTCTCGGCCAGGAGCTGGAGAACACCAAGGCGTTCGCCAGCTGCCAGGTGGTGAAGGTCTTCCAGCAGGTGTGCCTGCGCACACCGGTGAGCCAGACCGACCAGACGACGGTCGCCGCCATGCAGTCGAGCTTCCAGAGCGGCTACGACCTCAAGCAGGTCTTCGAGCAGTCCGCCGCCTCGTGCGCGGGCTCCTGACCCCGGAATGGAGAGCATATCGATGATACGCACCGAGTGCACTCCCGCGAATCGGCCGCTGCTTGCGGCGGCCGCCGGGCTTCTGCTCGCCACCATGCTTGCGGGTTGCGGCCCCAGCGGTCCGGCAACGCAGGTCAATCAGCCGACGGGTACCGCCACCGTTGCCAACTACACGGGACCCGCGCCGTCGAGCAAGGACGTGCAGGCCTTCGAGGTGAGTCTGTGGAACAACGTCCGTTCCTCGGACCGCTGCGGCGGCTGCCACTATGCCGGCGGACAATCGCCGCAGTTCGCCCGCTCCGATGACGTCAATCTCGCCTACCAGGCGGCGCTGCCGCTGGTGAACACCTCCCAGCCCGGCGAGTCGACGCTGGTGATACAGGTCGGCGGCGGGCACAACTGCTGGGTCGCCTCGCCCCAGGCGTGCGCCGACACCATGCTCACCTGGATCCAGAACTGGATCGGCGGCGGCTCGGGGGCGGCGGAGAAGATACAGCTCGTGCCCCCTCCGGATCAGTCGGTGGGCGGGACCAAGACCTTTCCCAGCGACCCGAGCAGCTTTTCGTCCACGGTCTATCCCATGCTGAGGCAGTTCTGTTCGGGCTGCCACGACCCCAACTCATCGACGCCGCAGGCGCCGTACTTCGCCAGCTCCGACCTCAATCAGGCTTATATCGAGGCGCAGCCGAAGATCAATCTGGACGATCCTGCCGCGTCGCGCTTCGTCGAGCGGCTGGCCACGGAGTCTCACCATTGCTGGCCGACCACCTCAGGCGGTGCGCCGGATTGCCCGGGCAGCGCGAACCAGATGCTGACCGCCATCACCAATTTCGCCAACGGGATCCAGGCGGTCAGCGTTCCGTCCTCGTGGGTCATCTCGAAGGCCCTCATGCTGCAGCAGGGCATCATCGCCTCGGGTGGCAGCCGGTTCGATTCCGATACCATCGCCAAATACGAATTCAAGGAAGGAACGGGCAGCACCGCATACGATACGAGCGGCGTCAGCCCCGAGGCCGATCTGACGGTCTCGGGCAACATCACCTGGGATCAGGCCTGGGGCGTCATCTTCGGCCAGGGAAGCCGGGCGCAGGCGCTGACCACGAGCAGCCAGAAGATCGCGAACCTCGTCCAGACCACCGGCGAATACTCGATCGAGGTGTGGGCCTCGCCTGCCAACATCACGCAGGCGAAGGCCAACATCGTCAGCTATTCCGGCAGCGACACCGCGCGTGACGTCACTCTGGGGCAGGATGCCACTCAGTACCAGGCTCAGACGCGCAGCGACAAGACGGATACCAACGGCATGCCGCCGTTGCTGACCTCCATGACCGGCAACTTCGTCCAGGCGGCCCTGCAGCACATCGTGCTCACCTACGACCCGGTCAACGGACAGAAGCTGTACGTGAACGGCCAGTTCACCGGCGACGTCGACCCGAACGGCGGCGGCTCGCTCGCGAACTGGGACAACACCTTTGCCCTGGTGCTGGGCAACGAGACCACGGGCGACCGGCAGTGGCTGGGTGAGATCAGGTTCCTCGCCATCCACGACTCCGCGCTCACCCCGGCGCAGATCACGCAGAACTTCAATGCCGGCGTCGGGCAGAAGTACTACCTGCTCTTCGACGTGAGCAGCATCGTGGGCATCCCCCAGTCGTACATCATGATGACGGCGGCCCAGTACGACAACTACAGCTATCTCTTCTACGATCCGACGTTCATCACCCTCACCGCCAATGCGCAGCCGCAGAACATCCCGATCAAGGGCATGCGGATCGGCATCAACGGCCAGGTCCCGACCGTCGGCCAGTCGTTCTCTACCCTCAATACGACCATCGGCGGATCGGCGTATACGGCCTCGAACGGGCAGCTGCTCTCGAGCGTCGGCGCGGTGATCGGCGTCGACACCGGAGTGGCGAGCGACATGTTCTTCCTGTCGTTCGAGCAGCTCGGCAATCAGACCAACGTCTACGTCGAGCCTACCGTCCCGCCGAATCCGACGGTCTACGACAACAGCCCGCAGCCCGACTACGGCGTGCATACTTTTGCGGAGGTCAACGCGGCGATGTCGACGGTGACCGGTGTGCCGGTGAGCGATTCGGCCGTTTCGACGGCGTACGCCAACCTGGAGCAGTCGCTGCCGGCGGTGCCGCAGATCAGCGCGTTCACGGCCTCCGAGCAGACCGCCATCTCGCAGCTCGCGGGCGCGTACTGCGGCGAGCTCGTGGGCAATGCCTCGTACCGCGACAACTTCTTCGGCACCGGCCTCGATGCCGCCATCAGCGGTAATCAGACCTCGTCGGCGTTCTTCGGTACGAACGGGCCCAATGCCAACCAGGACCTGGTGATCACGCCGCTGGTGACTGCGCTGGCCGTCGGCACGACGGTCGATCCGACCTTTGCCACGGCACTGCAGGGCGAGCTCGCCGCGCTCTTCAACAAGATCCCGACTCTGAGTCTGAGCTACACGGCGACCGTGTCCGTGGCCACCCAAGCGGCCTGTCAGGCCGCGCTCGGCAGCGCCGCGCTCACTCTGAAGTAATCGGGCAGGAGACGACACCCATGCTCATCCGAAAGAAGCCGCCCCGCCCGCACGCTCCGCACGAGCCGCTCCTGCACGAAAACCACAGGCGTCCGGTCACGCGCCGCGAGCTGCTGGGCGCGGGATTCCTCGGCGCCTCCGGTCTCGTGATGGCGCCGGCATGGCTCGCCGCGCTGGTGAAGCCGGGAAGGGCCGATGCGGCGATCGGGCTCGCCCCGGACGTCTCGACGCTCGCCACCGGCACAGCGGCTGACGGTACGGTCCAGTGCGCGATGTCGCAGGGCGCCGGCCTGATTCCGTTCATCTGCTTCGACCTCGCGGGCGGGGCAAACCTGGTCGGCTCCGAGGTGATCGTCGGGGTCCAGGGTGGGCAGGCCAATTTCCTCTCGACCGCGGGCTACGGCAAGATGGGCGTTCCCGGCAACATGGTGCCGACCGCGGCCGGTTTCGTGAGCAGCGCGCTCGGCCTCCTGTGGCATTCGGACGGGGCCATCCTGCGTGGCATTCTGTCGAAAGCCACGAGCCCCGCCACCGCCGCCGGCACGAACGGCGCGGTTTTCCCTGCGCTCTCCGAGAACGACACCAACATCAATCCGCACAACCCGATGTATGGTATCGCCACGGTGGGCGCCAACGGATCGCTGCTGACGCTCGTAGGCACCGAGCCCACCGTGTCCGGGGGCAACTCCATGGCGCCGCCGAACCTCGGCGGCGTCGCGATCAACTCCGCGCTGCAGCCGAGCACCATCGATCGGCCGCGCGATGCCACCGGCCTGGTGAGCACGGGCGGTGCGAGCGCCGATCAGCTCTCCGTGGCGGTGCAGGAGTCGCAGCTGCGCATCAGCGGCGGCAGCACCCCGTACTCCGCGACCGCGTCGGATCCTGCCTCCGCCTTCACCGGCGTGCTTACCGAGCCGAACACCGGCACGAGCACGCCCGGCGTACAGCTCTACACCACCGCCGCCACCGATGCGCAGCTCAAGGGCCAGGTGCGGTGCAACTATGTGAAGGCCGCGTACAACGCGGCGAATTACGGCAATCCGTCCGACCTCGATCCCACGCAGGACTCATTCATCACGGGCGGCGGAACGCCGATATTCACCGCCGCGGATTTCAGCGATTCCGACGTCGCGATGACCGCCACGGTCATGAAACTCGTGCTGAACGGCTTCGCCGGCGCGGGCACCATCTCGCTCGGCGGATTCGACTATCACGACAACACGCGCGCGACGGGGGAGACGCGGAATTTCAGGGCGGGTCAGATGATCGGTGCCGTGCTCGAGTACGCGCAGCGCCTGCAGAAGCCCGTCATGATCTACGTATTCAGCGACGGCTCGCTCACCTCGAGCAGCATGGTCGACACGACCCCCGCGGGTCGCGACAAGCTGGCCTGGCAGGGCGACTCCTCGGCGGTCGCGTCGACCTTCTTTCTCCTTTACAATCCGAAGGGCCGGACGGCGCCGCTCACTGCCGGCAGCCAGCAGGTCGGCTATTTCAGCTCCGACGGCTCGGTCGTGAGCACCTCGAGCCCGGGAGCCAATTCGGTCGTGCAGCTCGTCGAGATGGTGGTTCTCAATTACCTGTCGCTCCATACCAACCTCGTGGGCCAGTTCGCCACCAAGTTCCCGCAGCAGGGGCTGGGCTCGCCGAGCGATCAGCAGTCGCTCATCGCCTTCCCGCCCATCGTCTGAAATGGGGGGCCGGCGACGACAGGGCGCGATTTTCGCCGCGCTGGCGGTCGTCTGGACTCTGCCGGTATTCGCAGCGCGGTTTCACGCTGTTCCGGGCGCCTCGGCGCCGGATTTCGCCCTGCGGGCCCTCGCCGGACCCAACGTGCGCCTGTCCGAGCACATCGGCCAGGTGGTCGTGATCTCGTTCTGGGGAGTCGGCTGCGATGCCTGTCGCGGGCAGCTCGCGGTGCTCCAGCAGGATTTCGGCCGCTACCGGGGCGAAGGCCTGCGCGTGTACGCGGTGGAGGTCGCCGACGATCAGGCGGAGGCGCTGCGCTTTGCGCGCAGCATCGATGTCACATTTCCACTGCTGCTCGATCCTGCCAAGAGCGTCGCCCGACTGTATGACGTCGATAACCTGCCGATGACGGTGTTGATCGATCGCGACGGAAAAATTCGCCAGGTAGTGCGCGACTTCAATGAAACTAGCCGCCGGGCATGCGAGGATGAGCTGCGCACGCTCCTGGCCGAATGAACGGACCGTTAACATGCCCGAAGTCCCGTCGCCTCTCGTACGCCGGCCCGCACGCCGGCCGGCTGGCAGGTGTCTGACCGCCAAACTCGTGCTGCTCGCCGGGCTTGCCGCCCTGGCGACGGCTCCAGCCACCTTCGCTCAGAGCGCCGCGCCGGCGGCATCTGCGACCCCTGTCGCGGCACCCCCGGCTGCATCCCAACCCGCCGCGCCCGGCGGACCAGCGGGCGGTGCGGTCGATGAGCAGGTGCAGTCGCTGAAGAGCGACGTCCTGGATCTCAACCGCGATCTCTTCGTCCTCGAGCAGGAGCTGCTCTACCCGGCCAACACGCAGGTGGCCGTATTCGTTTCGATGGATGCGGGCACGTTCTTCGCCCTCGACTCGGTGCAACTGAAGATCGACGGCAAGGAAGTTGCCGATTACCTGTACACCCCGAGGGAAGTCCATGCCCTGGTCCAGGGGGGCGTGCAGCGGCTCTACGTCGGCAACCTGAAGGTCGGCAAGCACGAGCTCGTGGCCTTCCTCACCGGCAAGGGACCGCACAATCTCGACTACACCCGCGGCGCTACTCTGGACTTCGACAAGGACATCGGCGCCAAGTACCTCGAGCTCACGATCACCGACGATCAACGCAAGCTGCAGCCGCAGTTCCGGATCAAGGACTGGGACTGACGCATGGCCCGCTCGGCGTGCTTGTGCGTCCTCGCAGCCGTGACGCTGCTCGCCGGGGCGGCGCCGGCTGCGGCGCGCCTGCACGATCCGGAGGCGCTTCCGGAAGTGCGCATCCAGGACCTCTCCTACGGCGATGTCCTCTTCTATTACTACCAGGGCAAGGACTTCGAGGCGGCCACCCGGCTGTCGGCCTACGAGCATTGGCGGAAGCTGCCTCATCACGAGGCCGATGCGCATCTGCTGCTGGGCGGGCTCTATCTTTCGCTCGGGATGTACGACCGGGCGGACAAGTCGTTCGAAGAGCTGCTGACGAGCGACGTGCCCACGGGCGTGCGCGATCGCGCATGGCTCTACCTCGGCCAGGCGCTTTATGCGCGCGGGCAGTATGCCGAGGCGGAGCGGGATCTGACCCGCATCAGCATGCGGATGTCGCCGGAGCTCGAATCGCAGAAAGAGCTGCTGCTCGCCAACGTGTGGATGCACGAGGGCCGGTTCGACCGGGCCTCCCAGTTGCTCGGAAATTGGCGCGGCTCGCAGCAGGGTTGGACGGCGTATGCCCGGCTCAATCTCGGCATCGCGCTGGTGCGTCAGGGCAGGTTGGCGGAGGCGGCGCCCGTCCTGACCTCAGTGGGCACGATGTACGCGCTCGCGCCCGAGATGCTGGCCCTCAAGGACCGTGCCAATCTGGCGCTCGGTCTCGCCTACCTGCAGGCGAAACAGCCGGCCCAAGCGCGAGAGACGCTCGATCGCGTACGGCTCGACGGACCTTTCTCCAGCGAAGCGCTGCTGGCCGCCGGCTGGGCGGAGGCGGCGGACGGTAACTACCGCGCGGCGCTCACTCCGTGGCTTGCGCTCAAAGCCCGGAACGCGTCCGACCCGTCAGTGCAAGAGGTCGATCTCACCGTCCCCTATGCCTTCGTCGAGCTCAAAGCGCCCGGGCAGGCCGCTCAGTACTACCGGACCGCACTGCAGTCGTACGACCAGGAGGTGGCCCGCATCGACGGCGCCATTGCACGAATCCGCGGCGGAAGCCTGATCCCCGAGCTGCTGGCGCGCGAAAGCGATGCCGCAAACACCGGCGATGTCGGCAACGACCCCCTCGACGATGACGCCCTGCCGGATCGGCTGAGCTATGGATGGTTCTGGCAACTCGGCAGTGTCCCGGACGATCCGGAATCGCACTATCTCTACGGAGTGTTCGCCGGATCCGATTTCCAGGAGGGGTTGCGGAATTATCGCGATCTGAAGCTGATGGGCCGCATGCTCGGGCAGTGGTCGACCAGCATGGACGCCTTCCAGGAGATGATTGCGGCGCGCCGCACTGCGTACGCGGAGCGCTCCCCGAGGATCAGCGCCTTGCTGACTTCGGGCAAGCTCGCGAGCCTGCAACAGCGCCGCGCCGCGCTGGCGGACCGCCTGCAGCAGGTCGCGCGCACCCGCGACGTCGCGGCGCTCGGCACATCCGGCCAGAGGGCGCAATGGGCGCGCGTGCTGCGCGACCAGGCAATGCTCGCGCACGATCCCGACACGCCCTCCTATGCGAAGCTGCGCGAGCGGCTGCGCCTGGTCAGGGGAGTCCTGCTCTACCAGATGGATCAGGGGTTCGCGGCGCGCCTGTGGAGCGAGCGCAAGGAGCTGCGCGGATTCGACGTGAAGTTGGCGCAGGCGCAACAGCGGTGGGCTCGGCTCGCGAACGGAAAGCAGGCATCGCCGGTCGAGACCGGCGATTTCGCCGGCCGGGTGACTGCCTTGCAGCAGCGCATCGATGTTCTTCAGGTCCGGCTCGAAGCGGCGGAGGCGGCACAAGGCCGTGCGCTTGCCGAGCTGGCCGTGGAGACCCTGGAGCAGCAGAAGCGCCGCCTGCAGGGCTACCGGGTCCAGGCGCAGTTCGCCCTCGCCACGATTTACGACCAGGCGGCCCATTCCCGGAATGACAGGACCTCTACCGCGCCGGCAAGGCCCTCGTCCGGAGGATCGCCGCCGTGAGAGGGTATCGCCCGCTGCTTGCCCTGCTGGGGGTGTTGACCGCCTGCCTGGCGCTGTCGCCGATCGCCGAGCCGCGGGGCAACGACCCCAACAGCGCGCCGACGATCCACGACCTCGAATCCCATTCCGTCCAGGTGGCGCCGGGAGGTGCGGTCAGCGCCAGCGACTCGACCGCGATGGCGAGCTATCAGAAGTTCCTCGCGCTGCAGGCGACCGATCCGAAGCTGCGGGCCGAGGCGCTGCGCCGGCTGGGGGATCTCAACCTCGATGCCGGGGACCTGCAGCGCATGGCGAGCGAGCTCTCCGCGATCGATGTGCACGGCGCGGAAGCCATCAAGCTCTATACGACGCTGCTGGCGATTTATCCCGACTACGAGCACAACGACGACGTGCTCTATCAGCTCGCACGCGCCTACGACACCACGGGCCAGCCGGATCGGGCGCTGCATACACTCGATCTCATCGTGCAGCGCTATCCCGACTCCAGGGACATCGACGAGGTGCAGTTCCGGCGCGGCGAGCTGCTCTTTTCCGCCCGCCGCTATCCCGAGGCGGAGCAGGCGTATGGGGCGGTGATCGTCCGCGGCGCGGCTTCGTCGTTCTATGTGCAGAGCCTGTACAAGAGCGGCTGGTCGCTCTACAAGGCGTCGCAGCCGGAGCAGAGCCTGCCCGTGTTCGGCAAGCTGCTCGACTGCGAGCTGTTGGCGCCGGACGGGCGGGTGCGGCCGCTGACGGACCTGCGGCGTGCGGATCGCGAGACGGTAGAAGACTCGCTGCGCGTCATGAGCATCACTTTCTCCCAGGACTCGGGCGCACAGTCGATCGACCGGTTCGTGGGTCACTACGGCACGCGGCCCTACGACTCGCTGCTCTATTCGCGGCTGGGTGATCTTTATGTCGCGAAGCAGCGCTATCAGGACGCCGCCTCGACGTACCTGGCTTATGTCGACAATAACCCGCAATCGGATGCGGCGCCGGACCTTGCAGGCCGCGCCATCCGCGCCTACTCGAAGGGAGGCTTCAGTCAGCTCGTCTTCCAGGCGAAGCGCGACTACGTGGTGCACTATGGATTCGACTCGGCATACTGGCGCACACACACGCGAGCCGATCATCCGGAAGTGGCCGCAGAGCTCGAGACCGATCTCAGGGACGTCGCGACTTACGACCATGCGATGGCGCAGCGGAGCCACGACGTGCGTGATTACGCGGAGGCGGCGCGCTGGTACCGGGAGTACCTCGATTCGTTCCCCGGATCGGCCGATGCGGCGGAGCTGAATCACCAGCTTGCCGATGCGCTGTTCGCCGCGCAGCATTACGCAGACGCGGCGACGGAGTACGAACATACCGCGTATGACTATCCGCGCAATCCGCGGTCGGAGAGCGCGGGATACGCGGCGTTGACGGCATATAAGAAGGCCGAGGCAGGACTGAGCGGCAGCGCGCTTGCCGGCCTGCAGCGGCGCGCGATCGACTCCGGTGTCAGGTTCGCGCAGGCGTTTCCGGACCATCCGGACAGCGCGGGCGTGTTGACACGCGCGGACGAGACGGTGTTTGCGGCGGGCGACCTGGACCGCGCCGTCAAGATCGCGGGCATACTCCTGGCGCGTAATCCGCCCGCCGATGAGGCCAAGCGGCGCATTGCCTGGAACATCATCGGCCAGTCGGATTATGACCAGGGCAAGTTTGCCGAGGCGGAGCCCGCCTTCATCCAGGCGCGCCAGCTCGCCGCCTCCGATCCCAAGATGACCGCCGATCTTACCGAGCGCATCGCTGCCTCCGTGTACAAGCAGGGCGCCGCGAAGCGGCAGGCGGGCGACGGCGATGGCGCCGTGCGGGACTTCCTGCGCGTCGAGCAGGTTGCCCCGGGCTCGACGATCTGCGCGACCGCGCTCTACGATGCCTCCGCGGAGCTCATCCGGATGCAGCAGTGGGGCAGGGCAATTCAGGTGCTGCAGGAGTTCCGTACCCGATTCCCGCATCATGCGCTCACGACTGATGTCGACGACAAGCTGGCCGTGGCATATGCCGGCGCCAATCAGCCCATGCAGGCGGCGCAGCAGTTCGAGACCATCGCTTCGGAGTCCGCGCAGACGCCGGCCGTCAGGAAGGAGGCGCTGCGCCGCTCGGCAGACCTCTATGCCCAGGCTCATGACATTCCGCGCGCGATGACGGCGCTCGAGAAGCTCGTGGCCCAATATCCCGCGCCTCTCGCGGATGCGGAGGAGGCTCGGCAACGCCTCGCCGACTATGCCGCCCAAGGCGGCGATCTGACGGTCCGCGATCGCTGGTATCGCGAGATCGTGAAGGCCGACGCCGAGGCGGGAGCGCAGCGGACGGCACGGACACACTACCTCGCCGCGAAGGCGCAACTCGCGCTCGCCGCGGAGCCGCGGGACGAATTTCGCGCCATCCGCCTGACTCTGCCGCTCCCACGGACGCTAAAGGCGAAGCGCAGGGCCATGCAGCGCGCGATGGCAGCCTACCGGCTGGCTGACTCATATGGCGTCGCCGAGGTCACCACGGCGGCGACTTACGAGATGGCGGGTCTTTACGAGACGCTGGCGCACGACGTCCTCGGCTCCGAGCGGCCGCGCCATCTGAGCGGCCAGGAGCTCGATGAGTACAACTCGCTGCTCGAGGATCAGGTCTTCCCCTTCGAGGAACAGGCCATCAAGGTCTATGGCCTGAATGCGGCGCGGGCAAGCCAGGGCGTTTACGACGAGTGGGTGCGCAAGAGCTTCGCTGCGCTGGCGCAATTGGATCCGGCACGCTACGGCAAGACAGAGCTGATGTCAGATGTGGTCACGAAGCTCAATTGAGGCTCTCATTTGCGTGTCGCTGCTCGCGCCCCTGGCCGCGTGCTCCGTCACGCCGAGGCATGCGGCCGGATCCGCGCCGCCGGCGACGGCTGCCGCCGGCGCGGCGTGCGCTGCCGGCAACGCGGGCACCGCTGGCAGAGCGGGCGTTGCCGGTAAAGCGGGTCAGTCCGCCGCGTGCAAAGTCCCGGCGGGTCCACCACCCGTACCTGCAGAGGCGAGCGCGGAGTTCGACAAAGCGTTGACGCTCGCTCACGCCGGCAACGACGCTGCCGCGGAAACTCAGCTCGCGAGCCTCGCGCGTCAGTACCCGCAGTTTTCCACACCGCTCGTGGACCTCGGGATTCTCTATGGCAAGGACGGCAACCTCGATGCCGCGACGCAGGCCCTGCAGCAGGCGGTGGCGCGTGATCCACACAGCGCGCCCGCGTGGACCGAGCTCGGAGTCGTGCAGCGGCTCGGCGGCAAGTTCGAGGATGCCGAGCAATCTTACGGGCGCGCGATCGCGGCAGATCCGGCTTACGCACCCGCGTACCGCGACCGCGGAGTGCTGCGCGACCTCTATCTGGATAAGCCGGCGGCGGCGCTCGGAGACTTCGAGCAATATCGCAAGCTCGCCGTGCAGGACAAGCCCGTCGCAATGTGGGTTGCGGAGCTGCAGCACCGCACAGGCATCAAGGAGCCGGCCAACGGTCATTCGCCGGCGGCAACCGCGGGCGCGGGCGCTCAACCCCCTACGTCGGCGGCGACATCTCCCGCGCCGCCACCGAAGGCGAGGAACTGACATGCGCCTGTCATTATCGCTACTCATCGTTGGAGCGTGTGCGGCTGGTCCCATTGCCCTGGCCCAGACGGCAACCGGCCTGCCCGCCACCAGCCAGCCCGCGGCAAGTCAGCCTGCTACCAGCGAGGCCGCTACCGCCGAGGCCGCTACGAGCCGGGCTGCCGCCAGCCAACCTGCTGCCGGCCAGTCGGCCGGCGTCCAACACTCAGCGCATCGTGCCCCACGCTCATCCTCGGGCCATTCGCCATCGGCCCATCCCGGCCATCCCGGCAAGGGGAATAAGGGCAGTGCAGTGGCGGGCGCCGGCGGCGTGCTGAATCTTGGTGCGACGGACATCACAGGCAACAAGGAGCTGCCCAAAGTGATGGTCATCGTCCCGTGGAAGGGCTCCCTGGGGGCTGACGGGGTGATCAAACCGACCGACAGCCTGATGGACGAGGTACTGGCGCCGGTCGACCGCAGCGTGTTTCAGCGCCAGGTCAGATATTACGGGCAGCTAAGTGGGAGAGGGGGGGCGCCGGCCGGCAGCCGGGTGGCGCCAGTTGGCGACAGCCACTGACGCAGGTCGGCTGCCGAGCCTGAATTGAGAGGGGCATCGCAGCTTTTTGGACGTTGGTCAGTCAGTTTGGGCGGGTTCGGGCCGACAACCGGCCGGGACTCAGGGCGGGTCTTAAGCGGAGTGTCATCATGGGTCTCTGGAGCTTGATCGTCAGATTCTTTCAGGGGGGCGGGGACTTCATGTACCCGATCGCCGTGGTGCTCGTCCTCGGCGTGTCGATCGCCCTGGAGCGCTATATCTACCTGACCATCACCGCAGTCCGTAACCGCTCGGTCTGGAATCAGATAGTGCCGCTGCTCGCACAGGCCAACTTCCGCCAGGTCGTGCAGCTCACTTCCAAGTCCGATTCGCTCATCGGGCACATCCTGGATTACGGCCTGGCGCGAGTGCAGTCCGCCCGGCGGCGGGACGACATCGAGAAGGCGATGGAGGAGAGCATGATGGAGGTCGTGCCGCGGCTCGAGAAGCGCACGCACTACATCGCCACCTTCGCCAACCTCGCCACTCTCCTCGGCCTGCTCGGCACCGTCATGGGCCTCATCCGCGCTTTCGCCGCAGTGGCGACCATCGACCCGGCGCAGAAGGCGAACCTGCTTTCGGCGAGCATCTCGGTCGCGATGAACTGCACCGCCTTCGGCCTCATGACGGCCGTGCCTCTGCTGCTGATCCACGCCGTCATCCAGACCAAGACCACGGAGCTGATCGACAGCCTGGAAATGGCCTCCGTCAAATTCCTCAACTCGATCACCGAGAGACAGTCGCCGGCGCCGGCCGCGGCCGCGGCCTGATCAGAGCCGCTCCCGGGCCGCAGCAACCGACGAGGACATCCCGATGCGCCGCTCCTATCAGGCGCGCAAGCTCCTGAGACACCAGCGCAAGCCGGCCGAGCTGATGCTCGTGTCGATGATCGACATCTTCACGGTGCTGGTCACCTTTCTGCTCATGACGGCCGTGTTTTCCCACACGGTGATTCTGCAGTTGCACCTGCCGACGCCGCAGGCGCAGTTCCGCGAGCCGCCACCCGGTCTCGTGCTGGAGGTGATGGTGAGAAAGAACCTGCTGGAGGTCGCCGACCGCAACAGCGGGCCGCTCGCGACGTTTCCCAACAGCGCGCAGGGCTACGACTATGCGGGTCTCACGCAGTACCTCGAGCAGGTCAAGGCCCGGTTCCCCACCCTGACGGCCGCCAGCATCCTGCTCGAGCCCGATACTCCCTATGACACGCTGGTGCAGGTCATGGATCACGTCCGCGTATTCCAGACGAGCGCAGGGCTGCAGACCATGCAGGCGGAGCTGTTCCCGGACATCTCGGTCGGCGATGCGCCGTCCGCGCCGGCAGCACAGGTGTCGCGATGAGTGTCTCCAACCGTGCGCGCCGGATGGCGCGGCACCACCTGCGTCACCGGGCCGACGCCGAGCTCAACCTCGTGCCTTTCATCGATATTCTCACGGTGATGGTGGCGTTCCTGCTCGTATACGCAACTCAGGTCGAGGTCATCCACAACGCCAAGGCCGTTCCTCTGCCGGAGTCGATCGCGCAGCAGCAACCGCATCCCACAGTGGTGGTCACCATCACGAGGAGCGACATTTACGTGCAGGGCGAGCGTGTGGCCACCGTTCCGCAGGTCCTCGCGCAGACCGGCGATGAAATCGCCGCACTCAAGGCTGCCCTTCAGAGCCAGCAGGTCGTGGGGACGACGACCACGGATGCGGACCCCGCGCATCGGGAGCTGACCATCATGGCGGACAAGACGCTGCCCTACCAAGTCCTGAAAAAGGTCATGACGACCTGCACCGGCGCCGATTACAGCCACATCGCGCTGGCCGTGCTCGAGAAGGAAAAAGCGGTGACGGCCGCTGAGCTGAGAACCTCCTAGACCCGAGCCGAGTCTGCGCATGGCCCTTGCCACCTATCATCGTGTGTACGAGCTCGCTTGGGATGGGGATCCAGAGTCCAGCCGGCGCTTTCGCCGCATTCTGCAGATCCTGCTCGCCATCGTCGCGGTCCTCGGCGTGTTGTTCCCGCTGTTGCCGACACCGGCTCCGACGGCCGTGGAGACGGAAGTCCCGCCGCAGCTTGCGCGGATCATGATCGAGAAGCTGAAGCCTCCCACGCCCCCAAAGCCGATCGCCAAGCCGAGAGTGACGCCACGGCCGGCCGTCAGGCCGGCTCCGGAGCGCGCCGACCTCGCCCGCGAGCGCGCCGAGCGCTCGATCGACAAGTTCAAGGACCAACTCGCGGACCTGCGCCAGCAGATGACGGACGTGCCCGACGAGACCCAGAACCTCACCGGCGCGGTCCACGCCCAATCTCACGCCGAGCGCTCTCTCATCACCGCGCAGGCCGGTGAGGCCAGTGCGGGGATCACCTCCGCGCCCGCGAGCCGCGGCTTCGGCGGCGGCGCCGGGTCACTGCACGGTCCGGAGGCGACCAGGGTCACTTCCTCCATCATGCAGTCGGGGCTCAACGCCCACTCGCCGGCCGCAGGCCGCGGCGGTGCTGCGGGCCGGTCCGAGGAAGAGATCGCGATGGTCTTCGATCGCAACAAGGGCGCGATATACGCCCTTTATGCCCGCGCCCTGCGCATGAATCCGATGCTGCAGGGGAAGCTCGTGCTAGAGTTCACCATCGCTTCGAGCGGCGTGGTGACGCGGTGCCGCATCGTCTCGAGCGAGCTGCACGATCCGGCTCTCGAGCGCGAGATCGTCGCGCGGGTGATGCTGTTCCGCTTCCAGCCGGAAAAGGTCGATCCCACCACCGCGACCAAGCCGATCGACTTCTTCCCGAGCTGAAGCTCCGGGGGGTTCGATGAAAAGTCTGGCGGCATTCCTGGGCTGCATCCTCTGTCTCGCGGTGGCGCCGGCTCATGCGGCGTGGTATTCGCGCACGGAAGCGATCATGGACACGCGGATCTATGTCGAGCTGTGGGATACCAACGCGAAACACGCGAATGCCGCGATCGATGCCGTAATGGCGGAGATGCATCACGTCGACGACGTGATGAGCGACTTCAAACCCGACAGTGAGCTCTCCCGGATCAACGAGCATGCGGCGCAGCATCCGGTGGTGGTGAGCCCCGAGCTCTACAACCTCATCAGGCTCTCGACCCACTACTCGCAGATCACCGACGGTGCGTTCGACATCACCGTGGAGTCCGTCTGGCGGCTCTATCACTTCCGCCAACACGTTCACCCGACCGATGCCGAGATCCAGGCCCTGTTGCCTACCGTCGGCTGGCGCCAGCTGATCCTCGACGACCGCCACCACAGCGTGCGTTTCGCCCGCCCCGGCATGGCGATCGGCCTGGGCGGCATCGCCAAGGGCTACGTGGTGGACCGCAGCATCGACATCCTCAAGGCGATGGGTATCAGGAACGCCATCGTCACGGCCGGCGGGGATAGCCGCCTGCTCGGTGATCACCGCGGACGGCCGTGGATGGTGGTCATCAGGGATCCGTGGGATCTGAGCAAAGCGGTGACGGTGATGCCCATCGTCAACGAAGCGATCTCCACCTCGGGCGATTACTACCGCGGCTTCGTGCAGAACGGGGTTCGCTACGACCACATCCTCAGCCCGTTCACCGGACATTCCGCGCAAATGGTGCGCAGCGCCTCGGTCATCGCGCCTACCGCGACTCAGACCGATGGCATGTCCAAAACCGCTTTCATCCTGGGGCCGGAGAAGACTCTGGCGCTCATCAACAGAATGCCGCAGTACGATGCCGTCTTCGTCTGTCCGGACGGGCGCGTCGTTTATTCCCAGGGGATCGCGCCGCCTCCGGGCTCACCGCCCCCCGCGCCGGCGCCCGAGTCCCCGCTAGCGGGTGGCAGGAGCGCCCCGGGCCAGTAACGCGAGCGCATCGCCCGTCAGGCGAAAAGTGGTCCATTCGTCCATGGGCACCGCACCGAGGCTGCGATAGAAGCCGATCGAAGGCTCGTTCCAGTCCAGGACGGCCCACTCCAGCCTGGCGCAGCGCCGCTCCACTGCCGTGCGAGCCAGGTACGCGAGGAGACGCTTGCCGATGCCCTGGCCGCGCGCTTCCGGGCGCACGAACAGATCCTCGAGGTAGATTCCGGGCCGGCCCTTGAAGGTGGAGAAATTGTGGAAGAACAGCGCGAAGCCGACGGGCGCGCCGCCGCTGCAGGCGAACACCACCTCGGCATAGCGGCGGTCACCGAAGAGCGCCTCGCCCAACTCCGCCTCGGAAGCCGACATTTCGTGCTCCAGCCGCTCGTAGCGCGCCAGGTCGCGAATGAATTCCAGCACCAGCGGGACGTCGGCGCGCGTTGCGGGCCGGATCGTGATCGTGTCGCTCATGTGAGTCTCGTCTGGTTCGTGTGTGCCGTCCTACGCGATGCTCTGCAGGCCCTGCGCAATTCCGCCCGCGCTGGTGAGCAGTGCCTCGAAGAGGTCGCGGTCGCTGCGGCCCCCGGCGCGCCAGCGTTGCAGAAGGTCCACCTGCATGAGGTTCATCGGATCGATGTACGGATTGCGCAAGCGGATCGACCGCTGCAGTGTCGGCTCGCCGTCGAGCAGCTCGGTGCTGCCCTTCAGCCGCAGCACGCACTCGCGCGCCCGGTCGTACTCCGCGCGGATCTGCGCCGAGAATCGCCGCAGCGGCTCGGGAACGAGCACGTCATAGGCTGCCGCAATCCCGAGATCGGCACGGGCGAGCATGGTCTCCACGTCATCGATGAGATTGCGCAGGAAGAACCACTCGGAGTACGCGGCGCGCATCCGCTCCGCCCCATGCCGCGCGATCGCCGCGGCGAGTCCGCTGCCCGCACCGAACCAGCCCGGCAGCATGTGGCGTGTCTGCGTCCATGCAAACACCCAAGGCACAGGCAGCAGCTCCTGAGTCCCGCCTGCGCGTGACACGGGGCCTGCCGGAAGCCCCTCGAGGTTGCGGCCGTCCTCGCGGTGCACCGGCCTCGAGCCTACCTGCATCCTTTCGATCACATCGATGGGCGTCACGGCGCGGAAATAGCCGTGGAACCCGCTCTCGCCGTAGACGAGGCCCCGGTAAGCTTCGCGGCTGGCCTCGGCCAATGTTGCGGCGCATTCGAGATGTGCCGTGGGGGCAGGCGATCCCGGTGTCTCCGTGGCGGCCTCGCGGCTTGCCACCGTCGCGAGGCTCAGGGCGTTGAAGGCGCGCTCCAGGCTACGCATCGCGATCGGCCGCAGGCCGTAGCCTTGCTTTACCGTCTCACCCTGCTCCCGCAGACGCATCGTGCCGTTGATGGTGCCGACGGGCGCGGACTTCACCAACCCGTCTATCCTGCCGCCGCCGCGTGCGATGCTGCCGCCGCGCGCGTGGAACACGACGTACCTCTCGCCATCGGCGGCGGGCATTTGCGCGAGCGCTCGTTGTGCCTGATGGACGGCATAACGTGACGCGCACAGCCCTCCCTCCTTGTTGCTGTCCGAGTAGCCGAGCAATACACACTGGCGCCGGTCATGAGCCTCGAGGTGCCGCCGGTACACGGGCTCGGCGAGAAGCTCGCGCAGGGTTTCGCCGCAGCGCTCGAGCGCCTCGAGAGACTCGAATTGCGGTGCGATGTCGAGCGCCACCTGGCCGGTGCGCCTGTCGTACACGGATGCCCAGCGAGCGAGAGTCAGAGCGGCCAGCACATCGTCGGCGCCGCGGGCTCCGCTGACGATGAAGTAGCCGACAGCATCGGGTCCGTAACGGTGTCTCGCCTGTGCAAACGCCTCGAAGACGGCGAGATTGCGTTTAGCGAGCGCGTCGAGATCGGCTTTCGGACCCGCATCCTTCTCGAGCATTTCCGCCAACAGTCTGCGCCGCTCGGCGCCCCCTCGCCCGAGCCAGCCGGGATCGTCGTTGCCGCGCGCGATGACCTCATGCAGCACGCTGGCGTGCTGGCGCACATCGAGGCTCGCCAGGTGAAAGCCGAAAGTATCGATGCGGCGCAGGAGCCTGCGGATATAGAAGAGTCCGGCGTTGGCGCCCTTGTTGGCGGCGAGGCTCGCAGCGATGAGCCGCACGTCGTCGCGCAACTGACGCGCGCTCTCGTAGCCGTTGGCCCGTCCTTCGTAGGTCAGCCGCAGCCGATCGCCGATCTGTGTGAGAAACACGCGGTAGGGCATGCGGTCGTGCCGGACGGGGGTCACGCTGCGCGCACCCGGCGCCAGCGTCATGTAATCCTCCATTCGCTGGGAGAGCTCGGGTGACACCGCTATGCGCCCCGCGCTCTGCGAGAGGCGTTGCGAGAGCCTGCGGCAGTCCTCGAAGTAACTGTTGAGGATCATCTGCTGCTGGCGGGCGAGCGTCTCGCGAATGGACTTGGCATGCACGTCGGGGTTGCCGTCCATGTCGCCGCCGACCCAGGAACCGAAGCGCAGGATAGCGGGCAGCTCGATGGAGTCTGCGGGTACCCCGTAGTGCTTCTCCAGCGCCTGCGTGATCTCTTCGTAGAAGGCGGGCACGACGCGATAGAGGATCTCGATCAGATAGAACAGGACCTGCTCGCGCTCGTCGCCGACGGTCAGGCGCTCGCGCGGCAGCTCCTCGGTCTGCCAGGCGGTGGTGAGCTCGATGCGGATGCTGCTCCAGAGATTGCGGGAGTCCTGCGGCGTCAGCATCGGATCGAGCCGGTCGAGCAGGTGCTGCGCCACCCGTTGCTGCTTGCGGAGCAGGGTGCGGCGGGTGGAATCCATGGAATGCGCGGCGAAAACCGGCTCGATGCTCAGGCTGCCGACGAGCGCCAGCACTTGCTCGAAGCGCAGGCCACGGCTCTTCAGGCTGGCGATCCCGTCCTCCACTCCCGACGGCTGGGGCCGGCCGCTGTCCTGGCGGAAATATTCGCGGCGGCGGCGGATGCGGTGCACCTTTTCCGCGAGGTTCACGGCCTGGAACCACATGGAGAAGGCACGGACGAGGTCGCGGGCGAGCGCCGGCGGCCGGCCGCGCACCGAGGCGGCGAGCTCGAGAGCAGCCTGCTCGTCGCCGTCACGACGGCGGATCGCGGCATGTCGGTCGAGCTCCACCAGCTCGAAGAGCTGGCGGCCGCCCTGCTCACGCAGGATCTCCCCGATGAGCGCACCGAGCGCGTGCACGTCCTCGCGCAGGGCTTCGTGCTTCGGCGGAAAATGAATGTCGCTACGGCTCACGGGAGCGGCGCATGGTAGCAGGAAGGAGCCTGGCTGCCCCATGATCGTCGTAGCGAGGGCGCCCCTTATCCGGCAAGGAGGACCGACTCGGCGCGCTCGAGCTCTTCCGGCTGGCCGTAGAGCACCACGACGTCCCCGTCGCGCAGCACCGTGTCCCCGGCCGGCTCGCGGCCCAATATCCCCTGGCGGCGGATGCCGGTGAAAGTTACGCCAACACCGCGGCCGCGCACGTCACGCAGCGTCCGCCCCACTGCCCAGGCGCCTGGCGGGACGACCACGGACTTGATCTCCTCACGGTACTCGTGACTCTCGTCCAGCGGCCGCGCATCGCCTCGCCGGATGATGTTTCGCAGGACGGAGTAGCGGTGGCTGCGGATGTCACCCATCGTCCGCACTACGCGTGACACCGGAACATGCAACAGGATCAGCACGTGTGAGACGAGCATCAGACTGGCTTCGAAAGCCTCCGGCACTACATCGGTGGCCCCCGCCTCCTGCAGCTCCTTGATCCGGGTGTCATCCTGGGTGCGCACCAGTACGGGCACATCCGGCCGGAGCCGGCGGACGCTGCGCAGGATCCCTACGGAGGTCGCCGGGTCGGAGAAGCTGATGACCACGACCGTCGCCGTGTCGAGACCCGCCTTGGTGAGGATCTGCTCGTCGGTCGAGTCGCCGAACATCACCGGGTCGCCCGCCTGGCGGGCCGCGGCGATGCGCGCCGGGTCGAGATCGAGCGCGATGTACTCGAAACCCTGCGACTCCAGGACACGCGCCACGTTCTGACCGACACGCCCGAAACCGCACAGAATGACGTGATCCCGCTTCCCGATGTCGCTCGTGGCGGCGCTTTCGCGCTCGAACGCGGTTCGCGGGGGTCCCGATTCCCGCAGCAGCATGCGGGCGATGCGCTTGTTGTTGTTGAGGACCAGCGGACTCAGGATCATGGAGAGCACGATTGCCACGAGGAGCGGCTGGCCGAAGTCCACTGGAATGAGGCCCGTAGCGAGCGCGATCGTGCCCAGGGCCACGCCGAACTCACCGCCGATCGCGATGACGATCCCGGTGCGCAGCGCCTTGAATCGCGAGCCCGTGAAGGGGCGGGCCACGAGCGCCGCGACGGCGGCCTTCAGGATGACGATCGCGGCGAGCCAGTAGACGACCGCCCCCAGCTCCCCGACGAGCAGATGCACATCGAGCAGCATCCCGACCGAGACGAAGAAAAGCCCGAGAAGGATGTCGCGGAAGGGCCGGATCACGGACTCGATCTGATGCCGGTATTCGGTCTCGGCCAGCATCATCCCGGCGAGGAAAGCGCCCAGGCCGAGCGACAGGCCGGCGAGGCTCGACACCCATGCGGAGGCCAACACCACGAGCAGGACGGCAAGGGTGAACAGCTCCCGCAGCCGGCTGTGGGCCATCTCCCTAAAGAGGGGCCGCAGCAGCCAGCGGCCGGCGGCAAGTACCCCCGCGACCGCGAGCACGCCGCCGGCCACCGCCCCGAGAACGGCACGGGAGCCGAAATGGCCGGGGCCGGTGAGCGCCGAAGCCAGCGCGAGGAAGGGCACGAAGGCGAGGTCCTGGAAGAGGAGGATGCTGAAGGCGAGGCGGCCGTGCGTGCGGTTCAGCTCGGCGCGCTCGGTGAGCTGGTGCAGGAGGATGGCGGTCGAGCTCATGGCGAGCGCCCCGCCCACGACGATCGCTGCCGGCCAGGGTATGCCGCCGAGCCGCGCCAGAATGGCGAATACTGTCGCGGTCGCGGCGACCTGCGCCGAGCCCAGCCCGAAGACCTCGCGCCGCATGGCGATGAGCCGCGGCAGGGCGAACTCGAGGCCGAGCGTGAAGAGGAGGAATACGACGCCGAGCTCCGCGAGCAGGTCGGTCGTGGCGGTGCTGTCCACCACCGCCAGCGCATGCGGACCCAGCGCCAGCCCCACGAGGAGATAGGGGATGGTCGTCGGCAGCCCGAGCCGCCGGGCGACGGTGACCAGCAGCACCGCGGCGGCGAGAAGGATCAGAACCTGGCTGAGCGGCTGCACCCGCGCATTCTAACGTCGGGCGCCGCGCACGCGCTCCAGGCTCGCTCGGGCAAGCCTGGAGGGCGTTTCGCGGGAGATTACAGGGATATGTGGTGGGGCGTGAGCGGGCGGCGATGGGCCGGCGCGATGTGCAGCAGCGGATCCTCGAAGCCCTCGTCCTGTGCCTCCTGCGGCGCCGGCATCGGCTGGCGTCCTTCCAGCATTTCGAGGAGGGTCTCGCGCGCGCGGGCGACGCGGCTCTTGATCGTCCCCACTGCGCAGCCGCAGATCTCCGCCGCTTCCTCGTACGAAAAGCCGCTCACGCTCACCAGGATCAATGCCGTGCGTTGACCAGGCGACAGCGACGCGAGCGCCCGGTTGAGATCGCGCAGCTCGAGTTTACCGTCGTGGTCGGGCGGTACGCTCGGCTCCGGGAGCAGCTCGATGTCCATGCCCTGCGCCTCGAATTTGCCGCGCCGAAGCTGCGAATAATGCTCGTTGCGGACGATGGTGAACAGCCACGCCTTGAGGTTGGTCCCCGGCTTGAAGCGCTGGATGTTGTTGATGGCGCGCATCAGCGCCTCCTGCACCAGATCGTCTGCGCGCACACCGTCACGACACAGCGAGCGGGCGAAGGTGTGCAGCTGCGGTACCAGAGCCACCATGTCGTCGGTCACCATTTGCACCTCTTCCCGGGCCACGCAATGGGCCTCGATTCGATTTTCATTGCTCATGCGGGCAAGTTACTTGCTGCCGGGCGCCGCTGAAGTCGGCAAGGGGGCGGAACGGACGGGGGTGGCTTCCCAAGCTTGTGTCGGACGATTCCTACCGCGGCCGGACCCCGTTGCCGCAGACCGACAGTCGGACGGCTCCTACGCCCGCATCGGATGTGCTTCGGGGTCGCTGAGGCTGCCGCCGATGGCGCATCCGCGGCCCGGGGAGTGAGCATCCGGGCAACTTAAACGCTTGCTGAATGGAGTGAGCATGTCAGACGCAGCAATACTCAACGATGGCAGACCCCGCATGCGAGTTGCCGCGCTCTCCGCCGCGGCCCTGTTGGCCGCATCGGCTCTGGGCGGTTGCGCGAGCCAGCCGAAGCCCACCGCGCAGCTCGTGCGTGCGAGCACGCTCGTCAGTGAGGCCGAGAAGGATCAGGCGCAACGTTATGCGGCCGCGGACTTGCAGCACGCCCGTGACGAGCTGAGCGCGGCAAAGACCGCCGAATCCGACGGCAATAACGATAGTGCGCTCCGATTGGCAGAAAGGGCCGCGGCCGACGCGGATCTGGCCGGCGCCCGGGCGGCGAGCGGCAAGGCCCAACAATCGGCCGACCAGGTGCGCCGCAGCATAGATACGCTGAAGCAGCAGTTGCAGCAGAGCCCTGCTCCGTCCGGCGACACCGGGCCCGGCGCCACCGGCCCCGGCCGGGATCGGCCATAAAGGAGGTCACCGTGAGATATCGCATCAGTTGCCTTTTGACGGTCGCTGCGGCGGCTGCGCTCCTCGCCGGCTGCGCCTCGACTCCGCGGCACAGTCCTGAGCTCGCCCGGGCGCGCAACGCCGTCGAAACGCTGTCGAGCCAACCGCAGGCTACCGAGGCCGCCGAGCCCGACCTCAAGGCGGCGCGGGCGGAATTGAGCCGCGGCGAGAATGCATTGCGCAACGGCCAGCCGATGGACCAGGTGAACCAGCTGGCGTACCTGGCGCTGCGGCATGCGCAGGCGGGGGAGGCGCGCGTCGATGCCGCGCGCGCGCAGGCGGAGATCGCGCAGTCGACCGAGCAGCGGCAACAGCTGCTGCTCGAGGCGCAGAAGCACCAGGCAATGACGGCGAAGCAGCAGGCGCAAAGTGCCCAGCAACAGGTGCAGGCCGCGCAGAATGAGGCGCAGCAGGCGCGAATGCAGGCGCAGTCGGCGCAGCAACAGCTCGCGAGCGAGCGGCAGCAGTACGCTCAGCTGCAGAAAGAGCAGCTTGGGGCGCAGCAGACCGACCAAGGCATGGTGGTCACTCTGAGCAATGTGCTGTTCAATACCGGCAAGACGACTCTGCAGCCGGGGGCGCATCTGCAGCTCGATCGGCTTGCGAGCTATTTGAAGAACCATCCGAAGCAGCGCGTACTGATCGAAGGCAACACTGACAGCACGGGGTCAGCCGAATACAACGAGAAGCTCTCCGCCGCCCGCGCCCAGGCCGTTGCACAGGGGCTGCAGCTGCGCGGGGTGCCGCAGAATCAGTTTCAGACGATCGGGCTCGGAGAGGCATATCCCGTAGCGTCGAACGACTCTTCGGCAGGCCGGCAGCAGAACCGCCGCGTGGACATCGTATTCTCCAACGAGTCCGGGCAGTTCTCCGAGGCGGCGCTTTCACGTCAGGGTGCAATCAGGCGGTGATGAGATGAGATCCGAGCAAGACAGACGTATGGGCACGGGCCGGCGGCAGCAGCATTCCCCGCAGGACGGCAATGAGCGCTACGGTGATGCGCAGCGCTCCGGTGACGAGCAGCGCTTCGAGGGACAGTACGAGAAAGACCCGTGGCGTCCGGAATGGCGTCGCGACGCGCCGCACCGAGGCGAGGAGTTGCGCGGCCGCCGGGCATTCGGTGCCGGATACCAGCGGCGGGCGCAACGCCGATCGGAGGACGAAGAACCCTACGAGCCGTCCGAAGGCTACGAGCCGTTCGAGCCCGGCCACCCCCGCGAGGAGGGCACCCCTTTCAGCGCCGGCGCGTCGCCGCGCTATCTGGGCACCGGGTTTCCCGGCCGCGGTGGGCCGGGATTCACCGGCGGCTACTATGGCTTCGGTGCCGGGAGCCTGGAGCCCGACTGGCGGGCGAGGCACCGCTATCCGGTGGGCGAGGGCGACCCCGGGCGCGACTGGAGGACCGAGCGCGACGGGCGCTCCGAGCAGCAGCGCCGCTATCCGCCCGGCCCGAAGGGCTATCAGCGATCCGATGAGCGCCTGCGCGAGGACATCTCGGAACGCCTGATGGAGGCGCACTACATCGATTCCAGCGACGTGACGGTGGAAGTCTCGGGGGCAAAGGTGGTGTTGGAGGGCACGGTGCCGGAACGGCCGATGAAGCACGCCATCGAGGACCTGGTCGATGCCTGCCCGGGAGTACAGGACATCGATAACAGGATCCGGGTGAAGCGTTAGGCCCGCCGGAAGTCCACTGCGGGGAGCTGCATCGAGCGGCGATACTTGGTCACGGTACGCCGTGCGACCTTCACGCCGCGATCCGCGAGCAGCTCGGTGAGCTGCACATCGGAGAGCGGATTGCGCCGGTCCTCGGCTGCGATGAATTCCCGCAGCAACGCGCGGATCGCCGTGGCGGAGCACGATCCGCCGCTCGTCGTCGCAAGCTGCCGGGAAAAGAAGCGCTTGAAAGCGACCACGCCGCGCGGAGTCGCCATGAATTTGTGGCTGGTGGCGCGCGACACCGTCGACTCGTGCAGTCCGAGCTCGTCCGCGATCTCGCGCAGCGTGAGGGGCCGCATCGCAAGGTCGCCGTACTCGAAGAAATTCCTCTGCCGCGCGACGACCGCCTCCGCCACCCGCTGAATGGTCAGGAAGCGCTGCTCGAGGTTGCGCACCAGCCAGCGGGCCTCCTGCAGGTGCTGCGCGAGGAGCGCGGTCTCGCCGTCGCGCGCCTGGCGGAAATAATCGGCGTACTGTTGGTTGACGCGGATGCGCGGATAGATGGCCGAGTTGACGGTGACCACCCAGCGCTTCTTCTCCTTGCGCACGATCACGTCGGGGACGATCGCGCGCGGCTCGAAGGTGCCGACTTTCGAGCCCGGGCGCGGATCGAGACTGCGGATCAGCTCCATCGCGAGGCGCAGCTCCTCTTCGGAGCATCCGAGCGCCTCGAGCAGCCGCGTGTTGTCCCTCGCGGCCATCATGGAAAGCCTGTTCTGCACTACCTCGAGCGCGATGTCGCGGCCCGGCGTGTTGCGGTCCATCGCCTCCAGCTGCAGTGCGAGACACTCTCCGAGGCTGCGCGCCGCGATGCCGCTCGGCTCGAGCGTCTGCACGATGCGCAGCGCCGTCTCGATCTCTCCCGGCGCCGCACCGGGCGCCAGCGCGGCTACCTCTTCGATCGGCAGGCGCAGGAAGCCGTCATCATCGAGCGCATCGATGATGAGGTTCGCGAGCACGTGATCCCGCTCGGTAAGGCCCAGAAGGAGCAGCTGCTCGCGCAGCGCATCGTGCAGGGTCGCGGGGGAGGCGGTCCATTCCGTCCAATCGGGCGTGTCATCGCCGCCGCCGCCGCCGCCGCTGGACGAGAAATCGAGATCGGCCCGGGAGCTGTCGTCGGCGGCCTCTTCCCGCTCAGCGCGCGGGTCAGCCGACTCCGCGGACTCGGCGCTCTCCTCGAGGAAGGGGTTCTGCGCAATCGCCTGGTGCAGTTCTTGCACACATTCCAGAGCGGAAAGTTGAAGCAGCTTGACCGACTGCTGCAGCCGAGGTGTCAGCGTGAGCTGCTGCTTCAGGCGCAGTCCCAATACGGCATTCGACATTCGAGGAACCCTCTCTCACAAGTCAGCACCACCCCGCCCTCGACGGCGCAGCGAGCCGCCGGGGAGAACTTGCAAGGGCGTGTAAGAACGCCATGCGTGCCGAGCCTTGGCTCAAACTCCCATACGAGCGACATGACATCAATTCACGACGACCACCCCGGTTCCCGCTCAGACGCCGCGTGCGCGCCCGCTTCGGCCGCGCGCCCGCTGCCGTCCGAATGGGAGCGCCTGGCGCGACGCAAGGATGAGCTGGAGACGGTGCTCGCCGCGGGACGCATCGGCTATTGCCGCCTGCGTGCGGGCGGTGCCGCACCCGAGGCCAACTCGCAATTCAAAGCCGAGTGGGGCTGGCCTCCGGATGAGGTGCTCTCCTGGGATGCCCTGGAGTCGCGCATCGACGCGGGCGATCGCGGGCGATTCTCTGACGGGGTACGCGAAGCGCTCGCAGGCGCCGCGCCTCTGGACCTTACGGTGCGGGTGCAGCCGCCGCCCGGGCAGGGCGAGGAGCGCTGGCTTGCATTGCGCGGCTGCATCGTAAGGGATGGCGGTGATGCCGGCTCGGCCGCCCTCGTCATTACCTCGCGCAATGTAACGAGCGAGCACCGCGTCTCCGAGGCCGCGGAAACCGCCAACCGCTCCAAGGACGAATTCCTGTCGGTGATCTCGCACGAGCTGCGCTCACCGCTCAATGCCATTCTCGGCTGGAACCGCATTCTCGCCTTGAAGTGCGGCGGCGATCCCGAGGTCACCGCCATCACGCCGCGCATCGAGCAGAGCGCGAAGGCGCAGTTGAAAATGGTCAACGATCTGCTCGATCTGGGGCGGGTGAGCACCGGGAAGCTCAAGGTGGAGCCACGAACGATCCAGCTTGCGCGCATAACGCGGCTGGCGGTCGATGGCGCGCGGCCCGCGGCGACGGCGAAGGGCATCGAGATCGTGACCTGCTTCGCACCGGGCGCGGGCGAGATGTGCGCCGATCCCGACCGTCTGCAGCAGGTGATCGGCAATCTGCTCTCCAACGCCATCAAGTTCACCGAGTCGGGAGGCCGGATCACCGTGGATTTGCGCGAGGAGGGCACATTCACGGAACTGACGGTGGCGGACACCGGCCAGGGCATTGCGCCCGAGCTCTTGCCGCACATCTTCGATCGCTTCAGGCAGGGCGACAACACGAGCACGCGCCGCACGTCCGGGCTCGGGCTCGGCCTCACGCTCGTCCGCGAGATCGTCGCGCTGCATGGAGGCGCCGTATCCGCGCACAGCGACGGTCCCGGCGCCGGCGCAACGTTCAGCGTCCGCCTGCCGACGGCCATGGCCCAGAACTTGACGCCTGCGGGGCTGCTGACCGTGCAGCTGGAGGGTGCGGCGCGCGAGTTGCCGGAGCGGCGGCAAACACTCGAAGGGCTGTCGATTCTGGTCGTGGACGATGAGTTGGAGGCGCGCACTGTCGTCGCGGAGATGCTGCGGCTGGAGGGCGCCGCCGTCACGGTCACCGACTCTGCGCCGTCCGCGCTGCGGCAGCTGGCGGCGCAGGGCGCCCACTTCGACATCGTCGTCACGGACATCGGCATGCCGATGGAAGACGGTTACTCGCTGGTGCGCAAGCTCCGTGCGATGCAGGTCGGCAGGCGCATGCTGGCCATCGCCGTGACAGGCTACGCTTCCCGGAGTGATGTCGCGGCGGCCATGGATGCAGGTTTCGACCTGCACGTGCCCAAGCCCGTGGACTTCGAGACGTTCGTGCCGCTAGTGCATCGGTTGGCCAACTGGAGGAAGTCAGCGGGGGCGCCGTGCGAAGGCAAGCCGCTGAGCGGCCCCGGGCCGCTCCCGGGGCCGCGGGCTCGAGAAAGCTGAAGTGCCGCGCTCGCGCACAAAATCGCAGGAGCGATTTTGGACGGCCGCAGGCCGGCCCGAAGGGCTCGGTGCAGGGACGGAGCCGAGCAACGCGGCAGGATGCCGCTCTTTGCGCCAATGAACTAGATGCCGGACTGCCAGGTACTCGGCATGCCGGCCACCTCGATCGCCTGCTCGATCGTGAGACATGCCTCGCGGGCCTCGGGTTGCGCCCGCAGGCTGCGCGCGATCGAGTTGAGAAAGGTGCACATGAGCGCGGTGTTGGGATGCGAGCAGTGGAGCTGCTCCTCCACCTTGTCGATGAGCTCGATGAGATCCTCCTGATCACACCGCGGAAACGTCATCCCCGTGACGGCGCTCTGCACGGAGGTCAGCGCCTGGTGTATGGCGGCAGCCTGCTCCGTGTTCATCATCTGATGCATTGGCGACCCTCCGCTCGATGATGCCCGGGATCTTGCGCCGTTCGAAAGCGATCCGTAAAGCGGCCCCCCGGGCCGCTCCCGGGGGCCGCGAGGCGAAACCCGTAATAGCAGCGCGCTCGCGCGAACCGGCAGGATGCCGCACTTCGCGCAAGCAGGACGCAGAAAAAAAGAGCGGGCTGGTCGCACCACAGCCCGCCAAACGGGGGGTCTAGCCACCTGATGCAACGGCCGTGCCAAGCGGCTTTTCACGCCTAATGGCGATTCCGGAGGCCGCCGAGCCGCAGGAGAACCGGCGTGCGTCTGTAAAAAGGTACAGCAGGTGCAAATTGTGCAGCCGAATTGCCCGGCATCGCGGCCGAGCTAGCGGCGCTGGTGGGGCGGGCCGCCCTGCAGGGCTGGCACATCTCGTGCTTGAGGGCGCACTCGTCCCTGAAATCTCAATCCCTTGTCCTGCCTGACTCCGTACAAAACCAGATCTCCTGCCTGACTCCGTACAAAGCCAGATCGTATGCGGTCCAAAGCGGCGGGATCCCGGCTTTGCGCCAGTCGAGGATATGCGCATGACACATAAGTACACGATAGAAGCGCTGAGGGAACTCATTTCCGTTCGCCGCGACAGCGAGCAGGCGTTGAGGATGTGCGCTGCCTCGCTGGCGGCGGGTCCGCTGAGAGAGCTCTGCGTTCGCGGCGCCGAGGAGTGCGCCGATGCGATTGGCGAGCTCGAGGCGTTGGTCCAGCGGCTGGGCGGCGGCCGCCAGCCGCATGGCGCAGTGTCCGGTTTTTGGCGCAGTGGCTGGGCAGGCTTGCGCGCGGCGCTTGCGCGCGCAGAGGACGGGGCTATTCTCGACACGTGCGAGCGCGGAGAGAGCTGGATCCTGGAGGCGTATCGCAATGCCTTGGACGATCGCCTCCCGGATTTCGTACACGACGCCGTGCTGCGCCAGTTCGAGGTCCTGATGAGCACTCACGATGCGATCCGCGGCTATCGCGCACAGCGAGCTGTCCGCGGCGATGCGGCGGCTCCAGGTGCGCAAGCAGGTCAACACTAGGACGGACTCTCCCCTCACGCGCTGGTCGATCAGCCCGGTCATTCTGGCGATCGGCGTCGGCCTGCTCGCAGGTCCGCAATGCCTGAAGCTCATCGACCCGCAGCTTTCCGAAGACGGTGCGCTCATCCAGTCGATGAGCGAAGCAGTCCTTTTGATATGCCTGTTTTGCGCGGGGCTGCGTCTGCGGGCGCCGCTCGAGTGGGCGCCGTGGCGCGTGCCGATGCAACTCGCCTCGCTCACCACGGTATCCGCGGCGCTGCTGTCGGCCGCCGCGGCGTATCTGATTTTCGGGATGAGCCTGCTGCAGGCTTCTCTCCTGGCCGTGATCCTCGCGCCGACGGATGCCGTGCTGGCTGCGGATGCGCACGCTGTGACGGAGGGGGATCAGGAGCCCGTTCCATTCGCTCTCGCGGGCGAGGGGGCCGTGACCAGCGCCATCGCCGCGCCGGTCGTCGTGTTGCTGCTGACTCGAATGGGCGTGACGGGAATGGGCACCGCCCTCTTCGGGTCGCTTACGCTCACTGTTCTCTGGTCCCTCGTCGGCGGCGCGGCCCTGGGCTGGCTGCTCGGCATGGCGTCGTCGCGTTGGCTGGCGCTGATCGACCGCGACCGGCAGGGCGATCTGCTCGAGGAGATGATCGTGTTCGCAACGGGTGCGCTGGCTTACGTGTGCGCGCTCGCGCTGCGCACCGACGCGCTCCTGGCTGCTCTCGCTGCGGGGCTGGCGCTGTCACACGGCGGCCGGCGCCGCACTGCGCGCAAACAACTGCTCGGAGCACGGGTCCTCAGAGTCGCCGGCCGGGCGGAGCGTGGCGCAACCGTCCTCATCATGGTGTTGCTCGGCACCCTGCTAGGGGCGGCCGATTTCACCGCGCGGACGGTGCTCTACGCCGCGGTGCTGTTGATTCTGGTCCGGCCCGTCGGAGTGCGCCTCGGGCTCGGTCGGCCCACGGTGACGTCCGTCCAGCTGCGGATGCTCGAGCTCTTTGCCGCGCGCGGCCCGGCCGCCATCTACTGCCTGGCGCTGGCCGCCACTCACGACCTGCCGGCGACCTTCAGCAGGCAATTGCAGAGCGCCGCGCTCGTCGTGACCGTCGTATCCATCATCTCCAGTACAGTATCGGCGCTCACGGCGCGAAGGCCCAGTCCGGGCCCCGCGGTTTAGAACATGCACATCGCTCCGGTCGCCCTTGGCGGCGCGCGCCGGAGGGCATAGAGTGGACCGCCCTGTAAGGGCTAAGGCGAGCAAATGGCACACGCTTTGATCATCGACGACGACGCGGACATTGTGGACTGGCTGCAGGAGGTGGCTCGCATGGAGGGCTTTACCGTTGCGCGCGCCCAAAGCCTGCGGGATGCGCGGATCGAGCTCGGCCGGCAGCGCCCCGACGTGCTCCTGACGGATCTGGCGCTTCCGGACGGAGAAGGAATCGAACTGCTGCGCGAGCTCGACAAGCCTGAAGCCACCGAGGTCATCGTCATCACGGGTCACGCGACCGTCGACAGCGCCATCGCCGCCCTCAGGGCGGGAGCGAGCGATTATCTCATCAAGCCAGCCGACCTCGAGCGCGTGCAGGCAGTGCTGCGACACGCAAAGAAGACCTCGGCGCTGCAGCATGAAATCGGCGAGCTTCGGGATGAGCTGCGGCGCATGGGCCGCTTCGGGCGCATCCTCGGCAGCTCGCAGCGCATGCAGGTCCTTTACGATCAGCTGACCCGGGTCGCGCCGACCTCGGCCACCGTGATGTTGATAGGAGAGAGCGGCACCGGCAAGGAGCTGGCGGCCCAGACCATCCACGAGCTGTCGCGGCGCCGCACCAGCGCCTTTCTGCCCCTCAACTGCGGCGCCGTCGCGCCGCAGCTCATCGAGAGCGAGCTCTTCGGCCACGAGCGGGGCAGCTTCACCGGCGCCGACCGCCAGCACAAGGGATTCTTCGAGCGTGCCAACGGCGGCACGATCTTCCTCGACGAGATCACCGAGATGCCGATGGAGCTGCAGGTGAAGCTGCTGCGAGTGCTCGAAACCGGCTCGGTCAACCGCGTGGGCGGCACGCAGCCGATTGCGAGCGACGTGCGGGTGATCTGCGCGACCAATCGGGAGCCGGAGAAAGCCGTCACCGACGGCAAGCTGCGCGAGGACCTGTATCACCGGCTGAACGTCTTCCCCATCCGCCTGCCACCTTTGCGCGACCGCGAGACCGATATCGAGCAGCTGGCGCAGTTCTTCCTCGATGAGCTCAATCGCGCCGAGGGAACCCACAAGACGTTCTCGCGCGATGCGCTGGTGCGTCTGTACCAGTACGGCTGGCCGGGCAACGTGCGTGAGCTGCGCAATTACGTGCAGCGGGCCTTCATCATGGCGGACGACGTCATCGAATGTGACATAACTTTGACCGATGCGCCGGCCAAGGTCGATGACGGCACGACGATCACCATCCGGGTCGGGACCCCTCTGGAGGAGGTCGAGCGCCGGGTCACCATGGCGACGCTCGCGTATTGCGGCCACGTCAAGCGCAAGGCGGCTGAGATCCTCGGCGTCAGCCTGAAAACGCTCTACAACCGCCTCGAGACTTACAATGGCCGGGATTCGAGCAGCCGTCCTTCCTCGGCCCAGGATGACGAAGCCGATAACGACCGGGATTCGGTGCGTTGAGGGTGCGTGCGCCGCGTCGGACGATTCCTACAGTCCGTTGCGTTGCAGCTCCCGTTGCCCCTTCCCGAACTCCCATAGGCGGGTTCGCGGATAGGTGTCTACTCTGATGCCGGCCATTCGAGTCGCTGTCGTAGACGATCATCAGCTCGTGCGGATCGGGCTGAAGCAGATTATCGAGGCGCAAGCGGATTTCGTCTGGGCCGGTGAAGCAAAGACAGGACGCGAGGCTCTGACGCTGCTGCGCACAGCCCCATGTGACGTGCTCCTGCTGGACCTGTCGCTTCCCGACATGTCGGGACTCGACGTGCTCCGGCAGATCAAGTCTCACCACGAATCGGTGGCGACGTTGGTCTTGAGTGCCTATCCGGAGAGCCAATACGGGCTGAACGTGCTGCGGGCGGGAGCAAGCGGCTTCGTGAGCAAGAGCGCCGACGACGGAGAGCTTTGCCGCGCGATCCGCGCCGCGGTTCGCGGCGGCCGCTATGTGAGCCCGGAGCTCGCCGAGATGCTGGTGAGCGGGATGCAGGGCGGGTCGCCCGGCGAGCCGCGTCACAGCGTGCTTTCGGAGCGGGAGTTCCAGATCTTCTGCAAGCTCGCCGAGGGCCGCAGTGTCTCGGAGATCGCCGCCGGTCTCTTCCTCAGCGTCAAGACGGTCAGTACCTACCGCACACGGATATTGGAGAAAATGGGAATGAAGACGAACGCCGACATCACCTACTACGCCATCAAGAACAACCTCCTGCAGTGAGGCGCATGGTGGGCGCTGAAGCGCGAGTCCCTGGCGGCTCCTCCAATGCCGAGCGGCGGATCCTCCTCATCGAGGACTCCGCCGTGTTGTCGCGTCGCCTCGTCGACCTGCTGTCGGAGCCCGGCCGCCTCTCGGTCGCCGCGCAGGCGGCGACTCAATCGGAGGCGCTGCTGCGCCTGCAGGAAGCGACTTACGATGTCCTCGTGGTCGACATCGAGCTGGCCGAGGGCAACGGCGTGGCGGTGATCCGCCAGGTCCGGCAGCTCTACCCGCCCGATGCGCAGCCGCTGGTGGTGGTGCTGACCAACTACGCCTCCGATTTCGTGCGCGACCACTGCTTCGCGGCAGGAGCGGACTACTTCCTCGACAAGATGCGCGATATCGCGCTGTTGAAGGCGGTGGTGGTCGATGGGCACTCGAAGTGGAGTCCGCCCAATTAACGCGGAACGCTGACGCGCAGCGTCGTGCCGTTCCCCGGGCTCGACTCGAGATCGAACTGACCGCCGAGCGCGCGCACTCGCTGGCGCATGCCCATGAGGCCGTGCGACCACCGGAACTTGGGATCGGCGGCATCGAAGCCGCGGCCGTCGTCGCTCAGCGCGAAGCGGCAGACCTCGCGCTCCGGCGCGAATCGCAGGCTCACCGACCGTGCGCCCGCATGGCGGATGATGTTGGTAATGCCTTCCTGGACGATTCTGAAGAGGGCGATCGACGTCTCCTTGGGCATCGGTGCGCCGTCCTCGGGTAACTCCAGCTGTACGCGCAGGCCGGCCTTCGCGCATGCCGCCTCCACGTAGGCGCGCAGCGCGGTCGGCAGGCCGAAATGATCCAGCAGCGAAGGCCGCAGGTCCTCGACCACGCGCCGCTTGAGATCCATCGCCTCATCGAGCACTGCACCGAGCTGCCCCAGCCGCTCCTGTAGAGCGGCCTCCGGTACGCGCGACTGCAGCCAGGACAGGTCCATCTTGGCCGCCGTCAGCAGCCCGCCGAGCTCGTCGTGAAGATTGCGGGCCAGCTCCGATTTCTCCTTCTCCGAGAGCTCCTGCAGATGGGTGGAGAGGGCGGAGAGCTCGCGTGTGCGGGCCTCGATCAAGGTCTCCAGGTCGTGCGCATGACGCTCGGAGGCCGCGCGCAGCGCCTCGCGCCTGACGGCATCCGCAGCAAGCAGCCGGCTGAGCGCGAGGAGTAACCCCACCGCCAGGAGCGCGAGGAAGATGACGGCGGCCTGGGTCTGCGGCGCATCGGCCAGCCGCTCGGCGATCGCCGCGGACGCCAGTGCCGCAAACAGCACTCCGAGCAGCGCCAGCCAGGCGCGCGCCGGGAGGAGCCGCAGCGCCGACCACCCGGTCGGCTCGTGAGGCGTTGTTTCCGGGTCGAAGCGGGCTGCTGAAAGCGGAGTTTCCACGGTGGGCATCATGCCTCCAAGGCGATTAAACAGATGCCTGCAGCAAAAAAAAAGCCCCGCCGGAGCGGGGCTTTTTGGCCGGAAGGGGTCTCAGGCGCCCGGGGCCTTCTTCGCCTTCTTCGAATGCTTCTTCATCATGTGATGGGAAGCCTTGTGCTTGGCCTTGTGATGAGAGGACTTCATGCTGTCGGACTTCATGCTGCTGTCGGACTTCATGCTGCCGGTCGAGGCAGCAGCCTGGGGGGCAGCCGACGCGGCGGTGACCGCAATGACCGGGCTGGCAATCAGCATCGCGCCGAGGACGGCGGGAACGAGCTTCTTGAGCATCGACGTCTCCAACAAAATAATGGCGAGGATTGAGAGCAGTTTGGAAATCTCCCGGGCTCTCAGGCCCGGAACGGCGCGCATTATCTCCGCAACCCGGGTCCGGTGGCCCTGCATGACCATAAAGTAATGTTTGTCATTGGATTGGCCCGAAGTCGCCTGGCGGCGCTTCGGGCGGACAGCCGTCGTAAGTCTTTGATTCCGCGGCCCAGGGAGCGGCCCTGGGCCGCTAACTGGCTTTCAGCCGGGCCGCCTAATGTCCCTGAAAAGCGACAAGCGTCCGCACGGGTACATCCAGCGCCTCGAGCCGGCGGGAGCCGCCGAGGTCCGGCAGATCGATGACGAAGCAGGCTGCCAGGATCTGCGCTCCCAGGGAACGCAGCAGCTTTACGGCCGCTTCCGCCGTGCCGCCCGTAGCGATGAGGTCGTCGACCAGGATGATCTGCTCCCCGCGGGCTACACCGTCCCGGTGCATCTCGATCTCGTCCAGCCCGTATTCCAGCGAATAGGCCACACGCACTGTCTCGTGCGGCAGCTTGCCCTTCTTGCGGATCGGCACGAAGCCCGCAGCCAGCTGGTGCGCGATGGCGCCGCCGAGAATGAAACCGCGCGCCTCTATCCCGGCTACGCGGTCGACCTTCGAGCCCGTCCATGGCCGCACCAGCTCGTCGACGGTGCGGCGGAACATCTGCGCGTTGCCGAGCAGGGTGGTGATGTCCCGGAACTCAATCCCCGGCCGGGGATAGTCGGGAATGGTTCGAATCGAGGCTTTGAGCTCTTGCAGGGCTGTCGGGTCCATGAGCCCGACTCTACTACACCGTTTCCAGGTATTGGACGCTGAAGTAGTTTCGCGGGTCGGTCCAGGAGCACCGGGGTATCCAACCCGCAGCCCGGGCCTGACTGGCAAACGATTCCGCGGTGTACTTGTGACAATGCTCGGTGACCAGCCGCTCGCCGGCGGCGAAATCCACGCGCTCGCCGGCAAGGTGCACGGTCTGCTCGCAAGCACTCACCAGATGCATCTCGATCCGGCTCGCCGCCGGCACCCAGACCGCCTCGTGCCGGAAGCAGCCGGGGTCGAAATCCGCCGCGAGCTCGCGGTTCAGGCGGACGAGCAGATTCATGTTGAATGCGGCCGTGATGCCGGCCGCATCGTTGTACGCGAGCTCGAGGATGCGCGGGTCCTTGACCAGATCGATGCCCACGAGCAGCCCTCCGCGGCGGCCGGCGGCGCGGCGCATGAGCTCGAGCAGGCCGACCGCCTGCGGCGGATCGAAATTTCCGAGGGTCGAGCCGGGGAAGAAGACCACCACCCGGGCAGCCGCGCGCCGGGACGGCGGCAGTGTGAATCCCTGCGTGAAATCCGCGCAGACCGGCAGGACTTCGAGTCGCGGGTAGGCAGCCTGCAGGGCATGCGCCGCCTCGAGCAGATGGCTGCGGGAGATGTCCACCGGCACATACGCGGCAAGATCCGGCAGCGCATCCAGCAGCAGACGCGTCTTGCGGCTGGAGCCGCTTCCGGGCTCGAGCAGGAGCGCCTGCCCGCCGATGCATGCGGCCATCTCCGCGGCATGCTCCGCGAGGATCGCCGTCTCCGTGCGCGTCGGGTAGTACTCGGGCAGCTCGCAGATTGCCTCGAAGAGCTGCGAGCCGCGCCGGTCGTACAGGTATGCCGAGGAAAGGCGCTTCGGCACGGCGCGCAGGCCGGCAAGCACTTCTTCGACGAGCAGCCAGTCCGCCGCGTCGGGTCGGGACGCGCGGGCCGCGGGCCGTGGGCTGCGCCGCCTCATGACGCATCCCCTGCGAGCCGCACGCCGCTGAATTGCCAGCGTGCGGCGGGTGGAAAGAAGTTGCGATACGAGGCGCGGATGTGCTCCCGGGGCGTGGCGCAGGACCCGCCGCGCAGGACGAGTTGGTTGATCATGAATTTGCCGTTGTATTCACCAAGCGCGCCGGCCGGCGGCGAATAACCGGGATAGGGCGCGTATGCGGACTGGGTCCACTCCCAGACATCGCCGAACATCTGCAGAAGCGCGCCGGATGCGGCGGCGGGCCGCGGATGCCATTCGCGCTGCTCGACGAAGTTGCCTGCCGGTACCGCCGTGCCTGCCGGTGCCACGCTGCCCGCGGCCAGCTCCCATTCGAATTCCGTGGGCAGCCGCGCTCCAGCCCAGCGCGCGAAGGCATCCGCCTCATAGCAGCTCACGTGGCAGAGCGGCGCTTGCGGATCGAGCTCGCGCATCCCGGTCAGCGTGAATTCCTCCTCCAGGGAATGCGACCAGTAGATGGGCCGTTGCCATCCTTCGCGCCGCGCCAGCGCCCAGCCATCGGACAGCCAGAGCCGCGGATCGTCGTAACCGTCGGCGCGTACGAATTCGAGGTATTCGCCGTTGGTCACCGGCCGGTTGGCAAGCCGGAAGGGCGCGATCAGAGCGCGATGGCGCGGCAGCTCGTTGTCGAAACAGAACCCGGGGCCGGCATGCCCGATTCCGGTGAGGCCGCCCGCGAAATGCAGATGGCGCAGCGGCGCGGCGGGCGCGGGCTGTCGGCTGGGACGCTCCCGGTAGGCCGGCAGCAGGGGATTGAGGGAGAACAGGTGCTTGATGTCGGTGAGCAGCAGCTCCTGATGCTGGCGCTCGTGCTCGAGGCCCAGGGTGAGCACCTCGTCCAGTCCGTCGGGAAGGTTGCCCGCGTCGAGAAGCGACGCCATCCGTTCGTCGACGCCCGAGCGGTAGGCCATGACCTCGGCGACCGTCGGGCGCGAGAGCATGCCGCGCGCGGCGCGGCAGTGCATGGGGCCCACGGTGTTGTAGTAGGAATTGAAGAGATAGCGATAGGATTCGTGGATCGGGCGATAATCGGCCGCCGCGCGCGCCAGTACGAACTCCTCGAAGAACCAACTCGTATGCGCGAGATGCCATTTCGCGGGGCTGGCATCCGGCATCGACTGCGCCACGTAGTCCTCGACGGCAAGCGGCGCACATAGGTCGACGGAGGCGGCGCGCACCGCGAGATACCGTTGAGTGCCTGAGGCGGGATTGCGCCCCGCGAGGTCCTCCTCTGCAAGCTCGGGGGTGATACCGGGAAATGGAGTCATCGGCGGGGCTCCTGCGGGCAGTGGCAGTTTCGCGAGCAGAATCCATACCCACTATGGGGCGACGGCAGGCAGAATCCATACCCACGATGGCATCGAGCCGCATCGCCGGGAATCTGGGACAATGGTCGGCCATGCAAGCCATCGATGCGCTTCTCAAGCGGCGCTCCGCCAAGGCCCTCACCGACCCCGCGCCGGATGCAGGCGCGCTCGCGCTGCTGCTCGAATGCGCCTCCCGCGCCCCCGATCACGGGCGGCTGCGCCCGTGGCGCTTCATCGTGATCCGCGGCGCCGCGCGCGAGCGCCTGGGGGAGCTGATGGCCGATCAGCTGCTGCGCAAGCTGCCGTCCGCAAGCGCCGAGACCCTGCAGCGCGAACGGCAAAAGGCGCTGCGGGCGCCGCTCATCATCGCCGTTGCGGCCGTCTGCAACGCCACGGCCAAGGTCCCGGCGATCGAGCAGGTGCTTGCAGCGGGGGCCGCGGCGCAGAACGTGATGCTGGCCGCCACCGCGCTCGGATTCGGGGCGATGTGGAAGACGGGCGATGCTGCTTACGACGACACGGTGAAGGCGGCGCTCGGCCTTACGGCGGGTGATGCGATCGTCGGGTTCCTTTACCTCGGCACCGCCGCGGCCGATGCCGTCCCGCCGCCGGCACGCGCCGAGTGGCAGGACAGGGTGAGTTACTGGGGCGAGCGGCCCTAGTCAGGGTTGACGAGGGTTACGGTTTGACCACCGCCAGCACGACGATGGCGATGAGCAGCAGGCCCGGCACCTCGTTGAATATCCGATACCAGCGCTGGGAGCGTCGATCGCGTCCCTCGCGGAAGTCGCGGAGCAATTTGTAACACCACAGGTGATACGCGACCAGCGCTGCAACGAACACGAGTTTCACCCGCAGCCACAGGAAATCGAGATATCCCGGAGCGGCGGCGACCATGGAGATGCCGAACACGATCGCGAGCGCGCCGCCCAGCGTCATCAGGCCGAAGAGCCGCCGCTCCATCACCAGGAAGCGCTCACGGCCCACAGCGTCGCATGCGGCCGAGTGGTACACGAAGAGTCGCGGCAGATAGAAGAGGCCGGCGAACCAGGTGACCACGAAGACGATATGGAAGGCCTTGAGCCAGAGCATTCCCGATCTTAGCGCATCGGCTCCCGCCGGATCGCAGCGGGTTGTCCGCCGCGCTCGCTCAGGGCTGCCAGTGGCGGCCGCGCGCAGCGGCCTCGGCGTGCGCATCGAGCGGCTCGCCCAAAATCCGACTCTCGACGGCCGCAATCACGGCAGGCGGCATGGAAGAAGCCGCCGGTCGGTAAGCGCCTGAGCCCCCGTCCGGGAGCTCCGTGCGGGCCAACGCGCTGAGCTCCCAGCCGTCAGCCGCGCGGCAGGCCAGCCCGGCCAGCGCGGCCGGTTGGCGCAGCGAGAAGGTTCTGCAGTATTCGCCCGCCTTCGAGCGGAAACTGACGCCGATCCGCACCGGGGCGGCCGCGGCCTGATTTCCGGTGAGCTGCTGCGACAGGGCATCGGCAAGCATGCCCGCCGCGAATATCCGGCCGCCTCTCATGGCGAGGGGGCCAGGACTCCCCGTGCGCACTAGTGCCATCCGTCCGATGATAACGCCGATGATCAGGCTCGCCGCGATCGCAGTCCACTGCGGCCAAGTCCACCGTTGCACCTGCCGCCGGCGGAGTGGCATGACGTTGTCTTTGCGTGCACCGGGAGGTCCACCGGCGTGTTCGTTGCGCGCGGCCGTCAACAGGCGCGCAGGTACTGGCTCGTCGAGAACCTTGTTGAAAGCAGAGCTGACTCGGTTGCGCAGCGCTTTGTGTTGGGAGATGCGGCGCGCCATCTCCGGGTCGGACGCCATTGCGGCCTCGACCGCTGCGCGAGTGCTTGCGTCGAGCTCACCGTCCGCATAAGCCATGAGCACCTCTTCGGGGAAAGTCACGACAGCACTCCGGAGGTCTCGGACAACATGGCCTGCAGCGCTTCCCGGCCGCGCGCCAGACGGCTGGTCAGCGTTCCCACGGGTACGCTCATGATCGTGGCCGCCTCTTTGTAGGAGAATCCCTCCACGAGGACCAGAGCGATGGCGAGCCGCTGGTCCTCCGGCAGGCGCGCAAGGGCGTCCTGCAGGCAAAGCAGGTCCGGGTCGCTGCCCGCAGCGGGATCACCGACGCGCTCGGCGATGTCTTCGGGCTCGAGCAGCGCCTCACGCCGGCGGCGGCTGCGACCCTCATCGATCCACGCGTTGCGCAGAATGCCGAACAGCCAGCTCGCCAGGGAGTGATCCGGACGGAGCTGCTCGGCACGCGCCAGGGCGCGCTCGACGGTGATCTGCACCAGATCGTCCGCATCCTGCTGGTTGCGCGCCAGGGAGCGCGCAAATCGCCGCAGGCGCGGCAGAAGCCCGATGATGCGGTCACTGAGGTCCTCGCCGGATGGTCCCATGCCTCTCGATCGTACTTACGGTGGTGGCGGCCATTTTCTTCCATGTACCGGTACATTCAACTAGCTTAGCGGCATGATTCGAACGCTATTTGTCATCGGCCTGATTCTGGGCCCCGTGGCGGCGGCGCAGATCCTGCGCGGCCCGGGCCTGCCTGTCTTGCCGGGCGGGCTGCCCGGCGGCCTTCCCGGTGGTCTGCCCGGAAGCGCCGGCCTGCCCGGCCTGGCGCAGCAAGCCGCTGGCGGCCTCAACGATGAGGTCGATCGACTCGAGCACGCGCGAGCACTGCGCATCCGACAGCTCTTGCGTCGCCATGCGGATGTGGTCGAGGCAGACCCGAATGGCGACCCGATCGTACGAGGTGAGGTGCTGGCGTACTCGCCGACGGATGCGACGCTGGCCCGTGCGCTCAGCGTGGGATTTTCCGTCGTACGCGAGCGCTCCATGGGTACGCTGGGAGTCCGCATCGTGGTGCTCGGTGTGCCGCGCGGCGCGGCTACGGGCCGCGCACTGAGTCTGTTGCGGCGCATGGATCCCGCGGGAACCTATGCTTTCAACAACATCTATACCGAGAGCGGCTCTGCCGGGAGCGCGCCTGCGGTCCGCGCACCGGGAGTGCCCACTGCGCGAACCGCGGGAACCGACGGCGGCATCGTTCTCGGGCTCATCGACGGCGGTGTTGGGACCGCGCAGCCTGTGTTCAAAGGCATCGACGTGCAGCAACACGGCTGCGGCGGCGCCGTGATACCGAGCGCGCACGGCACGGAGGTCGCCTCGCTGATGGTGGGCCGGTCTGCGCGGTTCGGCGGCGCTGCGCCGGGTGCGGTGCTCTATGCCGCGGATGTCTACTGCGGCAAGCCCACCGGCGGCGCCGTCGATGCGATCGCGGATGGCCTGGACTGGCTGGCCGGCCGCAAGGTGCCGGTAATCAACGTCAGTCTCGTGGGGCCCTCCAACGCGCTGCTGCAGCAGGTGATTGCCCGTTTGGTAGCTCGTGGCGTACTCATCGTGGCCGCCGTGGGCAACGACGGTCCGGCGGCGCCGCCGCTCTATCCCGCAGCCTGCCCGGGCGTCATCGGCGTGACGGCGGTGGATGCGCGCCGGCGGGTGATTTTCGAGGCGGAGCGCGGCCCGCAGGTCATGTTCGCGGCGCCCGGTGCGGATATTCCGGCGGCCGCCCTGCCGGATGAGTTCGTTACGGTGCGCGGAACATCCTTTGCCGCGCCACTCGTCGCGGGTCTCCTGGCCGGGAAGTTGCGCAGTATCGCCGCAGGAGGTGACGCAATCGATCCCGCCACGGCTCATGCAGCCATCGATGCGCTTGCGCACGCCGCCATCCACCTTGGTGGGCCGGGCCGCAATGAGGTCTTCGGCTACGGGCTGGTTGGCGCCAGCCTGCCTTCGCCGCGGCCACGATCCGGAACATAAGTCAAATGAAAGAAATGCCGGCCACCTCGGGAAGAATCGGGCCGGCGCGGTCGTAGTTCCTTTCGAAGGTCGCGGATCGGCCGCGGCCCCTCGAGAGGAGGATGACCATGACCCTGAAGACACACCATCTTTTCGCGAGTGCCGCTGTCGCCGCAATGTTTGCCTTCAATACGCCGGCGCATGCGCAGCTCGTCGGCGGCGCGCTGGGTGGCGCGGCAGGCGGTGCCCTCGGCGGCGGCTTCGGCCCGGCCGGCGGCAGTATCAATGGCGGCGGCTGGGGCCTGATGAACGGCTCCATCACGAGAGAGACTGGGTTCGGGCGCCTGCAGCACGCCGCGGGGACGGGCGAGTCAGCCACTCGAAACGGCGCCAGCCGCGCCGCTGGCGCCGCTGCGAATGGCGCCGCGCGAAGGCGCGGAGCCCTGGAGAGTGATGGCGGGAGCCTGGCCGACAAAAGCCGCAATGCGGCCGTCAATGTTGCCGGATCGGGGTCCGGAGCCGCGGCCGGCGCTGCCCAGGGCGCTGCGAGCCCGCAGCCGGATGTCGGCAAGCCGCAAATTCCGGCCGCCGGCGGTCTCAACACCGGGGGCGCGATGAGCGGCACTCTCGCAGGCATCGGGTCGGCATCGGCAGCGACCCCATCGAGCTCCGCAAGCCGGGGCTCGGATCAAGGGCACCACGGCGGCGGCTCGGGACGCTCGGCCCATGCCGGCGGCGGGAGTGATTCCGGCGGCGGGCTGAGCAATGGAATCGGTGCCGCCTTCGGCGGCGGGGCCTCCGGACAGGGATCGGCGGGGAACACCGCGGCCGACGGCAGCTCTTCGGCGAGCGGTCAGGCGACGGCCTCCCGGCAACCGTCCGCATCGGCTTCCGCCGAGGGCGGAGCCGCCGCGAGCACTTCCCAACACTGAAGCCGGAAACGGGAACCTTCGGGCTGCGAACGGGTCGGCTTGGCCGCAGGCGGCGATTCGAGTCACAATTCGGACATGCCGACCCGTTCCCGCCGCAAGCGCCCGGCCACACCGAAGCCGCCTGACCCGGCGCACGTCCTGGTCATCGATGTCGGCGGCTCGCACGTCAAGTTCCGCATGGGCGGCCGCGGTGCGATCCGCAGGTTCGCGTCAGGCCCGGACATGACTGCCGCCGATATGGCGCGCCAGGTCCGCAAGCTTGCCCGCGGTCTGCCTTACCAGGCGGTGTCGATCGGCTATCCCGGCCTGGTATTGCGCGGCCGGATCGCCGCCGAGCCCTTCAACCTCGGGCCGGGTTGGGTCGGATATGACTTCGAGAAGAGCTTCGGCCGGCCGGTACGGGTGATCAACGATGCGACCATGCAGGCGCTCGGCAGCTATGAGGGCGGCCGGATGCTGTTTCTCGGCCTCGGCACGGGCCTCGGCGCGACGCTGATCGTCGACGGCACGGTCGAGCCGATGGAGATCGGCCACATGCCCTACAAGCGCGGCCGCACTTTCGAGGACTATGCCGGCGAGCGCGGACGCAGGAAGCTGGGCAACAAGAAGTGGCGCAAGACGGTGGCCGAGGTCGTCATGCGCCTGAAGGAGGTTCTGGAGGTGGATTACGTCGTGTTGGGAGGCGGGAATGCCGCACGCCTGAAGGAGTTGCCCGAAGGCGTGCGTCTTGGCGACAACGTCAACGCCTTCAAGGGCGGACTGCATGTATGGCGCGGCGACGACCCGCTTGCGGTCAGCGTCGCGCGCCGTCAGCGCACGGCCGCACCGGTGGGCTCCCGCCGATGAGCCCCCCGATGAACAATTTCAACGCGCCGGGCGCGCCCGGCCTGCCGCCCACCTGGTCGAGCAGCGCGAAGGAGATGGTCGGCTGCTCGCTCGGCCCGTCGCGGCTCTGGTTCACGATCGGCGGCGGCATTCTCAACGAGGTCTACCACCCACGGGTCGATATTCCCCAGATCCGCGACCTCGGCATCGTCGTCGCGGACGGGCGCGGGTTCTGGGTGGAGGTCAAGCGGCTGTACCGCCATACCCTCAGACTCGCCGGGCCTGGCGTGCCCGCCGTGCTCATCGTGCACGAGCACGAGCGCTTCGAGCTCGCGCTGCGCATCGCGCCGTCGCGCGACCGCGACGTGCTGCTCATGGAGATCGAGCTGTCGGGTGACGAGTCGCTGCGCCCCTATGCTCTGCTCGCCCCGCATCTCGGCGGCACCGGCAACAACAACTGCGCGGCGATCGCCGGTCACCGCGGCCATCGCGTGTTGTGGGCGGAGCAGGGACCTTTCGCGCTGGCGCTCGCCGCGGTGACGCCGGATCAGCAGGATGCCTGGGGACGGGCGAGCTGCGGGTTCGTCGGCACGAGTGACGGCTGGCAGGACTTCGCACGCAACGGTGCGATGACATGGGAGCACTGCAACGCGGGCCCGGGCAACATTGCGCTCACGGGCGAGCTGCCCCGCAAGTCGCTGCTCGCGCTCGGCTTCGGCAGCAGCACGGAGTCGGCCGCGACACTCGCGCTGAGCGCGCTCTTCGAGCCGTTCGAGGCGACGTGGCAGCGGCAGATCGCGGACTGGAGCGGCTGGCATCGGGAGTGTGCGGCCCGAGCGGCGCTGTCGGACGGCCTGCCGCCCGAGTGCATGAGTCAGTTCCAGCTGTCCACCATGGCGCTGCGCGCGCATCTCGACAAGACTTACCCGGGCGCGATGGTGGCGAGCCTGAGCGTTCCATGGGGCAACACCAAGGAGGAGCGGGAGGGTTATCACCTCGTCTGGCCGCGCGATCTCTGCGAATGCGCCGGTGCGTTGCTGGCCGTGGGGGCGACGGACGAGGCGCTCGATACGCTGCGTTACCTGCGTGCGACGCAACTCGCCGACGGCCATTGGAATCAGAACCAGTGGCTCGGGGGCAAATCCTACTGGACCGGTGTGCAGCTCGATGAGACCGCTTTCCCGGTGCTGCTCGCCGCCCAACTCGAGGAGCGCGGCGCGCTCGACGGCATCAGGGTGGCCGACATGGTTCGCCGCGCGCTCTCCTTCATCGTATGCAACGGGCCCGCAAGCGACCAGGACAGATGGGAGGAGGACGCGGGAATCAACACGTTCACGCTGGCGGCCTGCATCGCGGCGCTCGTCTGCGGGGCGCAGTACCTCGACCCGGAGGCACGCGAGCTGGCGCTCGCCGTGGCTGACTATTGGAATGCGAGCCTCGAGGACTGGACCGCAGTCAGCGACACGCCGCTCACGGGACGCGAGGGGTTGCCCGGATATTACGTGCGCGTCGCGCCGAAGGACGCGTTGCGTGATCGCGGCGCGCTGCAGCGTGTGCTGCCGGTCAAGAACCAGGCGTTGGATCCGGGGTTGCCCGCCTCCGCGCAGGTCGGTGTCGATTTCCTGCAGCTCGTGCGCTTCGGGCTGCGCCGCGCCGACGATCCGCTGATCACGGCAACGGTGCGCCTTGCGGATATGCTCCTCAAGGTCGAGACGCCTACAGGCCCGAGCTGGCATCGTTATAACGACGACGGCTACGGAGAGCACGACGACGGCTCGGCGTTCGACGGCACGGGCAGGGGGCGCGCCTGGCCGTTGCTCACGGGCGAGCGGGGCCACTACGAGCTCGCGGCCGGCCGCGACCCATTGCCGTTTCTGCTCGCCATGGTCCGCATGGCTTCCCCTGGAGGTATGTTGCCGGAGCAGATCTGGGACGCTGCACCGATACCTTCCCGCGGACTCGAGCCCGGGCGGCCTACGGGGAGTGCGATGCCCCTCGCGTGGACGCACGCGGAGTACATCAAGCTCGTCGTATCGCGCTCGCTGGGCAGGGCCTTCGATCGGCCGCAATGTGTCTGGCAACGCTACTCGGGAAGGCGTCCGCGGCTCGGGCGGGTCGTGTGGTGCGCGCACGCGCCGGCCTCGGTGCTGCCCGAGGGTGCCGAGCTGACGGTGGCGGTCACATCGCCAGCGACTTTCCGTTGGGGCTTCGATGGCTGGAAGGATGTCTCCGAGCGCCGCACGACGGCAACGGGCCTCGGTCTCCACGTCGTGGAAGTCGACACCTCGCGGCTGCAGAACGGCCGCTCGATCGACCTGACGTACCGGCTCGAGCCGAGCGGTGAATGGGCGGGCCGGGACTTCCGCATCTCGGTGGTGTCGGGCGCGGAAGCCGTGAAGGCGGCACTTGCGGCAGAAGGGCAAGCCTGAGAGGCTTCCCGCATGCCTTTCACCCTTGCGCACCCCGCGGCCGTTCTGCCGCTGCGGCGCTTGCGCCTGATGCATACCGTGCCGCTCATCATCGGTGCCATGGCGCCGGACGTGCCGTATTACCTGCCGTGGCGGATTGCGAAGTACATACCGCAAACCACCCACACGGCGTTCGGCACGCTCATACTGGATCTGCCCATCGGGCTGCTGTTGCTGCTCTTCGTGTGGCTGCTGCGCGGGCCGCTTGCGGCACCGCTCTGGCCTGGCGGAACGGCGAAGCTCTCCGCAGCGCTGGAGCGGTTCGGCAGCCGGGCGAGCAACTGGGCGCTGGCGCCACTCTCGCTATACGTCGGCACGTGGACGCACCTCGCCTGGGACTCCTTCACACACGCGGACGGCCGGATGGTCTCCCGAATCTCGGCGTTGAGCGCGCCCGTATCCTTCTTCTCGTATACGGGGGAGCTCTGTCACGTGTTGCAGTACGTCAGCTCCGTGTTCGGGCTCGCCGTGCTCGCGATCTGGTTCGCGCTGTTGCCTGTGCCGGCGCAGGAGTCGCATGTCGGCGAGCGCTCGGCCGGCGGTCCGTTGCTGCTCGCAGTGCTGTTCGCGGTGGCGCTCGCGGCCGGGGGGATCGAGACGATGGAGCACCTCGTGCGGCACACTCCTGCGAGATACCGCCTGTTTTATCTGCTGCTCACGCGGACCACCGCCTGGTTCGCGCTGCTCTACACCGTCGCCGGGATGATCATCGTCCGCGGGCGCCGGCGGGCGGCGACGGCCTCAGTAACGCAAATGTGACTCCAGTCCTACCGCCCGCGCAGCCCTAATGCGGCGTGGCGAAGTCCTCCGTCCACGCGATGACTTGTGGATTCGCCGCGTTGACGGCGAACGCGACCCCCATCTGGCGGAATCCCGCGGTCATGATGTTGGCGCAGTGATGCGGGCTCGCCAGCCAGCCGGCGACGGCCTCCTGCGGTGTTTCGACACCGCTCGCTATGTTCTCGCCCACCATGCTCCAGCGATAGCCGGCGTGCGTCACACGCTGGCCGGGTGTGCTGCCATCGCTGCCGCTATGGCTGAAGAAGTCATGCACGGCCATGTCCCGCGAGTGGGCGCGGGCCGCGCGCGCCAGAGCGGGTGCCAGCACCAGAGGCGGCGCCGCCGGGAAGTGCCGCCAGCCGCAGGCTCGCGCCCGGGCACGCGCCTGGTTGGTCAGCGCGAGCACGATCCGGCTCACTGCGGCAGCGTCCCGGACGCGCGGGGTAGTGAAGGGCTCCGCCATCACTATCCAAAGATTCCCCGAGCCATCGCCATAGACACCGATGTTGCGCAGCTTGGGGTTCGCAAGCCGGCCGCAGAACCGCCCGCCCACGGTCCGGGCGACGGCCGAGTCGTCGGTCGCGCCGGAGATCCGGATCCACAACGATTGCGCGGCGCGATAGCCGGCGCGAAGCTCCGCCTGGTCGAGCGACTCGCCGCGCGCGAGCTGTCGTGCGACCTCATCGAGGCCGCGGCTCTGGATGAGCGGCGGATGGACCCCGCCCGACAAGCCGCAGTAGGCGGTACGAGCGCGGTTGACCGCGCCAATCGCGTTGGCGCGGGCTGGGACCGGAGAGAGGAGTAGAAGGATGACCGCCATGCCGAGCGCATAGAATGTCGGCGCATGTCTAGCACCGAGGGCACTGTAGGACTTGCCGTCACGTCCCGCGCGGCGGCGGGGATGGCCGCGGGCTGGCCCTGGCGCCAGGGAAACGGCTTCGAGCTGCTCGCCGACAGCGATCGGATCTTCCGGCGAATGCTCGAGGCCATTGCGGGCGCGCGCGAGTCGGTGCTGCTCGAGATGTATCTCGTCGACTCCGGCACCGTGGCGCGGCGATTCATCGATGCGCTCGCCGGGTGCGCCCAGCGCGGCGTGCGCGTGCACGTGCTCTTCGATGCCTTCGGCTCTCTCGGATTGCGCGCGGCGGACCGCCGCCGGCTCGCCGGCTCGGGAGCGCATCTGAAGTTCTTCAATCCGCTGTCGTGGCGTAAGCGGCTGCAGAATTTTCTGCGGGATCATCGCAAGCTCCTGGTGATCGACGGCACGCTCGCCTTCGTGGGCGGAGTGGGGCTCGCCGACGAGTTCATCGACGGTAAGCGCGGCCACCTGGCCTGGCGCGATCTGATGCTGGAAATCTCCGGACCGGTGGTGAGCGACTGGCAGACCGCGTTCGCGCGCAACTGGAGCCGCAGCGGCGGCTCGCCCGCCGTTCCGGAGCCGACGCCGGAGGAAGCGGCCATTGCTGCGGGTGCGCTCGGGCGGCTCGCACTCAGTGAGGCCGGACACCGCTCCATCCTGGCCAATGACGTCGTCAGGCGGATCGACGGTGCCTTGCAGCGTGCATGGATCATGAGCGCCTACTTCGTGCCGTCGCGGCGGTTCCGCAAGGCGTTGCGTTGCGCTGCGCGCCGGGGTGTAGACGTCAGGCTGCTCGTCCCCGGGCCGAAGACCGACCATCCGTGGGTGCGGCACGCGGCGCGGCGCTTCTACGGCAAGCTGCTGCGCAACGGCGTGCATATCTTCGAGTATCAGCCGCGGGTGCTGCACGGCAAGATGACTTTGTGCGACGACTGGCTGAGCGTGGGCTCGAGCAATCTCGACCGCTGGAGCTTCCGCTGGAATCTGGAGGCCAACCAGGAAATCGAGAGCGCGGCGCTCGCCGCGCAGGCCGCGGCGATCTTCGCGGCCGACTGCGGCGAGTCGCTGGAGCTCAATCGCCGCCACTGGCGCCGCCGCGCGGTGCTCGATCGCCTGCGCGAGAGCATCGCGGGGGCGCTCGACCGGATCCTCGACCGTTGGCGCCGGCCGCGCAACCGCTGAGGGTTTTCTCGGGCACTGGAAGCGAGGAATACAACTCATTGGCGCGCACGTAGGAGAGCAGGAAGGAGGACATCACGCTCATCTGTGTGTGGTACTGGCGTACGGCCTCCAGCTTGTCCGCTTCCTCGAGCGGATCGAGATCGAAGGCGGTGAACCCGAGACCGCGGCCTCTGGGCGGCGGCGCGAGGGGCAGTTGCATGTGCAGCCCCCGCGGGCTCGGCCAGGTGTGGCCGCCATGCACGATCCAGAAGCGCGCCGTGGCCAGCTCACGGCGGCGGCTCAGAACCTGCAATGTCAGGATGCCCGCAGCACGATGATCCGGGTGTGCATCCCTTGGGCTCGGCGCGAGCACTAGCGTCGGGTGGACGCGGTCGAGTACGCGTGCGAAGTCCCGTTCGAGACTATCTCCGGTGTATGGATGCCCGGCAGCAAATGAATCGCCGTAGGGTACGCGGAGCGCCCCATTGAATTTAGAGTAGTAAGGCGTCGTGTAATCGTCGGTGATGAGGGCCAGGAGGCCACCGTCCGGGTATCCAAGGAAGAACTGCCGTGCTGGCGGTACGCCAAGGATTGCGGCCGCAGCCCGTGCTTCGCGCATCCGCCTGGCGGCGAGATCCCGCATCTTCTCCGGGTGAATCCGCAGTTCCCTTTCGATGAGGAGCAGATCGAGCTCCGAGCCGTCGCCGCTCGTCAGCCAGACGATGCTGGCGTGACCGCCGGCCGCGGCCACCCGGCGGATGACGCCGGCGCAGCAGAGCGTCTCGTCGTCGGGATGCGGCGAGACGACCAGGAGCGAGGTCCGGGCATCGATGGGCGGTATGCCGTCCGCAGCGGTCGCGGTGCGCCTAGCCGAGGCCATGCCCAGGCAGAGAGCGCCAGCCAGCAAAGAGAGGAAGATCCGCCGCGGGATGACGATGGTCATGGCGGCGCGGAGTGTACTAGAGTGAGCAGCGGCACCGCCGCGGCCGCGATCCCGGAAGGGTAAACCACCAGCAGGCTGCGGCGTTGTATATATCTGATAAGCGAGAGGTGGCAATGTATCGGATCAAGATCCTTGCCCTGGGTGCCGCGACGGCGCTGCTTGCGGCTTGCGCCACGGCGCCGGTGGTGCGTACGCGGGTGGCGGCGCAGGTGAACCTTGCCAGCTTCCATACCTATGCCTTCGTGGCAAAGCCCGGGACGGACACGGGCGCCTACAAGTCCCTCACCACTCAGCAGCTCGAGAAAGACGTCGGCGAGGAACTTCAGTCCCGCGGATACGTGCCGGCTGCTCCCGGGGAGAAGTCGGACCTGCTGGTGAACTTCACCGTGGGTGCGCATGACCGTGTCGAGGGCATGATGACGGGACCGCCGGCGTGGGGCGTGGGATGGGGATGGAACCCCTATCGGTGGGGCCCGTGGGGACCTTGGGGCTGGGGTGCGGGCGCGGGCTATTACGGTGATGTGCAGACGGTCACCACCGTCTCGCTGAGCATCGACCTCATCGATCGCGCGACCAAGTCTGCGGTCTGGACCGGTACCGCGTTCTCCGACCTGACCCGCCGGATGCTCGATCACCCGGCGCAGTCCATCGACGAGTCCACGCATCAGATCTTCCTGCACTTCCCCGTAGCTGCCCGGCATTGACCCCAGGGGCTCGGCCCCTATCTTGCTGGACCGTTTCCTCGGCCGCTCGCGGGGCGACCTGGAAACGATGAAGATCGCCATTCTCAATCAACCGCAGGATCCGGTCGCAGCCGGCGAGGAGCAGCGCGGCTCCGTCGCAATCGTCAACTGGGAGCTGGCCCGCTGTCTGGCAGGCCGCCATGAGGTGGTGTTGTACGCCCCCAGAGCGCGAGGTCAGGCGCGCCGGGAGCGCTGGGGCGGGATCGAGATCCGCCGGATCGGCTTCGTCGCACGCCGCCTGCACAAGGCCGTGCAGCTCGCCGCGGGACGCTTCGGCCGCGGGGCGCCGTATTTCACCTCCAGCCTGTACTACAGGGAGTATTTCTCGCAGGTGGCGCGTGATCTCGAGGTGAGCCGCCCCGACATCGTGCATCTACCGCAGCAGATGCAATTCGCCGCGCTCTTCAAGCGTGCCCTGCCTGGCCTGAGGGTCGTCGTTCACATCCATCAGGATGAGCTCGCGAAGCTCGATCGCGAGCAGTTGCGACGCGATCTGGCGGACGTCGATGCAGTCGCAACCGTTTCCGAGTTCGTGACCGAGGGCGCGCGCGTCCGTCTGCCCGAAATGGCGGCACGAATACATACCGTCGGCAACGGTGTGGACGTGACCCGGTTCAGGCCCGCGGCACGGGCCGGCGATGTACGAGGCCGCGAGCATCGCCCGCGTCCGCTGCGCTTGCTCTATGTCGGCAGGCTTGCGCCCGACAAGGGAGTGCACCTGCTGATGGAGGCGTTCGATCGTCTGGTCCGCGAGGGTGTCAGTCTCGAGCTGACGCTCATAGGCAGGCCGGGCCTGCTGCCCTATGACCTGCTGAGCCGCCTGCTCGGCGGCGACCGGGAAGCGCTCGCGGCCGTGAGCGGGTTCTACGGCAGCTCGCTGGGGACCTGGCTCACGAAGGAGATTCTCGGGCACCGCCGCAGCTACGGCGGCGCCCTGCGCGCACGGCTCACGCCGGCGGCGGCTGCGCGCGTGCGCTTTCTCGGCACGGTGCCGCAGCCGGAGCTGATCCGCACGTACCGCGCCGCCGACCTTCTCGTGTTGCCTTCGATCTGGCAGGAATCCTACGGGCTGCCGGTGGCGGAAGCGATGGCGTGCGCCGTGCCCGTGCTCGCGAGCGCGAGCGGCGGCGTGCCGGAGCTCATCGAAGACGGAGTTACGGGCCGACTCGTGCCCCGGCTGGACACTCGAGCGCTGACTCGCGCGCTGCGCGAGATGGCGTCCGATCCCGCACGCCTGCGGCAGATGGGACGCGCGGCGCGCGTCCGGGCCGAGCGCATGCTCACCTGGGCGCGCAGCGCCGAGCGCCTCGAGAGGCTCTACCTCGACGCGCTGGCCGCGCAGCCCCAGGCACTGCGCGCCGCCCCCGCCGCGGAGTGCACCCGCTCCGTCGACATCGCCTGACGCCAATCCATCGGCTCGAGAGCCGCGCTGCGAGGACGCGAGCGCAACCAGGACACCTTTTTGCTCCAACATTACTGTAGATGGAGAAGCAGAGGCGAGCGTGATCGAAGCGGTGATGTTCTGGAACGAGCCCAACAACAAGTCACACTGGGACTTCGTCGAGCTCGATCCGGAATGGCGCATCTTCTCCGACATGGTGACGCTCGCCGCCGAAGCGGTGGCCGCAGAGAGTCCCGGCCTGACGCGTGTGCTCGGCGGGATCTCGCCCATCGACCCGCACTTCATCCGCCGCATGCAGGCGCAGGGGGTGATCGACCGCGTCGATGCCGTCGCGGTGCACGGGTTCCCGCTCGACTGGAACCACTGGAACATCAACGAATGGCCGGCGAAGATCGCCGAAATCCGTGCCGTCACCCCGCTTCCCGTGTGGGTCTCGGAGGTCGGTGTCTCCACGTTCGGGGCCGATGAAGTGCAGCAGTTCGGCCTCGAGCGGACCGCGCAGCTGCTGCGCGGCAGGTCTGAGCGCATCCACTGGTACAGTCTCTACGATCTGCCGCGCGCATGGCCGGCGACGACACGTCATCGCGAGGCGGAGGGATCCTCCTACTACCGGCACTTCTACATGGGGCTGCTGCGCGAGGACGGCTCACCGAAGCCCGCCGCGCACCGCTTCGCCGCCTACACGCCGGACCTCGGCATCTGTCAGTGGTTCCATTTCGGGGATCACCGGCTGGACGATGCGGTGGGCTGGCTGCGCAGGCTCGGCGTGCGGCATCTGCGCACGGGTCTGAGTTGGGCCGACAGCCTGCGTCCGGGCGCGCTCGACTGGTTCGACATGCAGATGGGCGCGCTCGAGGAATTCGCCGTCACGGTGACTTTCTGCTTCACGCCGGAGAGCTGCGGTCTGCAGCCCCATCACACCAGTCCGCCGCACGACATCGCGCAATTCGCGGAGTTCTGCGCGCGCATGACGCGCCGTTATGTTCCCCGCGCGGGGGCGCTCCGTATGAAAGTTGCTGGGGACGGGTGAGGTCGTGGCCAGGTGCGGAAACGGAACGATGACGATCGACTCAACGCGAGCCTCGCCGATACGCGGAGCTCGGGTGCGAGTGGCCGGAAGGCAGGTGAGCGATGCGTCCGGGCGCTAGGGTTCTCGTGACAGGCGGAGCGGGCTTCATCGGCTCACATCTTGCCGACGCGCTGCTGCATCGGGGGTACCGTGTCCGGGTGCTGGATGCCCTGACGGAGCAGGTGCATGGCGGATCGCGGAGCTTCCCCGCGTACCTCTCGCGAGATGTCGAGAAGATCAGCGGCGACGTGCGCGATCGTGATGACGTCCTGCGGGCGTTGGACGAAGTCGATGCTGTGTTTCATTTCGCCGCGGCGGTCGGGGTTGGCCAGAGCATGTACGAGATCGAGTCGTACACCGACATCAACAATCGCGGCACCGCGGTGCTGCTCGAGGCGCTCCTGCGCCGCCCGGTCGGCAAACTCGTGGTCGCCTCGAGCATGAGCATCTACGGCGAAGGCCTCTATCGGACCGCAGACGGGCGCCTCTCGAGCCCGAGGCCGCGCAGCGCGGAGCAGCTGAAGGCCGGCCGCTGGGACCTCACGGACGAGCGCGGCAAACCGCTCGAGCCGGTGCCCACGCCGGAGAGCAAGCCCGCCGCGCCGGAATCGATCTACGCACTCTCCAAGTACGACCAGGAGATGATGTGCCTCATGTTCGGGCGCTGCTATGGCGTTCCGGCGGTGGCGCTGCGCTTCTTCAATGTCTACGGCGAGCGCCAGGCGCTTTCGAATCCCTACACGGGTGTGCTCGCCATCTTCGCCGCGCGCTACCTCAACGGACGTGCGCCGGTGATCTTCGAAGACGGCCGGCAGCGGCGCGACTTCGTGCACGTGCGCGATCTTGCCCGCGGCTGTGTGCTCGCGCTCGAGAAACCGGAGGCGCGGGACACGGTATTCAACCTGGGAAGCGGCGAGGCGCGCAGCATCCTCGAGATCGCAGAGCGCCTGGGCGCCGTGCTCGGGCGTCCGCACCTGCAGCCGGAGGTGCGGGGCCGTTACCGCGCCGGCGACATCCGCAACTGCTTTGCCGACATTTCCCGCGCCAGCGCCATGCTCGGCTACCGGCCCGAGGTGCCGCTCGACACCGGCCTCGCCGAGCTTGCAGCGTGGCTCGAGGGACAGCGGACGGAGGATCGGACCGAAGCCGCGGACGATGAGCTTCGCCGCCGGGGACTCGTGGCATGACCCGCAGGGGGGGCGTGCCGGTGGGGCCGCTCACGCTCGTCACCGGCGGGGCCGGTTTTATCGGCACCAACCTGGCGGACCGGCTGCTGTCGCAGGGCGCTCCGGTGCTGGTATTCGATGACATCTCCCGGGCCGGAGTGGAGCGCAACCTCGCGTGGCTGCGCACACGGCATCCCGGGCGGTTGCAGGTCGAGATCGCGGACATTCGTGACCCGTCGGCTGTGGGGCGCGCCGTCGCCCGTGCCGACCGGATCTTCCATTTCGCGGCACAGGTGGCCGTGACGACCAGCCTCACCGATCCGCTGCGCGACTTCGAGATCAACGCCCGGGGGACGCTGAATGTGCTGGAGGCAGCGCGCGCCCGCCCGCGGCCGCCGCCGGTTCTTTTCACGTCCACCAACAAGGTCTACGGGGCGTTGCCGGATGTCGAGCTCGAGCAATGCCGTCGGCGCTATGTTCCGGCCGATCCGCGGCTGGCGGCCGAGGGCATCGATGAGGGGCGGCCGCTCGATTTCCACAGCCCTTACGGCTGCTCCAAAGGCGCGGCCGACCAGTACGTGCTCGACTACACGCGCTGCTTCGGGCTGCCGGCTGTCGTATTCCGGATGAGCTGCATCTACGGACCTCATCAGTGCGGCACCGAAGATCAGGGATGGGTGGCGCACTTCCTCGCGAAGGCGCGCGAGCAGGGGCCGCTCACTATCTATGGCGATGGCCGTCAGGTGCGGGACGTCCTTTTCGTCGAAGACCTGGTGGATGCGCTGCTGCTGGCGATGCGCGGCATCGACCGGCTCGCCGGACAGGCATTCAACATCGGCGGCGGCCCCGCGAACGCCCTGAGCCTGCTCGAGCTGCTCGACCTCATGTCGGAGCGGCTGGAGCTCCCGGTGCGCGTGGAGCATGCCGGCTGGCGCAGCGGCGACCAGCGTTACTACGTCAGCGACAGCGGCAAGTTCTCCGCGGCAACCGGCTGGGTGCCGGCCATCTCCGTGGCCGAGGGAGTGACCCGGCTGCATGACTGGCTGGCTGCCGACAGGCCGCAGGCGATGGCGGCGGGAGTCGAATCCCGGGCAGCGCTGTCATGAGGATGCCGGCATCGTCGCTCGATGCGGTCGAATGCCGCGCCGTCAGGTTTCGCCATCCCCATGCCCTTGCCATCGAACGCATCGAGATGCGGGCGCCCGCCGCCGGCGAGGTGCGCGTTCGCCTGGAGGGTTGCGGCGTTTGCGGCTCCAACCTTCCGGTGTGGGAGGGCCGGCCATGGTTCTCGTATCCGCTCAGTCCCGGCGCACCCGGCCATGAAGGATGGGGCACGGTCGATGCCGTAGGCGAAGGCGTCGAGGATTACGCCGTCGGCGACCGCGTTGCGCTGCTCTCCTACAACGCTTACGCGGAATACGACATCGCGCCGACAGCCGCGATCGTACGGCTGCCCGATGCGCTGGCGGGGCGCGCATTCCCCGGCGAGCCGCTCGCCTGCGTCATGAATATCTTCCGCCGTAGTGCGATCGAGGCGGGCCAGACCGTAGCGATCGTGGGAATAGGATTCATCGGCGCGGCGCTCGCGGCGCTCGCGGCGCGTGCCGGTGCGCGCGTCATCGCGCTATCGCGGCGGCCATTCGCTTTGGAGATGGCCGAGCGCATGGGCGCGGGCACGCTCATCAGCCTCCAGGACCTTTCCCGTGCCGTCGCGGCAGGCCGGTCGGCCGCCGGCGGGGACGGATGTCACTGCGTGATCGAGGCGGCGGGGACTCAACAGACGTTGGACGTCGCTTCGGAGCTCACCGGAGTGCGTGCGCGCCTCGTCATCGCCGGCTATCACCAGGACGGGCCGCGGCAGGTCGACATGCAGCAGTGGAACTGGCGCGGGTTGGATGTCATCAATGCGCACGAGCGTGATCCGGCCGTCTATCGCCGGGGAATGGAAGCGGCGGTGGCGCTGGTGGCGCGCGGCGGCTTCGATCCCGAGCCCCTGTGGACGCATCGTTTTCCGCTGGAGGAAGCCGGCGCGGCGTTCGAAGCTCTGGCCCGGCGTCCGGCCGGCTTCATGAAGGCCCTGATCGAGTGTGGCTGAGGTTTACCCTGTGAGCAACACGGCGCCACGGTTGCAATCCGCTGTGCGCCCCGCACGCCTTGGCTTCCTCGGCGTCGGCTGGATCGGGCTCAGCCGGATGCGAGCGGTCGCGCAGTCGGGGGCAGCAGAGGTGGCGTGCATCGCCGACGCCGCGCCGGCGTCGGTCGCTCGCGCCGCTCAGGCTGCCCTGACATCGATGCAGCCGCCGCCCCGCACGGTGGCGAGCCTGGAGGAGCTCCTCCAGGAGGAGTTGGACGGCCTCGTCATCGCGACACCCAGCGGGCAGCACGCGCAGCAGGCCATCATGGCGCTGACGTGCGGCCTGGCGGTGTTCTGCCAGAAGCCGCTCGCGACCACCGCGGCCGAGGCGATGCGGGTGGTGGCGGCCGCGCGCGCGCTCGACAGGCTGCTCGAAGTGGATTTTTGCTATCGGACGCTCGCCGGCGTTCCGGAGCTGGCGCGGCTGGTGCACGGCGGCGAGCTCGGCGAGGTGTTCGCCGTCGATCTGACTTTCCACAACGCCTATGGCCCTGACAAGAGCTGGTTCTACGACCGGCGGCAGTCCGGGGGCGGCTGTGTGATGGACCTCGGCATTCATCTGGTCGATCTCCTGCTTTGGGCTTTGGATTTTCCGCAGGTCGTGGCGGTGCGCAGCAGCTTGTATGCGGAGGGCAAGCCGCTGACAGAGGCGCAATCGGCGCTCGAGGACTACGCGGCTGCGGAGCTGCAACTGGCCTCGGGCGCGGTGGCCCGCCTGGCGTGCTCCTGGAGATTGCCGGCAGGGCGCGATGCTGTGATCGAAGCTGCGTTCTACGGCACCCGCGGTGCGGCGATCCTGCGCAACGTCAACGGGTCCTTCTACGACTTCACGGTCGAGCACTGCGAAGGCACTCGCCGCCGGCTGCTGGCGGCGCCGCCCGATGAATGGGGCGGCCGCGCCGTCTGCGCATGGGCGCTGCGTGTGGCGAAGGACGCGGCTTTCGATCCCGCCGCCGAGCAACTGCCGGCGGTCTCGGCCGTCGTCGACCGGATCTACGGGCGATGAAAATCCTGATGACAGCCGATCCGGTGGGCGGCGTCTGGACCTTCGCGCTGGAGCTGTGCACCCGGCTTGCGCAGCATGGAGTGAGCGTCACGCTGGCCACGTTGGGGGCGCCGCTGAGCTCCACGCAATCGGCTGCCGCCGCAGCGCTTCCCGGCGTCGAGCTCGAGGAGAGCGCCTTCAGGCTCGAATGGATGGCCGAGCCGTGGGCAGACCTGGAACGTGCGGGGAGTTGGTTGCTGCAGCTCGAGCGCGTGCACCGGCCCGATGTCGTTCATCTCAACCACCTCGTGCACGGTGAGTTGCCATGGCGGGCGCCCGTACTCATCAGCGGGCATTCGTGCGTGGCCTCGTGGTGGCAGGCCGTGAGGGGGACCGAGTTGCCGGCGCAATGGGCCACTTACACGCGGCGTGTCAAGATCAGCTTGCAGGCGGCGGACTGTGTCACCGCACCCACGCACGCCATGCTGGCGGAGCTCCGCCGTCATTATGGGCCGCTGCCGCTTGCGGCAATGGTGCCGAACGGCCGTGATCGCGCGCCGTTCACGCGGGGGCGCCACAAGGAGCATCTGGTGCTGTGCGCGGGGCGCCTCTGGGATGCCGCCAAAAATGCGCGGGCGCTGGCAGTCGTGGCGCCGCTAGTCGATTGGCCGGTCTGCATCGCCGGTGAGACGGTTTCTCCCGACGGCTCGCGCGCGGAGATCGGCGGCATGAATTTGCACCTGCTCGGCGCTCTGACGCCGCAGGAGCTCGCATCCTGGTATGGCCGGGCCGCCATCTACGTGTTGCCGGCGCGGTACGAGCCCTTCGGCTTGACCGTCCTCGAGGCGGCGCTGTCCGACTGCGCACTGATTCTTGGAGACATCCCGTCGCTGCGTGAAGTCTGGGGCGATGCTGCCTGCTACGTGGCGCCTGACGACCATCTGCGCCTGCAGGAACGTCTGGAGGAGCTCATCTGGAACGGCGCAATGCGCATGGAGCTTGCGGCGCGCGCTGCAGATGTCGCCGCCCGGCTGTCCCCCGAGCGCACGGCGCAGGGTTATCTCGGACTCTATTGCAAGCTGACCGGACAGCCGGCCGGGAGTAACACGATCCATGCCGCACGGGCTTAGATTCGTTTTCTTCAGCCACTCCCTGATCTCGGACTGGAATCACGGCAACGCGCATTTCCTGCGCGGCGTGGCGAGCGAGCTGCTGGCGCTCGGGCACCAGGTGCGCGTGCTCGAGCCGCTGGGCGGCTGGAGCCTGCAGAATCTGCGCCGGGAGCGGGGCGATGCGGCGGTGGAGGCATTCAATCAGGCATTTCCGCGGCTGCACAGCACCTTCTACGATGCCGCGACGCTCGATCTCGATCGCGTCCTGGAGGGAGCGGACGTCGTCATTGCGCACGAGTGGAACCCTCCCGAGGTGATCGCTCAGCTCGGTCGCCATCGCGCGCGCCACCGCGGCTTCAAGCTCCTCTTCCACGACACGCACCACCGCATCGTGAGCGCGCCCGAGCAGATGCGCGCCCTCGACCTTTCCAACTACGACGGTGTGCTGGCGTTCGGGGAGGCACTGCGCAGCCGTTACGAGCGGCTGGAGCACGCACCACGCGCCTGGACCTGGCATGAGGCGGCGGACACGCGCGTGTTCCGGCCCATGGCGGGGCTCGAGAAGCCGCTCGACCTCGTCTGGGTGGGCAACTGGGGCGACGGCGAGCGCAGCGGGGAGCTCAGGGAGTATCTGCTCGAGCCGGTGCGCGATCTCGGCCTGCGCGCGCGTATCTATGGCGTGCGCTACCCTGCGGAGGCGACGCGCGCTCTGGCTGCGGCCGGGGCCGAGTATGGCGGCTGGGTAGCCAACTTCAGGGTGCCGGCCCTGTTCGCCTGCTCGCGGGTGACGGTGCACGTGCCGCGGCGGTTCTATCGTGAGCAGCTTCCCGGGATCCCGACCATCCGGATGTTCGAGGCGCTCGCCTGTCGCATGCCGCTCGTAACCGCGCCGTGGGACGACAGCGAGCGCCTCTTCGCTCCGGGGCGGGATTATCTGGTGGCGCAGGACGGCAGGGAGATGCGGCAACACCTCAGGCGTCTGCTGGAGGATCCGGCATTCGCGGAGGAGATCGCGGAGCACGGTTATCGTACCGTGTTGCGCCGCCATACCTGCGGACACCGGGTGCAGGAGCTGCTCGGCATCTGCCGCCAGCTCGGCGTCGGGGAGCTGTCGCATGTCGCGTGACCGGAGTCACTCGCTGCGCATCGCATTCTTCGGCTCGAGCCTCGTTTCCGCCTATTGGAACGGCGCCGCGACGTATTACCGCGGGATCATCCGCGCGCTCCACGAGCGCGGCCATCGCGTGACCTTCTACGAGCCCGACGCCTTCGACCGCCAGGCGCATCGCGACATGGAGGATCCGCCCTGGGCGCAGGTGGTCGTGTACCCGGCGAGCGGCGACTCGGCCGTCATGGCGGCACTCGAAACGGCGCGTGCCGCCGATGTGATCGTCAAGGCGAGCGGTGTCGGCGTGCATGATGCGCTCCTCGAGCGCGAAGTGCCGAGCCTGCGGCGTCCGGGAAACCTCGTCGTCTTCTGGGACGTGGATGCGCCTGCGACACTGGAGCGTGTCGCGCGCCAGCCTGAGGATGTCTTCCGGCCGCTGATACCGCGATACGACCTCGTCCTGACCTACGGCGGCGGCGATCCGGTCGTCGCCGCGTATCGGGCGCTGGGGGCGCGCGAGTGTGTGCCGGTCTACAACGCGCTCGATCCTCTGACACACCATCCGGTGGCGCCCGATGCACGCTTCCAGGGCGCCCTCGGCTTCCTCGGCAACCGGCTTCCGGACCGGGAGGCGCGGGTGCGCGAGTTCTTTTTCACCGCGGCCGCGAAGCTGCCGCAGCAGACTTTTCTCCTCGGCGGCAACGGCTGGGACGCCTCCTGCGGCGCACCGGCCAATGTGCGTCTGCTCGGTCATGTCTACAGCCGCGATCACAACGCCTTCAACTGCACGCCGCGCGCGGTGATCAACATCAATCGCGACAGCATGGCGCGGTTCGGGTTCTCCCCTCCGACCAGGGTGTTCGAAGCGGCGGGCGCGGGCGCCTGCCTCATCACGGACGAGTGGCCGGGGATCGGCTCGTTTCTCGAGCCGGGCCGCGAAGTGCTGGTGGCACGCGATGGCGAGGAGGTAGCCGCCACGGTAGGCGAGCTGACCGCGGCACGTGCCGCGCGTCTCGGGTGCGCGGCCCTGCAGCGGGTACTTGCGGAGCATACGTATGCGCATCGCGCGCTCGAGGTCGAGCGCATCCTGCTCACGGGCGTGAGGGCGGAGGTTGCGGCGTGACCGAAGTGCCTCGCCCTCTGGATATCGTCGTCTTCGGGCTGTCGATCACCTCGGCCTGGGGTAATGGACACGCCACCACCTATCGTGCGCTGCTGCGCGCTCTCGCCGAGCGGGGACACGCTGTGCGCTTCTTCGAGCGCGACATGCCGTGGTATGCGAAGCATCGCGACCTGCCGGCCCCGCCCTATGCCCCGACGGTGCTGTATTCCAGCCTCGAAGAGCTGCAGGAACAGCTGGGGAATGAGATCCACGCCGACCTGGTCATCATCGGGTCCTACGTTCCCGAGGCGGTGCGCCTGGCGGAGTGGGTACTGCCGCGCGCCGCCGGTCTGACCGCCTTCTACGACATCGACACGCCGGTCACCGTGGAGCACCTCGAGAGGGGCGACTGCGAGTACCTGACGCCCGATCTGGTGCCGCGATTCGACCTCTATCTGTCGTTCGCCGGCGGGCCGATTCTCGAGCGGCTGCGGACGCACTTCGGTGCGCAGCGCCCACGGCCGCTCTACTGCAGTGTCGACCCGCGGGACTATTTTCCGGTCCGGGCGGCGAAGCGTTACCGCCTGGGCTACCTGGGTACCTACAGTCCCGATCGCCAGGCGGCACTCGAGCGGCTGCTGCTCGAGCCGGCGAGACACCTGCCGACGGCGCGCTTCTGCGTGGCGGGCGCGCAATATCCGCCGCACCTCGAATGGCCGGGCAATGTGCTGCGCGTCGAGCACCTTGCGCCGAGCGCGCATCGGGACTTCTACAACGGACAGCGCTTCACGCTCAACATCACGCGCGCACGCATGGTCGCCAATGGCTACGCGCCCAGTGTGAGACTCTTCGAGGCCGCGGCATGCGAAGTGCCGATCATCACGGACGAGTGGCCCGGGCTGGAGGAGCTCCTAATCCCCGGCCGCGAGGTGCTGGTGGCGCGTACGGCCGCCGATGCGCTGTGGTTTCTGGACGAGCTCGATGTGGAAGAAGCCGCCCGGATCGCGCGGCGGGCGCGCGAGCGGGTACTGCAGGATCATGCCGCCACCGTCCGCGCCATGGAGCTGGAGCGGCATGTGGAGGAGGCGCGCGCCGCCGCGGCAACTGCCGAGAAGGTCGCATGAGAGCTCACGGCAGATTGGAGAGCGCTCCTCGCGAGGATGCCGCCGAGGAGGTCGCACGGCTCGGACCCTGGTTTCACAACCTGCACCTGCCTGACGGTACGCAGACTGCGCCGCAACACCTGCTGGGAGATTTCCCGGGTGTCAAGTGGCAGCAGATCGCTGCCTGGGTGCCGGCGGACCTCGCGGGCTGCCGGGCGCTCGACATCGGCTGCAATGCGGGCTTTTACAGCTTCGAGCTCGCCCGGCGCGGCGCCGAGGTGACCGCGATCGACATCGAGCCGCGGTATCTCGAGCAGGCCCGCTGGGCGGCGCGCCGGTTCGGGCTCGAGGCGCGGCTGAGCTTCCGGCAATCATCCGTCTACGAGCTGGCGAGGGTCGGAGAGCGCTTCGATCTCGTGTGCTTCCTCGGCGTGTTGTATCACCTGCGCCATCCGCTCCTCGCGCTCGATGTCGTGCGCGGCGTGACGGCGGGCAGGATGATCCTGCAGACCCTCACCATGCCGGGCGAGGAGGTGCTGACGCCGCCCGAGTCGATCGAGCTGGGCGAGCGTGCGCTCATGCGCGCGGCGGGCTGGCCGCTGATGGCCTTCATCGAGGGCCAGCTCGAGGAGGATCCGACCAACTGGTGGGCGCCGAATCATGCCTGCGTCGAGGCTCTGGCGCGCGCGGCGGGGTTTCGCGTCGTCGCGCGCCCGGGGCACGAGATCTATCTCTGCGAGCCTGAGGCGCGCGAGCCGCCACTGAGCACGGAGCTGCGGCGGGCGGAGCTCGCCACCATCTTTGGAGGAATGCCATGAGACACCCAGCCATTCACATCGTGCCGCCCCGCGGGCGGCTTGGTGTAATGCTCGTCGGACTGGGCGCGGTGAGCACGACCTTCGTGGCCGGCGTGCAGGCCGTCCGCAAGGGTCTGGCGCAACCTTACGGGTCGCTCACGCAGATGGGCACCATTCGCCTCGGCAAGCGCACCGAGCAGCGGACGCCGCTGATCCGCGAATTCGTGCCTCTCGCCGCCCTCGAGGATCTGGAGTTCGGCGCCTGGGACATCTTTCCCGAAAATGCGTTTCAGGCCGCGGCGCACGCGGGGGTGCTCGACCCGCCGACCCTCGAGCAGTTGCGTGCGGACCTCGAGGCGATCGAGCCGTGGCCGGCAGTATTCGACCGCAAGGCAGTGCCCCGGATAGACGGTCCCAACGTGAAACGCGGCGGCGGCAAGCGGCAGCTGATCGAACAACTCCGTGCCGACATGCGCGCCTTCATCGCCGCGCGTCAGCTCGATCGTGCGGTGGTGATCTGGTGCGCGAGCACGGAGGCTTACCTCGAGCAGGGACCGGCGCATGCGACCGCAGCCGCGTTCGAGAAGGCATTGGATGAGAACGATCCGTCCATCACCCCCAGCATGCTGTATGCATACGCGGCGATAATGGAGGGCATTCCGTTCGCCAACGCCGCTCCCAACCTGGGGGTGGATGTGCCCGCCCTCACCGAGTTGGCGGGCGGGCGGCACGTGCCGATTGCCGGCAAGGACCTGAAGACGGGCCAGACGCTGCTCAAGACGATCATCGCCCCTGGGCTGAAATCGCGCATGTTGGGTGTGCGCGGCTGGTACTCCACCAATATCCTGGGCAACCGCGACGGTGAGGTGCTGGACGATCCCCGGTGCTTCCGCACCAAGGAAGTGAGCAAGAAGGGCGTGCTCGATTACCTGCTGCAACCCGATCTCTACCCGGCGCTCTACGGCAATCTGTGTCACCAGGTGCAGATCAACTATTACCCGCCGCGCGGCGACAACAAGGAGGGCTGGGACAACATCGACCTTTTCGGCTGGCTCGGCTACCCGATGCAGCTCAAGATCAATTTTCTCTGCCGCGACAGCATTCTGGCGGCACCCCTGGTGCTCGACCTCGCGCTATTCCTCGACCTCGCCCAGCGCGCGGGGCGAAGCGGCATCCAGGAGTGGCTATCGTTCTACTTCAAGAGCCCGATGCACGCGCCGGGGCTGTATCCGGAGCACGACCTCTCGATTCAGTTGAAGAAGCTGAAGAACACCCTGCGCCACCTCAGGGGGGAGGAACTGGTGACGCACCTCGATCAAGGGTACGACGGCTGACCGCGGCGCCGCCGGCGGCTGCCAGGCGCTCGTAGAGAGTCAGGTACTCTGCGACCATCCGCCTGGCGGAAAAACGTTCGCGGGCGATGCGGCGGCAGTCTTCGGGATCGATCCGGTCGGCGGCGCGGATGGCGCGGGCCATCGCCGCAACATCCTCCACGATGAAGCCCGTGCGGCCGTGCTCGATGATGTCAGGCAGAGCCCCGGCGGGATACGCAATTACGGGGACGCCGGCGGCCAGCGCCTCCATGGCGACGAGGGAGGACGTTTCCGCGATCCGGCTGGGGATGAGGACGCAGCGGGCGCCGGCCAGCAGGCGGCGCTTGCGTGCTCCCCCGATCCAGCCGATCCAGCGGCGGGAGCGGTCGAGTCGGGGGGCGATCTCGCTCTCGAAGTATCGCCGGTGTTCGGGATACTCGTAGACGCGGCCTGCGACGAGCAGAGGACAACCGGCATCACCTGCCGCATCCAGTGCGTCCGCGAAATTCTTTTCGCGGCAGACACGGCCGAGTGCGAGCGCATATCCGCGGCGGGCGCGCGGCTTGCGCGGTGGCAGGTCCACTCCGTTCTCGATCGGCGGCAACAGCGGCAGGCCCGGAACACTGCGAGCCTGGCTGGGCGATACCGGAAGCAGCCATGTATCGGGACGCCGGGGACGGAGGGCTGCTTCGGGATAGAGATCGAGCGGCAGGTGCAGGGTGATGAGCACGGGCGTTCCCCGCGGGGGCAGGTACTCGAAAAAATCGAGGCTGTGCAGATGGATCAGGTCGATCGGCTCCCGTGCCATTACCGCGCTGATTGCCTCGCGCACCGTCCGATAAGCCTTCGCGCGCTGAGTTGCATCGATGGCGCCATGCACCACAGGTATCGCGCTCAAACAGCCCGCGACACGCGAGTCTGCCGCCGCAATCACCGTGGAGCGGTGGCCGGCTTCCACCAGCGCAAGATCCAGACGTGCCAGGATCTGCTCCGCTCCGCCGACGGGGTCCATCTGTACGGGCGCAAAGGGGTAGGCGACGCTGAGTATCGACAGCGGCTTCTGCGTTGTCATTGCACGCGCTCCAGCGCTTCCCGCACCCGCTCTCGCCATGACTCGCCCGTCACGCGCCAGTGGAAGCGATCGTAGAGAACCTCGGCAGGCGGGGGCGGCTGGGTGAAGTCGTACCGCGGCGCGGGGCGCAACCGCTCGATCTCGATGGGGAAGGCGCCAATGACGTCCTGTTGTGTTGCAAACTCGGCGAGCGCTGCGCGCTTGCGCGCGAGCTGGCGGCCGTCCAGCGGGACCGCCCGCTCCTGACAGGCTGCCGCGGGCCAGAAGACTCCCATTGCCGTTCCGCCGTCGTGTGCATGGTAGGAAGCGAACTCGAGCCGCACGGGCACGGGGTGGCCGGCGCGCCGGAGCCGCTCGCAGACGCATTGGACGATGAATGCGCAGGCGTCATGATCGGGATGACCGCCTTCGTAGGGATGTGTGATCACCGCCGCGGCGCCGCGCAGCTCTGCTTCCAAGATCGTGAGCAGCTCCGGCAGGTGATCGACGGCCTCCTGATCCGTTATCCGCAGCGCGCGGCGGCGCGCAGAGACGACCTCGGCCGCCGCCAGCGCCCTATCGAGCTCTAGCGCGCGCGCGCGCGCGTACGCGCTGCGGGTGGTGAATCCCGCGCGGCGCGCGTCCGACAGGTCGCGAGGCGACCCGTCTGTCAGGTGTATGAGAGTGAGGTCTGGAATGTCGGCAAGCTGACCGCCGAGCCCCAGAGTCTCATCGTCCGGATGCGCAGCGATCAGCGCGGTCGGGGCTGCTGCCGAGGAGCCGGACCGCTTCCCGGTAGCCGTGGACGGTGCCCACATCGACGTAGGCTTCCCCGGCACGGATGCCTGCGGCCTCGCCACCCTGCTGCAGCCAGGCGTTGACCAGGGTACCGACGTACTCATCGGTGGTACCGCGCGCGCGCCAGTAATCATGAAGCTCATGGTAGATGCGCCCCGGCATTCGGAAGGCACCCCAGACCCAACGCGTGTGTGCATCGTGCGATTTGACCTCGATGCGTGATACTCGCCCGCCCTCGTCCGCCATGACGGCGTCGAAGAGCTCCGGATGCTCAACGGGGAAGAGGAGAAAGGACAGCCGGTCGCCGGGTAGCGCGCACAGGGCATCGGCCGGGAACCAGATCGTGTCCGGCAAGCCTACCACCACCGGCTCCTCCGGATGGATCAGCGGCCGGGCACGGAAGATCGCATCGCACAGGCCTGCCGCTCGCGGTTGCACCACGTACGCCAGGTCCGCGCGGCCTACGCGCGAGCCGTAGTATTGCAGGATGTCGGATTTGCCAGGCGAGATCACGAAGCAGATCTTGCCGGCGCCGGCGAGCGCCATGCGCTCGATGAGATATTCGCTCACGGCTTTCGGGTGCTCTCCGGCCGCATCCTCGCGGCTGCCGACGGGCAGCAGCTCCTTCGAGAAGGCGAGCGGCTGGATGCGCGTTCCGTTGCCTGCAGCAGGGATGATGCCCCACATTGTCAGGTCCCGCGGCTTGCCGCCTGGTCGAGCAGCGAGAGCATCCGCGCGGCACGGCAGTCGGAGGTATGCTCGGCGAGCGCGCGCTCGCGTGCGGCGCGTCCGATGCGCGCGAGCTCGTCCGGCGGCAGGTCGAGCGCCGCGGTCGCCTCCTCGGCGCTGCCCGCGAGGAGGATCTCCTCCCCGGGGGTGAAGAATCGATCGATCCCGTCCCAGGCGTCACTCAGCACGGGCGTCGCGCATGCGGCGGCCTCGAACAATCTGCCGGAAGGGCAGAAGCCCATCGCGGCCATGTCCCGCCGCGTGACGTTCAGTGTCAGGCGCGAGGACGAATAGAACGGCGGATGCTCGGGCGGTGCCACATGTCTGACGAACCAGATGTTGCCCGCCCAGGGAAAATCGGGCGGATATCCCGAGCCGCCGAGCACGAAGCGCTGTGCCGGCCGGCGGCGCGCCGGCTCGACGAACAGCGTCTCGAGTGCCGGCTGGCGGTCCGGCGCATAAGTGCCGAGGTATGACAGGTCGGCGCTGAAGCGCTCCTCGCGGGGCGCTGGCCGGTGCGCATCCGGGTCGACGTGCCCGTAGAGCGCCGCGACGCGGCGCGCGCCCAGGCGCTCGCGCAGGGCCTCGAGCGCAGTGCCGCCGGCATAACTCAACACCAGGTCGAAGTCCCGCAGGCCCTCGGCGGGAAGATAGTCCACCGTCTCGCCGGCCTCGAGCCGCGCGAGCGTCACCGGGGTGTCCAGATCGTAGAACACGCAGAGGGCTGCGGGTGCGTCCGTGCGCACGAGCGCGGCCGCCGACTTGGCATCCGGGCAATACGAGGTGACGACGGCGACGTCGGCCTGCTGCGCCTCAGACCGTGCCCGCGCGGCGATCTGCGGCCACTCCCGGTAGAGAACGAGGCTCGCGCCAGGCAGCTCCGCCAGGTCGCGATGTTCGGCGTAGTAGGGCACGTCGCGCTCGAAGAATACAACATCATGGTTGCGTCGCGTCAGCGCGCGGATCAAGCCCCGCCACAGCGTTGCGTGGCCGTTGCCCCAGGATGAGCTCAGCGTCAGTCCGAAAATGACAAGCTTCATTAGTGCAACCGGGCCCTCCGCGGCACTTGAAGCAAAGCGCGGTCCCGCCGTGGTGTGCGGCTGCGGAACTGCGCTGCACCGCAAGCCGTTGGAATCGCGTGACATCAACAGCAGCGCGCATCAATCCCGAGGCGATCCGCTCCTACGATCTTCGCGGTGTCGTCGGGCGACAGCTCGATCTCGGCGACGCACGCCAGCTCGGCCTTGCCTATGCCGCCTGGGTGCGCCCGCGCGGGCTGCGGCGTATCGCCGTCGGCAGGGACGGGCGCCTCTCCTCGCCGGATCTCGAGCGCGCACTCGTGGAAGGACTCGTCGCGGGGGGCTTGCTGGTGCACCGCATCGGATTGGGTCCGACACCGCAGCTGCATTTTGCGGTGCAGACTTACGGACTCGATGGCGGCATCATGGTCACGGGCTCGCACAACCCGCGCGAGGAGAACGGATTCAAACTCATGATCGGCTCGGAGCCGGTGCACGGGGAGATGCTGCGCGCTCTGGTGGCCACGTCCGCCGCGCCGGCCGGGGGCGGTTCGGCGATCGACTTCCCGGTATCGCAGGCGTATCTCACCCGGCTTCAGGCGCAAGTACGCACCGGGCATCTCACCGTGGTCTGGGATTGCGGCAATGGCGCGGCGGGCGCTCTGATCAAGCGTCTGACACAGGGTCTGCCCGGGCGCCATTTCCTCCTCAACTGGAGAGTCGACGGCAGCTTCCCGGCGCATCATCCCGATCCGTCGATCGCCGCCAATCTGAGGGAGCTGCGGGCGATGGTGGTGGCCCACGAGGCGGACCTCGGCATTGCATTCGACGGGGACGGCGACCGGCTGGGCGTGGTGGATGAATCGGGCGCGATCGTCTGGCCTGACCAGGTGCTCCTGTTGCTTGCCGAGGAGGTACTGCGGGCCGCCCCCGGCGCGGGCATCGTGGCCGACGTCAAATCGAGCCGGGTGCTGTTCGAGGGGGTTGCCAGGCTCGGCGGCAGACCCGTGATGGCGCCCTCGGGATATGTGCGCGTGCGCGACGCCATGCGGCGCGAGCGCGCGCCGCTCGCCGGGGAAATGAGCGGCCATCTCTTCTTCTCGGAGTGTTGGCAGGGGACGGACGATGCACTCTTCGCCGCGACGCGGCTCCTCGATTGCCTGGCCCGCAGCCGGCGCCCGCTCGGAGACTTCCGGCGGAGCCTGCCGGTCACGGCCGCCACACCGGAAGTCCGGATCCCCTGTGCCGATCGCCGCAAGCCGGAGGTGCTCCGGCAGGTCGCCGAGCGGCTCACAGCCGCGGGTGCGAAGGTGGACACCACCGACGGGCTGCGTGTGACGGACCCCGACGGCTGGTGGTTGCTGCGCGCCTCGGGAACGGAGCCGAAACTCACCGTACGCTGCGAGGCGGCCGACGAGTCAGGGCTGGAGCGGTTGCGCGCGACGGTCGCCGGACATCTTCGGGCGTGCGGTCAGGCGTGGGAACAATAAAGCCCGCTGGCGCCAGCGCGACTCCGGTAGAATGCGGGGATTACGGCCCTTGTGGCGGGCCGCACGAGAATACGAAATCATGGCTTCCGGGCGCGCACCCGCACGCAAGACCAGCCGCCGCAGCAGGCGCGGCACGACCATCCACGATGTGGCCCGCAGAGCGGGCGTCTCCCCGATGACCGTTTCACGCGTCGTCAATGGCGAGCGCAACGTGCGCGAGGCCACCCGCGCAGCGGTGCTCGCGGCCGTCAAGGAGCTGCGATACGCCCCGAACCCGGCGGCGCGCAGCCTCGCCGGCGCGCAGAGCCTGCGCATCGGGCTGCTCTATGCCAACCCGAGCGCCGCGTATCTCAGTGAGTTCCTCCTCGGCGCCCTCGATGAGAGCAGCCGCAAGAGCGCACAACTTCTGTTGGAGAAGTGCGAGGTCAGCTCACCGTCGGCCGAGCGGGCCGCGGTGCGCCGGCTCATCGACGGCTCCGTCGCGGGCGTCATTCTGCCGCCGCCGGTCTGCGAGTCGCATGTCATACTCACGGAGCTCAAGAAGGCCGCCATCCCCACCGTCGCGGTGGCGACAGGCCGGTTCCGGTCCGATGCATCGTGCGTACGGATCGACGACTTCAAGGCCGCCTACGAGATGACGCGTTATCTTCTCTCGCTCGGACACCGGCGCATCGGCTTCATCAAAGGCCATCCCAACCAGACGGCGAGCGGCGAGCGTTGGCTCGGGTTCGAGACGGCGCTGCGCGAAGCCGACTGCAAGCCGCAGCCGCCCGTGATCGAGCAGGGCTTCTTCAGCTATCGCTCCGGCCTCGAGGCCGCCGAGAAGCTGTTGGCGACCAACCCGCGTCCGACCGCGCTATTCGCCAGCAACGACGATATGGCGGCGGCGGCGGTATCCGTGGCGCATCGGCGCGGGCTCGACGTGCCGCGCGATCTCTCGGTGGTCGGGTTCGACGACACCGCGATCGCGACCACCGTCTGGCCGGAGCTCACCACCATCCGTCAGCCGACGGCGACCATGGCGGAAGTGGCGCTCGACCTGCTCATTCGCGAGATCCGCAAGCGCCGCGACGGGCTGCCCGCGGCGGCCATCGATCACCTGGTGCCGCACGAGCTGATCGTGCGCGAATCCGCAGCCGCGCCGCTCGAGGATCCGATCGCGGCGCGTTAGGGGCGGGAGCTCTACGCCGCGCCGAGCTGACAGAAGAACAGGTGCGCGGGCAGGACGTTGAGCGGCTCGAATTTGCGCCGGACGTAGCGAAAGACGCGCTGCAGATCCTCCAGCACGCGCGTGGAGAACTGGAAGACCAGGAAAGTGCCGCCGGGGGCCAGGGCCTGGGATGTGTTGCGCAGGATGCGCACACGCATCTCCGCCGGTATGGTGCTGAAGGGGATTCCCGAGATGATGTAGTTGGCTTTGCCGTGCCCGTAGCGCTCGAGAATCTCGCCCACCGCCTCCGCTGAGGCCTCCACCACCTTCAGCCGCTCATCGGGCAGCGTCGCGCGCAGGTGGGTGACGAAGTCGGGGTTCATCTCGATGGCGATCAGGACCGCATCGGAGCGCATGCGCCGCAGGATTTCGGCGGTGATCACGCCGACTCCGGGGCCGTATTCCACGATCACCCGCGCCTGATTCCAGTCGATCGGCTGCAGCAGCTGCTTGATCAGGAATCTCGAGCTCGGGACGATCGAGCCGAGCATGCGAGGGTGGCGGAAGAAATTGCGGGCGAACAGCAGGGCGTCCCCGGTTCGTGTCCGGCTTGGTATTGGCTGGTTGTTCGACACGTTGTGCTCTGCCTGGGTGATGCTCATTGCAAACTCCTACATTATGCGCAGGTTCCGGCGCTCCGTCACCGCCTCAGCCGCTTCAGCCGCCCGACCGCTTGGCGTCGTACCCTAGACGGCGCAGCTCCGCGACCAGGCGGTCGCGGTGATCGCCCTGGATCTCGATGATTCCTTCCCGGACGGCGCCCCCCGCCCCGCACAGTCTTTTCAGCCGGCTGGCGAGCGCCTCCAGGTCCGCGGCGGCAAGCGGCAGGCCCGAGATCACGGATACGGCCTTGCCGCCACGTCCTGCCACCTCGCGGCCCACCCGCACACGGGCCGGGATGGCGGGCCGGGTGTTCGGCCGGCTGTTCCGGGGAGCGCTCATCGGGCTACTTTAAACCTTATGCGTTGCAGTGGCGCAGAACTTGCTCGACCCCGGGTATGGCAGCACGTTCGATCGCCTCCCTCACCATCGCCTTCGGCCTGGTGGCGATTCCGGTGAAGCTTTACTCCGCGACCGTCAGCTCCGAACGGTTGCGCTTCCACCTCCTCCATGCGAAGGACGGCTCGCGCCTGAAGCAGCAGTATGTTTGCATCGAGGAGCAGGAGGTGGTCGGGCGCGACGAGATCGTCAAGGGCTACGAGTTTGCCAAGGATCAGTACGTGATGTTCACTCCGGAAGAGTTGAAGGCGTTGGAGGAGGCTGGCACCCATAGCATCGATGTAGCGCAGTTCGTGCCTCTTGCGGCCGTGGATCCGGTCTATTTCGAGAGGACGTACTACCTGGCGCCGGACCAGGGCGGCTCCAAGCCCTACACACTGTTCGTCACCGCCCTGCGTGAGAGCGGGCGCTGTGCGGTGGGACGTTGGGCGAGTCATGGACGGGCTCACGTGGTCATCCTTCGTCCCGTCGACAACGCCCTCGCACTGCACCAGTTGCATTTCGCGCCCGAAGTGCAGTCCGTCGCGGCGCTCGGTGTCGAGAGCGCCAAGGTGCGCGATGCGGAGCTGAAGCTAGCCCGGCAGCTCATTGAGCAGCAGAGCGCGGACGCTTTCGACCCGGCCGCTTTTCCGGATGAGGTCAAGGCGCGGGTCGAGGAGGCGATCCAACGGAAGGTGGAGGGCCGGGACGTCACGGTCGCCGAGCCGCGGGCCGAGCCCGGAGGCAATGTCGTTGACCTGATGTCGGCCCTGAAGGCTAGCCTGGAGCGGGGCTCGGGCGCCCCCGGTCAGTCGGCTGCGCGCCAGCGTGCAGCGGCCCGGCGGCCGCCACAGCGTGCGCCGGCCAGGGTCCCCGGCCGCCCGCATCCGCGGGCTCACCGCAAGACCGCCCATTCCCGAACCTGACACGCCCGAGGTGCGGCATCCGTCGCTGTCGGGCGCCCGTTGGCGCGCCACGGCATAGTGATTGCGTAACGGGTGGATGCCACTCGCCCTCGGGCAAACATCAGTTCAAGGTGTCACATGATCACTGTACGAATACTCACTGTCCTCGCGGCCTCGAGCCTTGCGTCCGTTGCTTACGCGCAGACTCAGCCCGCCCCATCCACCCAGCCGGGCGCCAGCCCGGGCTACAACACCGCCAACCCGCATCAGCGCGAGATGAGGACCGTTCCGGGCAACGAGACGGCGCCTCCGAGCTCCAGGCCGGCTCCGGGCGCCGGCAGCCTCGAGACTTCCCAGAGCGCTCAGGGGACGCAAACCCCCTCGACCCGAATGGCCGCAGCCGGTCCGGGAGGCAAGTCCTGGTCGAATATGCCGGTCGAGAGCCCGTCGGGGCAGTCTCTGGGATCGGTGTCCAACGTCGTTCCGGGTCTCAATGGGCAGAAGACCTCCGGCTACGTGGTGGTGTCCGGAGCCAGCGGCATGAGCGTCCCGGTGCCTTACCGGACGGCGAGTGCCATGGTCCGCGACGGCAAGCTGATCCTCAGCCAGTCCCGGTTCGAGCGGGCTCCCAAAGTGACCCAGGAGGACCTGCAGAACAGCTCCGACCATGCTTGGCGGGCCAAGGCCGACCAGTACTGGAGAGCCAAGGGCCACGAGCCAAGGGACACGGGAAAATAGCCGGCCTGAGCGATTCGTTGCGCCATCCCGCCGGATTGCGAACCGATTGGAACGCCCATTGCGCGTTCGGAGCGGTAAAATTCGCGCCGCGCCAGACCCTGGCGGTGGTGAAGAGGCTCGCTCCAGATGGCCCAACGGTCGCGTTTGCACGTACCCCGCCCACCGGCCCGCCCGGGTGAGAAGCCGGATTTCAGCTATTTGACCCTCACCCCCGCGGGGGCGGTGGCCCGGCCGGATGTCAAGACACCGGCCCGGGCGGTCGAGAATCTCGGCCGCGAGCTGGTGCGCGTGCTCGATGACGAGGGACGCGCCGTGGGTCCCTGGAATCCGCACCTCGAGCCGGAAGAGCTGCAGGTGGGGCTGCGCCACATGCTGCTCACGCGTCTCTTCGATGACCGCATGCAGCGCATGCAGCGTCAGGGGCGGATTTCCTTCTATATGAAGTCGACCGGCGAGGAAGCCGTGTCGGTTGCGCAGGGGATGGCGCTGCAGCCGGGCGACATGCTTTTCCCGTCGTACCGCAATCAGGGGCTCTTCATCGTCCGCGGGCGCAGCCTCGTCGACCTCATGTGTCAGTGTCTGTCGAATACCCGTGACACGTGCCGCGGGCGGCAGATGCCCATCATGTATCACTGGGGCGCGGGCAACATCTTCTCGATCTCCGGCAACCTCGCTACCCAGTTTCCACAGGCGGTGGGCTGGGCAATGGCGGCGGCCATCAAGGGCGAGGATCACATCGCCGCGGCCTGGATCGGCGAAGGCGCGAGCGCGGAGGCGGACTTCCACCATGGGATGACGTTCGCGTCCGTCTATCAGTCGCCAGTGATTCTCAACATCGTCAACAATCAGTGGGCGATCTCGACCTTCCAGGGTTTCGCCGGCGGTGAGCGGCGCACCTTCGCGGAGTATGGGCCGGGATACGGCATCCCCGGCGTACGTGTCGACGGCAACGATTTTCTCGCGGTTTACGCCGTCACGCGATGGGCGGCGGAGCGCGCGCGCCAGAGCGGCGGGCCGACGCTGCTCGAGCACGTTACATACCGGGCGGGCGCACACTCGACCAGCGACGATCCTTCGCGCTACCGGCCGAAGGAGGAGTGGACGGCCTGGCCGCTCGGCGATCCCATCGCCCGTCTCAAGCAACACCTGATCGGCCTCGGCGAGTGGTCGGAGGAGCGCCACGCGGCCCTCGAGAAGCAGCTCGAGGCGCACGTCATCGCCTGTTGGAAAGAGGCGGCGAGCTTCGGCACGCTCACCGAGGGGCCGACGCTCGACCCGGCCACCATGTTCGAGGATGTCTTCCACGAGATGCCGCCGCATCTGGCGCGCCAGCGGGAGGAGCTCAACCACCTGGCAGGTACGCAGCCGGCCAAGGGGTCCGGTGAGGAGAAGAGCCTCGACTCCCGCTCCACTGCGGTTGCCAAGGAGGGCTGAGCCATGGCGAACATGAACATGGTCCAGGCGCTCAACTCCGCCATGGACATCATGCTGGAGCGCGATCCGCGCGTGGTGGTGCTGGGTGAGGATGTCGGCTACTTCGGCGGTGTCTTCCGCTGCACGGACGGTCTGCAGCGCAAGTACGGCGAGCAGCGGGTGCTCGATACTCCGATCGCAGAGGGCGGTATCGTGGCGGCGGCCATTGGCATGGGAGTGAACGGCCTGAAGCCGGTCGCCGAGATCCAGTTCGCCGACTACATCTATCCGGCTTTCGATCAGGTGGTGAGCGAGCTTGCGCGGCTCCGATACCGCACTGCGGGGGAATTCTCCGCGCCGGTGACGATCCGCACGCCTTGTGGCGGTGGCATCCGCGGCGGCCAGACCCACTCGCAGAGCCCGGAGGGCATCTTTACTCACGTCTGCGGGATCAAGGTTGTAATGCCGTCGAACCCGTACGATGCCAAGGGGCTGCTCATCAGCTCTATCGAGGACGAGGATCCGGTCGTGTTCTTCGAGCCGAAGCGGCTCTACAACGGGCCGTTCGACGGCGATCCGCACAAGCCGGCGGTTCCCTGGAGCACGCATCCCAAGGGTGCGGTGCCGGAGGGCTACTACAAGGTTTCCCTGTCGAAGGCCGAGGTCTTCCGGCCCGGGAAGGACGTGACCCTGCTGGCCTACGGCACCATGGTGCACGTGGCCGAGGCGGCCGTCAGGCTGGCCAAGGTCGATGCGGAGATCATCGACGTGCGGGCGCTGGCGCCGCTCGATACCGATACGATCTGCACCTCGGTCTGCAAGACTGGGCGCTGCGTGATCGTCCACGAAGCAACACGCTACAGCGGCTTCGGCGCGGAGCTCGCGGCCACGGTGCAGGAGGAATGCTTCTGGCACCTGGAGGCGCCCATCGCGCGGGTCACCGGCTGGGATACTCCTTATCCGCACGCGTTTGAGTGGGAATATTTCCCGGGGCCGGCGCGCATTGCTGCGGCTCTGACGCGGGTCATGGAGGACAGATGAGCCGGTATGTCTTCAAGCTGCCGGACCTCGGCGAGGGAACGGTCGAGGCGGAGATCGTCATCTGGCGGGTGAAGCCGGGGGACGAGGTCGCGGAAGACGACGTGCTGGTGGAGGTGATGACGGAGAAGGCGGCGGTGGAAGTGCCGGCGCCGGTGACCGGCAAGATCGTCTCTACTACGGGGCAACCGGGGGACATGGTGGCGGTGGGGGCGGAGTTGGTGGTGCTGGAGACGGCGGGTGCCGCCGCAACCGCAGCCGCGGTATCCGCACGACCCGAAGCGGCGCACCCCGCAGCCGCGCAACCTGCAGCTGCACGGCCCGCCGCGCCGCAGCCCGCAATCGCCGCGGGCAATGGCGGCAGCGCGGTCCGGGCGCAATCAGGACAGGAGAAGCGCACGCTGGCTGCAGTCGGAAACGGGGCGGCCTCTGCGGATCCCGGCCGCCGCGTGTTGACTTCTCCGGCTATCCGCCGCCGGGCGAAGGAGGCGGGCATCGATCTGCGGCAGGTCGCCGGATCGGGGCCTCAAGGACGCATCGTGCGGCAGGACTTCGAGGCTTACGCGGCCGCGCGGTCGGCAGCCCGCACGTCTTCGGTGGCCGCGGTGACCAGCTTGCCGGCGGCTCCTGTGCAACGCCCGTCGGGCGGCACGGAGGAAATCAAAGTCATCGGCCTCAGGCGCTTGATCGCGCAGAGGATGAGTGACGCGAAGCGCAACATCCCACACTTCTCCTACGTCGAGGAGGTGGATGTGACGGAGCTGGAGACTCTGCGGCGGCACCTCAATACCGAGCAGCAGCCGGGGGCGCCGGCGCTCACCTACCTGCCGTTCCTGGCGCTCGCCCTGGTGCGGGTACTGGAGGATTTTCCGCAGTGCAACGCGCATTACGATCAGGAGCGGGGTGTGATCGTGCGGTACCACGCCGTCCATCTCGGCGTTGCGACTCAGACCCCGGACGGGCTGAAGGTGCCGGTCGTGCGCGATGTGCAGCTGCGGTCGCTGTGGGACGTCGCTGCGGAGATGCGGCGTGTGACCGAAGCGGCCCGTGCCAACAAGGCCTCGCGCGAGGAGTTGAGCGGGTCGACCATCACGCTCACCAGCCTGGGCAAGCTGGGCGGAATTGCGAGCACTCCGATCATCAACGCGCCCGAGGTTGGGATCATCGGAATCAATCGCGCCGTCGAGCGGCCCGTCGTTGTGGGCGGCTCCATCACGGTGCGGCGTATGATGAATCTGTCCTCGTCCTTCGATCACCGCTTCGTCGATGGCTACGATGCGGCGGCGATGATTCAGGCGCTGAAAGAGCGTATCGAGCACCCGGCGACGATCTTCGTGGGTTAACGCACCTGAAACGGCGCGAAGCTTTGCGCGACGGGCATGAGCTCGATCGTGTTGATATTCACGTGCGCCGGTAGCGATGTGATCCAGGCGACAGCATCGGCGATGTCTTCGGCGGATAGGGGCTGCATTCCTTCGTAAACCTTGGCGGCTCTCGCGAGGTCGCCTTCGAAGCGGATCTTCGAAAACTCGGTGCCGCCGCACATTCCGGGCTCGATGCAGCTGACTCTCACGCCGGTGCCGTGCAGATCGCTGCGTAAGTTCAAGCTGAACTGATGGACGAACGCCTTGGTCGCGCCGTAGACGTTGCCGCCAGGGTAGGGATATGTGCCTGCCACTGAGCCCATGTTGATGATGAGGCCGCGGCCGCGGGCCACCATCCCTGGAAGCAGCGCGCGTGTCACATGGACGAGGCCACGGCAGTTGGTATCGATCATCCGGTCCCAGTCTGCTGCGGAGGCGTTCTGCGCCCCGCCCATGCCTAGCGCGAGACCGGCGTTGTTCACCAGGCAGTCCACCGCCTGGAATTCCTCCGGCAGGCCGGTGATTGCGGCCGGCACCGCGGCGCGGTCCGTGATGTCGACCGTCAACGAGTGGACGCGGGTACTGCCGTAGTCATTCTGAAGCTGGGATAGCCGTTCGGCGCGCCTGCCGAGAGCAATGACCTGGAAGCCGTCCTCCAGGAATCGGCGGGCGATCGCGGCCCCGAATCCTGAGGTCGCACCGGTGACGAAGGCGATTTGACGTTCTTTGAATCGGGCAAGAAAGCCGGACAGCGCCCTGTTGAACGCGTCCGGCTGCTCCAGGTTGGGCATGTGGCCCACACCGGGAAGCCAGAGGAGTTGGGAATCCTTCAACAGCGTGTGCATGCGATCGGCGTCCTGCCGGGTCGTGAACGCGTCCTCATCACCGACCACGATCAGCGCCGGGCGTTCGAAACGCTCGAGGATGCTGGAGTAATCGGGCCGCTCGGCACGGCCCCGCAGGGCGGCTGCGGCGCCGCCAGGGGGTGCGTTGCGCATCATTCGGAGTACATGCTCGGCCATCTCAGGAGCCGATTGGATCGAACGGGCTGCCAGCATCTTGGGAAGCATCTCGGCGGCGTAGGCGGCCATTCCTTCATTCATCAGGCGCTCCGCCGTGGCGATCCGCTGCTGTTTGCCGAGTGTCGTCTCCGCCCGCGGGAAGGTTGCGGCCAGCACGAGTCCCTTCACTCGGTTCGGCGCCACGCGGCAGATCTCCATCGCGATCTGGCCGCCCATGGACAGTCCCGCGACTACGGCCTGCTCGACCTTCAAGTGATCGAGCAGCGCAATCAGATCGCGGGCAAAGACCTCCAGCGTCGCCTTCTCGCCGCCGCCATCTCGCGATACGCCGTATCCGCGCAGATCCGGGACGATCAGCCGCCAACCCAGCCGGGTCATCGGCTCGAATTGCGGGCGCCACATCGTGTGATCGAAGGGATGGCCGTGAATCAGGAGCAGCGCCTGGCTGCCGCGACCGCTCTCTTCGAAGGCTAGCTCGATGCCGTTCAGCGAAGCCGAGTTCATTGCGCCTCCCCGGGACCTCCTCATGAAGGGCACGCAGTGAAACATTGACGTTGCCTCGGTGCAATCGATATATTGCACTCGGTGCATTCGGCAAATTACACTGAACTCGCCGACAGCGTCGCGGCGGACATACGTGCGGGGAAGCTTCGGCCCGGGGACAGGCTGCCGCCACAACGGGACTTCGCCTATTCCCGCGGCATTGCGGTCTCTACGGCACAGCGGGTCTACGCAGAGCTGAACCGGCGGGGAGTGGTGTCGGGCGAAGTCGGTCGTGGGACCTTCGTCCGCCTGGCAGTCCCGGCGGCCAAATACGCGGTCGGGGAGCCGACCTCGCTCACGATCGACCTCGACCTCAACTTCCCGACAGTGCCGGAGCAGGAGGCACTGCTGTCGGGAAGTCTCGCGGAGCTCATGCGGCGGGATGAGGAGTGGCATGCCGCCTTCCTGCCGGCTCGTGCCTACGGCACTCGCGCGCTGCGAAGCACCACGGCCGCCTTCGTGTCGCCCGGGGGTCGATGGCCGCATATCACTGAGAGCCTGCTCTTCGCAGGCAACGGCAAGCAGGCGATTGCCGCGGTTTTGGCGGCAACCGTGAGACGCGGTGAGGTGCTCGGAGTCGAAGCTCTCACCTATCCTTTCCTCAAGACGATCGCACAACAACTCGGCATCCGTCTCTTTCCGCTGCCGCTGGATGACGAGGGTGTCGTACCCGATGCTCTCATCGAAGCGCACCGCGACGTCGGCCTCAGCGCCGTCTACCTGCAGCCGACTTTGCAAAATCCGCTCGGCGTCAGCATGTCGCCGGTGCGCCGCAGTCAGATTGTGGATGTTCTCAATACAGAGCACATCCTGGCGATCGAAGACGCGGTTTACGCTTTCCTGGATCCACATCCGGCCCGGCTGTACGGGTTTGGTTCCAATCAGGTGGTTCTCATCGACAGCCTATCCAAGCGCCTGGCGCCGGGGTTGACACTGGGCATCATAGCCGCCCCGCGAGAGCTTCACGAGAACATCTCGAAGGCGCTGTACGCCGGGGCGTTGGTGGCGCCGTCTCTCGCGCAAACCGCCTGTGCTCGCTGGATGGCTGACGGCACTGCCGCGAAGATAGTCGAGGCCAAGCGAGCCGACGTCATCGCCCGGCAAAAGCTGGCACGCCAGTGGCTGGGGCGCTTCGGTTTGATTGCCAACCCCCAGGCCTATCATTGTTGGTTGCCCCTGCCGGCCGCATGGCGGGCCGATACGTTCGTCGCGGCCGCGGCGCGAGACTACATAGCGGTCACGCCAGGTTCCTCCTTCGCCGTTACGCCCGGTCACGTCCCGAACGCCGTACGGTTGGCCCTATCCGCTCCACCCATCGAGATCCTTTCCGAAGCGCTCGAGAAGCTTGCGTCCATTCTGGACGGCGGGTGCGATGCACCGCCACCTTTCGAATGAGTCAAGCGTCTGCTGCCGGCTCCTTTCCCAATATCTCATCTCTCACATCGTCGATTTCCCGAGCTCGTGAGGGCCGCGCCTTCGCGCCCTCGCACCGCTCTGGTCGCGGGCAGCGAGAGCTGCGGGGACAGATAATACGCGCGGGATGCTCGAGCGCGTCTTCGATCCATGCGATATTGAGCACGTTGGCGACCGCCACTAGCGCCTCGGTTGCGGGTTTGGGAATGCGCCCGTCACCACGGCGGTGAGCGCATTCCGCGAAGATGCTGTCGATGACGTCGTCGCTCGCGACGCCATTGGCGTTCAACGCTGGCGCCAAGTCGACGCCGACGGAAAGAACGTGCGGGTTGCCGGCCATGTCTTTTACGCGGCGCGAATGGCAGCAGTATAGGAGGGAGCGCTCGCCGTCGCGCAGGACGGAGATCTGTGAGCCGGTGTCGCCGCGAGGCCCGTCGATCATGCGGAAGACTGCCCAGTTGGGGCACGGATCGCTCACTTGAGCGAGGTTGCCCCAGGGGAGGGGGATCCCGTTGCCGCGGTACACGGCGCGTAGATACCCGGGCGGGTAAGCATCAAAGAAGTGCCAGTAGGGATATGGGGAAACCTTGGTCATGCGCCGCATGATGACGGCTGGCGTCAGCTCGAGGCGGGTGCCGGGCTCGACGCGGTAACGCTCGCGGGCGAGAAATCGCCGGAAAGGAACGCGCGGGGCAAGCAGGGCACCGGCGAAGAAGGTGCATTCGAAGTCGCGCCATGCATGCAACACGTCGTGGGCGTTCATGCCGGCGCCGTCGGAGCTGCCGCCCTCGGGGCTGCCGCCCATCTCGCCTCCCGTGGCGTGTGGCGATTTGAGGCCGTCACCGCCATGTAACAGCTTGTGGGCGATGTGCGCGGCGAGGTCGAACTTCAAGCGTGCGGGATCGGATTGCAGTGCACGGTTGGCGTAGATGACGCGCGGCGGTTCGAAGAAGGAGCGCACCATGCTGCGGACCTCGCGATCCTTGTCGCGGGCGAGAACGGGCTTTCTCTCGAACCAGCGGATCTCGAGGCCGTGGCGCTTGCAGAGGCGCTGCAGGTCGTCGACCGACAAGGGAAATTTGCGCTCGCCGACACCATCCGCCGCGCGTTCGAGGTCGGGGAAGTCGTTGCGCGACATCTCCTGGTGGGAGCGGATGAGAAGATGCGCGAATTGCCGGCCGCTGGTGCCGGTCTGGGCGAGGAGCTCCGGGATCGCCGCTTGCAGGACGTCCTTCGAAAACAGGAAGGCAGGCTCGAGCGGCACCTTCGCCGCCCCCGCGGCGGGGGTGGCGGGCGTCGGCAGCTCGAGGTCTGCGCTTTCGTCGAGGAACCACTGCGGGTCGCGCTGAAATACCTGGGCCACGAGCTCGAGCATTTCGGTCGAGGGCGCGCGTTTGCCGCTTTCGATCATGCTCAGGTATGACACCGATGGCGCGTGCGCCGCGTCGCGTTGGATGCAGCGCGTTGACAGCTCTTCCAGCGTCAGGCCGTTGCGCTTGCGGATGGAACGAAGCTTGGCGCCGAGGAAATGGCCCTTGCGCAGCAGGGGCGTCATAGGCGTGCCTCCCGTGAACTTTCAATGTGAAATTAACACTGTGAAGTTTCTTTAGTCAAATTGTGCGGAAAGGGGAGGTATGCTCCTTCCCATATGAACGCCAGTCCCGACGAGCTCGTGTATTCCCGGGAGCCGGCCGGCTCCCCGGTGGAGATCCTGGGACCGCAGGTCGAGCGATCTGCGGAGGTTCTGACGCCACTGGCGCTGCAGCTGGTGGCAAGCCTGCACCGGCGGTTCAATGCGCGCCGCCTGGAGCTGCTGGAGGCGCGGGACCGGCGCCAACAGGAGCTGGATGCGGGCGCCTTGCCCGACTTCCTTCAGGCGACCGCGGACGTGCGCCGTGGGGACTGGCGCGTTGCCCCTGTCCCGCAGGACCTGCAGGACCGGCGTGTCGAGATCACCGGTCCCGTGGACCGCAAGATGATCATCAATGCGCTCAACGCGCCGGTGCGTTGCTTCATGGCGGATTTCGAGGACTCCTGCGCGCCGACGTGGGAGAACATCGTTCGCGGGCAGGTCAACCTGACCGACGCTGTCCGCCGCACCATCAGCTACGCGGATCTCGCGACGGGCAAGGTCTATCGTCTTGCTGATCGGACGGCAACGCTCATCGTGCGCCCGCGCGGCTGGCATCTGCCGGAGAAGCACGTTCTGGTGAACGGCGAGCCGGTTTCGGGCTCGCTGTTCGACTTCGCGGTGTACCTCGCCAACAACCACGTGGCGCTGGCGCGCGCGGGTACGGGCCCGTATTTCTATCTGCCGAAGATGGAGAGTCACCTCGAGGCGCGCCTCTGGAACGACGTGTTCCTCGCCGCCCAGGATGCGCTCGGGATTCCGCGCGGCACCATCAAGGCGACGGTGCTCATCGAGACCATCCTCGCCGCTTTCGAGATGGACGAGATCCTCTACGAGCTGCGCGAGCACTCGGCGGGACTCAACTGCGGGCGCTGGGATTACATCTTCAGTTTCATCAAGAAATTCCGCAACCGCCGGGATTTCCTGTTGCCGGACCGTGCCGGCGTCACCATGGACCGGCACTTCCTCAAGTCTTACGTCGACCTCCTCATCAAGACCTGCCATCGGCGCGGCGCCCATGCCATGGGGGGCATGGCCGCACAGATTCCGATCCGCGACGATCCCAAGGCGAATGAGGCCGCGATGGCGCGTGTGCGTGCCGACAAGCTGCGCGAGGCAAATGCCGGACATGACGGCACGTGGATCGCGCATCCGGGCCTGGCAACGATCGCCCGGGAGGCATTCGATGCCGTCATGAAGGAACCCAACCAAGTCAGCGTCCTGCGCAGCGAAGTCAACGTGATGCCGCAGGACCTGCTGCGGGTCCCGCAGGGCGAGATCACCGAGGGCGGCCTTCGCAATTGCATCCGTGTAGGGGTGCAGTACATCGAAGCCTGGCTGCGAGGATCGGGATGCGTCCCGCTCTACAACCTGATGGAAGACGCCGCCACGGCGGAGATCTGCCGCGCGCAGCTCTGGCAATGGCTGCATCACGAGGCGCGCACCAGTGACGGCGTTCCGGTGACGCCGGAGCGGTTCGACCTGCTGCTCACAGAAGAGATCGACCGCATCCATGATGAGGTCGGTCACGGGAGGCTGCTCAACGGCGTCTTCCCGACCGCCGCGCGGCTCTTCGAGCAGATGACGAAGCAGGACCAGTTCGACGAATTCCTCACCCTTCCCGCGTACGACCTGCTCGCCTGACAGGCGACGGAGACCGACATCATGACAGTGATCCGACCGCTTCCGACCGCAGAAGAATTGCGACGCGCCTGGCGCGAGAGTCCGCGCTGGCACGGCATCGAGCGCGGCTACCGCCCGGAGGACGTGGTGCATCTGCGGGGCACCATCCCGGTGGAGTACTCGATCGCCCGGATCACGGCCGAGAAGCTGTGGCGCTATCTCAACGAGAAGCCCTTCGTCAACGCGCTCGGCGCGCTCACCGGCAACCAGGCGATGCAGCAGGTGAAGGCGGGGCTCGATGCGATCTACCTGTCCGGCTGGCAGGTGGCGGCGGACGCCAACCTCTCCGGGGCAATGTACCCGGACCAGTCCCTGTACCCGGCGGACTCGGTTCCCGCGGTCGTGCGGAAGATCAACTCGGCCCTGCGGCGCGCGGATGAGATTCATCATGCCGAGGGCAACGGCAGCATCGACTGGCTGAAGCCGATCGTCGCGGACGCAGAGGCCGGCTTCGGCGGCGTGTTGAACGCCTTCGAGCTGATGAAACAGATGATCGACGCCGGGGCCGCGGGCGTGCACTTCGAGGACCAGCTCTCATCGGCCAAGAAGTGCGGCCACATGGGCGGCAAAGTGCTGGTGCCGACGCAGGAGGCGATCAACAAACTGGTCGCCGCCCGTCTGGCTGCCGACGTTTGCAACGTACCCACCATTCTCGTGGCGCGCACGGATGCCGAGGGTGCGAATCTCCTGACGTCCGACGTCGATGAGCGTGATCGTCCCTTCATCGATACCGCCAAAGGGAGGACCGCGGAGGGCTTCTTCTACGTCAAGGCAGGCCTCGAGCAAGCCATCGCCCGCGCATGCGCCTACGCTCCGTACGCGGACCTCGTGTGGTGCGAGACGGCCAAGCCGGATCTCGAGGAGGCACGCCACTTTGCCGAAGGGGTGCACCAGCGCTTCCCGGGCAAGCTCCTCGCCTACAACTGCTCACCGTCCTTCAATTGGAAGCGCAAGCTCGATGACGCGACCATCGCGAAGTTTCAGCGCGAGCTGGGCGCGATGGGCTATCGCTTCCAGTTCATCACGCTCGCGGGCTTCCACGCGCTCAACTTCTCCATGTTCGAGCTGGCCCGTGGCTACAAGGCTCAGCAGATGTCCGCCTATGTGGCCCTGCAGCAGGCGGAGTTCGCCGCCGAGCAGCACGGGTACACGGCCACCAAGCACCAGCGCGAGGTGGGCGCGGGCTACTTCGATGAGGTCACTCAGGCCGTCTCAGGAGGCACCTCGTCGCTGAGCGCGCTGAAGGGCAGCACCGAGCTGCAACAGTTCGAGCGGGCGTCCTAGCGACGTCCCAGCGCGCCCGCGCGTGTAAACCATTAGCAGGGATGTGGTGCTGCGCTGGTCCGGGCACGACGCCCGGATCCAGCGCTAATCCAAAAGGCTTATAGCGAGCGGCGCCGCTTTCGCATATCTGCTCTCACGGAATGAGAGCTCTGATCCGCAACGTCGTGCTGCCCGTGCACCGCTGGACCGCGCTTACCGCGGGCCTGGTGGTGCTCTGGATGGCGCTGACGGGGCTCGGGCTCCTGTTCAAGGCCCAGCTCGATCCGGCGCTCAATCGCAGCCTCGAGACCGTCGCTGCCTGTCAGGCTCCGCAGCCTCTCGACGCGCTCGTCGCTCGCGCGCGCACCGCTCATCCGGATGGCGCCGTGCGGCTCGTCGGCATCGAGGGCAGCGCCACGCGCTCCATCTGGGTGCGGTTCGCGAACGGCGACACCGTTTATCTCGATCCATGCAGCGGCCGCGTCGTCGGGGAGCTGAACAAGTACCGAGGTGTCTTCGGCGCGCTGGAGTACCTGCACCGGCTGGAATTTCTGTCCGGCGCCGATCATGCCGTAGCCGGGACGGCGGCCCTCGTTTTCGCGTTGGTCATCGTCGCGGGCGGGATGGCCATCTGGTGGCCGGTATCGCTGCGAGGGCTGCGCTGGTCGGTCACCTTCGCGATGCGGCCCGCTGGACGCGCGCGACTCATGCGCATGCACCGCGCCATCGGGTTCTGGGTCTGCCTGATCGTGCTATTCAGCGCGCTCACGGGGCCGATCGACAGCTTCCATTGGTATCAACGCGCGATAGCAGCGGTCACCGGCTCGGCGCGGAGCAGTCCCAAGCCGATCGCCGTCGCAGCCGCGAACGCTCCGCGGCTATCCTTTCAGGCGCTGTGGCAGCAGGCTCAGCAGGTTACGCCGGATCCGCGGGAGGCGCTGTTCCTGATGCCCAAGACGCCTGACTCTCCCGTGGAGCTCGACATCATCGAGCGCGGAGCACCCAACCACCAGGCAGTCAGTTTTCTCTATCTTGACCCGTATAACGGTCGCGTGCTCGCCTTCGACCCGTACACCGCGAGCAGCTTCGGCAGCAAAGTCATGGCGTGGGGAATCGCCATTCACGCCGGGCAGGCGGGCGTACCGGCGCAAATGGCATTGCTGGTGGGAGGCCTCGGGATCATTGTGCTCGGGTACACCGGTTTCTCGAGCTACATTCGGCGCTCGCTCCTCGCCTCGATGTGTTGTGTTGCGCTATCGTCAGGCGCGGTCCATCCCGCGCGGGCCGATGAGCTGCCCGCCTACCAGCCGCAGTCGCCGGTGAGCGGCACGATCCGAGTGTGGGGCAGCCCCGACGACGGCTGGCTCATCGAGGAGCTGGAAACCGGCTTCCGCAGGCACGAGCCTTCCGTGCACTTCGAGAACACCCTCCACGGGCCGGAGTCGACCTTCGCGGCCGTGTACATGGATGTCGCCGACATGGCCTTCATGGCGCGCGAGATTCGCGTACCGCTCGAGACGATGGGTTTCGAATGGGTTCATCACTATCCGCCTTTCGAGATCGAGATCGCCAACGCAGGTCTCGGCTCCGATCGCAATGTGGATCGTCCGGCGGTCGATCTGGCGTTCTTCGTCAACAGGGAGAACCCACTCCCGTGTGTGACTTTGCGGCAGCTCGATGACATCTTCGCCGCCGACCATCGCCGCGGCGGCACCAACCTCCGACAGTGGGGCGAGCTCGGGCTGACCGGGTCCTGGGCGCGCCGCGAGATCCACGTCTATGGGCCGGCGCCGGACACCATCTCTTCTGTATTCGTCCGCCGGTCGGTTCTCGGCGGCAGCCGCAAATGGAACCCGGCCTACCGCGCCGTTGCGGGCGGCTGGAGCGAGGTGCTCGAAAGCGTGGCGCGCGATCCCGACGGGATCGCCTTCGCACCGCCCCTGCCCGGCAACCTTCGAGCGAAAGCGCTGCGATTGGCGGCAAGCGGGAAGAGTACCTGCTATGCACTGACCGCGCACACCGCTGAAGCGCGAATTTATCCGTTACCACGTACGGTCGATGTGGCGCTGGATCGCGCGCCGGGAACGGCCATCGAGCCCACGGTGAAGGAATTCCTGCGGTTCATAGTGAGTCGCGAGGGACAGCGCATCGTCGCAAGCGACGGTGCCTACCTGCCGCTCGGTGCCGCAAGCGCAAAAGAGCAGCTGGAGCGGCTGCAGTGACACGGGCTCCTGCAAAAATGGCGCGAGCTCTTGCGCTGGGGCGGGTTCTTGCGCTGCGGCGGGTCCTTACAACCAGGATTGCCACAATCCTCGGCATCCTGATGGGGCTTACTCTCTGCGCTGCGGCAGGCAACGCCCATGCCCTCGATCTGCCGTCACCATACCACCCGAACCGGGCCGTCGCGGGCACGATCCGCATTTGGGGACACGGTGCTTATGATCGCAAGCGCGACTTCATCGGTGCAGTGGTGAATGCCTGGGAGCGTGGCTTCCAACACTATCAGCCCGGGGTTCACTTCGAGAACCATCTGGTCGGCACCGCGGCGGCGATCGGTTCTCTTTACACCGGGCGCGGCGACCTGGCTCTGATGGGGCGGGAGATATGGCCGCCGGAGATTGCGGCATTCAAGGAAGTATTCGGCCATCCGCCCACCGGCGTCGATGTCGTCACCGGCAGTTTCGACGTTCGCAACCGCGACTACGCGCTGGTCGTCTTCGTGCACCGGGGCAATCCGATCAGGGGACTGACGCTCGCGCAGATCCGCGCGCTTTTCGCCGCCCCTGACACCGCCGACGCACATCCGGCGCGTACGTGGGGCGACCTTGGGCTCACAGGCGCGTGGCGCGATCGGCCGATCCATCTGTATGGATTGCCCATCTCCCGCGGTTTCGCGCGGTTTTTCGAGCAGCGTGTGTTTGACGGCGCAGAGCTGTGGCGACCGTCGCTGCGGGAGTTCGCCGATCTCAAAAGCTCGAAGGGCGGGGCAACCGACGGCGGGCAGCGGATGCTGGATGCGATGGCGGACGATCCCGACGGTATTGGCTACGCAGGACTGCTCTACCACAATCCCGACGTCAGGCCGGTTGCGCTCGCCGGGCGGGCCGGAGAGCCCTACATCCAGCCGACCCGCGACAGTGTGATGAATCATTCCTATCCGCTCACGCGCATGGTCACGATGTTCTTCAACCGCGTGCCGGGCAAGCCGGTCGATCCGAAGCTGCGCGAGTTCCTGCGGTACGTGCTGAGCCGCCAGGGCCAGCAGGCCGTGGTGCGCGACGGTCGTGGCTACCTCCCCATCCTGGCGCCGGCCGCGGCCCGGGAGCTCGAGAAACTGAATTGAACAAGAAAGAGGACCGTCGCCGATGAGATTCCGCCGCACTTCTCCGATTCCGATACCGGCTGCAGGGCTCGCCGGGGTGTTGCTGTCGCTCTCCCTGCTGTTGGGTACTACACCCGCGGTGGCACAGGCCGACAAAGTGGCCCATGGCCTGGCGCTCCAGGCCGCGCGCGCCAAGTTCGTCGTCGTCAAGGCAAAGAAGGTGTTCTACACGAAGCGCTGGGACCTGAGCGGACTGCCGACCTACCGTCCGCGGCAGCAGGTGAGCGGCACGATCCGCATGTGGGGCAGCAACTACATCGAGGACAGCAACCTCGGCAGATACTGGGAGGAGGGATTCCGCAAATACGAGCCGGGCGCCCATCTAGAGCTCCACATGAAGTCGGCCACCGCCGCGGTGCCCGCGCTCGTCTTCGGTGTAGCGGACATCGGTGTCGGCCGCAAGATCACGTTTGCGGAGCAGCTGCTCTACGAGCGTTATCAGGACCACGATCCTCTCATCATCACCGCGGCCACCGGCTCTTACGAGGTCACCGGCTGGCAGCCGGGCTACGGCATCGTGGTGAGCAGGGACAATCCGCTGAGTTGTCTCTCGATGCAACAGCTCGACGGCATCTTCGGTGCGGAGCGGACCGGAGGCTGGGAAGGGACGAGCTGGCATCCCGAGTGGGCACGCGGACCGCAGGCAAACATTCGCACCTGGGGACAGCTCGGCCTGACGGGCGATTGGGCGAGCCAGCCGATCAACCCCTATGGCCTCAATCTTCGCTACCACCAGGCGGCGGAGATGTCGGACGACATCCTGCAGGGCAGCGACAAGTGGAACGAGCGGCTGCGAATCTACGCCAACTACGTGGCCGGGAACGGTGCGCTGGGTCGCGATCTCAAGGCGGATCTCGTCAAGGATCGGTACGGCATCGCATGGATCGCGGCGCCGACTTTTCAGTTGCCGCCGGAGCTGAAGGTGCTTGCGATCTCCGACCGGACGGAAGGAGCGTGCATTCCCTACACGATGGAGACGGTGCGCGGCCGCACCTATCCGCTCATCAGTCAGATCTACATGTTCGCCAATCACGGCAGGGACGGCTCAGTGAAGCCGATCGTGCGGGAGTTCCTGCGTTACGTGGTCAGCCGCCAGGGCCAGGAGGCGGTGGAGCGCGACGGCAAGTACCTGCCGCTTACGGCGAAAGTCGCTCGCGAGCAATGGCACAAAGTGCAATGAGCTGACTCTGAGCGTCATCGGCGGGGATTCCCTATACTCCCCGCCGATGACTCTGCATAAGCTTTTTCCCACCACCGTGTACTCGGCCCGCCTCGGGGGCGCCGCGGGTGGCAAGCTCAACGGGCGACTGCTGCGCGAGTGCCGGCAGCTCAGCATCGATGATGCGGCCGGCCGGCGCTGGTCGGCGAGGAGCTATCCGGGCGGTTATACCTCGTACAGCTCCGCACATCGGATGCACCGTATGTCGCCGACGTTCGCAGCGCTGGAGTGCGCGATCGATCGGCACATCGCACGTTTTGCGAAGTCGCTCGATCTCGATCTCGAGGGACGCAAGCTGGCGATGACGGACTGTTGGGTCAACATCATGCCGCGAGGCGTGGCGCACGGGCTGCATCTGCATCCCCTCTCCACTGTCAGCGGAACTTACTACGTCAAGACACCGCGCGGTTGCCCCGGACTCAAGCTCGAAGACCCGCGGCTGGAGCGGATGATGGCTGCGCCGCCGCGACTGGCGAAGGCGGCGCGCGAGAACAGGCCCTGGGTCGTATTGCCGGCCGAGGCCGGCAATGTGCTGCTTTTCGAGAGCTGGCTGCGCCACGAGGTGCCGGCCAATGCGGCGGCCGGCGAGCGGATCAGCATCAGCTTCAATTACAACTGGTTCTAGACGGCGCCGTCAACGGATCGGCCGACGAATCCGTTGGGTGATTGCAACTGGGCGTATTTGGTGACGGCTGTGCGCGGTTCGCCGCGGGTTCAGCAACGGTTCAGCCCCGCCGATACACGCTGCAGATCAGGAGAACCTCATGCGCAACCGACTCATTGGTGGCCTCATCCCCGCGCTCGTGCTTGCGGCAATGCCAGCCATATCGTCTGCCGGCGTATTCATCGGCGTCTCGGTGAACATCGCGCCGCCGCCGCTGCCGGTCTATGTGCAACCCCCCTGCCCGGAGCCGGGCTACATCTGGACACCGGGTTATTGGGCCTGGGACGATGGCGCCTATTACTGGGTGCCGGGGACCTGGGTGCTGCCGCCTGAGGTCGGGCTCCTTTGGACTCCTGGCTACTGGGGCTGGGGCGACGGGGTCTACTACTGGCATACGGGCTACTGGGGGCCCCACGTCGGATTCTACGGCGGTGTCCATTACGGCTTCGGATATGACGGCGATGGGTTCGACGGCGGCTACTGGCACCGCGGCGTGTTCTTCTATAACCGCGCCGTCGTTCATGTCGGGCCGACCTTCGTGACCAACGTGTATTACCACCCCGTGGTCTATCATCGGGGTTATGAGCACGTGAGCTTCAACGGCGGCCCGGAAGGAGTGAGGGCGCGTCCGAGCAGGGAACAGATTGTTGCCGAGCACGAGCATCACTTCGCCTTCACGCCGGTGCAGCAGAGGCAGCAGCGGATGGCCTTCTCCGACCGCTCCCTGCGCGCGGATTACAACCACGGTCGCCCCCCGATTGCTGCCACGGCCAGGCCCGCGGTGTTTCACGGGAGCGGCGCATATGGTGCTCGTGCGGCAGGAGGCCCTGTGCACTTCGGCTCGTCGCATGATGGCGCACCCTCGCGTGGGTCTGCGCCGATGCGCTCGGATCGTCCGTCGTGGGCCGCCGGTCAGAATCGCGAGGCGCATCCCATGAATCGTTCCATGGAGCGTGGCGCGCCCGAGCAGCGGAGCTTTGCGCGGCCGGAGCAGCAGCACTTCCAGTCCCGACCGGAGCAGCAGCGCTTCCAGTCCCGGCCGGAGCAGCAGCGCTTCCAGTCCCGACCGGAGCAGCAGCGCTTCCAGTCCCCGCCGGAGCAGCAGCACTTCCAGTCCCGACCGGAGCAGCAGCGCTTCCAGTCCCGACCGCAGCCGAGCTTCCGGCCTCCTGAGGTGCGCAGTCCCGCCGCGCGGCCGGAACCCCGTGCACAGCAGCGCGGTGGCGATCGCCGCCCGCCGGAGGGGCGCGGACACAACCGCTAGCAGGCTGCCGGACCGCCGCACCCCCGCGCCAGGCCATCCGCGGGTTGACGGACAAATGGCGCGGCGGTCCGGTCCGCCTCCTGCAGCTCTGAGCTCTCCCTGGAGTTTCTATTCGGGCAGTTGGATCCGCCCGCTTACCTGGAACGTTCCGCTGACTGACGGCGCTCCGGTCCCGGGCTGACCGCCACCCACCGAGACCGTGTAGATGCCCTGCGGGACTATCCGGTCGCCAGTCTCCGTAACCATGCTGATATCACGCCGCTGCAGGTGGAATCTGACCACCTGAGTGGCGCCCGCGGCGAGGTGGATTCGCTGAAAGCCGCGTAGCGCGCGGATCGGCGCGCCCGGCACATCGGGGAACTCGAGATACAACTGCACGACCTCGTCGCCCGCAACCCTGCCGGTGTTGGTCACCTTCACCGAGGCGTTCAGCGGAGCGCCGGCATCGATCGGTGCCTTGGGAAGCGTCAGGTTGCGATATTTGAACGTCGTGTAGCTCAGGCCGTATCCGAACGGCCAGAGCGGCTCTCCGGTGAAATAGCGATAAGTGCGGCCCTTCATCGAATAGTCTTCGAAGTTGGGCAGCTGATTGACGTCTTCATAGAACGTCACGGGCAATCGGCCCGCCGGATCGCTCTTCCCGCTCAGGGTGGCGGCGATGGCCGCTCCGCCTTCCTCGCCGGAATACCACGAGTCGAGGATGGCATTGGCGTGCTCCTTCTCCCACGTGGCTGCCAGGGCGCTGCCGTTCATCAGCACGACCACCAGCGGCTTGCCCGTAGCGGCCACCGCCTGCAGCAGCGCTTCTTCGGGCTCCGGCATCTTGAGATCGGTACGATCGCCACCGAGGAATCCGGGGTAGTGGACCGGCATCTCCTCGCCTTCGAGGCGGCTCGTGATCCCCACGGCCGCAACGACCACATCTGCATCTCTGGCGGCGGCAACAGCGGCCGGATCGGGCGTGTTGTTTACCGGAGCCCAGATCAGTTGCGCCTCCGGCTCGTCACCCCGGCGGCCATACACCACGTCCAGCTTTACCGGATGCCCCTTCTCGAGGTGCACCGGGCCCATGTTGGAGGCTTCGATGTACATCCGCGTGACCTGCTCGTCACCCACGGTGACCTGCGCGAAGCCGTCGGCCTTGATGCCGATGAGATAGTCGCCGCTCTTCGGCGGATTCAGGAATCCGGTCCACTCGACCGTGAATGCGGAATTGCTCGCAACGCCCGCGGGCAGATTCGACGCGCTGAGATCCACGGTGGACTCGATACGTGAGGCGAGGGGTGTGGCCGCCGTAGTCCTGCCGACCCCGCTGCGATACTCAGCCTGGAGGCCCGGCTTTCCATTTGCAGTGGTGAGCGCCGAGGCGGGCACCAGCGTTCCCTGGTTGGAAAGGAACTGCGTTCCGGGAACATAGGTGATCGCGGCCTTCGGGAAGGCAGCTTTCATTCCTTCGAGCAGGCTCACCGTGTGCGTCGGGTACCCGGTGTAGTTGCCGAGCAGAACCGCAGTCTGATCCGCGAGCGGACCCACGACGGCGATGCGCTTGACGTTCTTGAGGGGGAGGATGCCGTCGTTCTTCAGCAGCACCATTGACTCCTCGGCCAGATGCAGCGCGAGCTGGCGATGAGCCGGGCTGTCGAGCTCGCTCGCGGGAATCCTGGAGTAGGGAACCTTGGACGGCGGATCGAACATCCCGAGGCGGATACGCGCCGTGAACAGGCGGATCAGGGTCCGATCGATGGCGCTCTCGGGGAGATAACCTTGCTGGACCGCGGTGAGGAAGGGTTTGTAGTCGCTGTCGCCCTGAGCCTCGCCGAAGTCGGCGCATTCGTTGTCCATGCCGCGTTCGAGAGAGATCGCGGAGGCCTGCGGCTGGCTCGGGCGATAGTGGTGCCCATTGAATATGTCGCGTACCGCGTCACAGTCGGAGACCACGTAGCCCTGAAACCCCCAAGCGCCGCGCAGGGTGTGCTCCAGCGTGAATTCGTTGGCGCAGGCCGGCTGGCCGTTGATGCCGTTGTAAGCGCACATGACCGATCCGGCATGACCTTCGACGACGGCGGCGCGGAACGCCGGCAGATAAGTGTCTTCCATGTCGTGTTTGCTGACATCGACGTCGGCGAAATGGCGCGTGGGCTCCGGTCCGCTGTGGACGACGAAATGCTTCGGCGTCGAGATGGTGAGGTAGTAGTGGGGATCCGGGCCTTGCAGCCCGGTAACGAAGGCTACGCCCATCTGCGCGGTGAGAAAGGGATCCTCACCATAGGTTTCCTGGCCGCGGCCCCACCGCGGGTCGCGGAAGATGTTGATGTTTGGAGACCAGAAATCGAGGCCGTGAAAGATGGTCGAGCCGCCGGCGCGCACGGCCTGCTCGTGCACGACCCGTCCCTCGACGCCGATGTCGTGGGCCATCTCGTGAATGCCCGGGACGTCGAAAGTGGCTGCAAGCCCGATGGGCTCCGGGAATTCGGTGGTGCCGTTCACGGCTACCCCGTGCAGGGCCTCACTCCACCAGTTGTACGACGGCACGCCGAGCCGCGGAATTGCCCGAGCTCCATTGACGAGCTGCGAGACTTTCTCCCGCAGCGTCATTCGATGCACCAGATCCGCCGCGCGGACCTGCGGTGGCAGGCTGGTATTGAGGTAGGTAGGTGTCGCTGCGTCTGCGGCGGATGCGCCGCCAGCAAGGACGGCGAGACTTGCTACCAACGCTGCCGGCTGCCACGTGCGGGAAATCGTCATGCGCGCTCCCCATTTTGGTATCAGGCTGGACGTCCGATGATACCAGAAATGGTAGCGCTACCGGCGGCGCTGGATCGGCGCCGCCGGCAGGCCCGGACCGGGTTACTTCTTCACCGAGAACCGATAGGCGATGACGTTGTGGTAGGTCGCGCCGGGATTGAGCGTTGCCGAGGGGAAGTTGGCGTGATTGGGCGCATCGGGGAAGTCCTGCGGCTCGAGCACCACGGCATCTCCCTGCCGATAGACGATGCCATGCTTGCCGACGAAGGCGCCGCTCAGGAAATTGCCGGAGTAGAACTGGACGCCGGGCGCCGTGGTGTAAACCTCGAGCACTCGTCCCGAGCGGGGATCTTCGACGCGCGCGGCCAGACGGAGCGTGCCGGGGCGCCCGTCGAGCACGAAATTCATGTCGTAGCCCTTGCAGTAACGAATCTGCATGTCCTTGCCGTCGCGGATGCGCAGCCCGATCGGCGTGGGCTTGCGGAAGTCGAGCGGCGTGCCCGCGACCGTCGCGATTGCACCGGTCGGAATGAGCGTGTCATCGACCGGGGTAAAGCGCGACGCATTGATCTGGAGCAGGTCAGGCATCGTCGAGAAATCGCCTGGGCTCGATGCAAGGTTGAAGTAGGAATGCCCGCTGAGGTTCACGATCGTCGGCTTGTCCGTGGTTGCACGGTAGTCGATGCGCAGATCGCCGGCATCCGACAGGGTGTAAGTGGCGGTCACGCGCATGGTGCCGGGGTAGCCTTCCTCGCCGTCCGGGCTCAAATACGACATTTCCACCGAGGCGCTGCTGCCGCTGTGGGTGGAGTCGATCTTCCAGACCCGCTTGTCGAAGCCAGGGGTGCCCCCGTGCAGGCTGTTGCCGTGATCGTTGATGGCAACCTGATAGGTATGCCCGTCGAGCGTGAAGCGGCCCTTGCCGATGCGGTTGGCGAAGCGGCCGACCGTGGCCCCGAAGTAGTTGCCGTCGTCGAAGTACTGCTGCGGGGTAGCGAATCCCAGGACGATGTCGCTGAGCTTGCCATTCCGGTCCGGGGTATAGAGCGATTGGATGCGTGCCCCCAGGGTGATGATCCGCGCCCGGATGCCCGAGCGGCTGGTGAGGTCGACGGCCTCGATGCGGGTGCCGTCCGCGAGAGCGCCGAAGGCTGCGCGCCGCGCCTGTGCGGCGCCGGCGTCCGATATCGCAGCAAGCGCGCTCACGCAGAGCGCCGTCGTGAGAATCGTTCTAAGCGATGACATCGTGCTGGCGCTCCCCTTGTTGGCGGCTCGCCGCGCCACGGCGGGCCGGGTTGTCAATACTCGGACAATTTCGCAAAACTGGGCGGCAAAGGCAAGCCGCCCTGGGCTAACGAGGCAGCAGCCGATAGAGCGCCGCACCGTGGGCGTCGAGGCTAACGGTGAGCGTCGTCGCGGTGCCCTGATCGCGTCGTGCCCAGAGATCGCTTGATTCGTAGCGCCCGGCCGGCAACCCGAGCGCGTGCCAATCGACCGTGAGCTCCCGCCGCTGCGGCTGAGTGTTGAACGCCGCGAGATACCAGCCACCGCCCCGATCCGGCTTGGACAGCCAGACGACGAAGCCGTCGCGCGCGAGAGCCTGATGCGCATTGGAGGCGTGCTGGTCCACAGCCAGGACCTCGGGATTCTCCAGCAGCCCTTCGGTCCAGCGATCCATGCGGGTCAGATTGCCGCCCATGAACAGGGGTGAGCGCGCGATGCACCAGAGCGTGAGATAGGTGCGCTGTTCCGGGTGGGTGAGGCGGGTCTCACGCGGCTTGCCCAGGCCCGGGGCCGGGCCCAGGTAGCCCAGGGCCAACATGTCCGCATCGGGCCAGTGACCGGGCTCGGCCAGCGCTGCCCAGGCCGCGGCTCGCGGAAACTGCTGGCTCACACCCTGCGGATAATCCGCTGCGCCCTGCCACAGATCCCAGACATCGTTGGAGATGCGCCACATGTTGGAGTACTTCCGGAAGGCGGCGACCTTGTCGATGGCAGCCGGTCCCGGCGACAGGCTGAGCACCATCTCGCGCCCGCTCGACGCGAGCGCGGTCGACAGCATCCGGATCTCCTCTCCGGCATACGGATGGTTCGCGATGCAATCGGCCTTGATGAAGTCGACACCCCAGGAGGCATAGAGTCGGGCGATGGAGTTGTAGTAGGCCTGACCGGCAGGTCCGCGCGGATCGACACCGTAGTTGTCGGGATTCCACGAGCAGGTGGCGCGGACGTCGGCGGCCTGCGCGGCCGTGTAGGGCGAGCCTTCGATGGGCAGATTCCTCGCAACCGCCTCACGTGGGATGCCACGGAGTATGTGGATGCCGAATTTGAGCCCCAGCGAATGTATGTAGTCGGCAAGCGGCTTGAATCCTGCGCCGTTCGCGGCCGAGGGGAAGCGGCTCGGTGCGGGAATGTACCGGCCATACTTGTCGAGCACGAAGACCGCGCCGGGGGCACCGCTACCGGATGCCATGGGATGAGGCACGAACCATTCCGCATCAATGACGGCGTAGCGCCATCCGTAGCGCGCGAGATGCCGGCTCATCCAAAGCGCATTGGCCCGGAACTGCGCCTCGGTGACGGTCGTGCCGTAGGCGTCATAGCTGTTCCAGCCCATCGGCGGCGTCGCCGCGACTGCTGCGAGTGCGACCTGCGACAGGCCCGCGAGCGCGCCTGCGGTAAGAAGGGAGACCGCGAGAAGGCGTCGGTACTTGGATTTCATCTGTGTCTTTCAGCTACAAGGGCCGCACGGCGAACGTCCGGGAGGACGCTCGCGCCAGGCGATTGCGCAGCGGCAGCAGAAAGGCATCCGCGCTGATATCGAACGTGTCGCCCGGCTCGACACGGACCTGATCGGAGAACGAGAGGGTTGCCGTGCCGAAGAAATGCACGTGCACGTCGCCGGGGCGGCGGAAGTTGCCATACTTGAAGTGATGGTGTTCCAGGTTGGCGATCGTGTGCGACATGTTCGATTCGCCGGTGAGGAAGGGCTTCTCCCAGATCACACGCTCGCCGCGCAGGATACGGCTCGAGCCGCGCACGTCGGGGGGCAGCGGCCCGGTCAGGATCTCCGGCCCGAGCGCGGCGGAGCGGAGCTTCGAGTGCGCGAGCCAGAGGTAATTCTCCCGTTCCGTGATGTGGTCGGAAAACTCGTTCGCGAGACAGAACCCGAGCCGCCGCGGCTCGCCCCGCGAGTCTATCAGGTAGATGCCCGCGATCTCCGGCTCCTCGCCCCCATCCAACGCGAACGCCGGCATCTCGAGCGCGGCCCCCGTGCCGACCACACTGGATCCGTCTCCCTTGTAGAACCATTCGGGTTGCGAGCCGATGCCGCCGCCGGCCGGCTTGCCACCTTTCAGGCCGTCGAGAAACATGCGCATCGAGTCGGTCTGCGCCCCGCCCGTGGCGGCGAGTGCATGCATCTTGTCGCGGCTCTCCGCCGACCCGAGATGAGTGAGTCCCGTGCCGGTGAGATAGAGGTGGGCCGGATCGGGATGATCGATGGGCGACAGCAGTCGGATGCCGGCGCCGTCGCCCCCGATGTCGAGGACCTCCGCCGTACGACGGGCGAGCGCGGCGTCCTGCAGCGATTTGCCTTCCGTGAGGGCCAGGCCGGCGAGCTGGTACACCGAGCTCACGCCCTCGAGCCGAACGGCCGGGACCCGGCCGCCGGAGCTGGTCTGGCGGCCGGATTCGAGCGCCGCCACGCACCGCGACCCACCTTGGAGCTCAACCTGTACCAGTCGCAACGACATGCAACCTCCGAAATCAACTATCCGAGTTATCAGGTCCGCGATCTGAGGCCGCCTCCCGACGGGCGCCTGCCTCGTCGCGCAGCTCGTAAGCCGGCCGGCTCTTCGCCGGTGGTGTCCAGCAGGGCGAGGCGCACCAGCTCCGCCATGGATTCGCGGGCCGCCGTCACGTTGCGGGATGCCACGGCGTCATATACCCGCTCGTGGTCCGGCATGGGATCACGGGGCAGCGGCCGGTTGCGCTGTTTGAAGATGGTCGTCCAGGTGACGGCGGCGGCAATACCGCTCATCAGCGAGGCCAGAAAGGGGTTGCCGCAGGCATCGAGCAGCGCCGCGTGAAACGCGCAGTCCGCCTGTTGACCCTCATCGACCGCCAGTGAGGTGGCCGCCATGGTATCGAGGGCCTGACGCATGACCTGGAGTTGCTCCGCCGTGCGCCGCTGGGCCGCGAGCGCGGCGGCCGCCGGCTCCACCACGGTGCGCAGCTCGAAGAGGCCGCTCAACAGCCGCTCGTCGGGCGTGTCGCTGAAAATCCACGAGATCACATCGGGGTCGAGCAGGTGCCAGTACCGCGGCTCGCTCACGCGGGTGCCGATTTTCGGCCGCGATTCGATCAGGCCCTTGGCCGCAAGAATGCGAACGGCCTCGCGATAAGCCGTACGCGACACCTTCAGCCGCTCGCTCGCCTCGATTTCCCCATCCAGCACCCGCCCCGGCGCGATGCGCCCGGACACGATCCGCACCCCTATGTCGCGGGCGATGGTGCCGTGCAGTCGCAGCGCCCGGCCGCCCTGCAAGCGGCTCGAGGGTTTCACAGTCCTCGCCGGCCTCGACCGCTGATCGCTCGCTCTCACTTCGGTGTGCTTAGACGCTGGAATAACTAAGACAATACTACCACGAGACAGGCCGGATCGAGTGTGCCGACGAGCCCGCGCCGACTCACTTGCATCTCTCCGGATATTGTCTGACAATATTAATACTCAGACAATAAGCAATAGCGGCCTCGCCGCCGGGGGGAATTCATGCCTGTGCCTGCCCGCGCCCGGACAATGGCTTTCCTGATGACCGGTGCGCTCGCACTGGGTGCGGCGCTTTCAGCTTGCGGTGGCGGCGATGCCGCCGCCACGGGCGGCCCGGGCGGCGGTTCCTCCGGCACATCTTTGCCCGCTCTGGCCGGCATGAGCAGCGGCTATCAGCTCAAGATCGTCAATGCCGCGACCGGTCAGACCCTGGGTGTGGCCGGCGAGAGTCAGGCGGCGGGCGCCGCCATCGACACGGAAGGGGATGACGGCTCGAGCGCGCAGCGCTGGCACGTCATGCCGATGAGCTCGGGAGAGTACAACGTCGAGAACATGCTGACTCACCAGGTCATCGGCATCAGCAATGCTGCCACCTCGGCTGGGGCCGCCGCCGTGCAGTGGGCGGACAACGGTACCAACGATCATTTATGGTCATTCTACGAGCTCTCCGATGGCAATTACGTCATCAAGAGCATCAACAGCGGTCTTTGCCTGCAAAGCGATTCTTCGGGTGCGATTACGCAGGAGGCGCGCGATGATTCCTCGAAACTGCAGGAATGGACGGTCACCGTGACCACGGATCTGGCCTACCCGGCGCCGATCGCCGTGACGGGCAGCGGCATCCATGTCCATGACCCGGACATGATCCAGGACCCGAGCGGTACGTTCTGGCTCTACGGAACGCACAATACGTTGGCCAGTTCGTCCGATATGGCCACATTCTCGGCGGCAAGCGCGGGCGACATCTCGCCGGATTTCAGCTGGTGGGCGGCCGAGAACACAACGGGGACGAACGGGCGAACCGACATCTGGGCGCCGAGCGTCATGTACGCCAACGGCATGTACTATCAGTATTATGCGATCCCGATCTACGACCCGCCTCCCACGGTGGACACCAATCAGTCGGCGGCAGTGATTGCTCTGGCGACCGGCACCTCGCCCGCCGGGCCATGGACGGATTCAGGGAAGGTGATTTCCTCCTGCGGTACGGCGTCAGGTTGCACGACGACCTTCAACGCCATCGATCCGGCACCGTACGTCGACACCGCAGGCAACTGGTGGCTCTCTTTCGGCTCCTGGCACGACGGGATTCACGTCCTGCAGCTCGATCCGTCCACCGGGCTGCGCCTGGCCTCGAATGCGACGCTCTACGACATCGCCAGGCGTGGCGCGGGTGAGGAAGGATCGTTCATCTTCCCCTACACGGTCGGCGGCACGCTCTATTACTACTACTTCGCGTCGACCAACGTGTGCTGCCAAGGTATCAACAGCACCTACCGCATCATTGTGGGCCGCTCAATCAGCCCGACGGGGCCGTTCCACGACCGCGGCGGTCTCGATCTCATGGACGGCGGGGGCACGATCCTGCTTAGCACGCATGGGACGATCTACGGACCGGGTGGCCAGAGCGTGCTGTTGGTGGGCTCCCGGCCCCTGATGGTCTATCACTACTATGACGGCACGAATGCCGGCACGCCGACGCTGGGCATGAACGACCTGCAGTTCGATTCCGACGGTTGGCCGTCCGTCCAATGAGGCCCGCGCCTGAAGGCGCTCAGCGCTTCGGGCTCACGGAGTCGGGCACGCCCGCCCGATGGTTGCCGTCGAGCCGATGCGGCCACTGCCTGATCTGTGCATCACCCAGCGGTTCCGGCAACAGGCTTTCCGGGAAGCCCTGGTAGCACACCGGACGCAGGAACCGTTCGATCGCCAGGGTACCGACGGAGGTGCTGCGACCGTCTGAAGTCGCAGGGAACGGCCCTCCGTGGACCATCGCGTGACACACCTCGACACCTGTCGGCCAGCCGTTGACGATCAGCCGGCCGGCCTTGCGTTCCAGCGTGGGCAGCAGTGCCTGTGCGATCGAGTGGTCCGGCTCGTCCATTTGCAGCGTCATGGTGAGCTGTCCTTCCAGGTGCTCCAAGACAGCTAGCAGCTCGCCACGGTCGGCACAGCGCACGACCAGAGACGCCGGTCCAAACATTTCCTCGGCAAGTCGCGAGTCAGCCAGCAATGAACGGGCGGAGACCGAAAACAGGGCCGCGCGGCCGCAGTGCGGGCCGCCGGAATCGGCGCCGCGCGCGAGCTGTGAGACCGCCTGCTCGCCGGCCATCCGGTCGAAGCTCTGCTCGTAGTTGCGATGGATGCCCGGAGTCAGCATGACGGCCGGTGCGGTGGCATTCACGGCGCCGCTGGCGGCATCGAGGAATTCCTGCAGCCCCGCGCCTTCGAGGGCGAGGACCAGGCCAGGGTTGGTGCAGAACTGGCCGACGCCCAGTGTGAGCGAGGCGACGAACTCCCGTGCGAGGGTTGCGGCACGGCCGGCCAGCGCCGCGGGCAGCAGAATTACCGGGTTGACGCTGCTCATCTCGGCGTACACCGGAATCGGTTCGGGCCGTGCGGCGGCCGCCTTCATCAGCGCCAACCCGCCGCCGCGCGAGCCGGTGAACGCGACTGCGCGAATGCGGGCATCGGTCACCAACGCGGTGCCCAGAGCCGTGTCAGGTCCGTTCAGCAGCGAAAATACCCCGTTCGGCATGCCAGTCGCAGCCGCCGCGGCGACGATGGCTCGCGCAACCCACTCGCTGGTCCCCGGATGGGCCGGATGGCCTTTGACCACGATCGGACAGCCGGCGGCCAGCGCCGCCGCGCTGTCACCGCCTGCGACGGAAAAGGCGAGCGGGAAATTGCTCGCGCCGAATACCGCCACCGGCCCGCAGGGAATTTTGCGCTGGCGCAAATCCGGCCGAGGCGCAGGCTGTCGTTGCGGCAGGGCCGGGTCCCAGCGCAATCCGAGCCATTCTCCCGTGCGCAGCTCTGCCGCGAACAGCCTCAGTTGGCTCACGGTGCGCGTGCGTTCGCCTTCCAGCCGGGCCGGCGGCAGCGCAGTCTCCTCGTGGGCGCGCCGCAGAAGAGCCTCGCCCTGAGCCAGGATGTGCTGCGCGATCGCTTCGAGAAACACCGCGCGGCGTTCGGTCGGAAGCCCCCGGTACGCATCGAAGGCCGACCAGGCGAGGGCGCAGGCGGCATCGATCTCGGCCGCGCCCGCCGCACTGAATTCGGGCGCGAGCGGCCGGGCGCTCGCCGGATCATGAGCGTGAAAGGTCCGGCGCGTGGCCCGGCGCCCGGACCCGATGAATAATTCTCCGGAAATGGACATATGGCTGCTAAACCCGGGTAGCAAACATGGAGGAGCGGTGATGGCCACCGGACCTGGCGAGTACCGTCTCGATCACGCTTGCCATCGAGTGGACCATCACACGTGCCACTGGATGACGGAGTAGGACCGCGGCGGCAGCTCGAGCCGGGTGCGCTGGCCGCGCGTAGCGGGTTTCTGCAGGGAATCCGGATGCACCTGCCGAGGGGCCTGGAAGCTGTTGACGGCCTTGAGGTCGTCTCCGGTGAGGATGAGCGCCGACCGCACTTCGCCCGGGGCCCGGTCTTCCCAGACGATCTCGACTTCACGCGCCTTCTGCAGGTCGCGGTTGAGGAGAAAGAGCGAGGTCTCGCCGGTCTGCGCTGATACCGTGCCCGCGGCATCGATATACGGCACGGGAGACATGTCCGGAACATCGTAGGTCGGCGCGTTCACCAGCAGATCGAGCACCGCGCCGCGGGCAAACTCCAGCGCCCAGCGGTAGGGATAATAGATCGTCTGCAGATAAAGCCCCTTGGCGTCGGTCATGATGGGCGCGATCACGTTGACGAGCTGCGCCAGGCAGGCGACCTTCACGCGATCGGCCCGCCGCATCAGCGTGTTGAGCAGGCCGCCGACCACCAGCGCATCCTCGAGGTTGTAGACTTCCTCCAGCTGGTGCGGCGCCACCAGGCGGTGTCCGTCGAAGTCGTGTTTGCGATACCAGACGTTCCACTCGTCGAAGGAAATCCACAATGTCTTCGGCGAGCGCTTGCGTGCGCGCACGTAGTCGCAGACGTCGATGGTATCGCTGATCCGTCGGTCCATCGCAAGATTGAGCGCCAGATATTTGGCGCTGCTGCCGCCGGTCTGGTCCGGGGAATTGCCGTAGTATTGATGAATGGAGAGGCCATCGACCAGCTCGTAGCACTGCTCGAGGACCTCGCGATCCCATTGCAGGTACGTCGGCAGATCGGAATTGCTCGAGCCGCACGCTGTCAGGAGAAGCGTAGGGTCGACGGCACGCATCTCCCGTGCGGCATCCGCGGCCTTGTACCCGTAGTCCTGCGCCGTCGTGTGCCCGATCTGCCAGGGTCCGTCCATCTCATTGCCCAGGCACCAGTGTCGCACCGCGTACGGATCCGCACGTCCGTTCGCGCGGCGCAGATCGCTCCACCGTGTCCCGCCCGGGATGTTGCAGTACTCCACCTGCGCCGCCGCCTGCTCCGGAGTACCGTTGCCCAGGTTCACCGCCATCAACGGCTCGGTGCTCGCCGCCTTGCACCAGGCCATGAACTCGTCCAACCCGAAGCGGTTGGTGTCAAGGGCGTCCCATGCCTTGTCGAGAACGTGCGGCCGATTCTTCACGGGCCCGATGCCGTCCAGCCAGTTGTATCCCGAGGCGAAGTTGCCGCCCGGATATCGGATGATGGGCACGCCCATCTTGCGCACGAGGTCGAGCACATCGGTGCGAAAGCCCTGAGAGTTGGACAGCGGCGAACCCGGATCGTAGACGCCGTCGTAGATGGCGCGGCCGAGGTGCTCGAGAAACGAGCCGAAGAGACGGCGGTCGAGGCTGGCGACGGTCCTGCGGGAGTCCACGTAAATCTGCGTGCGCGCAACGGAGTTGGCGCCGGCCGCCAGCCGGCTGCGCAGGAGCCCGGCCGGTGCGGCGAGGCTGGCGAGGGAGGCATTGCGCAGGAAGCGGCGCCGGGAGTCGGAGAACATAGGCTGATTTCTCACTGCCACTGCTTTTTTAAATACTCGGACAATTTCGCAGAACCAGGCCGCAAACGCAAGCGGCCCCGCAGCGAGCGCCGGTTGCTTACGCGCGTGGCTCCTCGAACGGCGCCACCGCGACCTGCCTGGCGGTGAGGAAGATGTCTGCGACGAGCTCGAGCGGGCGCGCATCGACTTCGGACCGGCCGGCGGCGATCAGTTCTGCGAAGGTACGGTAGATCGAGCTGTACTCGCCGTGCAGCTCGTCGGCCTCGGCCGGCACCGGCCTGCCGCCGACCGTCAGCGTTCCGCCGCCGGCGGAGAGTTTGAAGGGACCCCGGTCAGTCTCGAAATCGATGTCCCAGGTCTGCGGCCCGGTATGGCGAAAATCGAGCACGACGCCGATCCCGACTCCGCCGGCCGTCACGAGCTCGAGCTCGGCCGCGATGGGCGCCTCGAGATTCGACGGGACCAGGAGCAGCGCCGAGCGCGGGAAGATCGGCTCTGCGATCAGCCGCGTCAGAATCGACAGGGCGTTGATCCCCGGATCCAGAACACCGAAGCCGCCGGCCTGCCAGATCCACTTCTGGCCCGGATGCCACCTGAGCACATCTTCCTTCCAGGTCACCCGCACGCCTCGCAGGCGGCGGGTTTCGAGGAGCCGGGCCGCGGGGGCCACGCCCAGGGCATGTTGGGAGTGCCAGGTCTGATAGAGCGAGCGGCGCGCGACGCTCGCCAACTGCCTCAGGTGTCCGAGCTGCGTGAGCGAAGCGCACGGCGGCTTCTCCATGAGCACGTGCTTGCCGCGCTCGAGCGCGAGCCTCGCGGCTTCATAGTGGAGCTGGGGCGGGGTGCAGATCGCAATGGCATCGAGCCCCGCTACGCCGTCGAGCATCTGCTCGAGCGTGCGGAAATTCGCGATGCCCGGCAGCTGCGCATTGCGGCTCGCGGCAGCTTCGAGTGCGAAGGCGGGATTGGCGCTGATGCAGGGAACGTGCTGGTCACGCGCGATCTTGCCGACGCCGACGATGCCCATACGAATTGCGTGCATTGCCCCTCGCTCCCGACCCGGCACGCGGATCGGCCGACCGACTTTATATTAACTCAGACAATAATGCAACCGCCTTCCGGACTCCATCCGGCGCGGCCCGGCCTGACATGGGCGACCGTCGCGGCCGCGCAACATCCGATCCGGGCACCTCCCGCCGCGTTCTTCGGCGGACATTGGGGGTGCACCAATCCTCAGACAAATACTTGTACAACGGTTCGACCTCGCTTATTGTATGAGTTATAGCAGAAGCGTGTTCGTCTCAACGAAGCTCAAGAAGGGGGAGAACCATGCAGTTGCGAAATGCCCTGGCGTGCGCCGCCGCCAGCCTCATCGGGTCGATCAGCGCCGCTCCGTGCTACGCACAGGCGGCACCGCAATCCACGGGACAGGCCGACCAGCTCCAGGAGGTCGTGGTCACCGGCGTGCGCAAGAGCATCAAGTCTGCGCTCGATCTGAAGAAGGTGGCCCAGCAGGTCCAGGACTCGATCGTCGCCGAAGACATCGGCAAGCTGCCCGACAACAATGTGATCGAAGCGCTGCAGCACGTCACCGGCGTCCAGATCAGCCGCAACGCCGCCGAAGCGAACCAACTGCTCATCCGCGGTCTGCCCGACATCGAGACGCTGCTCAACGGGCGCGAGATATTCACCTCGACCGGCCGCTTCATAAATCTGCAGGACATCCCCGCCGAGCTCCTCGCCCGGGTCGACGTCGTGAAGTCGCCGACTGCGGCCGACGTCGCGGGCGGCATCGCCGGGGTGGTCGACGTGCGGTTGCATCGGCCCTTCGATTTCAATGGCTTCGAGGTCGGCGGCACGGCGATGGCGACCCACAGCTCGCTCTCGAAGAAGACCGATCCGCAGGCGAGCCTGCTCCTCAGCAACCGCTGGGACACCTCGGCAGGCGAGTTCGGCGTGCTCGCCGACGTGTCCTACTCGAAGGACCGCTATAAAGAGGAGATCCTGGACAATTACATCTCGAGCCAGCCGATCGGGCCGGTGGCCGGGTCGACCGGTCCGGGCGGCACCGCCTACATTCCCCTCACCGAGGGTGCGCAGTCCATCCTCGGCAACCGCCAGCGCACTTCGGTGGATCTCTCGACGCAATGGCGCCCCAATTCCCGCACGGAGCTCTATGCCGAAGGCTTCTACACCGGCTATCGCAACGACAACTACGACGATTTCTTCGTCGGCCTGCCGTGGATCTGCGCGAACCCTTCGACCGCGACCGTGTTCCCCGGCACCGACGAGGTCAAGACCGTTACCGGCGGCTGTTATGACCTCACCAGCGATCAGTCGTTCGTGCCGAAGACGGACACCTATCAGGCTGCGATCGGCGGCGCCTGGACCGGAGACAACGTCAAGTTCACGACCGAGGTGGACTATACCAACAGCCACTTCAGTCAGGATGGCTACATCCTCGATACCCAATACAACCCGCCGCCGGATGGCTATACCGCCGACTTCGATTACAACGGAACCGGTACGCCGTACATGAACGTGACGGGCATCAGCCTCACCGATCCGTCGAATTTCCACATCCGCCAGCTATATGACCAGTGGATGAGCCAGAAGGGCAACGAGGGCGACTGGCGCGGCGACCTGCACTTCCGGGTCGACCACGGCTGGATCAGCTCCATCGACACGGGTCTGCGCTTCGCGGACCGCTTCGCCCGGAACCGCGAGGACAACCAGGGCGGACTCGACTGTCTCGGTACGCCCGACGCGGCCTCGCCGACGAACGCCGCTTTGCTCGCGGCCATGGCCTCGCCGGCCTGTTTCACGGCGCTCAGCGCGCTGCCCGGGACGGGCTATCACGTCACCTCCGGCAGCCAGTTCGACGGCCGGTTCGGCATCTCACAGTGGACCGATGCGGATCCCAACTGGCTCATCGACAACATCGGGTACCTGCGGAAGCTTTTCGACCAGTCACCGACGGGCGCGCCGCCGCCGGCCGATCCGACTCAGTCGTTCGATGATCGCGAGATCAGCTATTCGGCCTACGGCAAGGTGAACTTCCAGGCGGCGCCCGGATCGCTGCCGTTGATCGGCAACTTCGGCCTGCGCCTGATCGAGACGCAGTCGAGCATGAAGGGCAACACGCTCATCATCTCCACGCCCGACCAGGTCAACTACACGTTCAACTACCTGGCCGCCAGGACCGACAAGAACGATCTCGAATTGCTGCCGAGCCTCAATACGCGGCTGCAGCTCAGCGACGATCTGTTCCTGCGCTTTGCGCTGAGCCGTACCGTCACCCGCCCTCAGTTCTCGCAGCTCGACCCCGGTCTGTCGCTCTCGGCTTCCACCGCGACGCTGCTGGGCTCCGGTACCTCGGGTAATCCGCACCTCAGCCCGGAGAAGTCGGACAACGTCGATCTGTCGCTCGAGGATTACTTCGGCGCTCAGAACGCGCTGACCGGCGCGCTCTTCTACCGGCGCGTCAACGGCTACATCCAGAACGCCATCGCTCCGGAAACGATCGCCGGCATCACTTACCAGGTCACCTTGCCGACCAACGCTCCGGCCGGCCACATCGCCGGCGCGGAGGTCAGCTACACGCAGTTCTTCACCGGCTTGCCCGGAATCCTGAATGGCCTCGGGGTCCAGACAAATGGCACCTATGTCTCGGGCCATTTCCAGAACATCTCCAAATGGTCCTATAACCTGATCGGCATATACGAGAAGGGCCCGGTCGAGATGCGGGTCGCCTACAACTGGCGGTCGGGCTTCGACGTAGGTCCCGCCCCCGGCGGCGGTAAGCAGCCGGGAGAGATCTACGCGAAGTCACAGCCGTGGCTCGACCTGTCCTTCGGCTACCATGTGTACGACGGGTTGACCGTCACCTTCGATGCCAAGAACATGCTGAACAGCTACTATCAGGACTACTTCGGTTCGCCCTACGCTTATCCGCGCGATACGCGGCGGTTTGACCAGATGTATTCCGTCGGATTCCGCTATCGTCTCTGATGCGTACATGCCGCGACTGATGCTGACACCGCGGCGCGCGGTATTACGTGCCGCCGCGGCCGGAGGAGCGTACCTGCTCCTCCGGCCGCGGAGTCTGCTCGCACATGCCGGGGAGCGGGATCCGGAGGTCGCTGCCGGGGAGTCGATCAACGCCCGCATGACGGGCGACATCGCGCCGGTTCACGATCCCTGTCTGATCAAGGAGGGGGGGACGTACTACCTGTACGGCACCTCCATGCCGGGCAGTCCCGGGATAACGCTGCATACCTCGCCGGACCTCGTTCATTGGACCTCGCGGGGGGCGATCTTCAATGCTGTCCCCTCCTGGGCGGCCGCACTCGTGCCGGGCACGCAGGGCATGTGGGCTCCCGATGTCTCGGTTTTCGGCGGCGGCTACCGCCTCTACTATGCCGTCTCGACTTTCGGCTCCAACCGCTCGGTCATCGGGCTTGCGACCAACACCACGCTCGATCCGGCCAGCCCGAAGTACCACTGGCAGGACCACGGGCTCGTCCTCATGTCGCACGAGGGCGGTGACTTCAATGCCATCGACCCCAACCATTTCGTGGACGGCCAAGGCCGCAGCTGGCTCATTTACGGCAGCTTCTGGGGCGGAATCCGCATGCGGCGCCTCGACCCCACGACCGGGAAGCCAGCCCCGGGTGACCCCCATGCGTACCCGCTGGCCCGCAGACCCGAGCCCACCGGCGCGCCGGACCCGATCGAAGGCGCCTTCATGTTCCAGCGCGGCGGGTATTACTACCTCTTCGCTTCCTACGATTACTGCTGCAAGGGAGTGCGCAGCACCTATTACACCGCCTACGGCCGTTCCCGCGAGGTGACCGGCCCGTTCGTCGGCCGCGATGGCGGCGCGATGCTCGATGGCCGCGGTACCGTGATCCTCAGAGCGGATCTCAAGGAGCGGCAGCGCTGGCGCGGGCCCGGTGGCTGCGGCGTCGTCCGCGACGGCGACCGCGAATACATCGTGTATCACGCCTACGATGCATGGCATCATGGAATACCGACGCTGCGGATCGCGCCTCTCTCCTGGTCGAGTGATGGCTGGCCGACGGCGGATACCGACTGAGGAAATCGTAAATGGCAGTTAACCTTCCAGGCGGCTCCGGGCTCGTGGCCGAGCAGTCTCCTCCGAAGCAGAGCTACACCGCGGCGCTCACCGTGCTCACGGGCGTGTTCTTCATCTGGGGATTCGCGACGGTCCTCAATGACACGCTGGTGCCGCACTTCAAGTCGGCGTTCGGACTGGACTACTCGCAGTCGCTGCTCGTGCAGCTCGCCTTCTATCTCGGCTACCTCATCGTCGGCCTGCCGGCGGCCAAGGTCCTCGAGCGCACCGGCTACAAGCTGGCCGTGGTGCTTGGCCTCATCGGAATGGCGGCGAGCGCCGCGGCCTTCGTTCCGGCCGCCATCCTGGAATCCTACGACATGTTCCTGGTGGCGCTGTTTCTTCTCGCCGGGTCCATCACGCTGCTGCAGGTCGCGGCCAACCCCTACGTGGCGGTGATCGGCTCGTCCCAGACGGCTTCCAGCCGCCTCAACCTGGTGCAGGCATTCAATTCTCTCGGGACGACGCTCGCGCCGCTTTTCGGTGCATACCTCATTTTCGGCCGCAGCGCGTCGGGCACCGTGCACGGGGCAGTGGCCCTCACGGCGCAGCAACGTGCCGCCGACATCCACACCGTGGAGCTGCCGTACGTCATGATTGCCGTCGTGCTGCTCGCGCTGGCGTTGCTCGTCTGGCGCGTGCGATTGCCCGATCTCGGCAAGGAGACGCGCCGTGCCGCGCGCGCCGAGCGGGCGAACCACAGCCTCTGGCGGCATCGCAATCTGGTTTTCGGCGTCCCGGCCATCGTGCTCTACATGATCTGCGAGATCGGCATCGGGTCGACGCTCGTCAACTTCATTTCCCGCCCCGAGATCGGCGGCATGACGCACGAGCAGGCCGGCAAGTACACGGTGCTCTACTGGGGCGGCGCCATGACCGGCCGCTTCGTCGGGGCGTGGCTGCTGCGTTGGATACCGGCCGGCCGGCTGCTCGCGGTCGTGAGCATCGGCGCCCTGACTCTCGCCGGCATCGCCATCACCTCGAGCGGGCATCTTGCCATGTGGTGTCTGATCACCGTGGGACTGTGCCACTCCATCATGTTCCCGACCATCTTCACGCTCGGCATCCGCGGCCTGGGGCCGCTGACGGAGGAGGGCTCGGGGCTGCTCATCATGGCCATTGCGGGCGGCGCGCTCGCAGAGCTGCAAGGCAAGCTCGCCGACCAGATCGGCCTGCAGCTGTCATACCTGCTGCCCTGGGCGTGTTATCTGTTTATTCTGTTCTACGCGGTCTGGGGCTGCCGCCCGACGGGCGCTTTGCACGACGAGCAGCTCGTAAGCTGACCGGCTCTTCGCCGGTGGTGTCCAGCAAGGCGAGGCGCACCAGCTCCGCCATGGATTCGCGAGCCGCCGCAGCATCGCGGGATGCCACGGCGTCGTACACCCGCTCGTGGTCCGGCATGGGATCGCGGGGCAGCGGTCGTTTGCGCTGCTTGAAGATCGTCGTCCAGGTGACCGCGGCGGCAACACCGCTCGTCAGAGAGACGAGGAAGGGGTTCCCGGACGCTTCGAGCAGCGCCGTGTGGAAGGCACAGTCCGCCTGTTGACCCTCATCGACCGCGAGCGTGCTGGCCGCCATGCAGTCGAGTGAGTGGCGCATGATCTGGAGCTGCTCCGGGCTGCGCCGCTGCGCGGCCAGCGCGGCGGCCGCCGGCTCCACCACGGTGCGCAGCTCGAAGAGCCCACTCAACAGCCGCTCGTCGGGCGTGCTGCTGAAAATCCACGAGATCACGTCGGGATCGAGGAGGTGCCAATACCGCGCCTCGCTCACCCGGGTGCCGAGCTTCGGCCGCGACTCGATCAGGCCCTTTGCCGCGAGGATGCGAACGGCCTCGCGATAGGCGGTACGGGACACCTTGAGGCGCTCGCTGGCCTCGATCTCCCCGTTGAGCACCCGGCCGGGTGCAATCCGCCCGGACACGATCCGTACGCCGATGTCGCGGGCAATCGTGCCGTGCAGCCGCAGCGCCCGCCGACGCTCGGAGTTGTTCGAGGTTGTGAAGCTCCTCCTCGCCGACATCGATCGTTTATTCTCCGCCCCCATTCGCTGCAGTATATCCCCCTCCAGCGCGGGGATGTTGCCCAGCTCGAGCATTCGATGCCGACCGTGGCCTCGATCGAGCCGGTGACGAAACTTGCTGGTGCAAAGTCCGTGTTCCTACTGCCCTGGCAGTTCTCGCCGACCGTACTGTGCGGGCTGGTTCTCGCCGCCGTGCTCTACGGCCGCGGCTCGCGCGGCATGGGCCTGTCGGCGGGCCGGCGGATCGCGTTTTACCTTGGATTGCTGCTCATTTACTGCGCCTTGCAGACCGCCTGGGAATACTTCGCGAGCCACATGATGTTCGTTCTGCAGCTGCAGCATTTCGCGCTGCACGACCTGGCGCCCGTGCTGCTTGCCTGGGCGGCGCCGCGCGCCGCGCTGACGCGGGGACTGCCCCGGTTTCCGCGCTCGAGTCGGTTCCCGCGCCTCACGCACTTCACGCGCTTGATTCATATGCGAGCGGCCGGTTTGCAGGAGACGATCCGTGCAGCCGCGCGGCTGTTGCTCAATCCCGTGGTCGCGGTGATGACCTATGTCGCGGCGCTCCTTGTCTGGCTGTGGCCGCCGCTCACCTTCGACGTCATGCTGAGCAATGAGCTCTACAGGTTGATGAGCTGGAGCGTGCTGGCCGGGGCGCTGCCCTTCTGGTTGCTCGTGCTCGACCCGCGACCCTATCCGCTCGCGCGCCTCAAGCCCGGCCATCGCATCGTGATGCTGCACTTCGCCATGCTGCCCATTGTGCTCACGGGCGCGGCGCTCTCGCTCTCGGATCGCAACCTGTACCCGGTCTACGCGGTCTGCGGCCGCTTCCTGCCGATAGCGCCCGTGTCGGACCAACAGCTGGGCGGTGTGGTGACGTGGGTTCTTGGCGCCGCCGTCTTCGCGCTCGTGTTCTTCATCGTGCTCGGGCGTAACCTCGAGCAGGAGGAGGCCGAGCTGAGCGCGCGGCGGCTCGCGGGTCAGTCGTGATGATGTCCGTGCGCCCCGTGCACGTGTCCGTGTGACAGCTCCTCCTCGGTCGCCTGGCGCACGTCCTCGATCTGAATATCGAAGTTGAGGTGCTTGCCGGCGAGCGGATGGTTGCCATCCAGCGTCACCATATCGGCGACGACGCGGGTGACGGTCACGGTTCGTGGGCCTTGCTCGGTCTGCGCATGCAGATGCATGCCGGGGCGCACGTCCTTGATACCGCGCAGTGCGCGAAGGGGAACGCTCTGCACCAGGCTCTTGTCGTACTCGCCGTAACCTTCCGCAGGCGAGACCCGCACGCTGACCTTGTCGCCGGCGTTGCGGCCGGTCAGCTCCTTCTCCAGGCCCGGGACGATGTTGCCGTGGCCGTGAAGATAGGCCAGGGGCTCGCCCGAGGCGGAGCTGTCGATGACCGCACCGTCGTCGTCCTTGAGGGTGTAGTGGATCGTAACTACGCTATCGGCGGATATGGTCATCGAGGGCTCCGGGGTATCGGGAAGCCGGGAGTCTATACCAGCGGGCGCGGCCCTCACACGGCGAAGCGCTTCGCATCCGCCTCTTTGAGCTCGAGCCCCAGCCCCGGCCGCCCGAGGTCCGGCTCGATCGCGCCGTCGACCGGGGAGAGCGCACCGTCGAACAGCATGTGCTCGATGCGAACGTGATCGTGGAAGTACTCCATGTGCCGCACGCGGGGTGCTGCGCAACAGGGGTGCAGGTGCAGCGACGGTGCGCAGTGGCTCGAGAGCGGCAACTGGAAGGCGTCGGCTATCGCGGCGGCGCGCAGGAAACCGGTGATGCCCTTGCACCTCGTCGCATCGGCCTGCAGCACGTCCACGGCGCCAGCCGCGCACATCCTGCAAAAATACATACTGTCGTAGCCGTACTCCCCTGCAGTCAGCTCCATGCTGGCGGGAGCGCGATCGCGCAACAGCTTCAGACCTGCGAGGTCTTCGCTCGAGACCGGCTCCTCGTACCAGCTGACTCCGAGCTCCGCCAGCGCCTCTGCCTGTTGCAGTGCGAGCTTGCGGCCATAGGCGCCGTTGGCGTCCACGAAGATCTCGGGTTCCTTGCCGACCGCGGAGCGGACCGCCCTGACGCGCGGCACATCGTCCCCCGGATGGCGTCCGATCTTCATCTTGACCCAGCGCATACCGGCGGCCGTCCAGTCCCCGAGCTGTTTCTGCAACTGCGCGACGGAGTAGGAAGTGAAGCCGCCGCTGCCGTACACGGGAATGCGCTGGCGCGCCTGGCCGAGCAGGCTGACCAGCGGTGCGTTCAGAAGCTTGCCCTTGAGGTCCCAAAGAGCGCTGTCCGCGGCGGAGATCGCCATGGAGCAGACTCCAGGAGCACCCATGTTGCGTACCGCATGGACCATCGCGTCCCAACACTCCGTGGTGGCGAAGACATCGCGGCCCTGGAGGTGCGTTGCGAGCTGCTCCTCGATCAGGCGCGCTGCCGTGGCGTCCGCATAGGTGTAGCCGAACCCGCGCCGTCCGCCGCCGCTCACGTGCGCCACGACCAGCGTCGTCGAGCTCCACTCCAGCGTGCCGTCGGATTCGGGCTGGTCCGTCGGAACGCGGTATGCGCGGGCCGATACTTTCTCGATGGACGCTGCCGAGTCTCGCATGCGGATCACTCTTCGCAGGAAGCGTGCCGCGGGCTGCAGCGTGGGATCAGGAGGCGATCGTGTGTCGCGTCAGGTAGTCCGTCAGGCTGAGCCCAAGCAGGAGCAGGATCCAGAGCAGGCCGATCACCGCAATGAGCCGGATGAGCAGCCCGCTCCAGCGCAGCCGCATGAAGAACGTCCATACGAGCAGGGCCTGCGCGAAACCGATGGTTACGCAGACGATCGAATTGAAGCGCCCCATCGGAATATAGGCGGTGCCGAGGGACAGCCCGAGCAGGGCGATGACCGCCAGCCACACCCCGATGAGCCGCATGACCGACGTCATGACCGATGCACCAGGTAGAGGATCGGATAGAGAAAGATCCACACCGTGTCGACGAGCGCCCAGTAGAGCGCCGCGAGCTCCACGGCTTCGGAATTCCTTTGCGTGTACGTGCCGCGCGCCACGCCGACCAGCATCACCGCGAGGATCCCGAGCCCCACGGTCATGTGTATCGCGTGTGCGCCGGTCATCACGAAGTACATGAAGAAGAACATCCGCTCGCCGGCGGCCAGCGGGCCGTGGAACGCGAACTGTCCCCAGGGCACCAGGTGTTTGTCGATGTCGTCGTGGTACTCGTAGCACTTGATGGCGAGGAACAGGAGGCCGAGCGCCCAGGTTGCGCCCAGCAGCCGGAGGCTCGCCTGCTGCGCTCCGAGCCTGAGGCTGCGTGCGGCCAGGGCCATCGTGAGGCTGCTGGTGAATATCACGAAACAGTTGATGCTCCCCAGCAGAACGTCGGTCTGTGCGCTCGCCTCGGCAAATGCCTGCGGATGATTGATCCGCGTGATCGTGTAGCCGTAGAGGAGCAGCCCGAAGAACATCACTTCCGAGGCGAGGAATATCCACAGCCCGACCTCGGAGTCGCTGTCGTTCGCGCGGCGGCCGGCCGCTTCGGCGCTCGCGCTCATCGCCTTGCCTGCTCCGCCGCCTCGGGATCGTAGTCGTACGGCCGCTCCGGGATCCTGGGCGGACGATCGAAGTTCTCGACCGGCGGCGGCGAGCGGGTCTGCCACTCGAGACCCCTGGCGCCCCAGGGATTGTCCGCGGCCCGTGCGCCGTGCAGCGTCGACCATGTCAGATAAATCAGCGGCAGCGCGTAGCCCGCCGCCAGGATGGAGGCGCCGGCGGAGGAGAGAATGTTGAGGAATTGAAAGTGCGGTGCGTACTCGAAGTAGCGCCGCGGCATTCCCTCGATGCCGAGGATGAACTGCGGGAAGAAGGTGAGGTTGAAGCCGACGAAGATCACGATTGCCCCCAGCCGCGCCCAGCTCTCGGAGTACATGCGGCCCGTGATCTTGGGCCACCAGAAATGGATCCCGGCAAAGTAGGCCATGACGGAGCCGCCGACCATGACGTAGTGAAAATGCGCGACCACGAAGTACGTTCGTGACAGGTCGGCATCCATCCCGAGTGAGGCGAGGTAGAGTCCCGTCAGGCCGCCGATCAGGAACAGCCCGACGAATCCGAGCGCATACAACATCGGCGCCTCGAACGTGATCGAGCCCTTGTAGAGCGTCGCCGTCCAGTTGAATACCTTGATCGCCGAGGGAATGGCGACGATGTAGCTGAGGAAGGAGAAGACCAGGCTGGCGTAGAGCGACTGGCCGGCGACGAACATGTGATGGCCCCACACCATGAAGCCGAAGGCGGCGATGGCGGCGATGGCGTAGGCCATGGTGCGGTAGCCGAAGACCGGCTTGCGCGCGAAGCAGGTGATCACTTCGCTGGCCACGCCCATCGCGGGCAGCACCATGATGTAGACCGCCGGGTGCGAGTAGAACCAGAACATATGCTGGAAGAGAACCGGATCGCCGCCGAGCGTTGCATCGAAGATGCCGAGATGGAAGAGGCGCTCCATCGCCAGCAGGACGAGTGTCATGGCGAGCACCGGCGTCGCGAGCACGAGGATGATGCTGGTCGCGTAGATCGCCCAGACGAAGAGCGGCAGCTTGAACCAGGTGAGCCCAGGGGCGCGCAACCGGTGCACCGTGACGATGAAGTTGAGGCCCGTCATGATCGAGGAGAACCCTGTGACGAAAACGCCTGCCAGTCCGTAGATGACCGTGGTCTGGGAGAAACGTGTCGAGTAGGGTGTGTAGAAGGTCCAGCCGGTATCGATGCCGCCCGCGATCAGCGTCACGATCACGAAACAGCCGCCGAGCACGAAGACATACCAGCTCAGCAGGTTGACCCGCGGCAGCGCCACGTCCTTGGCGCCGACCATCATCGGAATCAGGAAGTTGCCGAGCGTGGCCGGAATGGAGGGGATGAGGAAGAACCACACCATGATCACGCCATGGGCGGTGAACAGCTTGTTGTAGGTCTCGGCGCCCATGATGAGCGGGGTGGGCGAAATCAGCTCCAGGCGCATGAGCGTCGCCGCCGCGCCGCCCATGAAGAAGAAAGCCGTGATCGTGACGGAGTAGAGGATCGCGATGCGCTTGTGATCGGTGGTGGTGAGCCACGACCAAAGGCTGTAGCCGTTGGTGAGATAGTTGCCTTCCGCCTCGAGCGGGGCCGGCTCGGCGACCGCGGTGCTCATTGAATATGATTCCCCTGTGGCACGTCCGGCGAGGTGTCGGCGAGGGAGCGCAGGTACGCGGTGAGCTCGAGGATGTCCTGCTCGCTTACCCGTCCCCGGAAGGACGGCATGTCATTGGCATACCCGGCGGGGATCTGCCTCGAGGGCTGGAGGATCTTGTCACGGATGTAGCCCTCATCGAAGCGCACGAAGCTGCCGTCGGCGAGCGGCACCATGCGGCCGTAGAGTCCGGCGAGGCTGGGCGCGTGGATGGTCGAGCCGGGTCCGTGGCAGCCGCTGCAGCCGAGCTCGCGGAAGCGGTCGAATCCGAGCGTGGCGAGAGTCGGCTCCTCGTTGCCGCTGGCGAGCCAGCGGCCGTAGGCGTCCTGGCTCATGACGTATACCTGCCCGACCATCATGGAATGCCCGGTGCCGCAGTACTCGTCGCACTGCAGCGGATACACGCCGCGCAGGGTAGGCAGGAACCACAGCACCGTGTAGCGCCCCGGCAGAACATCCCTCTTCTCGCGAAAGGCCGGCACGTAGAAGTCATGAATGACATCCTGTGAAGTCATCACGAGTTTGATGGGCCGGTCCACCGGGACGTGCAGCTGGTCGATCTCGCGCCGTCCGTTGGAGTGCTCGACCTTCCACATCCACTGCTTGGCGGTCACGAAGATCTCGAGCGCGTTGCGCGGCGGATCGTCATAGACGTAGTAGAGGCGCGCGCCCCAGCCGAAGAACATGAGGAAGAACGCGAGCGGCACGGCGATCCAGACCGCCTCGATCTCGCGGCTGCGCTTCTTGCCCGAGGCGAGGTCCGGGAGCCTGCGATCCACCGGGTTGCCGCTGCGATAGCGGAAGCAAAACCAGCCGATGGTGAGCGTAACGCCGATGGTTACGAAGCCGCAGACACCTGTCATGGCCCAGAAGAGGCCATCGACCTTGTCGGCATACGGAGTCGCTGCGGCGGGCAGTGCAAGCAGCGCCTTCCCGGTCAGCGTCGGGTTCATTGGGCTCCCCGCGCCTTGGACGCCGGGGCCCGGCTCGGCGTCGGCGGCGCGCCATGCGGTGCCATCGGGCCGCCCTGCTGCGCGATGATCTGCAGGGCCCGGTCGATCGGGATCCGCACGATGCCGGCGTTGCGATCGACCCACTGATAACCGGCCAGCTTGGCGCGCTGTTGCGCGTCGTACTGCTGACGATCGCTGAGCGGATGCGGCTCCAGGTGCGGCGCGGGCATCGGATTGTGCTCCGCCCGCGCCAGCGGCCGCTCGAAGCCGCCGAAGAGGCTCACGAGCCACAGGCCGATCCCGACAGCGAGTGCGATGGCGATGGAGATGATGGCGCCCGCAACGAGCAATCCGCGCAGGTCGGGTTCCTGCGATTCGTGTTGCTGCTCAGCCATGCCCGGCACTCCCCTGCGCCTGCGCGCGCGTCCGCATCTGCGGTCGTGACAACACCTCCGCGCCGCCATGCGCGAACGAGGGATGCAGCGCCAGATCGCGCAGGAACAGCCAGACCCAGAGTCCACCGATGCCGACGCTCGCGGCGCAGTCCGTCCACCCGAGCGAGACACCGGCGCTCGCCACCGAGGGCTTGACGGCCCATGCCACGTAAAGCCAGTGAGTCGCGAGCACGAGGCCCGCGATGGCCAGCATCGCGTGCGCGTGCCGCTTCAGCGATCGAAACAGCAGCAGCAGGAAGGGAGCACCGAACTGCCCGCATTCGATGGCGTACGTCACCCAGCGCCAGCTCGTATGCCATCGCGGCAGATACCACGCGGTCTCGTGCGGCAGATCGCCGGCCCAGACGATGATCCACTGAGAGTAGGCCACATAGGCCCACATGAGCACGTAGACGAAGAGCAGCGTGCCGAGATCGATGCAACGATCCCCGGTCAGCTGCGGGGGCGGTTGCGAGCTGCGCGAGGCGAGGCCGCGCGCGTCGCGCTCGAGCGCCACGTGCAGCGCGGTCGCGCAGCAGACAGCGAGCGCGAACGCGCCGAGATTCTGGCTGGTCATGAAAATGGGTCCGGCTATCGTCGAGCGCCAGAGCGGCGTGAGCGAGTCGATCCAGTCGACGCTGGCGAACATCGCCGTCGCCGCATATACGAGCAGACCGATCACGCTGACGACCGTCAGTGATTGCCCGGCGCGCATGCCTCGGACCATGAGCCGGCTGAGCACCAGCCAGGCCGCCAGATACGCCGCGCTGCGCGCCAGGAAGAATGTCGGATTGAGGTACCACCGTTGCGACTGCCCGTCGGATATCGCGGTGCCGGCGATGGTCCAGGTGAAGAGGTGCCCCAGACCGAAGCCGATCGGCACGAAGAGCAGCACGAGAAGGAGCAGCGGGGCGAGTGCCGCCTCGAGCCAGCGGCGCACGCCGAGGCCCCAGTCGCCACCGGTCAGATGATAGATCATGAGGGTCGTCATGGAGCCGACCGTCAGACCGAGAAAGTAGAGCCAGGCGATGAGGTATGACTGCAGGACCGCCGTGAGGTGGGAAGCCGCATCCAAGCCGCAGACGGCGAGGCCCGCCAGGCCAACTACGAGCGCGACCCATCGGCGTCGTCCCAGCCGTGTGAGGAGCGGAGGATAGTCACCCAGCGGGTGAGGAGTGCTCATGGGGACGACCCTCCGGCCTCGCGACGCTGAGGCGCGGTGGTTGGCCGAGTCTCGAGGCGCTGCCGCTCCGGCGCCGGCACATCCGCCAGCGGCGCGTGCCAGGCAAGCTGCAGCGCGCGGATATAGGCCACGACATCCCACCGGTCGGCGGAAGCAAGGCGATCACCGTATGGATACATGATTCCGTAGCCGTTGGTGATTACGTCATAGAAGAGCCGGTCGGGCGCGTCGCGGAGCTGCGCGGAGTGGTAGCTGGGGGGATGCGGGAAGCCGCGATGCGTGATGTAGCCGTCACCGTCGCCGGCAACGCCGTGGCAGGGTGCGCAGTAGATGTCGAACTCCTGGCGGCCGCGCTCGAGCGCAGCCGTCGTGTACACGGGTCCGTCGCCCGGTGGCGGGATCACTCCGCCCCGGCCGCTCGAGCTCTCGGCCAGCGAACCGGCGCTGTGGGCGAGAGTGTCGGCCTCCAGCGGGCGCGAGGAGCGGCCATCGGGCCAGAGGGCGCTGTATGTCAGAGGATCATTACGCGCCTGGTGGTACATATCCTTGACACCGTTCTCGCAGCCGCCCAACAGCGTGGCCGCGGCAAGCGTCAGTGTCACTGTCGGGACGACTGCTCTCACGCGGGCTCCTTCGGATTCATCGGCGTCGTCGCGATCCGAAGCGGCGTGAGAGCCATGAGCCATGCATGCGTGCGCTCGGCATCGAACATCGGGTCTTCGCTACGGATGCAGAGGAAGAACCGATCCCGCGAGACGCGCTCGAAGCCCGGCGTATCGAATGCCGGATGTCTCAGGCGCGGCAGGCCGGCGAACCAGAGCATGCCGCCGAAGGCGCCGAGGCAGGCGCCGAGGATGCCGAGCTCGATCGTGCTCGGGACGAAGGCCGGCCAGCTGTAGAGTGGCCGGCCGCCGGTGTTGATCGGGTAGTCGATGACCGCGGAGTACCACTGGAGGAACCAGCCCGCGGCCGCGCCGATCAGGCCGCCGATCAGCGTCAGCAACGGCACGGGGCTCTGGCGCAGCCCGAGCGCTTCGGAGAGACCGTCGACGGGATAGGGCGTGTAGGCTTCGATCCGCTGATATCCGGCCCCATGGCTGGCGCGCACCGCCTCGAGGAGGTCATGGGCGCTGCTGAACTCCGCCATGAGCCCATAGCAGCGGTTGCGCTCCGATCCCGGGCTCATCGGTCCACTCCGGTCTCCCGCGCATTGAGGCGCCGCAGCTCCGCCATGGAAATCACCGGGAAGAAGCGCGCGAAGAGGAGAAACAGCAGCACGAACGTGCCGAGCGAGCCGATGAGCGTGGACCAGTCCCAGAAGGTCGGCGTGAAGTGGTGCCAGCTCGACGGCAGGAACGTCCGGTGCAGGCTGGTCACGATGATCATGAATCGCTCGTCCCACATTCCGACGTTGATGATCAGCGTGATGACGAAGAGCGCAAGGGGGCTGGCGCGCACGCGGCGGAACCAGACCGCTTGCGGCACGACGACGTTGCAGAAGATCGCGATCCAGTAGGTGAAGGCGTAGCGCCCGACGAGCCGGTCGACGGCGGTGTAGATCTCGAAATGATCGGCGCTGTAGAAGGCGGTGAACATCTCCGCCGCATAGGTGTAGGTGAGAACGAAGCTGCACGCCAGCATCAGCTTGGCGAGGTTGGCCAGATGCCGCGGCGTGATGAAGTCCTGCAGCCCGAAGATGGCGCGCAGCGCGATGGTGATGGTGAGCGCGAGCGCGATGCCCGAGTAGAGCGCGCCGCCGATGAAGTAGGGCGGAAAAATCGTCGAGTGCCAGCCCGGCAGGTCGGCGAAGGCGAAATCGATCGAGACCACGCTGTGGACGGAGATGACGAGCGGGGCGCCGAGTCCGGCGAGGAGCCGGTATGCGCTCTCATAGTGTTGCCAATGGCGGGCATCGCCGCGCCAGCCGAGCGCGAGCAGCCCGTAAGCGATCTGCTGCCAGCGCTTGCGCGCCTGGTCGCGCACCGTCGCAAGGTCGGGCAGCAGGCCGAGGTACCAGAAGAGGATCGATAGAATGAGATATGTCGTGTTGGCGAAGAAGTCCCACTCGAGCGGGCTGCGCCACTGCGGCCAGAGGCTCATCTTGTCCGGATACGGCGCCAGCCAGTAGAAGAACCAGGGCCGTCCGAGGTGCATGATGGGCATGAGGCCCGCCATGGCGACCGCGAAGATGGTCATGGCCTCGGCGAAGCGGTTGATGGAGGTGCGCCAGCGCTGGCGCAACAACAGCAGGAAAGCCGAGATGAAGGTCCCGGAGTTGCCGATCGCGATCCACCAGACGTAGCTCGCGATCATGAAGCCCCATTCCTCCGTGTTGTTGAGGCCCCAGATGCCGGTGCCCGCGACGAGCAGATAGCTCAGCGAGACGACGAATATCACCGCGAGCGCGCTGGTGACCCCGAGGGCGATCCAGAACGCGAGGGTGGTGCGCCGCTCGAGCACGAGGCCGGCGATCTTGTCGGTGATCGTGCCGTAGGTGTGCTGGCCCAGGATGTCCGGGGCGGCGGCCGGCCGGCCGTACTCGTTCAGGACCTGCGCGGCCTCGCTGCTCACGCGGGGTCCTCCGAAGAGGTGTTGACGATTCGGGCGAGATAGGTGGTGCGCGGACGAGTGTCGAGCTCGCCGAGCAGCGCGTAATTGCGGGGCGATGACTTCGCGATGCGCACCTGGCTGTGCGGGTCATTGAGGTCACCGAAGGTGATCGCCTGGGTGGGGCATGCCGCCTGGCAGGCGGTGACGACCTCGCCATCGTGCAGAGTCCGGTTCTCGCGGTCGGCGACGACCCGGGCGCGGACGATCCGCTGCAGGCAGTAGTTGCACTTCTCCATCACGCCGCGCGTGCGCACCGTGACATCGGGGTTGTGCATGGCATCGAGGCTCGGCGTATTGACCGTGTAACCCAGGAAATTGAAGCGCCGCACCTTGTACGGGCAGTTGTTCTCGCAGAAGCGGGTGCCGATGCAGCGGTTGTAGACCTGGACATTGATGCCTTCGGCATCGTGAACGGATGCCTCGACAGGGCAGACCGTCTCGCAGGGGGCATGCTCGCACTGCATGCAGGGCACGGGCTGGAAGGCGGTGCGCGGCGCGGAGAGCGGCCCCTCCTCGTAGCGGTCGACGCGGATCCAGTGCATCTCGCGGCCCATGAGCACCTGCTCCTTGCCGACCGTCGGAATGTTGTTTTCGGCCTGGCAGGCGATCGTGCAGGCGCTGCAGCCGATGCAGGAAGTGAGATCGATGCTCATGCCCCAGGCGTAGCCCGGGTAGGAGAAGTCGGGGTACAGGGTCGGCGGCGGCGCGAGATCGGCCTGTTTCCTGGCCAAGGCGGGGTTCGTGCGGTACGCCTCCAGCGAGGCGCCGCGCACTATGTCCCGCCCCGCCATCCGGTGGTGGTCATGGACGCTCGCGAGGGGCCGCCGCTGAGCGAGCTTCGTGACTTTGAGTCCGCCTGCGAACCACGGTGCCTTGGAAGAGCGGAGGGCGTACGCGTTTGCTCCGCGTCGCGAGCCCACGGCGCCGGCCGCCGTCCGGCCCCAACCGAGAGTGAGCGTGATGGCGCCGTCAGCGTGTCCGGGGACGATCCAGACAGGCGCTTCGGTCGAGCGACTTTCCAGCTCGAGCGCGAGGAGCTCCCCGTTCTGGACGCCGAGCTGTCCGGCCAGCCGCGGGCTCATCATGGCAGCGTTGTCCCAGGTGAGTTGCGTGAGCGGCCGCGGCAGCTCCTGCAGCCAGGCAATCTGGGCATAGCGGCCATCCCAGAGGTAGGGATCGGGCCGGAAGACGACCTCGATGTTGTCGCCACCGCTGCCGGCGGCGGCCGGTTGTGCCGGCGCCGAGACTTGCGGTGCGTTTTCGCCCAGCGCGACCTGCTCGAATGCCGTGGCAGTATCCGGCACCGCGCCGCTGCGGAGCGACTCCTGCCAGCGCTCATCGAACTGTTCATTGCCGAATCGCTGCTGCCACGTCGCGCGCACGAGGTCATGGCTCGTGAAGCCGAGCTGACCGGTGAGCAAACCGAGCAGCTCGAGCGGCGACTTGCCGCCGTAGAGTGGGGCGATGAGCGGTTGTTGAATGCTGATGGTACCGTCGAATCCCCGTGCATCTCCCCACGTCTCGAGCTCGTGAGCGGCCGGCACGTGCCATGCGCAGCGCGCGGCCGTCTCGTCGACCAGCAGCCCCGAATGGATGGAGACGGGTACGCGGTTCAACGCCCGCGCGAAATCGAGGTCAGCGGGGGCATCGTAAGCGGGATTACCGTCGAGAATGAGCAGCGTGTCGACGCGTCCCGCACGCATGTCGGCAACGAGAGCGGCCATGGACTCGCCTGCGAGCTCCCGCACCTCGACCGGCGGCTGGATGAAGTCGACGGTCTTGCCGATATTGCCGAGCTCGCCGTTCATGCGGTGGGCGAGCGCATGCACCTCGGCGGGCTGGCCCTCGCCAGCCAGCACGAGCGAGCGGCCACGATGCGACTCGAGGTCGGCGGCCGCCGATTCGAGCCAGGCGGAGCTCGCCCTGCCGCCGCCGGAGAGCCGCGCTGCCAGCTCGGCGGCGAGTACGCCGATACGGCTCGAGGGCACTGCGAGCCGGTAGTCGGCATTGGCCCCGGTGAGGCTCGGCATGCACTCGATCGCATAGAGCCGGCTCATCGGCGAGTGAGTATCGTCGGGGCGGCGAAGCTGCATGTAGTCGCGCGCATGGCGGACCTTACCGGGCATGCAGCCGAGAAAATCCGCCTCCAATGACAGCACGATGAGCGCGCGGTCGAAGTGATACAGCGGCTCGAGTCTCCGCCCGAGCGCGAGGCGGGCTCCCTCATGAACAGTGTCGTGGTTGACCGCCTCGTACCGATGCCAACGCGCCTGCGGGTAGCGGGCGAGCGTCGCATCGATGAGACCCAGCAGAGTGGGCGAGCTCCAGGAGCGCGTCAGCAACCGCAGTCCCGCGCCGCCCGCCGGCTGCAGCCGGGCCAACCGTGCGGTCAACATCGCGGTGAGCTCGTCCCAGGAGGCGATCTCGCCGTCGTGCAGCACCGCGCGCGAGCGCTCCGGATCCCAGAGCTCGAGGATTCTGCCCTGCTCGACGGGCGAGGTCGCTCCGAGGCTCGCCGGGTGGCGCGGGTTGCCTTCGACCTTGGTCGGGCGGCCCATGTTGCTTCGCACCAGGACGCCCTGAGCGTAGCCGCCCTGGGTCAGCGCCGTGGCGAAGTAGAGCGGCTCGCCATTGTCCCGCCGCTCCTGGCCGTCGGTGTAAGGCACTATCTGCTCGAGCGGCGGATGAGCGCAGCCTCCCGCCGCGAGCGCGAGCGCCGCGCTCATGAGCTTCATGAACTCGCGGCGATCCATCAGCGGTGGCAGGTCGAGCATGAGGTGAGCAGCCGGGTGGAGTGGAGGTGATAGAAGGCCCGCAGGCGGCGCCCGAGCTCCTGCTGGTTCGCGGCGGGCCGCCAACTCATGTTGAATATCTGCGACGGTGGACGGAGCTGACTCTCCGGATCCTTGTGGCAGCCGAGGCACCACTGCATGCTGAGCGGCGCCTGCCGCTCGGTGAGCGGCATTTGGTCGATCCGGCCGTGGCAGCTGCTGCAGCCGATGCCTTTGGCGATGTGAATGGAATGATCGAAATAGACGAAGTCCGGCAGTTGGTTTACCCGGTTCCAGGTGAGCGCCCGTCCACCGGCGAAGGCCGCCCGCAGCGGCGCGAGCACCGGCGCCGTCGTGAACAGCTGCGAATGACAGGTCATGCAGGTGGAGAGCGGCGGGATTCCGGCGAACGCCGAGTTTGCGACGGAGGTATGGCAGTAGCGGCAGTCGATCCCATCGTCCCCGACATGGTGCTTGTGGCTGAACGGCACGACCTGCGGCACCGGGGCGCCGATCGCAGGCTCGAGCGCAATGTAGCGTCGCCAGATGAAGAGGCCCGCAATAACGGCGGCGGCAGCCCCGAGCGCGCCGATCTTCAGGGCGAGAACCAGGCCCGGCGAGAAGACCTGCATGAGCTCAGCGGCCGGAGAGGCGCGCGGCGGCGATGCAGACGAGGCCCGCGCCGACCGCGCACGCCGACAGGAGCAGCGAGCGGTGTGTGGTCAGCCAGAGCTCGCGGCTGCTGTTGCTGGCACGATTGCGGAAACGGCCGTATGCGCCGCGATCTCCCGGCACGGTTTGCCAGAGATTGTCGGGCCGGTCCGGCTCGACCGGCTCCTCCGCGAGCTGAGCGCTGTACGCCGTGCGCGCCAGATACCGGTCGAGCAGGGGCGCTGCTAGCCGATTGCCCCAGATGGCGGCTACAGTGCTGCCGCCTACGAAAACCTCGCGCCGCTTGTGACGGGATGCCCAGACGATCGCCTGCGCCGCTACCTCCGGCTCGAAAATGGGTGGCACCGGCTGCGGCTTGCGAGCCAGACGCGTGCGGCACCAGTCGAACTGCGGTGTGTTGAGAGCGGGCATCTGCACCATCGTGACCCTGACGCGGCTGCGGGAGTGCAGCAGCTCGGTGCGCAGAGAGTCGGTGAAACCGCGAATGGCGGCTTTTGCGCCGCAGTAGGGCGCCTGCAGCGGGATCGAGCGATAGGCCAGGGCCGAGCCCACCTGGATGATGGCGCCCTTATCGCGCGGGAGCATGCGCCGCAGCGCGGATAACGTGCCGTTGACGGTCCCGAGATAAGTCACTTCGGTTACGCGGCGAACCTCGTCGGCCTGCAGGAGCGCAACGGGCGAGAAGACCGTAACCATGGCATTGTTGACCCAGACGTCGATGGGCCCGAGCTGTGACTCGATCGCGAAGGTCGCGCGCTCCAGGGCGTCTGCATCGGACACGTCCACCGGAATGGCGAGAGCGCGGCGGCCGTAGCTCTCAACCTCCGCGCGCGCGTTGTCCAATGCGTCGCCATTGCGAGCGAGCAAAGCAACGTCCGCGCCACTGCGGGCGAACTCGCGGGCCGCCGCCCGCCCGACTCCGGCGCTGGCGCCGGTGATTACCACTACTTTGTTGCTGCGCCTGCGGAGCAATTGCGCCGGTCCCTCACTGCCGCCATGAAAGGCGGTACTCAGCGCGAACGCGCGTGCGCAGCTCGGGTTCCGCCATCGCACGCCTGCAAACCGCAGCCTCGGCGGCCAACCGGCTCCGGGCGGCCGCGACCGACGGCTTCGCCGGAGGGCACCGATTCCGGGAAAAACCACGCTTCCCTTGCTTAACGCTTAAACTATGCGGTGCCCTTACCCGGGAGTTTCGGCGTGCAGCCCGAGAATGTCACGATAGCCCAGAAGACCGCGCTCTACGTGCTCGTCGGCGCGCTGGTGCTCGCCGGCGCCTGGATGCTGCGGCATTTCATCCCGGCCCTCTGCTGGGCAGTGGTGCTGGCGATCGCCACCTCGTCGATCTACGACCGCTGGCTGGCGAAATTCCGCGGCAGGCGGCGACAGGTCTGGGCCGCGCTCACCTTCACCGTGCTCGTCGGCGCAGTGTTGGTGGTGCCACTCGTTTATGGAGGTGTCGTGGCCGGACGCGAGGCGCTTTCGCTGGCGCGGGACTTTGCCGCCGCCGCCGGGAACGGGCCGCCGCCGCTGCCCTCCTGGCTGGTGCAGATACCGTGGCTCAGCCACTGGGTGCATGACCTCTGGGTGGAGTATCTCGGGCCCGGCTCGGGCGGAGGCCCGCGCGTGCATGCGAGCCCCACGATGATCGAGTGGACACGGATCGTCGGAGTGCAGGTGGCACGCCGCATCGTCACGTTGGCGTTCACACTTCTGACGCTCTTTTTCGTCTACCTGGACCGAGACCGCCTGAGCATGCACGTACCGAAAATGTTCCGGCGCCTCTTCGGGTCGCCGGTGGACCGGCTGCTGCGGCGCGTGGTGAGCGCAATCCGCGCGGCCGTCGACGGCATCGTGTTCGTCGCTGTCGGCGAGGGGGCGATCATGTGCGGCGTGTATGCCCTGGCGCATGCGCCGCATCCCATTTTGTCAGGTGTCATCACCGGTGTTTTTGCGACCATCCCCTTCGCCGCTCCGATCGTCTTCGGCACGGTCGCCGTCGTGTTGGTGATACGAGGCTCGATCGCAGCCGCGATCGTCGTTGCCGCAGCGGGCACGCTGGTGCTCTTCATCGCCGACCATTTCGTGCGGCCTGTCATCATCGGCGAGGGCGCGAAGCTCCCGTTCCTCTGGGCGCTGCTCGCCATTCTCGGCGGCGTCGAATCCTTCGGACTGGTCGGCATTTTCATCGGCCCGGCGCTGATGGCCGCACTGCTGTCGCTGTGGCGCGGCTGGGTGGAGGAGATGCCCGCCGACATTACCTGATCGGTAGCCCTGGCCGCTTACTCGGGTGCGTCCGGACGGCGCCCGCGCAGCAAGGCCTCGGGGTGCCGATCGAGGTAGTCGGCGAGCGAGCGCACGGCGCGGGCGGCATCGGACAATTCATCGAGCGCATGCTGCAGATTGCCGCTCGGGGCCGCGGGGCTCGCGCCCATCGTCATCCTGGCGGATTGCGCGGTCGCATCCAGCTGCTGCGCGGCGGCGCGCAGGCTCGACACCGTCACGCGCACCTCGCGCAGGGTCGGTGCGACCTGCGGCCCGGCCTGGCGCGACACCCGGTCGAGCGCCGCAAGAGTCGCATCGAGGTGGGCAAGGCTCTCATGGAGTTGCGGGGACGAGGTCAGCGAGCGCACCTGATCGGTGATCGTACGCAGGTTGTCGGCGATCCGGGTGAGCGGCAGCGAGCTGATCTCAGCCGGCAGGCGCTCGAGACCGCCACCTTCGGCAGACGGAATCTGCGCGTACCTGCCCGCGGTGTCCAACCGCGCCTGTTGCGCGCCGGGAACGATCGCGAGCTCCACCTGCTCGCCTCCCACGACCGGCACCGCGCGTGTCAGGCTGGCGCGCAGACCTTCGCCGATCAGTTTCGTGAGAGTAGCGTCCATGATGGGCTTCCAGTTGCCGTCGGGGGGCGGCGGTGCGGTGAGATGAAAGCGCGTCGGATCGAGCGCGAGCAGCACCGGCGTGGAAATTCGTCCGGTCTGCCCATCGACGGACAGCCCGATGCTCGTGACTTCTCCCACCGTGAAGCCGCGCAGCGTGACCGGTGCGTGCGGCTTGAGCTGCCCCACGGCGCCACTGAAGCTGACCAGATAAGGAAGCGACACCGCGAGCGTCTGGCGCGGACCGCCCTCGGAGCCGATGAACCGCAGCGCAGGCTTGCCGGGCCCGGGAACCATGACGATGGTGGGGCCGGCGATCAGTGCGCGCAGCGAGGAGATGTCGGAGAAGCTCGGATGCGCGCCCTCGAGGACGAAGCGCGTGCCGGTGTTGATTTTCGGCGCGAGCTGGCGATCGATGTCCAGATGGACCACCACGTGCCAGTCATCGCTCGCCAACGCGACGCTGGTGACCCTGCCGACCTCCACCCCGTGGTACATCACCCGGGTGTCGCCCGGCTGCATGCCGGCCGCGTCGTTGTAGATGACCGTCACGTCGATCCCGCGGGAGCTGATGGAGCGCAGCAGCAGCCAGAGCACGACGGCGACCGCGGCGATGGGCACCGCCCAGATCCAACCCGGCCACCAGCTGCGACGGGCGATGGCCATCGTTCGCCTGGGCTCCCTGACAGGATGCTCCTGGGCGTTCATGCCTGACGGAGGCGCGCGCCCAGCCGTGGCGCGAGGGCCGCGTCCCACATGAGCCGCGGATCGAACGTGTGGGAGGCCAGCATCGTGATCACGACGACGAGCAGGAAGGGCGGGGCGCCGTTGGCCGCGTCGGTGCTCACCATGCCATCGAATTGCATGAGCGGCAGGAACACGGCAATGGTGAATACATCCACGCACGACCAGCGGCCGATCTCATTGATGAGACGGCACAGCCGGGTCTTCAGCACGAGACGGTGTCGCGAGCCGTGCCAGACGGAGAGCAGGAACCAACTGAGGCCCGCGAGCTTGAGCAGCGGAATGGCGATGCTGGTGCAGAAGATGAGCACCCCGAGCGGCCAGAGGTGCGCCTGGAAGAGCTCCTGGATGCCATCCACGATTCGATGCGGCACGAGCACGCCAAACTGACGGTCGACGCTCATTGGATAGACGTTGGCAGGGAAGAACAGGGCGAATCCCGCGATCACCAGCGCTGTGGTGCGCAGGATGGAGTCGGGCTTCCGGGCGCGCAGCGTCAGGCCGCAACGCGGGCATGGGGAGCCCTCGGCGGCTGGGGGCCGCACCAGATCGCAGGACCGACAGGCGATGGTGGGTTGATCCTCCGGCGGCGCGGCGCACTCCGGCGAAAGCACGCGCCACACGGCGCGCCTGTCGAGCGCAGCCCGGGAGAGCATGCAGAGAAATGCCGCGAAGATGAGGCAGATGCCGCCCCAGCCGATCTTCACCGGCATGACTGCCGCGATGCGGCTGTAGCCGACTGCGCAGCCCATGAGAAAGACGTCCGGCATGGCCCACTGGTCGAGATGCAGCGACCAGCGAAAGGCGCGTCCCAGCCAGTGCGGCCTGTGCCCGAGCTGCAGCAGAGCCAGGACGAGGGAAAGCAGGCCGAACCTCACGAAGGGCAGAATGATGGCGAAGGCCGCGACCAGCAGCGCCAGCAGCACCCACTGGTGATGCCAGAGCGTGACGACACCGGTCCCCAGCCGGCTCTCGCGTGTCATGCCCAGCATGGAGACGTGCATGAGGGGCAGCAGGTTGGCCGGAAAGAGCAGCACGAATGTTGCCGAGGCGCAGGCGAGCGCGCCGTTGATGCTGCGACCGTTGGTCCGCTCCAGCCGGTTGTCGCATGTCGGGCAGATAGCGATGGCCCCCCACGGGAGCGGGGGCAAATCCTGGAGGGTTCCGCAGTCGTTGCAGGCAATAGTCATAGGAGCGGGGCTGAAAGCCCCCCTGTGACTATAACGACAGCTTGGGGAGGTCCGTTCCCTCTACGGCTGCGTCAGGGCTCGAACTAGAACCGGCGCGGCCCGCCGCCGCCGCGCGGGCGGTCCTGCGCCTCGTTGACCCGCAGCGGCCGACCACCGAAGTCGGTGCCGTCGAGGCCCTGGATCGCACGCTGGGCATCCGCGCTCGACATTTCCACGAATCCGAAACCACGTGGACGGCCGGTGTCACGGTCGGTGATGAGGGAGACCTTCTCCACCGTGCCGTGCTTGGAGAACAGGGCACGAAGCGACTCTTCCGTCGCCGAGAACGGCAGGTTGCCGACGTAAAGTCTAGTCACTGGATGTTACTCACCCTGCAATCACACACACTTGTTGCTGCAGCAGGTACCCCGCCTGCCGAGCGGGACACATTACCGGAATCACCTGCGGGCTGCCCGGATTTCGCCGCGCGCGCCTCTGTAGCGCCTAGCGTGTGTTCTTGGCGGATCGGGTCGAGGGAGTGCCGGCGGACGGTTCCGTCGCTATCCGTGACCACATCCGCTCGAGCTGCTCGGGTGCCAGGGAGGAGTCGGGAAAGGACGCCCGGGCCGTGGCGTCGTCCATCGCGCTGCCGATGCGCAGCACCGCGAGCGCACCGAGGATGCGGCCGAAGCGCAGCGACCGGCCTAGAGGCGCGAGCATCTGGGGCGCGTCCGCCTGCTGCTCGAGTGCGGCGAGACTTCCCGCGGAGAGCTCCCAGCCCGCCCCGATCCGGCGCGCAACGCGCGCCGACTGGGACTCGAGGAGTGCGGCGATCACGCGCGCGTGTGGCCGCAGCTTCCCCTTGGAGACGGTAGCATATCGTTCCAGTACCGCCTGGAAGAGCACTACATCCGCCAATCCCCAGACGAGACTCAACAGCTCCGCGGCGAACGGATCGGCTTTCTCCACCATTGCGGCGTGCACGACCGCCGCGTTGGCTGAGCGCCAGGCATGTTCCCAAACCGTCTGCGCAAACCGTGGGAACGGACCGCCGGCAACACGGAAGATCGGCTGCATGGCAGCGGCCGCAATCAACGAGCGGATGCCTTCGCTGCCGAGCAACACCACGGCGCGGTCGATGCTTTCGACCGGCCGCTCGGTGACCCTGTAGAAGGAGCTGTTGGCCATCTCGAGCAGACTGCCGACCAGCGATGGATCGCGGCGGATGATGGCCGCGAGCTCGCGCCGCGGCGCGGCATCGTCGTTGGCCGTGCGTATCAATTGCGGCAGCAGGCTCGGGCGGCGGGGCGCCAGTTGTCGCAGGGTCGCGCTGTCTTCGGTCGCCGCGATGGCGGCCGCCCTGACGGCAGCATGCTCAGGCCCCGGCTCGCCCCCGGAAGTGGCGGCGCCCAGCGCAAGCTCTCGCAGTTTCTGCAACACCTGCGCAGCGGCCAGGGGCGTGGGATCCCGCGAGGCGTCGCGCGCCGGCACGGCTGTCTTTGCGGGCGAGAGCAGCTGCTTGAGATCCTGCGGGCCGAGCAGGATCTCGACCGGCTGCGATGCGTCAGAGGCGGCGCCTGTCCTGGCGCGGTATATGCTCACCGCCGCGGCCGCGGCAGCGGCAGCGAGCAGCAATGTCAGAAGACCGATCATCATGTCGGCAGCCGCCCCGAGAGAGCTCTATCGCAACCCTGATACCGGGTTTTCGGCACGGTCGCCGGCGGCCTGTCACTAATGCTGTCGTTTCTGTGACCTGATTCACACTCCGGGCGCGGACCGCGGGTTCCTGCCGCGTCGCGCCGCAGCGATGAAGTTGTGTACCACCGCGGAGCCCTCATCCGTGCGGTACGCGATGCCGAGGAGGGCGTGCAGCGGCTCGCCGCGCAACGGCAGATAGGTCACCGCGCGCGCCTGCAGGCAGCGCATGCTTTCCGGGACGATCGAAATGCCGAGCGATGCGGCGACCAGGTTGATGGTCGAGGAGAGCTGCGGTGCGTATTGCCCGACTTTGGGAGTAAACCCCGCCGCCTCGCAGGCAGCCACCACCGTATCCGCGAGGCCCGGCCGCACTGCGCGCGGATAGAGGATGAAGGTCTCCCCGGCGAGCGAGCCGAGATCGACCGCCTGCCGCCCGGTGAGCGGATGGTTGCTCGGCACGGCCACGACCAGAGGCTCTTTTTCCAGCAGATCGAGCGTCAGCCCCCGTTCCACCGGCAGCGGCGGCCGCACGAAGGCGGCATCGATCCGCCCCTGCCGCAGCGCCACCACCAGCTCCGTGGACGGGTGCTCCTCGAGGGACACTTCCACGGCGGGATAGCCGGATCGGAAGGTGTGCAGCGTGGAAGTGACCAGCGAGTTGAACGAAGCCGACTCCGTGAATCCGACCCGCACTCGTCCCGTGGCCCCGGTCGCGGCGCGCCGCGCAGCCTGCACCGCACTGCGCGCATCGCCGAGTATGCGGGCAGCCTCCGCGGCGAAGATCCGCCCGGCATCCGTGAGCTCTATGCGGTAGGCGGAGCGGTCGAGGAGGGCTACTCCAAGCTCCGCCTCGAGCGCCTTCATCTGCTGGGTGAGCGGCGGCTGGGAAATGCCGAGCCGCTGGGCGGCACGGGTGAAATTGAGCTCTTCCGCGACGGCCAGGAAGTACCTGAGATGACGCAGCTCCATGACGATACTTTTCTCATATAAAGATGCCATCTTCAACGTATTTTCTTTGGCATGTTGCGCCGTCTAGAGTGGCGGGATGACGCATACCGAAGAGCCGGCCACGACGGGGCCGAAACCGAAGAAATCCGTCGCGCTCTCCGGCGTCGTAGCCGGCAACACCGCGCTCTGTACCGTCGGGCGCACCGGCAATGACCTGCACTACCGCGGGTACGACATCCTCGAGATCGCCACCACCTGCGAGTTCGAGGAGATCGCCCACCTCCTGATCCACGGCAAACTCCCCAACCGTGCCGAGCTCGTTTCCTACAAGAGCAAGCTCAAGGGCCTCCGCGGCTTGCCCGCGGAGGTGCGGGCGGTGCTGGATGAGCTTCCCGCCGCCGCGCACCCGATGGATGTGCTGCGTACGGGCGTATCCGCACTCGGCTGCGCGCTGCCGGAGAAAGACGGGCATGCCGCCGCCGGTGCGCGCGACATCGCCGACCGGCTGATCGCCTCGCTCGGCTCCATGCTCGCCTACTGGTATCACGTGAGCCACAACGGCCATGCGCCGCTCGTCGAGACGGAGGACGACTCGATCGGCGGGCATTTCCTCCATCTGCTGCACCGCCGGCCGCCGGCCGCCTCCTGGGTGCGCGCGATGCATACCTCGCTGAACCTTTATGCGGAGCACGAATTCAACGCCTCGACCTTCACGGCGCGCGTGATCGCCGGCACCGGCTCCGACATGTACTCCTGCATCACCGGCGCGATCGGCGCGCTGCGCGGCCCGAAGCACGGCGGCGCCAACGAGGTGGCGTTCGAGATCCAGAAGCGCTATGACAGCCCCGCTGCGGCCGAGGCCGATATCCGCGCACGCCTCGCCGGCAAGGAAGTCATCATCGGCTTCGGCCATCCGGTGTACACGGTATCCGACCCGCGCAACCAGGTGATCAAGGAGGTCGCGCGCGGCCTCTCCCGGGAAGCCGGCAACACCAAGATGTTCGCCATCGCCGAGCGCATCGAATCGGTGATGATGGATGCGAAGAAGATGTTCCCCAACCTCGACTGGTTCTCCGCCGTCTCCTATCACATGATGGGCGTGCCGACGGAGATGTTCACGCCGCTGTTCGTGATCGCGCGCACCAGCGGCTGGGCCGCGCACGCCATCGAGCAGCGGGCCGACGGCAAGATCATCCGGCCGACGGCCAACTATGTCGGGCCGGAGCCGTTGCGCTTCGTGCCGCTGGACAAGCGGACCTGACACCCACGCGCAGACATCGACCGACGCGCCTTCCCGAGCTCAAGCGAGATTTCATGTCCTCCTCCCACAGCACCGGCCGGCCCGCGCCGGATAGGGTTCTCACCGACATCGCCGACTACGTCCTCGGCGCCGACATCCAGAGCGAGCTCGCCTATGAGACGGCGCGCTACTGTCTGCTCGACACTCTGGGCTGCGGGCTCGAGGCGCTCGAGTACCCCGCCTGCACGAAGCTCCTCGGCCCCATCGTGCCGGGCACGGTGGTTCCGAACGGCGCGAAAGTGCCGGGCACACGGTTCCAGCTCGATCCGGTGCAGGCCGCATTCAACATCGGCGCCATGATCCGCTGGCTCGATTTCAACGACACGTTCCTTGCGGCGGAATGGGGCCATCCCTCCGACAATCTCGGCGGCATTCTCGCCACCGCGGACTGGGTGTCGCGTCAGGCGGTGGCCGCCGGGAGAAAGCCGCTGGTCATGAAAGACGTGCTGACGGCGATGATCAGGGCGCACGAGATCCAGGGGGTGATCGCGCTCGAGAACAGCTTCAACCGCGTCGGGCTGGATCACGTGGTGCTGGTGAAGGCGGCCTCGACCGCCGTGGTCGGGCGGCTCCTCGGCCTATCGCGCGACGAGATCGTCAACGCGCTGTCGCTCGCATGGGTGGACGGGCAGAGCCTGCGCACCTACCGGCACGCGCCTAACACCGGCTCGCGCAAGAGCTGGGCCGCCGGCGATGCGACCAGCCGCGCGGTGCGTCTCGCGCTCATCGCGAAGACGGGCGAGATGGGCTACCCGTCGGTGCTCAGCGCGAAGACCTGGGGCTTCTACGATGTGCTCTTCAAGGGCCAGCCATTCAAGTTCCAGCGCGGATACGGCTCCTACGTCATGGAGAACGTGCTCTTCAAGATCTCCTATCCGGCGGAGTTCCATTCCCAGACGGCGGTGGAGGCCGCGATGCAGGTGCACCAACGCCTCGGGACGATGGGCCTGAGCGCCGACGACATCGATTACATAAAGGTGCGCACGCACGAGGCCTGCATCCGCATCATCGACAAGAAGGGGCCGCTGGCCAATCCGGCCGACCGCGACCACTGCATCCAGTACATGATGGCGGTCCCGCTCCTCTTCGGCCGCCTCACTGCCGCCGACTACGAGAATGAGGTCGCCCGCGACCCGCGCATCGATGCCTTGCGCGCGAGGATCGAATGCGTGGAGGACCCGCAGTTCACCCGCGACTATCTCGATCCGGAGAAGCGCTCGATCGCAAATGCGGTCACCGTCAGGCTCAAGGACGGACGCACGCTCGATGAGGTCGTGGTGGAGTATCCCATCGGTCACCGGCGCCGGCGGCAGGAGGGCATTCCGCTCCTGCTGGCGAAGTTCCGGCGCAATCTCGCGCGGCGTTTCCCGGAGAAGCAGCAGAACGCCATCGCGGAGCTGTCACTCGACCATGCACGCCTCGAACAGACTCCGGTCAACGAGTATGTCGATCTCCATGTCATCTGATCGCCGCGGGCCGTCATGAGCATCTATCTCGTTGGACAGAGTCCGCCGGCGGAGCCTGCGGGCGAGCGCTTCGCGAAGCTCCTCCGCCGCGGCGGCATCCTGCGGATTCCGGGTGCGTACAATGGGCTCGCGGCCCTGCAGGCGAAGCGGCAGGGCTTCGAGGCGCTGTATCTCTCGGGCGCGGCGGTCAGCGCCTCCATGGGACTGCCGGATCTCGGCATCATCACCGTCGAGGACGTCTGCTTCTTCATCCGCCAGGTGAGCCGCGCATCGGCGCTGCCCGTGCTGGTGGACGGCGATACGGGGTACGGCGAAGCGCTCAATGTCATGCACATGGTGCGCGCTTTCGAGGATGCCGGAGCTGCCGCGGTGCACATCGAGGATCAGCTGCTGCCGAAGAAGTGCGGACACTTGAACGATAAGCGGCTCGCAGCGCCTGAGGACATGGCGGCGAAGATCGCGGCGGCTGCGCGGGCGCGCCGCCACCTCTACATCATTGCACGTACTGACGCCGCGGCGAGCGAAGGGCTCGACGGCGCGGTGGCGCGCGCCAAGCGCTACCTCGATGCGGGCGCGGACGCCATCTTCCCGGAGGCGTTGACTACGGCGGAGATGTTCCGCGAGTTCGCGCAGCGCGTGAAGGCGCCGCTGCTTGCCAACATGACGGAGTTCGGACGCACGCCCTATTTCACGGCGGCGGAATTCGAGGCGATGGGCTACCGGATGGTGATCTGGCCGGTGAGCGCGCTGCGAATGGCGGCGAAAGCCCACGAGCAGCTTTACGCCACGATCCGCCGCGAAGACGGGCCGCGCAGCCTGATCGGGCAGATGCAGACCCGGCAGGAGCTCTACGAGACGATCTCTTATGGCGACTATGAGGCGCTCGACGCCTCGATCGTAAAGACCATCCTTCCCTGACCCATTCCGTTCGCCGGCCGTCTATGGCCGGAAGGCTCCTCCCGCGGCGTTCGCCGCGGGAAGAGACTACTTCGTGTCAGTGATGTGACCGAACAGCACTTCGACCGAGAAGCCGAAAAGTAACACGCCCGTCACGATCATCTGGGCTACCACGATGTGCACGATGTACCTCCTTTGATGTTGCGTGCACAGTGTAGGGGCGCATGCCCGGAGCTGGAATTCCCTGCGTGAGAGCCGCTGGCATACTCCTTTCGGGGTAGCGCGCGCTACCCTCAGCGGGCCTGATGCGCGGGCGGGTGGAAGCTCACGGGAGTGCGCCGGACCTTGGGCTGGGAGCATTGCGCCGGGCCCGCGTCGCTGCCACCGCCGGTGGCGTGGAAAGCCTGGACCTGCCGGGTGAAACAGCTCACGACGGAGGCCAGCTGCAGCAGCGCGTCGCTGCCACGGCCGAGAACCTCGTCCCGCAGGTGCCGCGCTTCAGTGGCCGCGATCCGTCCGCTGTCTGCCTGCTCGGCATCGAGACAGGATGCGTACGCCGCTACCTGCGCGCTGTACTCGCTCAGATTGTCCCGCGCCGCGCTCATCTCGTCCTGGCTGGCATGGGCGCCGTCCGGTATCGCGAATTCGGGCTGCGGCACAGGCCCGCAGTCGGCATGGGCAAGCGGCAGCACGCCGCAGCACAGCAGGACACCTGCTGCGAGCATCGTCGTTCTGGTCATTGGATTTCATCCCCGGTGTTGGTGTTATATCTGCAAGTGCGCACCGGCAAGCGGCGGCGCTTTGTTCTTGTGAGTCCTCACCGCGCTGCCCTGGCGGGCAGGAGGTGCCTTCGAGAAGGACTCTAGCATGCGCAGCCAGGGCGGGCCATCGGCGCAACCGCGCATTATGTCATCCGCCTGCCGGCGCCAGGGGCGCCGCTCGCGCCCGGATCGCCCGCGGAGGGCACGGTTCGCAGCGGCTCCGCTGCTGTCGCTGAAGTGCTCCGATACGGAACAGGAGCGTACCGGCTGGTGAACGCTCCGCCGCATCCCGGCGCCGCGGGATATCTGTGGGGACGCTCGCCCGGGCTCCCGCGGCAGTACACTCCGCGGATGCGCCCGCTCTCATTCCTCGATCGGGACCGCACGGTAGCCGGTTCCGGCTTCAGCCGCTGGATGGTGCCGCCCGCCGCGCTTTGCGTGCACCTATGCATCGGGCAGGCGTACGCCTTCAGTGTGTTCAATCTGCCCATGACCCGGCTCATCGGTATCACCGATTCGGCCCCGGGCGATTGGAAGCTCACCGATCTCGGCTGGATCTTCACGCTCGGGATCTTTTTCCTCGGAGTCTCGGCGGCGGTATTCGGCCGCTGGGTGGAAGAGGGCGGGCCGCGCCGTGCGATGTTCACGGCGGCGCTGTGCTTCGGCGGCGGATTCCTGATTTCGGCCGCCGGGGTCTATGCCCACGAGATCTGGGTCGTTTACCTGGGTTACGGCGTCCTCGGCGGTATCGGGCTGGGCGTGGGATACATCTCTCCGGTCTCGACACTCATCAAGTGGTTTCCCGACCGGCCGGGCATGGCGACCGGCATGGCCATCATGGGATTCGGCGGCGGGGCGCTCATCGCATCACCGCTTTCGGTCTGGCTGATGGAACGGTTCACCACACCGAGTCACATCGGAGTCGCCGAGACCTTCATCGTCCTCGGCGTCGTCTACTTCCTTTTCATGATAGTGGGCGCGATCATCGTGCGGATCCCGCCGCCCGGGTGGCAGCCCGCGGGTTGGACTCCACCGGCGCAGCCGCCGAAGCTCGTGACCACCGCCAATGTGTATGTCTACCGTGCCCTGAGGACCCCGCAGTTCTGGCTCATCTGGTGGGTGCTGTGCCTCAATGTCACGGCGGGAATCGGGGTACTCGGTCAGGCATCGGCCATGAGCCAGGAGATGTTCCCTGGAAAGGTGAGCGTGATCGCCGCCGCAGGGTTCGTGGGTCTCATGAGCCTGTTCAACATGGCCGGCCGCTTCCTCTGGGCATCGGCTTCCGATTACCTGGGGCGCAAGAACACTTACTTCTGCTTCTTCATCCTCGGCACCGTTCTTTACGCATTGGTGCCGAATACGGGCCGCCTGGGCAGCGTCGGCCTCTTCGTGCTCTTCTTCCTCGTCATCATCAGCATGTACGGCGGCGGCTTCTCCACGCTGCCGGCATATCTCAAGGATATGTTCGGGACGCGTTACGTCGGCGCGATTCACGGATTGCTGCTCACCGCCTGGTCTGCGGCCGGGGTGTTCGGCCCGGTGCTGGTCAACTACATACGCGCGTACGAAATTGCACATGGAGTCCCGAAGGCGGACGCCTACAACGCGACCATGTATCTCATGGCGGCCTTACTGGTGATCGGGTTCTTCTGCAATCTCTTCGTGAGGCCGGTGCACGCGCGGCATCACATGTCGTCCGTGCAGGCAGAAGCGACACTCGTGCCACAATGATCGCGGAGTAGCCATGTCGAGCCCGACTCCGGCCCCGAGCGGCACCAGCACGATCCGGTTGATCCTGGCCTGGAGCTTCGTCGGCATCCCGCTTCTCTGGGGAGTGCTCGAGACGCTGCGGAATGCGCTGAAGCTCTTTCAATGAGCGGCGCGGCCGATCCGCCATCCACGCTCTTTGGCCCCATGAAGAGCGGCCAATAACGCGCTTGCGCTTGCAGAGCCTGTATCTTCATGTAAAGTATCTTCATATGAAGATACAGGCCGGCGGCGGCGATTCCATTGTCCGTGTCCGGACGCAGTGGAAGCGCGAGCGGCCGGATCTGGATACGTCCCCTATGGAAACGATCGGGCGGATCCTGCGCATTCAGTTCCTGGTCGGAGCAAGGATGCGGCGCCTGTTTCAGCAGCACGGGATCGATTCGGGCGGGTTCGACGTCCTCGCGACGCTCAGGCGTAATGGGGCGCCATATCGGATGAACCCGACGGATCTCTACAAGGAACTGGTGCTGACATCGGGCGCAATGACCAATCGAATCGATGGGCTCGAGCGGCAGAGGCTGGTGAAGCGCCATCCTGACCCGAGCGATCGTCGCGGCACGCTGATCGAGCTTACGGCTGAAGGCAAAGACCTGGTCGATCGGGTCATGACGGCCCACATGGAAGGCGAGGCTGAAGTGGTGGCTCATCTCCCGCACGGAGACCAGAGACACCTTGCCGACCTCTTGCAGAAGCTACTGACTGGACTCGAGGAGGAGCCATGAACACACGTGAACGCGTCGTAGTGATCGGTGGCGGATCCGGAATGGGTTTGGAGGTGGCCAGGAAGCTGCTGGCCACCGGTGCGGAAGTAGTGATCGCGGGGCGCTCCGAGGAGCGCTTGGGGGCCGCGCGCAAGGCTTTGGGCGTGGACCGCGTGGAGATTGCGACGGTGGACATTGGTGAGCGATCGCAGGTTGTGGCGCTGTTCGCGCGGGTGGGGAGGCTCAATCACCTGGTGGTGACTGCAGCGGATCTCCCCTACGGGCCTGCCGTGGAGTTGACAGAGGCTGATCTGATGCGAGCCGTTCGGTCGAAGCTGCTCGGGCCCTTATTTGCGGCGCAGGAGAGCGCTGCCCGGCTCGGGTCAGGCGGCAGCGTCACATTCACGTCCGGCATAGCGGCGCGGCGGCCCATGCGCGGCGGCTCCGCGGCGGCGGCAATCAACAGCGGACTGGAGGGTCTGGTACGGGCGCTGGCCGTTGAATTGGCTCCCATCAGAGTGAACGCCGTCTCTCCCGGTTGGACTGAAACGCCCATCTGGGACGAAATGGCGGGCATGACCGGTGAAAGGAAGCAGGCGCTCTTCGCCGCGATGGCCGCACGCCTACCCTCCGGCCGGATCGGGCGTCCGAGCGATATTGCCGACGCCATTCTTTTCCTGATGAAAAGCGAGTTCTGCACCGGCACGGTGCTGGATGTCGATGGAGGCCACCGTCTGGTCTGAAGGACGCTCGCCCGGGCTGTGAGCACGCTCATCACGAATCGCCGGGTCAGTATCGGAACGCTCAGCGCCCAGGCGAGGCCTCTGAGAGCTCGAGCACCTGCGCGCGAACCTGCAGCAGGGCGGGATGAGTTGCCCCGGCGAGTGCCATGACGATGGTCTGGCGCATTTGCGCGTCGCCTGCCGACGCCGCCTGCCGGAACCAGTCCGCAGCCGGCTCGGGCAGCCCACTCTCGGCAAGCAACGCCGCGTGATTGAATTGGCCGCGGAAGTAGCCGGCCCGCGCCGACTGCCGATACCAGTAGGAGGCCTCGGCAGCGCTGCGGCGGCATCCCCAGCCTTGTTCCAGACACCGGGCGACCATGTTCATCGCTCGTCCGTGCCCCTGAGATGCGGCGCGCAGATAACAGCGCAGCGCCTGCGGACGGTCGCCGGAGACTCCCCGGCCATCGAAGAGGGCGTTACCGAAGTTATATTGCCCCCAATCATGGCCGCGCTCGGCCGAGCCGCGATAGCTCGCCGCGGCGCGCGTCAGGTCCGTCGGCACGCCCCAGCCGTTCTCTTGGCAGCGGCCGACCATGTTCATCGCCTCGGCGTCTCCCTGGTCGGCAGCGCGGGTGAACCAACCGAATGCCGCGCGCTCGTCCCGCTCCATCCCGCTGCCATCGAGCAGCATCCTGCCCAGGCGCAGTTGGGCGGCGGCTACGCCGCACTCGGCGGCGCAGCGGACCCAGACCGCCGCTTCTGCCGGATCGCCGGCGAGCAGCGCATGCAGCGACCCATAGCTCATCTGCGAGAGCCGCTTCATCCGCTGCTGACTCTCCTCCATGGCGGCAACCCTCTCGAATTGAGCGCGTGTCAAAGCCAACGGCCTAAACCTCCGCCCAACGCCGCAGCAGGTTGTGGTAGCAGGCGGTCAGGCGCAGCAGCGCGCCGCCGTCGGCTCCCGAAGCCGTGAGTTCACGGATGGCCGTGTCCATCTCGAAGAGAAGCGTCCGGGCGCTGTCGTCACGCACCATGCTCTGCACCCAGAAGAACGCCGCCACACGGGCACCGCGCGTCACCGGCCGTACCTTGTGCAGGCTGCTTGCCGGATAGACCACCATGTCGCCCGCCGCCAGCTTGATCGAATGCGCGCCGAAGGTGTCCTCGATGACCAGCTCGCCGCCGTCATAGTCCTCGATGGAGCTGAGAAACAGAGTCGCGGAAACGTCGATGCGCAATCTGTGGTGAGTGCCCGGAATCTGCCGCACCGCGTTGTCTACGTGTGCGCCGAAGGACATACCCGGCTCGTAGCGATTGAAGAGCGGTGGATAGACATGGCGGGGCAGAGCGGCGCTGATGAAATCGGGATGGCGCTCCAGCGCGCGCACGACGATGTCTCCCGCCTGCCGCGCCGCCGCCGAGCCCTGCGCCAGTTGCAGATTGTGTTTCACCTGCGCCGACTGGAACCCTGCTGTCGCCCGGCCGTCTTCCCAGCCCCCTTCGCGCAGCAGAGTACCGATCGCGGCCAGCTGACTCGCATCGAGCAACCCTGGAATGCGCGCAATCATCGCTGTTACAACTTCCAGTGAAGAGTCAGTGTGACGCTTCTTCCGGCGCCCGGGTTCACGTGATTCTCGGTGGTGCTCATGTAGTACACACCGTCGTAGTACAGCTTGTCGAACAGGTTGTAGCCGTTCAGCTGTAACTTCAGGCGCGGGCTCGCCTGGTAGGAGATCAGGGCGTTCCAGACCACATAGCCCGGCACGTAGGCAGTCTCGGCGCTGTCGGCAAAACGGTGGCTCAGCCAATTGCCGCCGCCGCCGACCTCCCAGCCTCCCGGCAGCTCGTACTCCGTCCAGAGATTGAGCTGGTTATGCGCGGCATTTGGCATCAGCTTGCCGACGTAGGCGGAGGTGCCGGAGGCGAGCGTTCGCCCGTCGAGGTAGGTGTAGCCGGAGAATATCTCCCACCGCCGGGTCAGGCGGCCGATCGCCTGCACCTCCACGCCATTCACCCGCTCATTGCCGTTCAGTACCGTGATTGCCGGATTGTCCGGATCGTTGGTTTGAGCATTGTCGACCTCGGTCCGAAACAGCGCTTGCGTGAGCATCAGGCGACCATCCAGCCACTGCGACTTCGCACCCACCTCGAAGCTCTTGGCCTTCACCGGCCCGAGGTCCGCGGTCTTTGTAGTGAGCGTCAACGCTTCTGCTGACGGGTCGAAAGAGGTGCCATAAGAAACATAATAAGTCTGCCGCGGCGTCGGTTTGATGACCAGCGAGGCGCTTGGGCTGCCGAGGCGGTTGAGATCATGCAGACGCAGCAGTGCGCCGCTCTGCACCGTCAGGCTCTGGTAGGTGGCGGAGAAATAGTCGTAACGAAAGCCCGCCGTCAGGTTGACGTACTGCCCGAGACCCAGCGTGTCGATCACATAGGCGCCACCGGACGGCGCCACAGTATCCTGCCTGGATGCGACCGGCTGGCGCGGGCGGCTCGCGGTGGGATCGGGGTCGAGCAAAGGCGTCGCCGGAACCCAGTTGACGTTGTTGTCGAAGGGATTCCGATACCGGTCGATGTCCGCGGTCTGACGCGCAATCTCGACTCCGGCGACCAAGGTATGGGCAATGAAGCCTGTATCGAAGTGCGCCGTCAGATCGAGCTGGTCATCCAGATTGGTCTCGACTCCGGAGCTATCCGGGGCGTCCCGTCCCACCAGAACAGCGGCAAGGGGCGTGGTTGCGGTTGGCGCGTCGTCACCGAAATTCGGCGACTCGAACTGATAGTCGAACTCGTAATGGCCATAGCGCAGCGTATTGCCCAGCGAGAGGTTGTCGCTGAAAGCATGCCGATAGCGGGCCGTAAAGATGTCGACGTCCGTCGTGGCGCCATCCGAAGCCATCCCAAAAAAGGCGTCGCGAGGCACCGGCGCAGGGCTTCCGTCCACGAACGGGATGCCAGTGTCGAGAACGTTGTCTTCCTGCTGATGAAGGTAGGCCAGGACGAGTGAATCCTGGTCGTCGAGGCGGAATGCCACCGCAGGTGCCACTCCCCACCGGCGGTTGCGGATATCGTCCCGTTCCGCAACGGCTGAGGATTGCCCCATCAGGTTCAGACGCACCGCGGTCGAAGGCGAGATCGGAGTGTCGAGGTCCGCCGTGGCGCGGTAGAGCTCGTTCGAGCCGAGCTCCGTCGTTACGTCGTCGAATGGGGTGAACAGCGGTGCTTTGCTCACTTGATTGATCGCGCCACCAGTCGAACCGCGGCCGAAGAGCACCGCTGCGGGACCCTTGAGCACTTCGATCGATTGGAGGTCAAAATCGTCACGGGTGTAAACCGCGGCATCGCGGACGCCGTCGAGGAAGAAATCGTTGAAGGCTGAGAAGCCGCGAAGATTGACGGTGTCGCCACGGGCCGCGCCCTCACCGGCATTGAGCGTGATGCCGGGGACGTTTCTCAGAGCGTCCTCCAGATTTGTCGTCCCCTGTGCGGCCATCAGCTGACCCGTCACTACGGTGATGGATTGCGGTGCGTTCTGCTCGCTCTCCGCCAGCTTGTCGTGGAGCAGCGTCCGCAGACCGCTGACAGTCACCTGTGAGAGCTCGCCCACGCTGCTGGCGCCACCGTCGTCGCCGCCCCCCGCGTCCTGTGCGGCCGGCTGCGGCGGCAGGGCGGAAGCAGAAGATTCGGCGGCTGCGTGCGCGACGAGTGGACTCAGTGCCCAGGGGAGGGATAGGCCCAGCGCTCCCGCGACGCGCCCTAGGCTCGAGGTACAACCCGCGAGGCGCTCATGCTCAGAGTCATCGCCGGTCACCGAACTCTCCTCTCACGCAATGCGATTTATGAGACAAATGATAATCATTCGCATTTGTATCTTCAACTGTCCTGTTGAGGCTTCGTCTCACTGTCTGGGCCTATCCCCGACTGGCAAAAAAGTGGGGTCGCCCGGGTCAGCCGTTCCTCGGTACCGGCGAGGCCGCTCAGGGCCCGACGGCAGCCGCGCTTGCCAATGCGGTGGCGGATGCAGTGGGCGCCCGAGTGCGCGAGCTGCCGCTCAGCGCAGAACGGATCAAGGTGGCGACGGCATCCTGAGCCGCAGAGGCTGCTCGCACGCGCCGTATGGCCGGGCGGGTTCGACGTTACTCGTCGCGATCGAAACCATCCACGGTCTTCGGCCAGTCGCTCTTCAGCAGGCGTGACAGCGCCCGGTCGGCGAGCAGGCGGCCCCCCGTCTGGCAGGTCGCGCAGTAGTTGGTCTCGCTGTCCGCGTAGCGGATCCTTTGTACGGGCGTGCCGCAGACGGGGCAGGGAAGGCGAAAGCGGCCGTGTACCGCCATCTCATCCCGGAATGCAGTGACTTTCTCCGGGAATTTCCCGCCCGCCTCGCGGCGCAGCCGTTCGGTCCACAACTGCAGCTGGTCCCGTGCCGCGCCATGCAGGCGCAGTGACTCGGCATCGCTGATGCGGCTCGTCAGCATGACGGGAGAGAGCCTGGCGGCGTGGAGAATCTCGTCGGAGTAGGCGTTGCCGATCCCGCTGAACAGCCTCGGATCGGTCAGTGCGCGCTTCAGTGTGTGATTCTCGAGACGCAGGCGTTCGGCAAACTCCGCCGCCGTCGACGTCAGCACGTCCATGCCTCCAGGATCCTGCCCGCGCAGCGCCTCTTCGCCACGTACCAGGTGCAGCGATGCCCGCCGCTTGGTGCCGGCCTCGGTGAGTGTCAGGATGCCACTGCTCCAGTACAGGCGCGCCAGCGCGGCGCGCTTCGCGAGTGTGGCCCCGGCGTCGAACCAATGCAGGCGCCCGGCGATCATCAGGTGGAACACCAGCCAGAGCTCCCCCTCGAGTCCGATCGCCAGGCGCTTGCCGATGCGGCGCACCTCGAGTGCGCGGCGATCGTGCGCGCTCTCGATCGGTGGCTCCACGGTTCGCAGCAGAAATGGCGACAGGATCAGTGCCCTTTCCAGGCGTTGGCCGAGGATGCGCCGCTCCAACGCCTCGCGATAGATCGATACGTCAGGAAGCTCCGGCATGAGCGATTCGATGCCGGGTCAGGGCGGAGGACTCGAAAGCCGCAGGACGACGTGGGCCGCCTTTTCCGTTCCGACGTGCTCCACACATTGGTAGCCCAGATTGGTCACGTCGAGGTCGGCGAACAGTCGCTCGCCGGAGCCGAGGAGCACCGGTGAGATCGCGATGTGGAGCTCGTCGATCAGCCGCGCACGCAGGAACTGCTGGATCGTTGCGACACCGCCGCCGATGCGAACGTCCTTGCCCTTGGCTGCCGCCTTGGCCCGCTCGAGCGCGGCCTGGATTCCATCCGTGACGAAATGGAAGGTCGTTCCGCCTTCCATGACTATGGAGTCGCGTGGATGATGCGTCAGCACGAATACCGGTACGTGATAGGGCGGATTGGGTCCCCACCACCCCTTCCAGGTCTCGTCGGGCCAGGGGCCGCGGATGGGACCGAACATGTTTCGTCCCAGGATCCACGCGCCGATGTTCTCGAAGCTGCGGGCGGCGAAGTCTTCGTCGGGCCCCGTGGAGCCGCCCTCCTGGCCGAACATGCGCCTGAAAGTGCGCGTCGCGAACGCCCACTCGTGCAATCCCCGTCCGCCGACGCCCATGGGGTTCTCCAGGCTCTGCGCCGCGCCCGCGCCGAAGCCATCGATGGAGATCGTGAATGCTCTCACGCAGACTTTGCCCATTGGCTTCTCCCGCTGTTACTGCGCACATCATACTCGGAACGGAAATTGGACGGATGCCTGCGCCACGTCTGCTTCGGCTTGCCGCGTAATTTATTCGCGACATCGCGACGAGCCGCTTTGGTCAAAAGCACTCGGCACTCACGATGCTATTCTCAGGATCGAAGCTGGGCTACTCAGAGCTGCACCCAATCAATAAAGAGGGGCCACCCGCCATGTTCAGAGCGCGCTACGTTGTGCTGCTTTCCTCTCTGTCCCTGGCGTTGCCTGCAGCGTTCGCCGCGCCCGTGCCGACGGGCAAGCTCACGGGCGCGCTGCAATGGCGAAGCGTAGGGCCCTACACCGGGGGACGTGTCACCACCGTTGCCGGCATCGCCGACAAGCCCAATGTTTTTTACATGGGAACGGCGGGCGGCGGCGTCTGGCGGACCGAGAATTACGGCCACAGCTGGAAGAGCATTTCCGACAAGGACTTCAAGAGCGGCAATATCGGCGCGATGGCGATCGCGCCCTCCAATTCCAAGATCATCTATGTGGGCACGGGCGATTCCGCTCCACGCAACACGGTGCTGACCGGGGCGGGCATGTACAAGTCCATCGATGGCGGCAGGAAATGGACGTTCATCGGCCTGGGCGATACTCACATCATCAGCTGGATCCTGGTGGACCCCAACAATCCTGATGTCGTATACGTCGCGGCGCTGGGCCACTTGTTCGCCTCCAATCCGGAGCGCGGGGTATTCAAGACTACCGACGGCGGCGAGACCTGGAAAAAGATACTGTACGTGAACGACGGCACGGGCGCGATCAGCCTGGCGATGGATCCGTCCAACCCGAGCGTGCTGTACGCCGCCATGTGGCAGATGTCGCGGAACCATTGGACGTTCTCGAGCGGCGGGCCTGGTAGCGGCATGTACCAATCGACTGATGGCGGCGCAAGCTGGACCAATATCTCGCACCGTCCGGGCCTGCCGACCGGCATCTTCGGCAAGGTGGGCATCGCGGTGGCGCCGAGCAAGCCCAATGTCGTGTATGCGCTGATACAGGCGGACTACAGGGGCCAGGCAGGCGGGCTGTTCCGGTCCGACGATGCCGGCCAGAGCTGGAAGCTCGTCAACAACAGCATGGATATCACGCAGCGCGCCTTCTATTACATGACCGTGTTCGTCGACCCCAAGGACCCGGATACGATCTACCTGCCCAACGCCGGTATCTACGTATCGCATAATGCGGGCAAGAAGCTCACCGAACTGCATCCGCCCCACGGCGACAACCATGTGCTGTGGATCAACCCCAACAGCCCGCAGCTCTTCATCGAGGGCAACGATGGCGGTGCGACCGTCACCCTGAATGGCGGCCAGGCCTGGAGCTCCGAGGACAATCAGCCGACCGGCCAGTTCTATCACGCCAATCTCGACGATCAGTTTCCGTTCCATATCTACGGCGCACAGCAGGACCGGGGCTCGGTCGAAGCGCCGAGCGCCGTGCCGGCCGGGACCATTCCGCCCGTTTGGAAGGAAATCCAGGGCGGAGAGATGAGCTGGGTGGTGCCGACACCCGGCCAGTCCTGGATCACCTATGCCAGCGGCTACTACAGCATGGAATGGAAGGAGAATCGCAGGACGGGATTGGTCACGAATGTGAGCCCCTGGCCGGACTACAAGTTCGGTCTCGCGGGATCGCTGCTCAAGTATCGCTTCGGCTGGAACCATCACGCCGTCGTGTTCGCGCCCGGCAACCCCGAAGAGCTGGTGATGGGAGCGAACGTACTGTTGGAAACTACGGATGAGGGCATCCACTGGAAGCAGATCAGTCCGGACCTCACGCGCAACGACAAGAGCAAGCAGGCGCGGCCGGGCGGCCCGATCAGCGCGGACGTCACAGGCGAGGAGATGTTCGATACCATATCGTCGATCGCCTTTTCGCCGTTCACGGACAACGTGATATGGGCGGGATCCGATGACGGCTTGGTCTATGTGACGAAGGACGGGGGAGGGCATTGGAGCCAGGTGCGCCCGCCGAAGCTTCCGACCTGGTCCACGATTACCTGCATCGAGGCTTCACACATCGACGAGGGCACTGCCTATGTGTCGGCGAGCCGTTTCGACTGGGATGACTTTCATCCCTACGTTTACGAGACCACCGATTACGGCAGGCATTGGACGGAGATCACCAGCGGGCTGCCGCAGGACCAGTACGTCGAGAGCGTGCGGCAGGATCCTGACGAGTCCAACCTGCTCGTCGCGGGCACCAGCGCAACGGTGTACTTCAGTGTGGATGAGGGCCAGCACTGGCAGCCCTTGACGCTCGGGCTGCCGGCGGTGCGGGTCAATGATGTGGAGATTCAGCCGCAGCAGCACTCCGTGGTGCTCGCCACATTCGGACGCGGCTTCTGGGTGCTCGACAATCTGCAGTTCCTGGAGCAGTTGGGAGCTGTGCGGGTGGCGGATGACGCGGCCTATCTCTTCAAACCGCAGCAGGCGTGGATGGTCACGCGGCGTATGGGCGGGTTTGGTCCGCACGGACCGGGAGGCCGGAATCTGGGGCCCGGCGTGACGGTCTTCTTCAACCTGCCGGCCGACTACAACGGCAGCACGCCGGTGAAACTGAGCTTCAGCGACGCAGGCGGCAAATTGGTTCGCGGCTTCACGCTGCACCTGAAAAGGAAGACCAAGCCCGGACCGCCCCCGGAAAACCCAGCCGTGGCGCGCAGGCAAGCCGAGGAGAAGGCCGCCGGCGTCCAGGCCGGCATGAACCATTTCCAGTGGGATCTGACCTACCCCGATGCAACGGACGTCAAGGGAATCTACAATTCATTCTTTGCGGCCGCGCCGCCCGTAGGTCCGGAGGTGATGCCGGGGACCTATACCGCAACACTGACTTACGGCCAGGCCACGCAGAAGCAGACGTTCGTGGTCAAGCTGGACCCGACGTTGCAAACCACGGAAGCGGAGCTGCAGCAGCGCTTCGATCTGCTCATGCGGATTCACGAGGCGCTGGACGGGCTCGACAGCCACCTGAATCAGGCCATTGACGCTCGTGATGCGATCCAGAAAGCGGTAGCCAGGAAGAGCGCATCCGGCCATGCGGCGCAACCGGCGCTCGCCCGCCTGAACCGTGACATCGACGATCTGGTGGATCTCAAGATCCAGTCCGGTGAAGGTGCGCTCGTGTATCCCGGCCGGCTGCGTGCCTGGCTCACTTCCATTGCCGGCCAGGTGAGCATGGCATTCGTGCCGCCCACTCCCGCGATGGTGCAGGTCGCCGATGGATACATCAACGATGCGGCTGCAGGCGTCTCACGTCTGCAAGCCGACGTTGCGGCCGCCAACAAGGTGCTGAATCACTGAGGCTGTCGAGCCAGGCTGATCTTCGTGCTGCAAGGCCTACAATGGCCCGTCCACCATCCGCAGGAGCTGCTCGAGCAACCGCGCGGGTGGCGGCCAGTTGTGTTCGCTCACGGTCACGAGCATGTGGCAGATGCCGTTCAAGGCGCAGATGAGAGCGACAGCACGCTCCCGCAGACGCTCGGAAGCGGTGTCCGTCACGCCGAGATGCTCGCTGATCAGCTGCGCGAAGATTCCGTAGCGGGCGAGGATGGTCGAGGTCTCGACGTAGTACCCCTCTTCGTTCTCGATCTTGTCCTCGATCATGAAGACTGCCCGATACTCGTCGGGGTGATCGAGCCAGTAGCGCGTGTAAGCCGTGCAGGCGGCCGCAAGACGTTCGCGAAGCTCGAGACCGCGGGTCGCCGCCGCACGTTCCACACGCTCGAAGCATTTCGAAAAGAAGCGCTCCCACATGCTCCGGACGATTTCGTTCTTGGAGCGGAAGTAGTCGTAAAGGCTCATGACGGAGACGCCGGCTTCCCCGGCGATCCGACGCATGCTCACTGCCTCGATGCCCTGCTCGAGAAAGAGCTGCGTGGCGATCTGAGTGACGCGACTGCGTACCTCCGTCTCCTGATCGGGTGAGCGCCTGGGGCGACCCGCAGAGCGGCGTGTGAATCCGGTGGCTTGGGCTCGCGGCATGATGAATCCGACCTCCCGATCTTTACAGTGCGTACGCGTACGCTTAATATTTCACGTACGCGCACGCTAAATAGCGCGCGCGAGCCTGTCAAGAGCCACGATTGCGGGCACGACCGCTGGACGCCTCGTCCGAGTGGCTTTGTCCGAGGAGGCGTTCATGTCGTCCGATGCAGGGGCAATCACGACCGCAACTGAGCGGGACCGGGAGCGCTCGCCGGCGCCCGGATGGGCGATGTCAACGAAGGCCTCATGGCTCGCGCTGGCGCTCGGATGTCTGGCGCTGCCGTTCTCTTATGGCGTTGACAACGTGCCCTGCGCCGCCTGGCTGACGCCGCTCTTCCTGTTGCGCTTCGTGCGCACTCAGCGGCTGTGGATCTCGATGCCGATACTCCTTGGGGCGCAGACGGCCGCGATTGCATTTCAGATGCGGGGCATGTTCCCGGGCGATGGGGCGGCATACTGGATAACTCTCTTCGTTAGCGCCATGCCCGCGATCGTCCCTTACGCGATCGATCGCGGCATGATTCGCAGGGTATCCGGTGTGCCCGGGACGCTCGTATTTCCGCTGGCGTACACGGCGGTCGATTACCTTGGATCCTTCGGGCCGTACGGCAGCTGGGGCGCGGTCGGCTACTCTCAGTACGGTGACCTTGCCCTGCTGCAGCTTGCCGCCGTGACCGGGCTTTGGGGTATCACCTTTCTGATCGGGTGGTTTGCGGCAGCGGGCAATCTGATCTGGGAGGATGGTTGGAAGCGGGGCCCCGCTCTGAGGTCAGGCTCCGCGCTTCTGATGGTTCTCGCGCTCGTCCTCTTCGGCGGAGGGCTGCGACTCAGCGCCTTTGCGCCGCATTCGTCGACCGTTCGCATCGCATCCCTTTCGGCGATGCCGCAGCGAACGCCTGATGCGCTGGACCACCTGATCGATGGCAAGGCAACAGCGGATGACCTCGCGCAGGTCCGTGCTTGGGCAGCACCGATCGATGAGGACCTCCTGCGGCGCGCGGATGAGGCGGCGCGCAGTGGAGCGCGGCTCGTCTTCTGGGCCGAGGGTAATGCGCCGGTATTGAAGGACGATGAGGCCGCGCTCCTGGCCGAAGGCTCGCGGTTGGCTGCCAGGGAAAAGATATATCTCGGCATGGCGCTGGCGGTCTGGGTCCCGGGGGCCGCACGTGTGCTGGAAAACGAGCTGGTGATGATCGAGCCGAACGGTGCGATCGCGTGGCACTACCGCAAGGCGCACCCCGTGCCAGGGGATGAGGCGGCCATATCGGCACCTGCCGATGGCAGGCTTCGCGTGCTCGACACCCCGTTCGGCAGGCTGAGTGCCGCCATCTGCTTCGATGCGGACTTCCCACAGCTGCTCCGTCAGGCCGGCCTGTCGAATGTGGACATCGTCCTCAACCCCTCGAACGAGTGGCCGGCGATCGACCCCTGGCACACACAGATGGCTAGCCTGCGTGCCATCGAGGAGGGCGTCAGTGTCGTTCACCAGGCGAGTCACGGGCTGGCGGCGGCCTTCGACTATGAGGGTAACCGCGTCGCGGCAGTCGATTACTACGCATCGCCTGGAGCGACGATGATCGCGGACGTTCCGACACGGGGAGTGCGAACCTTGTATTCGCGACTGGGAGACTGGTTCGCATGGGCTTGCGCCGCGGCGCTGCTCGCTTTGATCGTCATGCCGCTTGCGCGGCGCCCTCAGGGAGCGGGTGCAGGCCTCAGGTAAAGCCGCCGGTCCGTATCAGGGTGTCAAGAAGGCGGCATTCACCAACGCGCAGGTGCAGACGATCCTGGAATCCTGAGAATGGGTGTGCTAGATGTCTCGATCAGGAGCGAGCAAATGCGCGAATTCCAAGTCACCGGTATCGATCACGTTGTCGTTCGGACTGCAGACCAGGCGCGGGCGCTGGCGTTCTATCGCGATGTGCTCGGCTTGATCGTGGAGCGCGAGCAGCCCGAGATTCACTTGATTCAGCTTCGCGCGGGTCGTTCGTTGATCGACCTGGTTCCCGGCATCGGGGCCGACCCGAAGAGGCCGAACATCGACCATTTCGCGCTCGAGATCCGCCCGTTCGACGAGAGCGCACTTCGCGTACACCTCGCGGCCAGCGGCGTCGAGATCATGGAATCCGGGTTGCGCTACGGTGCCGGTGGCGAGGGACCTTCGATCTATATCCGCGATCCTGACGGCAATAAGATCGAGCTCAAGGCTGCCGCACTCGAGGGCTGACGCGCTCAACGCAAGGGCTCAAGGCTGCCGAGGCATCGCAGGCCTGTCGATCTGACCGAGCCTCATTCGGTCATGGAGAAGAGAGGTTGCCGGAACAGTCGTGCGGCGCCAATTGCGAAATCACCCGCCGGAGAGTCAAACATGAATCCGCCACTTCCCATCTGGGCGCGCGCCGCGATCCTCATCGGCCGCATCGTCTTCACCGCTGTCTTTGCCATGGCGATGGCGTTCAAATTCGCCGGCATGGGCATGACAGCGAAATACATTGCCGCGGCCGGCATCCCTGCCGCTTACCCGCTGGCCTGGGTCGCAGCATTTTTCGAGCTCGCGCTCGCGCTGTGCTTTCTGACCGGTGCATTCTTCAGGGAAGCCGCGCTCGTTGCGGTGGCCTATGTCCTGTTCCTTGCCTGTGTCTTTCACGGGCCGTCCCACTGGAGCGGGAACCAGGACCAGTTCGGATTCTTCGTCGACCATTTCACCTTCATAGCCGGTCTCCTCTTTGCCGCGGTCATGGGTCCCGGCCCTGTCTTCGCGCTGAGCCGGGCGCGTCTGATCCGGCTGGATTCGCCAGTGCGAGCGTTTTGAGCGGCGGGCGCCATCCTTTTGCCTGAGGTCGAGTGTAGTGAGTTCCATGTTGCAGGCTCCGGGTTCCCAAAGGTCCTCCCGGCGCGCAAATTAACGGGCACATCGGCGAGCCGGCGGCGCTCATATACAATGGGCGCCGCTCCAGGCCGCCAGAACGCGGCCGGCGTGAGCTAAGGTTGGCGGCTTCACTCGAGGTGCTCCACATGAAACGTGTTCTGTTCGGTACGCTCCTGATGAGCGTCGTGGCTCTGCCGGCGATGGCTGCCCTGAAGACGGGCGATTCGGCTCCCCGGTTCACGGCCCCGGCGTCTCTTGCGGGCAAGACGTTTACGTTCTCGCTCGAGAAGGCGCTGAAGAAGGGTCCCGTGGTCGTCTATTTCTACCCCTCCGCCTATACCGGCGGCTGCGATCTCGAGGCGCACACCTTCGCGCAGGACAGCGAGAAGTTCGCGACCGCAGGTGCCACGATCATCGGCGTCTCGCTCGACAGCATCCAGCGGCTCAATGACTTCTCCGCCGATCCCAAGTATTGCGCGGGCAAGTTTCCCACGGCATCGGATGCCGGCGGCGCGATCTCGAAGTCGTATGAGGTCGACGTTCATCAGGGTCCGCCGGGCCTCAAGGATGTACGCGGCATCGACATCGGCCATGGATTCGCGGACAGGACGACTTTCGTGATTGGCCGGGACGGTAAGATCGTGAGTGTGATCAGCCAGGTCGCACCGGACCAGCACGTCGCAAAGGCTCTCGCGGTAGTGCAGCAACTGCAGGCGAAGTCGTCGGGAGCGTGAACGATCAGATGGCGGCACCGGCGAGACTCAGGCGTGATGGGGGGCTGATCGGCCTCCTGTACGCGAGTCTCGGCAGCATCATCGGTTCCGGCTGGCTGTTTGGAGCGCTGCACGCTGCCGTGCTGGCGGGGCCATGGAGCGTCTTTTCATGGATGATCGGGGCGGCGGCCATCCTGCTGCTGGCGTTCGTATTTGCCGAATTGGCGACCATGTTCCCGAATTCGGGTGCGATGGTGCACATGACGCACGTCAGCCACGGCGACCTGGCCGGCAGGATCTGGGCCTGGATCCTGTTCCTCGCGTTCGTGTTGGTGCCTCCCATCGAGGTGACCGGGGTTCTCACCTACACCAACAATTACCTGCCCGGCCTGATCTACCCGACGACCGGCCTGTTGACCGAAGCCGGCATGATCTGGGCCGTGCTGCTGCTGGCGGCGGTGGTCGCCGTCAATTTCCTGGCGGTGCGCTGGGTCCTCGCGATCAACAGCATCGCCACCTGGTGGAAACTGGTCATCCCGATCGCCACGATCTTCGTCCTGATGGCCTATTCGTTCCACCCCTCGAACATGGCGGCACATGTCGCCAGCGTACCGCCAAGCGGCGTTTTCACGGCTGTGGCGACGGCCGGCATCGTATTCAGTTTCCTCGGTTTCCAGCAGGCGATTTCCCTGGCGGGTGAGACCCGCAACCCCAATCGCTACATCCCCCTGGCACTCATCGGCTCGGTGCTGGTCGGCATGCTGATCTACGTGGGCCTGCAGGTTTCATTCATCACGGCGCTCGATCCACGGGACATCAGCGGCGGCTGGCAGCACCTGCACTTCACCGGCATGTTCGGGCCGCTCGCCGCCATCGCCATCGGTGTGGGGGCATTCTGGTGGGCTGTCGTGTTGTATGCCGATGCCTTCGTCTCGCCCCTCGGCACGGCGTTCATCTATGTCACCGCCAGTCCGCGCATCATCATGGCCGCCGGAGAGATGGGCAGTGCTCCGGAGTACGTGGTGCGGCTGAATCGTCACGGGGTGCCCTGGGTCGGACTCGTCGTCACCTATGCCGTCGGCGTGGTCTTCTTCTTCCCGTTCCCTTCATGGCAGAAGCTCGTATCCGCCGACTCCCTCATCATGGTGCTGGCATACGCCATGGCACCCGTGACCCTGCTTCACCTGCGCAAGACCCTCCCGGAAGCGCGCCGCCCATTTCGCCTGCGCGCGGCGGGTCTGCTCGCACCCGTTACCTTCATCACGTCCAACTGGATCATCTACTGGACGGGTTATGAAGTAGTCAAATGGATGTTGGGCGCAGTGCTCGTCTATGCCATCGTCTATCTGTCGTATTTCCTCGTGCGCCGCCGGCCGCTACGGGAGCTGGAATGGAAACAGGCCTGGTGGATAGCCCCCTACTTGGCGGGGATATGGACAGTGAGTTATTTCGGTCCGGCAGGAACCATGGGTGGCCGGGGGAAGCTGGGCTTCTTCACCGGGATGGGAATTCTCGCGGTCTTCAGCCTCGTCATCCTGTACTTGGCCCTGAAGGCCGGGCGGCGCGCGACCGCCGCACAGGCGTGCGCGGATCGCGTGAAGTCTCTGGCATCCAGCGGCGTTGACCCGCACGCCGGGCTCGAAGAGGCGCAGGTCGCTGCTCGCTGACGCCGCGGGCAGCGTACATCCGGCTATTCCTTGGTCTTCAAGCTTTCCTGGTTCGCTTCGATGAAAGCCTTGATCTCCTCAGCCATGGAAAGCAGCCGCAGCCACTGTTCCTTGTAGAGGGTGACGGGGAACCGCCCCATGCCATAGACGGACAGCGCGCCCTTCTCGCTGACTTTCATCGCGAGCTTGCCGCGCCCGGCCTGCTTCAGGCGCTGATTCTCGGCTCGAAGCCTCTCCAGTTCGGCTTGCACGTCTTCAGTCATTCAGGCTCTCCGCGGCACCGGTCAAGGCGCAAATTATACCGCCGTCCGGCGGCACCGGCCGGGCGGCTTTGGATCTATGGCTTGGAGAGCAGGTCCGCCTTGCCGGTAGTGACGTCCACGGGGACCGAGACGTGCTCCTGCACTATGAGCCATCGGCCCCGGATCTTGCGATACACGTCAGTCACCCTCACGACGACGCTCCCTTTCGAGCCGTTCTTTCGGGTAAACACTTCACTCTGGATGCTATGGCCGTACGCGACCGGACCGACGACCGTGACCGTGAGGTCCGATAGCGAGAAATGAAACACGGGCGGCATCGATTTGAACGTATCCACCCAATCGGCCCTGTAGTCGGCCCAGCCGACGTGCTGGCGCGGAGGTGTCACATCGAACACAAACAGGCTCGACCCCGGCTCGTACAAACGCATGATCGCGTCCACATCCCCGGCGTTGAATGCGGCGGCAAACCGGGCTTCCAGAGCCTGGATCGCGGCCTTGTCGGACGACGCGGTCGTGTCGGCGGCTTGGGCCGGGGCGGTGAAAGCCGTGACGCCCGCGACCGCGAGCGCCGTGCCGCAGAGCGCAGTGATGAATCTCGCCATGGGTTATCTCCTCGACGGGCACCTTCTACGCCGCGGTTCCGGCACTGTCAATCGCGCACCGCGATCGCATATTGCGCGGGCGTGATTCCGTACGAGCGCCGGAAATGGTTGCTCAGGGCGCTCTGATCGTAAAAGCCCGCCGCCATCGCCGCTTCCGCGATAGGCATTCCATTCCGCAAGTGCCGGCGCGCCTCGTCGAGCCGGAGCTGAACGAGGTACGCGTGGGGTGTCAGCCCCGCCACGCGCTTGAACAGCCTGATCAACTGAAAGACAGTCAGGTTCGCGACAGCCGCCAGTGAATCCAGCCGCAACTCGTCGAGACGGTGCTCCCGCACGACCTCGGCAACCTTGCGGAACTGCGCCCAATCGTCCGGGCGCGCTTCGATCGAGCTGACAGCCGTACCGCAGTCCGCGTACATGCGCGCGAAGACCTGAAGCAGCCTTTCCCTGATTTCACTGACATCGCTCCGCTGCTCCAATGCCAGGTGCAACGACCTGAATCCTAAGATGAGCGTCGCGTCGCCGATGGCGCTGCTGGGAAAGGACGGTTGCCTCGGAAGGCCCAATCCGCGACGGATATCTTCGAGGGCCTCCTCACCGAAGTAGAAGGAGCGGTAGACCCAGCGGCGGCTCTGGCCCATGCGCGCCGACTGGACTTCCTCCGGGTTGAGCACGAAGAGCCGGTCGGGGCGGGCCTCCGCCTCGAGGCCGTGGGCCGTAATGATTGCGCCGCCCGATTCGGTTACGGCCACTACCATTTCGGAGTGGACATGGGGCCGGTACTCGTGGTCGGTGAAGTCTGCGCGCAGCAGACTGAGGCCGGGCATGCGCGGGGCATGCCAATATCGGGTGGCGTTTGCAGTCCTGGAGCTCGGCATACCACGGCAATTTTAACCAATACTGCCCGATGGTCTGCCGGAGATACTTGCGGCACCGGTTACGGAGGCAACGATGATCATTCGAATCTGGCGAGGCTGGGCGGAGAATTCGGCAAATGCGGATCTATACGAGGAGTTTCTGCGTGCGACATTCCTGCCATCGATCCATTCCATCGGGGGTTACCGCGGCGCCTCCGTACTGCGGCGCACCATCGCCGGCGGGCAGGTGGAATTCACGACGCTGACGCGATTCGAGTCGCTCGAGGCGATCAGGGCCTTCGCGGGTGAAGATTGCGAGGCGGCTCACGTGGCGCCACGGGCAAGGGAGCTGCTATCGCGCTTCGATGCCCGTTGCCAACATTTCGAATGTGTGGTGGAGGACCAGCCGCCGCGGAAATGAGAGCTCGGCTCGCGCAGCGCGGGGCACCCAATACAGCAACTGGATGATCATGATGACTGCGGTGAGCATTCGAGCCGCCAGCAACGCGCAGCGCCCGCTGAGCAGCGCAACGGATGCAATGGGCCATGAGCACATGACCACGACGGTCCAGAACGCCTTGCCCGGGAAGAGCCACTCCGGGATTCCCCCGCTTCTGGTGATGTGACACTTGCAGAAAGCAGGAAGGTCGCCGAACAGGAAGAAGAATACGCAGATGCCGAAGGCGAAGTAGGCGAGGCGGGTTATCCCCGCGGCCCGCAGCGGGTTGCCCCGGTCGAACGAGGCGTAAACGATGAGAGCGCCGGCGATCGCGGAGCACACCTCGAAGATGCTGCCCCAGGGTCCCCAGACCAGCGGCTGCGCAAGAGCAGACAGCAGATCTCGCGCATTCCGGTGCTCAGCGCCGGCGCCGAGGCCGGATTGCATCTCGTCATGATGTTGCAGGGGACCGCGGACCGGGAAGTCGCCGCGCGCGCTGCGCGCCAGAGACTCTGGCTGTCGCCGCTTTCCTCCTTCTATTCGACCAAGGCCGTCCGCAAGGGCTTCGTTCTGGGTTTCGGCGGCACGGCGGCGGAAGAAATGCCCGGTGCAGTCCGCCGGCTGCGCGCCTGCCTTTAGACTCCGGCTGGCCCGGGCCATCGCCGTCCATCGTTCACGTCGGTTATCCTATTCGACGACGGAGGATGCCTTCATGAATGCCCATACTCTCGAGCAGATAGAGACCAAGATCGCGTTCCTGGAGCGCGCAAACCTGGAATTGAGTGATGTCGTCTTTCGGCAGCACCAGGACATCGAGGCTTTGCGGGCCCGGATCGCCGGGCTGGCCGCCCGCCTCGACGCTGCGCAATCGGAAACCGCCGTGCGCAGGCCCGAGGAGGAGCGGCCGCCCCACTACTGATGGGAGTCAGATGTGCACGCCGCCGGTGCCGAACAGTCCCGCGAGGCCGATTATGATGAGGTAGATCGCGACGATGTAGTTGAGCAGTCGCGGCACCACCAGGATCAGGATGCCGGCGATCAGCGCGACTAGTGGCGCGAGCATCAGATGGAGATGGAGATACATGGATACCCTCTGGTAGGTCGGGATGAAGACAGCAGGTGACATGGTAATCGGGAGACCGGGAGCCTGCAGCTTCCTTACGCGGGTAACGGCGCGCCCGCAGTCACGCCGCCAAAGGATGGCTCGCCAGGTACTCGTCGAAGGTTCCGGTGAAGTCTTCGATGGTCCCGTCAGACTTCACTTCGATGATTCGCTTGGCGAGGCCGCCGACGAATTCCCGGTCATGAGAGACGAAGACCAGCGTTCCGGGGTACAGCTCGAGCGCCGTTTGCAGCGACTCTATGGTTTCCATGTCCATGTGGTTCGTGGGCTCATCCATGACCAGTACGTTCGGCCTGGTCAGCATCAGCTTGCCGTAGATCATGCGGCCCTTCTCGCCACCCGACAGCACCTTTACCGACTTCTTCACTTCATCGCCCGAAAACAGAAGCCGGCCGAGCGTCGCGCGCACGATCAGGTCGTCGTCCGCCTTGCCGGTCCAGTGCGACATCCAGGTGAAGAGGTCGAGCTTTTCGGGGAAGTCCGCCTGCGTGTCCTGCGGCATGTAGCCGGGCTCGGCGTTCTCTGCCCAGGTGATATGGCCGGCGGCAGGTTTCAACTCGCCGATCAGACAGCGCATCAGAGTCGTCTTTCCCACCCCGTTGGCGCCGATGATGGCAATCCTCTCGCCGGCCCGGATGTTGAAGCTGACTCTCTTCAGGACGTCGACGTCGGCGCCCGGATAGCGGAATGAGAGGCCGTCGACGGAGACCGCGGAATTGAAGAGTTTCTTGCGCTGTTCGAAGCGGATGTACGGGTTCTGCCGCGAGGAGGGGCGGATCTCCTCGAGCTTGATCTTCTCCAGCTCCCTGCGGCGCGAGGTCGCCTGGCGTGCCTTCGAAGCATTGGCCGAGAAGCGGCGCACGAATTCCTGCAGATCCGAGATGCGGTCCTGGGCCTTGGCATTCGCGGCCTCCACGCGCTGACGCGCCTGCAGCGAGGCCAGCATGAACTCGTCGTAATTGCCCGGATACACCTTCAGTTGCTGGTAGTCCAGGTCCGCGATGTGCGTGCAGACCTGGTTCAGGAAGCGTCGGTCGTGGCTGATGATGACCATCGTCGTGTCATAATCGTTGAGCACGCCCTCGAGCCACCGGATCGAATGGATGTCGAGATTGTTCGTCGGCTCGTCGAGCAGCAGCACGTCCGGCTTCGAGAACAGAGCCTGCGCCAGCAGGACGCGCAGCTTCAGGCCGGGCGCCACCTCGCGCATGGGCCGCTCGTGCAACGCCTCGTCGATGCCGATGTCGCTCAGGATGCTGCCGGCGCGCGCCTCGGCGTCATAGCCGCCGTATTCGCCGAATTTCACTTCCAGCTCCGCCGCCCTCATGTAGTCCTCATCCGTCGCGTTGGGATCGGCGTAGATGCGATCCCGCTCCTGCATGGCGCGCCACATCTCGAGGTGGCCCTGCATCACCACATCGAGCACACGCTCGTCTTCGTAGGCGAACTGATTCTGCTTCAGGGTGCCGAGGCGTCTCCCGGGCTGCAGCACTACATCGCCCGCGCTTTGCTCGAGCTCGCCGCTCAGGATCTTCATGAGCGTCGACTTGCCGCTGCCGTTGGCACCGATCAGGCCGTAGCGATTGCCATCGGAAAATTTCGCGGTGACCTGCTCGAAAAGCGGCTTGGCCCCGAACTGCATCGTGACGTTGAATGTGGAGAGCATATCTGTCCGTTCCAATGGCTTGGTCCCTGCCGCCCGGGCCGCGAACGGCAATCCGTTCGTAAAGGGTCCGGGGGCTGCCGGCCTGCGCAGAAGGGACGATCGTGGTCATCCCGTCCTGCCGGGTGACCGGCAGCCGTCGCTTGCGAATGGGCCGGGGTGCCGCGCGGGAGTGGCTCGCGGCGGGCCGCGCAGTCTACCCGATGGACCTGATGCACGCAACGAAGCGGCCGAAACGGCTGCATCGCTCCATCATCGCCGCGCCGTCAATCCCGCACGGCGCGACTCGTCTAAGCGCGCGACAGCCTGGGGTGGGCCATGGGGTCGCTGCCGTACCTGAGCGGCCCAGAAGGGCAGGCCTCCCTTTCGGTCATGACTCACTGGTCACTTTCCTGCATGTGATGCGATGGCTGACGCTTCGCGCCGAGCGCCGCCTCCTCCGGAGGCCGGACGTGCCGGAACATGACGAGCAACGTCAGGTCGTACGCGATCTTGAGGATTCCGCCGATGAGCAGCGGCGAGCCGAAGCTCGAGAGGCTCAGCAGGTAGCCGGAGATCGTCGGGCTGATGGCTGACGCAAGGCTTCGTGGAACTGACGTGACGCCCGCAGCGGCCGCCCGCTCGGGTGGCGTAACAACCGCCATCACATAAGAGCTTCGCGTCGGGACATCCATCTGGGACAGAAGACTGCGCAGAAGGAGTAGGGCCACCACGGCTCGAAGACTCGAGACGAACGGAATCGCAATCAGGCAAAGACTCGAAGGGAGATGCGTATAGACCATGGTCCTGATGAGACCGATGCGCCGGGCGATCGGGGCCGCTGCGAGATAGGATGCCGCGGTCAAGAGATTGGTCCAAAAGAATACCGTTGCTGCCGCCCCGACCGACAGATGGAACCTCTTGAACAGCCACAAGGCGAGGATTGCCTGGACGAAGAATCCACCGCCAAAAGCATCGACACTGAAAATCGCTGCGAGCCGATAGACGATTCCGCGTGAGGGGCCGAGCGATTGGTGCGCTGGCGCCGTGGCGGGCGGCGGCTCGACTATCCCGTGGTAGACGATGGCGGCACTCGTTCCAATCAGCGCATAGAGCCAGAACATCGCCTGCATCGCGTGCAAGGGCGTTGCATTGAGCCTCCGCGCGGCGAGATCGGGTAATCCGGCGAGTAGTGTTCCGACCGCGCCGAGGAGTGAGGCCGCCAGACTGTACCGCGCAAAAAGTGTCGTGCGATCCCGATCGGCAACGGATTGGCTCAACAACGAATGGTCGAGCGGCAGAAAGATGCTCACATCGCCGGAGGACGGGTTGAGGGTTCCGATGAACGCGACCAGCATCAACGGCCAGAAAGCGTGCAAGCTGCCGAAAGCGAGTCCCGTAGCGATCATCAGTCCGGAAGCGGCGATGAACGGGCGGCGGTGTCCGAATCGAGAGGTAATGACGCCGGTGAGGATCGTCAACGCAGCTGAGCCGAGGAGCGTCGCCGTCGTCACGGCGCCGACCTGAAAGGCGCTCAGGCCCAGTTCCAGAAGGTACGCCGGCAGCAGGATACTCACATAGCCATCGGCAATGGCGCGAAGCGCCTTGCCAATCAGCAGGCGTTTGGCGTTGGCGTCGATCGAGGATGGGAATAGGCGTAACGGCACAGTTTGACTTGGCTGCACCTGCGAACCGTACTTACCGCGTTGCCTCTCGAGGAACATCCATAGGGGACATCACGCGCAGGACGCCGCGGCCATGGACATTCTGCAGCGGGAAATATACGAGATGGGTCGCCGGGCCGGCTGGATCAGACCATAACCCCATTGGACATCTGCGTCCACTTCCCGGCTTGAGGCGCCGCAGGGGACGGCGGAGCTCACAGAGCTCCGCACGTGTGGGCCCAGAGCCCAAGGCAGTGATTACGCGGCGGCCTTTCTGAAGTCCGCAAGCTGCGCCTCCAGCGCACGTGTGAAGGCCGGTCGCGAAGTGCAGCGGTCCAGATATGCGACGAGGCGCGGGTCGAGCTTCGAGGTATCTGAATGGAAACGCAACACGGTGGCCATCATCAGATCGCCGACGGTGAAGTGCTCTCCATCCAGGAAAGGTTTGTCGCCGAGCCTCTTGGCCAGAGCATCGAGCTTCTTGTTCATGAACTCGGAGGCGCTCGGCCTGCGCAGCGTGGCCCATTCCTCATTCGGATAGAGGTTGTCGATAACGAAGACATTCCAAACGGCGGGCTCCACGGAATTGAGCGCCGCCACCAGCCACTGGACAGCGCGGGCGCGTGCCGCGGGATCCTTCGGCAGAAGCGCTTCCGAGCGCTCGGCGACATGAAGAACGATTGCGCCCGACTCGAACAGCACGAGCCCGTTCTCCTCGAAGATTGGCACCTGCCCGAACGGCTGCAATGCCCGGTATTCGGGCTTGTTCTGGTCTCCCTGTTCGAGCAGCCGGACCTTATAGGCCAGCCGGGCCTCCTCGAGCGCCCAGCGCACGCGCAAATCGCGAACCAAGCCCTTGGCGACATCCGGGACGTGGCTGAAGGCAGAGATGGTGATCATTCGACATTACTCCCAATTTGACCGAAAACATGGTTCTGCAGATGCCCCGCCAGTCGACGGTGACCTGTCACGGGAGCTATTTAAGCCCGCCCAATCGATGGAATGAGAGTAACAAAGGTGACGTGATTTCGCGGGACCCCGCCCTGCGTACGTCAGGCGAGCCGGCAGATGAGCACGACGCGCTCTGTTTGCGTCCGGTCCTGTCATCGACCTCGGCAGAGGTCACGTCCCTGCACGCCGGTTTAGCGTTCGTCTACGGTATAATACATACGTCCAAGACTCGGGCGGATGTCGAAGGGCGAAGAACGTGGTCACTTCGATGCGAGAGATGGCCGGGCCAAGGTTCTGGCGCGACGACGCGTTTCCGTTTATCGAAGCGCGTTCGATTGACGGCGGTCGCGGAATCCACTACGGCAAACATGCACACGAAGCGTTCTCGATTGGGATCGTCACGAGCGGCCGCTGCACCTACTTGAACGGCAAAAAGCGGGAAAGCATCGGCGCTGGATCGGTGGTTGTAATGAACCCTGGAGACGTACATGCCTGCAATCCAAGCCACGACGAGCCTTGGTCCTATCGAATGCTCTACGTCGATGTCCCCTGGCTGATCCGTATTCAACAGGATCTTGGCATCAGCGGGAACCACCACTTCCGACCGTTCTTGACAACCGCCACCACGCAACCTGAGCTGTACGCTGGCCTGCATCGCCTGTATGACATCCTCACAGATCAGGAAGCGGAGCATCTGCATAAGCACAGCGCGGCACTGACATTCATGGCTGCGGTACAACAGGCACTGAGTCCCGCGCCGGCCGTACCTCGGCACGGGCATCGCGGCCTGGCTCGCGCGGCGGAATTCATGAAGCGCAACTACGCGCGTCCGCTCAAGCTGCACGAGATCTGTTCTGCGGCTGATTTGTCACCTTCATATCTGATACGGGCGTTCAAGGAAAAATACGGGTTGACGCCCCATGCTTACCTGACCAACTGCCGCATTGAATTCAGCCGGTCGCAACTTCGCCTCGGTCGGCCGATAGCGGAAGTGGCCGTCGCCGCGGGATTCTCTGACCAGGCCCATCTGCAAAGAAGCTTCAAGAAGCTCGTCGCGGCCACGCCGGGCCAGTATCGGGGCTGAGCTCCATACGCGTTCGTCCGGGGTCGAAGGGTAATTCTCTTCAATACACCGCCTCCTCTGCGGAATACGCTCATTCTACGAGTGCGACAAGGGGAGCCCGCGATGCAGTATCAGCTTGCCGAAATCAATATCGCGACGTTTCGTGTGGCGATGACCGATCCCGTGAATGCCGATTTCATTGCCAATCTGGATCGCGTCAATGCGTTAGCGGAGTGTGCGCCGGGATTTGTGTGGCGATTGGTGGGCGAAGGCAATAATGCACTGGATATCCAAGCGTTCGACAATCCCAATACCGCGGTTAACATGTCGGTGTGGAGGGATTTGGACGCTCTGGCAAACTTCGTCTACCGCAACGAGGGACACCTGGAAATCATGCGCCGGCGCAGAGAGTGGTTCGAGCGCATGGAGTTGCATTTGGCATTGTGGTGGGTTCCCGCTGGACACCGTCCGACAATTGCGGAAGGGAAGGCGCGACTCGAAACGCTTTCGCGAGCCGGGCCTTCGGCTGACGCGTTTCTATTCAATAGACCATTCCCGGCGCCGGATGCCGTAGCGATCTTGCCGCCACGCGACAAACGTGCGTAAGCGTCGCGTCAGCACTCATCATAAAATCAGCCTGGGAATTTGATCAGCGAGTGATTGTGCGGCTTCAGCGCTGCTCGATGAGCGTACTGCCGTCTGCTTCGGACACCACCCGGATAGGAAAGGTGGCTTCCAAACTGGCGAGCCACCCATCGATGTTTTGCACGAACACAACGCCGGTGACCCGCACGTTGACGAGCGCGGGAGTGGCGATGACGATTCGGCGCTTGGAATAGCGGGCCAGGTCCGAGACGACGCCACTGAGGGGCTCGTCCAAGTACTGGAGACGCCCCTCACGCCAGCCCCCGACCCAATTGGGATTTACGGATGAAAGCTGCGGGCGGGCATTGATGGACTCCAAAGCCAGGCGCTGTCCCGCAGTCAGCTGAATCGCCGTCAGCCTGGGCTTCCGGTCCGCGCCGAGAAGATGTTCGATCGGATCGACGTGACCAGGTAGCTGCCGGGCTGCTACGTCAACGACGCCTTCCTCGACTGCCACTATTACTCCGTTCAGGCTTCGACGAACATCGAAGGCCGTGCCGATGTCCGTCACGGTCGTGTCGCCGGCGCGGACCGTGAAGGGGCGGCTCGGGTTTTTGGCTACGCGGAAATATGCTTCCCCGTGAGCAAGTACCGCGGTCCGGGACTGCTTCAACAGGGTGACCATCAACCTTGTGTCTGCGCCTGCAGATATGACCGAGCCGTCGGGCAAAGTGATCGTTCGCGTATCGCCAATGCCGGTCGCCACGGCAATGCGTGAGCCGCCCTGCAGCGCGACGACGAGTATGGGCCAATAGGCGATTGCGACAACGGCTAGCGCTGCGGCCGCGGCGACGCCGAGAATGGCCATCCTCAGGTTGCGCCAATTCGGCTGACTAGCCCGCCGGCTTCGGGTGGGCGGGCTCTCGCGGTGCCCGCTGCGAACCTGCCACGTCGTAATGCTCTCCGCGCCCGAATAGTCATCCGTGGCGACTTCCGCCTCGGTTGGCCAGCGAACGGTTGCTCCGTCGATCAGCTGCCACAATGCTTCCACGCGCCCGAACGCGTCCCGATGGTTCGTATCAGAGAGCCACTGCTGCCATTCGGCAATGCGCTCGCCGGAGACCTCATCGGAGCGCATCTCGAGGAACCACTCCGTGGCCTCGCGGAGCAGCGGGTCGTCCTCGAGCCGCTCTTGTAGGAGCTCATCCATTCGTTTCGCCTCCAACGCCTGCCCGCGCCGCATCCAG
>Ga0134125_10000056_pt1 | contig 168825 bp, 175 predicted proteins | sample KB31751_FD_96464 | JGI IMG/M metagenome (GOLD analysis project Ga0134125, IMG submission 96464) | Terrestrial soil microbial communities with excess Nitrogen fertilizer from Kellogg Biological Station, Michigan, USA - KB3-175-1 | ecosystem: Environmental > Terrestrial > Soil > Unclassified ...
AACAGCCTCGACACGGGCTAATGACACTTCTTAATCTTTTCTCTTTACCTTTTTCTTCTGCAATAAATTTAATTCCTTTCTATTCAAATCTCATCCTTTCACAAACATAGGATGACAGGATGGGATAGTAAAAAGCAAACGGTGAATCTTCGCGACCGCTTTTGTATAGCTATAATGTTTCTCCGTCCATCGGCTGTATCAATATCACGGCGGGTTAGAACGAGGTTAATCAGGAATCATACGCTATCCGCATAAAACACAAAACCTCATCGTTCACATCTTCGGGGTTATACATCCGGAAATGATGGTTGAATTGATGAGCGTCGCCCGGGACCTGAGCTATTTTGTAAAAGCATAAATTATCGGGATATGCTTTTTTCAGCGGGAAAACAACGTGCACAAAGTTTTTTCCGCATTGTGTTATCCAGGCCACCCTCTTGTGTGCATTGGCTATGCCGATCATGGTTTTGGCAGGATGCAGGGTGATATCCCCGATTTTCCTAAACTCGTTTATAAGGTGATCAAAAAGCATTAAAGTATGCGCCGTTTTACCATCGAGGAAACCGGAAACTTCTTTTACATATTGCTGATCCATAAAGTTATTCAAACTTGATTGCGGCGCTGTGTGTCAATTGTTGGCATTGTAGCCGTTAAAACTGTTATCGTGGTTATCTTACTCGCACCGAATTTAACAACTTGTGCCGATACTAATTTATATAATTGACAAGGCGCCTGGGGGTTTCTGCGCTGACCAATTGAAAACACCGTGAAAACACCTGTTCAACCATCGCGGAAAAATCGTATTTTAGCACTATATTAAATTACATGGTTAAAAATTTACTATACGTACTCGCTGCTGTCCTCCTTTTATTCGCGATATCAAACCCCGGCCCTGCAGAACTGCGGGCTTACCTGGGCCGGCAGGGCGCGGTGAAAATAAAGAGCGAGTTTAATTTGTGGGTATGCAGCCTGTATTCGGTGGGCCATACAAAATACTTTGCTATTGCAGGTAATTTCTTTACCTGGCACGACGTAAAATAGCCGGGAGCGGTCTCAGCACTTCACTTCTTTTTTCTTTTTCCCTATCGCCCCTTTGTTTTTAACTTTCATAATGTATTCCACGGCGTCGGCCGCTTTACAGGCGGTGCCCTCGGCTTCATAATTTACAACGCCGATCTTTTTGGCGGCGGCGATGACTTCTTCGGTCAGCGGCGCCACGTAGATGCCCAGCGCAATCACAAAAGCATTCATTTTACGCCGGATGCGGTTATCGGAGGTATGGATGGTTGCCACTACCCTATCCAGTATTTTCCGTAGCAACGGTATATCGAGGCTATCATCGGCAGTAAGGGCCACGTGGCAGCTCAACGTGGACCAGCCGGCGGCAGCGATATGTATTTCGGGGTCGTCGATCCATTCCAAAGAGAGCTGATATCCATAGTTACCCTGGGCGGCAACCCAGGGCACCGTATAGTCGCATATGTTGTCGGAGTTGGCCTGTTTCACCCATTGCCGCAGATCGGCCAGCGTCATTTGGTCGTCGTCGGTAACCAAACCCGCCAGGTACATGGCATCGGCATTGCCCGTGGCGTAAAGCTGCTTTGCCAGCGGGTAATCGGTTTTAATTTTCTTTTGCAGCTTTTTCAGGTTTTCGACCTTGACGCCAAAAAGCGGCTCTTTTACACCGTGTTTGAGCAATATTCTTTTAATGTTGTCCTCGCCCATCGCGCGGAGTTCAGCCATGGTTTCTTCTACGGTAAGCATACTATTGATTTTTAGCGACTTAAAGATAAAAAGCTGCTTTTAAAAAAACAAATGATAATCCGGATGGCCGGCGAAGATAAAATATGTTACCCGGCGATACGTTCCAGGTTGCGGTATCGTAAATACAATCGCTCCAGGCACTCGCGTGAAACAGGTTTGCGATAAAAGTCCTTTACAAAAGGATACAGTTTCGCCCGCATCTTGTCGGCAGGATTAGGAGAAGAAGAAAGGATATATACGTCGATGGTTTTTTTAAATGATGGGTATAGAACCTTGAATTGTTCCAGGAACTCCCAACCGGTAAAGTGAGGCATATTCAGGTCGGTGATTATGATATCAGGCAGGTGCTCCGGCTGTGAACAGCATTCGTTTAAAAACTCAATGATGATACGTCCGTCGAGGCAATGGGCCGAATCTTTGAATAACTCGTACTTGTTAAGCATCTTTTGCATAATCAGATGATCCATCGGATTATCGTCTATCATTAAAAGTTCACACATATCCTTACAATTTTGTCTGCTGCTAAATCAGTCAGATCACAATAATCGTTCCACGAAAATAGGCCGCCGATGGCGGGCGGGAGCGGACGGAACCTAATATTTATTAAAAACCATGCGGCTTAAGCTATCCCGTTTTCTTTATTACATAAAAATAAATGTCGGTCCGGGTGGAAAAGCCCAGGCTTTCATAAACGGCGATTGCCCGTTCGTTATCCCGCCGCACATGCAGAAACGGGGTGCCATTTGCCGCGATGATGCGCTTGATCTGTAATTGCAACAATTGTTTTGCATAACCCCTGCCGGTGTAATCCGGGTGCGTGCAAACGGCGCTGATCTCCATATAATCAAAAACATGAAAGCGCTGCCCGGCCATAGCCGCCAGGCGTTCGCCCTCAAAAATTCCTTCATAGTGACCAAATGCGATGGTACCGGGACCAAAAGGCCCCGGGTTGGTCAATTGCGTTAGCGACAACATTTGCGGCACATGCAGTTGGGTTAAGGGGGTTAGTTTAACCGGTATGGTTATGGCAGTTGCCGGCCCCAGTTTGCAGATCATTTGTATGCCGTGTATACAACGTAACTGACTCCACGGCGCAGGAATGTCAAGTTGCTTATTGGCAGCTATGAGCAACGGAGCCTCATGAGGAACAACCTCATAAAGCTCTTTAAAATTATCGGCCGAATTTTCTTTTAACGCGGCGAAAGGCGAAACATCCCTGTCGAAATATTTAACCTGCTCGTTACCAAAAGCCATGTTTTTATTACCCGAAATCAAAGCATTCCAGGCAGGGTTATCCAAATACTGCTCCATAGGCCGCAAACCTATAAAAAAATCCGTTGGCTGAAGCCAAGGGCAATTAAAGAGATCTGTTTATCGGCATTATTCTGCCGGCCGAAGCAAGGTTGCTATCCGCCACGTACAGGAACAAAAATGCGTTCCGTATCTCACCCTGGAACGCACCACGATTGTGTTTCCACTAATCCCAGAGCGCATGTTTACGGACTTACGTTCTTTTTGCAGGTTAAATTTATTCGGTCCTTAGATGTTTTACCGGGTTCGGAAGCGCTGCAAATAATGTGCAGCAGTTTTGAGAAAGTCCCGTCATTCCTTAAGGTCAGCGTCCCAATGCTCCGCAATCTTTCCGTCCTCAATACGGAACATATCAAACTCTGTTGCATAGTAAAATTTTGTCGCGTCCTTTGGATCACGGCGCCCTCGTCTGAAACTAAGCACAACATGGTCGCCTTCCGCAACGATAGCGATCAGATGGCCCTTGATAGTATCGGGGATAGGCTGGGGTTTGGCAAATTTTGAAAAGAAATCCAAAAACCCTTGCCTGCCTGTCGGCACGTTCGGATTGTGCTGGATAAAACCTTCCTGCATATACTGCGGCACAAGCTCCAAATGGCCGTTCTCGATCACCGAGCGCCAGAAGTCATAAACAAGCTTTTTGTTTTTCGCGAGCTGCGGGTCATTGCTATACAGCATCGATTGCTGGGTTTGCGCAAAAGCGGCTGCACATAAGCAAAGTGCAAGGCCGGATAATAGTAGTTTCTTTTTCATGGATTTATCTCTTAATGTCAATTTGATAATAAAGTTAACTAACGGGTATATTCCTGTTCTTTTTTTAAACGCTGTTTATATTATTTAAAACATTATTCGCTTCTCAAACTATCTGCCGGATTGGCTAACGCTGCTTTGATGGCCTGGAAACTCACCGTTAACAGTGCAATACCGAAGGAAAGTACCCCGGCTGTGGCAAACATCCACCAGCTGACAGACACTTTATAGGCAAAGCCCTCGAGCCATTTGTGCATAACCCACCAGGCCAGCGATGCGGCCGGCAGGAAGGCTGTAGCTACCAGCCAAACAAACTCTTTTGACAGCAAATAAGCAATGGCCGTTGCGCGGGCGCCCAGTATTTTGCGAATACTGATCTCTTTACGGCGCTGCTCGGCACTGAAGGCGGCCAACCCAAACAGGCCAAGGCATGTGATCAAAATGGCCATTATGGTGAATGAATTGATGATCCTCGACAGGTTTAGTTCTGCCTGGTACTGCTTTTGCACCTCCTGGTCAAGGAACATGTATTCAAAAGGAACCCCGGGCAGATCACGACCCCATATCGTTTCCATTTCAGCCAATAGCGACCGGTAATTCTTACTGCTTACCGAAACGGTCATATACGAGAAATAATTGCCGGCATTGTCGTTGTGGAATATCATGAACGGGCCGACTTCTTCGTGCAGGGAGCCATAGTTGAAATCTTTCATCACGCCCGCGATATCAAAATGAATAACAGAGCCGTCGGCACGTTTGCTGAATAGCCTAGCGCCCGGTGCGTCTTCGGCTTTAAGACCTAAGCGTTTGCATAGGGTCTCGTTGATTAGCGTCATTAAGGTATCATGTACGTTAAAATCCCTCCCTGCGATGATCTTGATGCTATTGGCCCTGGCGAACTGGTCGTCGGCGCCCATGTTGCCGGTAGCTACCGCGGTCAATGCGTTACCCCCTGCGGGATACACTGGCAAGTCGCCACCGTTATTGTGGCACAAATAATTGTCGCCGAGGCTTGCGTATTTAACCCCGGCAAGCTGCCGCAGGTCTGCAGCCAGCGTCGCCATTTTTGCCCGGCCGTCACCAGTGTAAAAATTAAAGATTAGCTTCTGGTTCTGGTCAAAGCCGAGGTCCTTGTCTTTGATATAGTTGAGCTGGCTGTAAATGATGGTGATAGAACTAATGAGCACGATCGACAGGAAGAACTGGAACAGGACGAGCGAACGGCGTATACCGGATGCCGAGACCGGGCTGGTGAAGTTTCCCTTCATTACTTTGATCGCGTCGAATGCCGATAAATAGAAAGCCGGGTAACTCCCAGCCACCGCGCCTGTCACTGCCACGATCGCGATCAGTATCAGCCAGATGGCAGAATGCCCCAGGAAGCTGGGCTTAATATCAGACTGGGTAACCTGGTTCAGATAGGGCATGGCCAGGTATAAAAGCGGCACGGCCAACAGGACGCCGATGAGCGTTAATAAGAACGATTCGCCCAAAAACTGTTTGACCAAGTCGCCGCGCACTGCACCCGCTACCTTGCGTACTCCCACTTCTTTGGCCCGCCTGGAAGCGCGCGCGGTGGACAAATTCATAAAGTTAATACAGGCGACAAGCTGTATCATTATGGCGATGCCTGTCAGTATGCCAAGTAATTCAGGGCTCGCGGGCTTGCTTAGTTCATAATCATAGCCCGGCATCGTGTGGATCGAGATGACCGGCTGCAGATGAAGCGTTTTGGTCATTCGCATCGACCTGAGTTGCCCCGCGCCGTATTTGTTCAGCAAGCCGGGCAACTTTCTTTCAAGCGCTGCCGCGTTGCTGCCCGGGCGAAGCCTGAGGTAAGACAAGGCCGTGTTCTCTCCAGCCCATTGCTTATTGTTCAATATGAACCGGCCGAATCCGCCGCTGCGCATCGTCACAAAAATATTGACCCTGATGTGCGTTTTGCCCAGGCTTTCGTCCACCACGCCGGTTACCTTATAGTCGTGTTTGCCGTAATTGTTATCGATTGTGATCACCTTGCCCACCGGGTCCTGGTTCCCGAATAGTTTGGCGGCCAGCGGCTGCTGTAAAACTACTGAAAACGGTTCTGCCAGTACACTAGGGCTGCGTCCGTAGACAAAATGGTAGGAGAAGACTTCGAAAAATGTCGAGTCGACAAAAGCAAACCCGTTTTCATCGAATGACCTGTCCTGGTATTTCACCATGTTCCTCGAGTCCCCTGCCAGGTCGGCAGAAAAAACGCGCGCGAACTGGACGACCTCGGGAAATCCGCGTTTGACGGCGGGCGCGACCGGCGGCGAAACGGCGGCGATATTGCGCATGCTGCCGCTAAGCTGAATGGTAGTTGTAATACGGTATAGGTCGCCAGCGTCTTGATGATGCTTATCATAGCTGTACTGATCCTGTACATAAAGCAGTATGTAAAGACAGCACAGGGTTCCGGCAGCAAGGCCTGTGATGTTAATAAAGCTGAAGGTCTTATTCCTTTTGATATTCCTCCAGGCGACCTTCAAATAATTCCTAAACATATAATTGCGATTTAATTTCCCGGGAGCCCAGTTTGGCGGGCTTCCCGAACGCAATATTACCGGCCGAATCCGTGGCCCGGTTGCCAAGTTATCATTTGGCAGTTCTTTTCTCAGGCTGTTCTTGTATTCCAACGGGGTTTTACCGGTCATCTCTTTGAAAACGCGATGGAAAGTTCTTTCAGAGTTGAACCCCGACTCGTAGGCGATGCCCAGCAGCGTGAGCCGGTTGTAAGCCGGGTCCTGCATTTTCCGGGCAACTTCACGAACCCGGAACTCATTGATAAAATCGCTGAAGTTTTTTTCCAGCCCTATGTTAATGATCCGGGACAAATCGTGCGGATGAATATTCAATTTTACCGCCAGTGTGGTCAATGTCAGTTCGGCGTCCTCATAGAGGCGGTTTGCAGCTACCGCTTCTTTCAGCCTCCGGCTTTTCTCTCTTGCGTCCGATCTGTCCGTTATGGGCATTATTTGCTGAACACCGCTATCCGGTTTCAGCATCGCATACGCGGCCATTCCGATCAGTATAAAAGCAATAGTCAACCAGAAAGTATCATTAAACAGTGCCAACGCGCAAAGCAAGCCGAGCAGGAGCAACACCCTGTCGAGCCACCGGAAAGCAAAACGCGGCCTGTCCATCAGCACCGGCCGCAAGCGCTTATAGAATTCCTGTATCAACCGGTGCGACAGATACAAATAGGTCATGACAGAAATTAAAATCAGCCACCCCGGCATCCAATATCCCACAAGCAATGAGCTGAAATGCAGCAGATCTTTCCGGCGAAATTGATATTCCGGCTGCGTTATCTTCAGCACGTAAAAATAGATCAACGGGCCAAGCGCAAGCGAAAATTGCAGCAGCCAGATATCAATACCCGAAATACGGAGCATCCACAAAACCATCGCAACCAATGCGAGGGCGAGAAACCTGTTTGCGGAGCGGTTGGCTCTTTTGGTGAATCCTAACAACAAGGCAAAATTCGACCCGGTAATTATCAGGCAAAGGAAAGCCAGGTTATACAAGCTGATATGGAATGCGTACCGATTCAAGTGAATTAACAGCGTCAATCATTGTTCCATATTTACAACATGCTGACAATTAAAGTATTATGAGGATTTTTAAATATAAATTGTAACAGAACCGGACATCGGACTGTTCGGTTTTGAAGTAATCTAACATCACCTTCTATTGTGTAGTATATCTTCGCTATCTCACATTAATTTAGATATCTATTCCTTTGAGGCCTGGAAAGTGGTTTGTTTTTACCACACAAGCTACTGGTAATCAGCCAAAAATAAGTACGGGAATCACTTAGCCGAATCCTGTTAATTACCGTGCTAAAAACAAATACACTAAACTTTAACGGCTTTGCGTTGTTATAAATAGGTTGATTATAAAATAGGTTATGATCATTCGTTAAATGATAATTACTATGAAAATTAAATTTTGGTTACCGGTGGTATTGCTGGCAGCGGTTGCGTCGCAGGGTTGCGTCAGCAACAAAAAATACGCTGCATTGCAAACCAGTTACAACCGGTCGATTGACACAAACAGTAAATTAAAGCAAAGCTGGCAGGTTACCCAGGAGGAACTGGCCGGCTCGAGAGCGCGGGTTCAAAGCCTGGAAGAACAGATCGCCGCCGCAAGAGCAAATTCCGCAACTTTGCAGGACGCATTGAGCAAATGCCTGGCAGGCAATAACCAGGGAAATGTAAATATATCTAAACTGGCCGACCAGATCAATGCTTCGGATAAGTACATTCAGCACCTGGTTGACCTGAAAAACAAGAGCGACTCACTTAACCAGGTGTTAACCACCAACCTCACCCGCTCGCTAAGCCCCGATGAAATGCGGGATGTGAACATAAAAGTACTTAAAGGTGTTGTTTATATATCCCTTGAGGACAATATGCTTTATAAATCCGGGAGCTACATGATCTCGGAACGCGCGGGCTCGACCCTCAGCAAAATAGCGAAGATCATTAATGATTATTCGACTTACGATGTGCTGGTGGAAGGGAATACCGACAATGTACCGATATCGCAGCCGAATATCCGCAATAACTGGGACCTGAGCGCGCTAAGGGCGTCGTCGGTGGTGCAGGCCCTGCAAAATACTTATAATGTCGACCCCAAACGCCTGACAGCCGGCGGGCGCGGAGAGTATAACCCTGTTGCGGATAACAGCAACCCGGCAGGTAAATCAAAAAACCGGCGTACGGAGATCATTATCACGCCGAAACTCGACCAGTTTATGTCGCTGATAGGAAAGCCGTCTCCGCAATGAAAATAGCTTAAACAAAAAACCCGGAGGTGATCCGGGTTTTTTTGTTTTATAAACTTTACCACAACGCCTCTCCGATAGAAGGCGCTTTAGCGGGGATGCGGGGCTTATACCCACACAGCTAATAATCAGTAAAAATTAAAAAATGGTGACAGTATTTTGTCACTGTTCGCCCCATTCCGAACGCGAACGGTGAACGGTTATTTTTGAAACTCGGATTTAAGTTCGGCCTTCATCGCCCGGCGGAACTTCATCACCTTAGGCTCGGACACCTGCGAGATGTACGGATTATCGCCGTTGAGCCTGTAATAGCCCTGGTGATATTTTTCGGCGGGGTAAAATGCCTTGAATGGCACTACCTGCGTTACAATGGGTTCGGGATAGTGTTTTGAAGCATTTACTTTTTTTATCACATCCAGTAAAATGGTTTTCTCTTCGGGCGTGCGGTAAAAGGCGATGGAGCGATAGTCGGTGCCTTCATCGGGGCCCTGGCGGTTCAGTTCTGTCGGATCATGCGCAAAAAAGAAAGCATTGGCGAGTATAGCAAAGCTGATGACTTTGGGGTCGTAATAAATTTGTACACATTCGGCATGGCCGGTTGTGCGCGAGCTTACTTCTTCGTAAGTCGGGTTTCTGGTGCTCCCGCCAGCGTAGCCGGATACAACCTTGTTCACGCCTTTTAATTCGGACATCGCCTCGCTCATGCTCCAAAAGCAGCCTCCGCCAAAGGTGGCTATCTTCTCGCCGTCTTTAGGCGCAGGTAATGCGACAAAATCGCTGCGGCTGCCTGACTGGCCGTTAGCGCAGCCGGCAAATAATAAAATGCAGGCGATATATAAAATGGATCGTTTCATATTTTATGTTTTAATCAAATATACGGAGGCAACAACATAGCGGATGGTCACGGGTAAGTAATTTAGCGCAGGTTACGCGCCATGCAGTTTCTTTATCTGCACCAGCAGGGCGGTTAAACCATTAATTTTTATTTCGTACACGGTAGAAAGCATCATACCCAATTTGCCCGCCGGAAAACCTTTGTTATGCAGCCACTCCAGGTAATACACAGGCAAGTCGCTGATGAGTGTTCCCTTATATTTACCAAACGGCATTTTTGTTTTTACAAGACTAACAAGGATTTGGGGGTCGGCGTTTAAATTATCCACGGCATAAAGATAATTAATTACAAAACCGGACACGGTTAAAACATGTTTATTAAGCATTAAATTTGAACTGTAGTATAACACGAATATGGAAAAACGGGAAATAGGGGCTTCGGGCATACAGGTGTATCCTTTTTGTTTTGGCGGAAATGTTTTTGGCTGGACGATAGATGAACAGCAGTCGTTTAAAATTTTGGATGCATTTGTCGGATCGGGGTTTGATTTTATCGATACCGCTGATGTCTATTCATCGTGGGCGCCTGGCAATAAAGGCGGTGAATCGGAAACCATCATTGGCAATTGGTTAAAAAAAATAGGCAATCGCGATAAGGTGATCATCGCAACAAAGGTAGGCAAGCCGATGGGGCCGGGTAAAAAAGGACTATCTAAAAAATATATAACCCAGGCTGTTGAGGATTCATTAAGACGATTGCGAACCGATTATATAGATCTGTATCAGTCGCACGACGACGATAAGGAAACGCCGTTGGCCGAGACCCTGGAAGCCTTTACCAGCCTTATAAAACAAGGCAAGGTGCGAGCCATAGGCGCCTCGAATTACGATGGCATCCGGCTTAAGGAGGCTTTACAAGTAAGTAAAGATAATGGGCTGGCAGCGTACCAGTGCCTGCAGCCGGAGTATAATTTATATGAACGTGATTATTACGAAAACGAGCTTGAGCCGGTGTGCCGGGAACGGGGCGTGGGAGTCATTACGTATTATTCGCTGGCCAGCGGTTTTCTGACGGGGAAGTACAGGTCGGAAAATGACCTGTCAAAAAGCAGTCGCGGACAGGGTGTAAAAAAATATCTCAATCCGCGCGGTTATAAGATATTATCCGCGCTTGATAAAGTAGCCTCGATCCACAACACTACGCCTGCCACTATAGCGCTGGCTTGGGTAATAGCCCGGCCGGGCATCACGGCCCCTATCGCGAGCGCGACGACGGTTGAGCAAGTGCACCAGCTGACAGCGGCCACGGCTATTCATCTCGACAGCGAATCTTTTACTCTGTTAAACAAGGCGAGCAGCTATTAACTGTCATTATACGCCACTTAAAATAATCCTGTACATTTGCGCGCATACTGCCAACGATTTAAAACGCCGGCAGCCGTAGATAAATATGCTTGCGAAACGGATGATTCCTTGTTTAGATGTAAAGGACGGCCGCACCGTTAAAGGGGTAAATTTCGTTAACCTGCGCGACGCAGGCGACCCGGTGGAGCTGGCCTGGAATTATTCGCGCCAGGGGGCCGATGAACTTGTTTTTTTAGATATTACGGCTACGGTGGAGCGGCGGAAAACAATGGTTGAACTGGTAAAATCGGTTGCACGACAGATAAATATTCCCTTCACTATCGGCGGGGGAATTAACGAGATAGCCGATGCGGATGCCCTGCTAAATGCCGGTGCCGATAAAATATCCATCAATTCGGCCGCAGTGCGCAATCCCGCATTGATCGATGAGCTGGCAAATGCCTTTGGAGTGCAGTTTGTGGTGGTGGCGGTTGATACCCGCGTGGTGGCTGGTAAAAATATTGTACATTTAAACGGCGGAAGGGTGCCAACCGAAAAGGAAACGATGGACTGGATATTGGAAGCCGAAAACCGCGGCGCGGGCGAAATATTGCTGACGTCGATGGATCACGACGGGACAAAATCGGGTTTTGATACCGGTTTTTTAAAGTTGGTCAATAATGCTGTAAATATCCCGGTGATCGCCTCTGGCGGCGCGGGCTCTGTTCAGCATTTTGTAGATGTCTTTAAACAAAGTCACGTTGACGCGGCGCTTGCAGCATCGGTTTTTCATTACGGCGAGATATTAATTCCCGATCTAAAAAAAATATTGAAACAGAATAATATCGAGATCAGAGAAATTTAAATTTAAAATCAACGTCTGTGTCTTTACAGCGTCCAAATCAGAACATGACCATCGATTTTTCAAAATCAGGCGGGCTAATACCCGCAATTATACAGGACGATCAAACGCTTGAAGTGTTGATGCTGGGTTATATGAACCAGGAAGCCTACGATAAGACCGTTAAGGAGAATATTGTCACCTTTTTTTCGCGCTCAAAAAACCGCTTGTGGACCAAAGGCGAAACCAGCAACAATTATTTGCATGTAAAAGCGATAAATATCGATTGCGACAATGATACCCTGCTGATAAAAGTCAAACCGGACGGCCCGGCCTGCCATACCGGCGAACGCAGCTGTTTTAAAACGGGTTATAACCAAAACTTTATATTGCAGTTGGAGCAAATTATCGCGTCGAGGTATAAGAATCCTGTAGAAGGCTCATATGTTAATAAACTCCACGGTAAAGGGCTTAATAAAATAGCACAAAAAGTGGGCGAAGAAGCCGTTGAAACGGTTATTGCGGCGCTGAATGAAACTGAAACCGATCTTATCAATGAATCGTCAGACCTGATTTTCCACCTGCTTGTGCTGCTGCGCGAAAAGGGCTTGACCCTTGAGCGCATTGCCAGGAATTTGGAGGAAAGACATAAAGAGTAGTCGTTAGTCCATAGTCGATAGTCATGGGAGTAGATTTAAATAATTACGATGATTAAACTATGAACTGTTAACTATTGACTGGATATGGTCTCCGTAAAAAAAACAGCTGAACTCACCGGGCATGGCAACCCCATATTTACGCTGGAGCTTTCGCAAAAGTCCGGAATATTATTTACCGGCGGAAACGACAAGGGGTTGGTGGAATGGAGCTTAAAAACCAATTCGTTTATAAAAGTTTTGTTCCCGGTAACGGCATCGATATATGCCATACATTGCCCGGCGGGCTATCCTTATTTATTTGCCGGGTTAAGGGACGGCAGCGTCCTTGTGTTCGATTTTATAAAACAGCAACTACTCGTCCCGCTTAAGCATCATCAAAAACCGGTGTTTGACATCAAATCCGTTTCGGGTAAACACGAACTTGTAATAGCCTCGGAAGACGGGACAGTATCCATCTGGGACCTCAAAACGCTGGACCTTTTGCATACCGTTAAAGTGTCAGACGATACGGTGAGGTGTATAAGTGTTTCTACGGACGAAAGGCAGGTCGCTTTTGGGCTTCGGAATAATCAGATAAAAATTTACGACCTGGAAGATTATAGCTTGATCAAAACATTGCACGGCCATACCATGCCCGTTTTCTCGCTGCAATATTCGCCTTCGGGGGATTATTTGGTGTCAGGAAGCCGGGACGCACAGGTAAAAATATGGGACAGCAAATCTTTCGACCTGGTTCACAACATCCCGGCTCACCTGTTCGCTGTTAATAGTATTGCTTTCCACGGCTCCCTGCCTTATTTTGCCACAGGCAGCATGGATAAAACCATAAAGATATGGGGGGCAGACGATTTTAAGCTTTATAAGACAATCAGCAGGGAAAAAGGATTTTCGAGCCACCAACTATCGGTTAATAAAGTCGTTTGGAACGGTGATCAGTTGATCTCGGCAAGCGATGATAAACGCATAATGATTTGGGATATCAGCTTTAATTAAAGCACGCGCCTCACCGTTCTTAATTGGTGGGTATACCTTTTCAATTCCTCGGAGTAAATACCTTTTTCATCGATCTTGTCAATTTTCACCCTTCCCGAAGCATGGATTATCTTTTCGTTATTTAGCATAATACCGACATGAACAACCCTTCCTTCGGTATTGTCAAAAAAAGCGAGGTCGCCTAATTTGGTGTCGCGTAATGAATTTACAGCGTAACCCTGCTCTACCTGCAAGGATGTGTCGCGTAATAAATTTATACCCTGCAACCTGAATACCGCCTGGGTAAAACCCGAGCAATCTATACCAAAATGTGTACGGCCGCCCCACGTATAGGGTACGTTAAGGAAAGACATCGCCGTAACGGCAAGATTATCTGTTTCGCCTATCTCGCCTATGATCTCGAACCGCTCCTCGCCGATAAAACAGGTGGTTCCTTCTAAAAAAGCAAGTGAGCTGCCCATCGGCAGGTAGTAAATGCTGTTATTAACTATTTTCCAGGCTTGCGTTACCGCCCGAAATGTTAAAGGCGGCGGTGTTTGCCTGAACTTTTTATAAGCTAAATGTCCCAGCATAGTAAATTGGAGCCGACCGATCCAACCGGGATAATTATCGAGTGAAGTGACGATTTTTACCCAATTTTCCTTCCATTCCAGGATCTCGAAAACCTCCCCGAACAAGATCTGCGACACCTGTTCGCTTTTATCGCTGGCTTCGGCGCGCAATGGCACAATGGAAAGATTACAAATGCCGTATTCCATATTCACGTTAGTTGACAGAGGTTAACGGCTAACAGCCGCCATAATGAAGGAAAAAAAAGATTAAGGGGTATAGTAATCTTTTCCGTACCATGAAGATAGGAAAATATTATTCATTCATGTGCAGCCATTCTTTTTTGGCCAGCAATTCCTCTTTGCTTTCGCGAACATCTTCGTCGTCTACACAGCAATCTACAGGACAAACCGCGGCACATTGGGGTTCATCGTGGAAGCCTACGCATTCAGTGCATTTATCAGGAACAATGTAGTATATATCGTCAGACAGGGCAGCTTGGTTTTCTTCGGCATTCAACGTGTTGCCATCGCCGAAATCGATCAACCCCTTAAGGCCTGTACCATCCGAGAAACGCCATGCAGCACCGGCATCATAAATAGCATTATTAGGACACTCAGGTTCGCAAGCTCCACAGTTTATGCATTCGTCGGTGATTTTAATCGCCATATTACTTAATATCTTATATTCTCAATTAACTTTGCCCTGATTTTGGCGCACAAAGATAACAAAAAAACGCGCCAAGGGTTTAATCCCTCACCATATATATGTCAAAATTTAATAAGGCCGCGCTCATTGGGGCATTTTCACGACTCGGAGAACAATTGAACGACCCGGATGCGCAACTGTTAACGGTAATCAACAACGAAAAGCAATATAACGCCTGGTTTACGCCCGAAAGTGTATTAAACGCTGTAAAAGCTATCGGCGTGATGCTTAATCCGCATGAACTTGCAAAATGGCTGGACCGGTACGATCTTGATAAAAAAACGAGCACCAAGCGTGTAGGATTAATATTGGCCGGCAATATCCCTATGGTTGGTTTTCACGATGTTGTATGTGTGCTGGCTACCGGGAACTATGCGTTGATAAAAAGCTCGTCGCAGGATGCGCGATTGATCAGGCAGGTTTTGGAAATGCTTGTAGCTATCGACCCTGTGTTTAATGATCGCTTTACTTTTGTGGAAAGACTGGAAGGATTTGACGCCATCATAGCAACCGGCAGCAACAATACCTCGCGTTATTTCGAATACTATTTTGGAAAAGTGCCGCATATTATTCGCAAGAACCGGAACAGCGTAGCTGTTTTAACAGGCGACGAAACTGCCGGGCAGCTATTTGAGCTGGGCCATGATATTTTTGATTATTATGGATTAGGCTGCCGCAACGTATCGAAGGTATTTGTGCCAAAAGGATATAATTTCAACTTCTTTTTTGAATCGATCGAGCCGTATCAGCCCATCATCAATCACCACAAATACAACAACAACTACGATTATAACAAATCCATCTACCTGGTTAACAGCGATAAGCACCTTGACAACGGCTTTTTATTGCTGAAGGAGGACGAGCGCCTTGCCTCTCCCCTGGCTGTTTTATTTTATGAATGTTACGATAGCCTGGAGTCTGTTCAACAATTATTGGAAGCCAAAACTGAAAACATACAATGTATAGTTAGCGCTATGCCGTTACAGGTGAAAACCCAGGTCGTGGATTTCGGTAAAAGTCAGCAGCCAGCCCTTTGGGATTATGCCGATGGCGTTGATACGATGCGGTTTTTAACAGAGATTTAACCTTAGGTACTCTTGGATAAGGTTATCGCACTTCCATTGGGATGCGCCTGGTACATGATATAGGCGCCTCGGTCATCGCGTTCTACCTTTGCCGTGGCAACATTTTTCCCTTTTTTTATTGCTGCCTCTTTCCAGTTAGTCGGTACATAGGTTTTTAACGTTAACGGTAGATCGTACATCGTTTTATCGATTGATTCGGAAAGGCCAATTATGATTTTTCCATTCTTTTCGGTTTGAGTTATTTTAGCATTTTCCCGTTCGCGCATATACTTGGTCACGTCACCAAAGGTGCCAACCCAAAGTTGACCGTCTTTGCTTTTTATATATTGAAAATATTCGTCCAGTAAGCTATGGGATAGTGCTTCGTAACCCAACCCGTCCACACCATGTATCACCAGCACCAGCCACGTGTCCTTTCTCGACGCAGCTGTATCTACCCACGATTTCATTAAAGGCAAGGGCGCCCGCGTGTTGCATTCACGTTGCCATTGCACATAGTCCTTGTCGTTAACTGCCGGTGTTTTGCGGCTGGGACGGTCTAATTCCGTTAGCCATGGCTCGGGCATCCGGTTGCGCAGCGCCGGGTAAATCTTATAAGCTATTTTCATTACCCGCTCATTTTCATAGCCATAAGGCACCTCGGTCGAAAAGGTATACTTAGCGCCCATCTGGTTACGCATTTCCTCTTTGCTTTTTTCAAGCTCGTATGCAATGTTTACTGAATCGAGACCTGGCATGCTCGCATGTGTAATGGAGTGGCTTGCAAACTCGTAGCCCTGCGCAGCATCTCGTCTGAAATCATCCCAGGTAGAGCCTTTCTCCTGTAACACCTCATCGCAGGGCTGGTACCCGGGCTGAAAATCGCCATGGCGAACTTTCTGGTAAAGCTCATCCATCAGCTTATAAGCCTGGGTTCTTCTTCTTGAATCGTACATGCTTGCCGCCCTGGTTACATAAGTAATGGTACCTTTATAGCCCAGGTAGCCGGCAGCCGAACATCGCTCCAAAAAATTTTGATCGTTGGTGGGGATGGTCGCCGACTCGGCTATGATATCCTTTACCGGCCTGCCAATAAACCGGCCGTGATATTTTGATCCCGGTATGCCGCCGGTGATGATGAAAAATGTAGCGGGTAATTTAAGGCGCTCCATAATAGGCAAAGCTTCTTTAAACTGGTTATAGGACCCATCGTCGTAGGTTATGGAAACGGCGCCGTTCTTTCCGTATTGCCATTCCATTATTTCGGTTTTACCAGGTGACTGAGCTTCGCAAAGCAATGCCCCGCTGCTTATTGCAACAATCAGCAACGATGCGTTAATAATTGGCTTTTTTAGAATATGCATAGTCAAATATAACGGATTAATAATTTAGCACTCAATTGCCATTGTATCAAATTTGTTAGAATATCCAATAAATCTATTCTCCCCAGGCGGTTATTATAAGGTTTCTTCTATGCGGGGCGTTTCGGTGCTCGCACAGGTAGATCCCCTGCCAGGTACCCAGGGCGAGTCGTCCGTTGCGGATGGGGACTGTTATGGAACTTCCGAGCATAGAAGCTTTCAGGTGGGCGGGCATATCATCCGGGCCTTCATCGTCATGCTTGTAATCGGGATCATTTTCCGGAACCGCTTTATTAAAATACATTTCGAAATCCTTTCGCACATCCGGGGCAGCATCTTCATTGATCGTGAGTGAAGCCGAAGTATGCTGAATAAATACCTGGCAAATGCCGGTCTTTAATTCTGCAATCTGCGGCAGCGCTTGCACAATCTCTGAGGTGATGATATGAAAACCACGCCCCCTCGCTCCAAGTTGTATTATTTGTTGAAATATTTTCATGTGTTTAATGATCCAAGCCTGTTTAGTGCTATTTGGTCGCCTATCGATGTCGCGATAGAAATCAAATTTGCTCGTGTGTTTTTCATCGCTATTTCCAGGTCGGCCGTTGTATGGTTAATTGAAACTAAAACATCAAAATATTTATTTAGTTCGGCATTAGGCACCAAAGGTATTTTACCGGCCATACCGATCACCGGGATATTTTGATTTTTTGCCTTAACAGCCACTCCGAAAGGACCTTTACCTTCCAGGGTTTGCGCATCGATACTTCCCTCCCCGGTAATTACCACATCGCAGTTCTCCAGTACCTTGTCGAAATTGGTAAGCGACAGAAAATAATCGATACCGTTCACTAGCTTCGCATTCAACCATGAATGTAATCCTGCGGCTGCGCCGCCTGCGGTCCCGCTGTGATCTACGCCGACCATATCCACCCCGGTTTGCACGGCTGTTATATTTGAAAATTTCTCTAAAAATAAATTCAGCAAAACAACATCCTTTGGGCTTGCGCCTTTCTGCGGGCCAAATACCGTTGCCGCGCCGTTTGGCCCGAGGAGCTTATTGTTAACATCACAAAGGATCACGATTTCACAATCAACAATCCGTGGATCGAGTGCAGATGCATCTACAGACGTCATTTTTTGCAAATCTTCGGGAACGGCGGTTAATCTTTCGCCGGCAGGACCCAGGAACGTAATGCCGAGTGCGTTTAATATCCCGCAACCACCGTCAACAGTTGCAGAGCCGCCCATCCCTAATATAATTTTCCCGACACCCCTATCCAGCGCAGATTTGATCAGCTCACCGGTACCGTAAGAAGATGCCTGCATAGGTTGCAGCTCATTTTTTTTTAGCAATCTGACACCCGACGCATCGGCCATTTCTATAACCGCTGTTTTTCCATTGTCGATCAAGCCAAAGGATGATCTTACTTTTCGCCCCAATGGGTCATGTACGTCTACAGCTATCACCGTGCCCTTGTATTTTTCGATAACCAGCGCGGCCGTGCCGTCGCCTCCGTCGGCAATTGGGAAACAGGTTGTTGTGCAATTTAGCCGGCTCAATTCCAAACCCGACCGGATCGCTTCGGCGACTCCCGCGGCGTCAAGGCTGTTTTTAAAAGCATTCGGAGCGATAACGATATGCATTATAAAATCTTTGACAACATATAAACCGCAGCGAACGCCGTAAGGCCCATCAAGATCGTTGCTGTTGAATATACTTTTAACATGGTTTTCATTTCGAGGCCGGAGAACCGGGCGATCACCCAAAAATAAGCATCGTTGGCATGTGATATCATCATAGAACCTGCACCCATCGCCAATACACAAAGCAATCTGCCATTTTCATGGGTTAGCCCGAGCGCAGGCAGTAATGGCAAAACAATGGTCGCCGCGGTGATAATGGCCACCGTTGACGATCCCTGTGCAGTTTTCAAAACGGAGGTTAATAAAAATGGGAAAAGGATACCCATACTGCCCAAAGCAAGTGACTGGCTAAAATGCTCGCCGATCCTGGCTGCTGTTAAAACAGCACCGAAAGCGCCTCCCATTCCGATGATCACCAAAATACCGCCCGCTTTTTCCGTCGCTTCCTGCAAAATTTTGCCGGTTTCGGTTTTCGTCCATGATCGTTTGCAATTAAAGGCCAACACTACGCCTACCGCCAATGCGGCAACGGGATCTCCTGCGGCAGTCAATACCGATAGCCACCCGTTACTTGCGGTCGTATCCACCGTTATAAAAGATTTAGCGGCTATCAAAAGGATGGGAATAACGATGGGGAGACAAGACCTGACCAATGAGGGACCATTGGCAATTTTATTTACAGCTATATCATCAATCACTTTTTCCTGCGCATTTTTTCCGGCGTATCTGGCCCATAGATTACCGACGATCATTGCCGGCAATGCAACGCCTGCTCCGATCAGCATCAGTTTTCCAAAATCGACACCAATGATTCCGGCCGCTGCAGCACTGCCGGGGTGCGGCGGAACAAGGCAATGAACCGCATACAATCCTGTAGCCAGTGACGAGGCCATAATAGCCAGCGGTATACCCGTTCGTTTGGCTATTGACCGGTTTAACCCGCTTAATACGATAAACCCCGAATCGCAAAATATGGGCAACCCTGCTATGAATCCGGTTATGCTCATTGCCCAGGGCGCCCGCCTATTGCCTAGTTTTCTTAAAAGGGCTGATGCCAGCACCGCGGTGCCGCCCGTGTATTCAAGTAATAACCCCAATGCCGTGCCCAATATGATAATTAAACCCAGCGACTTTAAAATATTTCCGAACCCGTCCTTTATTGTTGTTAAAACCGCTGACCACGGCGAGCCGGTACCCAGTCCAACCAGCAGGCAGGCAAGCAGCAATGCAAAGAAAGCGGGCACTTTATACCTTGCCGTAAGTAACACAATCAAGGCTACGCCAACAATCAACAACGCAAGCAAGTAGGGAAAGGAATGGATCATAAATATTCAGCTACAAGCTTTCCTCATCTTTAATGCCTTTCAATAAAGCATAAATAGCCATGGCATGCCCGTGGCCCAGGTCAAAATCGGTTTTTAACCATTTTATAACCTCGCCTGCTTTTACGGCCGGTTTAAGGTTTCCATTTTGAGTAAAGCCCTTTTGTTCGGCAAGTGCTCTAAAATCCACTGCGCTTTTGCCTGTTTTAGTTTGTATGTTATTTAAATAAGCCTGGAACGACATTTGAAATGATGGTATGGTTAGCGATAAAATAAATATAACGACAATAGTTATCGAAATATAAAACAAAAAATTATGAGTTCAGCATTTGTAAGGGAAGGCGAGGAACTGCGGCTGAGTGACGTGGCCCCCAATTTAAGCGCACTGCAGGTTTATCTGCGCCGCGAAAATGGCGGAATGCCGGTACGCGAAATAAAAACCTGGTTCAATGAAAAACATGGCCGGGACGTGCATGAGATGAGCGACGGTCTCACCTATGCTAAAAATGACGAAAGCAAGTGGTATGTCATATTCGATTAATTAAACTCCCGGTTTAAATTTTTTCACTTTTTTCGTTAGAGGATAATCTTGGCATCAAATTGGCTTTTTACCGTCTGAGTGCAAAAAGTATATTTTATGCACACAGATTGTATATAAAAGAAGATTATCATCCATTTATTGTTTAGCAAACTACCTCTATGAATTTTTTTAATACCCAGCACATTTTAAAGGAAAAACGATGGAAATGGATCGATTATGATAAAGGCATCAGTATCATTTTGGTCGGCTTTGGCCATTGCCTATCCGTACTGAAGGGTCACGTTGATTTAGATGCCTACCCGGTTTTTAATTATGTCGCCACTTTTCTTTACGGTTTCCGCATGCCGTTGTTTTTTATTATTTCGGGCATATTCATTTCATCCGGGTTAAAAAGAAAGGGTTATAACGGCTATGTAACCAATCGCGCCGACACGATATTATATCCGTTAATTATATGGGGAGCCATTCAAATTACGCTTGAGTTATTCACTGCCCGGATATCAAATAACACGGTAACGCCGGCCAGCTACTTATATTTACTGGTCGATCCCAGGCAAACCGGCCACTTTTGGTATCTGAACGCGCTGTTTTGTATAGGCGCCATTTATGCCACAATGAAATCGCTCCTGAAAATGAAACCGCTGGCGCAGGTAGGCCTGGGCTTGATATTATATTGTTTTTCGGCTTACATACACGTTAACGACTTGCAGGCAGGTTTTTTGACCGATGTATGTGAATTTTATCTGTTTTTCTCTTTAGGCGATCTAATCTCCAATGTGCTGCTTACCGAACAAAATGTCAGGCGCTTTTCGTCGCTTAAATTATTTTTTCCGTTAGCGGTGATATTTGTGATAATTCAATACCAGTTCGCGAAGATCAATTTACACGGCGGCGTTGAAGGCATTAATTATGTAGAACATAAAATGCCGTTCTTTTTCCTGTTCGAAGCACTTTTCGGATGCACGATATCGATCAATTTTTCGTTCCTGCTGCAAAAATATAACGCATTAAAATTCCTTCGGGTCATCGGTTTTCATTCACTCTATATTTATTGTATGCAAATTATCATGGTAACCGTGGCGCGCGTAATATTGATCAACGTGTTAAAAGTTCACTATGTTCCGGCCATAATCATCCTGGTTTGGATAGCGGGCGTTATCATTCCCATATTTATTTACAATATCTGTTTAAAGCTAAATATGTGGTGGCTGTTTACGTTCAGAAACCCTGACAGACCAAAACCGATAGCGCCCGCAGAGCCTGCATTAGAATTAAAATCAGCTTAATAACTGGTTGTTTCGAATTAATTATACGTCTGTGTTACAAAATTAATTAACTTTGTAACACAAAGTACTTTTATGCAAGAGAATATTTTTGTAAGCGAGAACTCGATAGTCAGGCAAATTTGGGGCCGGGCCGATACCGTCCTGTTTATATTTGCGGGCTCGGCCGCGGAGTTTGCTTTAAACAAGGCTGTTGATTGGCTGTACTTTACGGGGCGACTGCCTGCCGATCCGTTAGGAAGGCTTTTTTCTACGGTGGCTTATGCGAAGCAGATCATTTTTTCGGATGAAACCACGGCTATTGCCGCCATCGAAAAAATCAATTCAATTCATAAAAAGGTTGAAGCAGCGCGCGGTGCGCAGATACCTGATTGGGCCTATTGCGATGTGCTGTTTATGCTTATCGATTATTCTATCCGTTCATTTGAATTGTTGGAAAGGGATCTGACGGGTATGGAAAAGGATGAGATTTTTAACATTTTTCATCGTGTCGGCACGCATATGCACCTTACGGAATTACCCGCTAATTATGTTGAATGGGAAAAGGCGCGTAATGAACATATGCTGCGTGACCTGGTGGCGAGCAAATTCACCAAAGACCTTTACAGGCAGTATAAAAAGCGGCTCGGCATAATCCGGTACCTGGTTCTAAAGCAGGTACAGGTATTGCTTGTGCCCGAACACGTGAACAAATTGCTTGGATTTAAAGCGGTTATCGGATTTGCGGCTGTTTTAAAAATATACCGGTTGCTGAGGCTGCTTAAGCTTGATATCCTGGTTAAAAATATATTGCTGCCGCCTGCACATAAAGCAGAGATACAGGGGCTGGACATGTCCCCAATGCCAGATTCGTTTTAAATTATAAACCCATACAACTAACAACAATATGCAGTTGGTTGTATGGGTTAGTGGCTAGCCGGCTTGCACCTGGCTGGCCGTTGTTTAAAAATAATCTACCAGCCGGAACCTTTTTTGGCATTGCCGTTTTTAATATGTTCTTCGGCGGTTGATTTGCCCATAATTGCAGCCATTTTGTTGCCGGCGGCGTCTTTTCCTGTAGCGATGTATCTTCCTGATTTAATATCGATAACAGGATTGAGCATTGGTACATTTTTGGTTTTTGTTTTTACTGAATAAGCAGTAATTCCGTTTGTTGCCATGATAAGTTGTTGTTTTTAAGTTACCCCTTTCGGGAATTTGTTTAGTAATTGGTTGACTGTTATATTAATTGAAATCGCCTTAAGTATAACCTACGGCATATATACATAATGCGTTTGAACAAACTTAATAAACCGCAAAGTTTTAATATAATTAAGTTGTTAACATTATACGAATCGCAGGCTGTGTAAATCTCCATTTTTTTTGGCCGGCGGCAATTTATACGAGGATGTTTTAAGGTAAGTTTTGCTTACGTTAAAATAAACTATATGGGCGATCTTTTTGACGCAGGTCAAACATCGCGACTTTGCTTTATATAAAGTGTTCATGTTCAATATTTTTTTATCAACTAAAATCGAGGTAAAAAGTGCATTCCTAAGCTATATAAGCAGTTTTTATCGTAGTTTTCGCATCATTTGGCCGACAGCCAAATGATGCCACCTTTAACTTAATTTACCTTTAATAATACGGGTTCGTTAAATTATTTTAGTTCCCGGAATTCCGTATCAGTTGAAATATTAAAACCGATACGGCTTGTGATTCGTTTGAATGCGCTGTTATCCGAATAAAAATCATTGTTGATAAATGGGAAAAAAAAGCTAAGCATAGGGGGATTATACGTGAGAATGTGAATTATCCTGCCGGCAATAAAACCGGTTATAACAATGTTTGGAACTGTTAAGAAAAAATATTAGCTTAACCTCTTTAATTTTTGCAGCCGATTGTTAAAAAAGTTAGTTATGAAAAACCGCGATTCAAGCATTCTCTACATGGTATTGGGAATATACTCGCTGATGGTAAGCTGGTACTATAACCACAACGTGATTGTACTTTTAATTACCTACATTTTTTGGCCCATATACCTGATTTACGAATTGCTTATCGGCCATCTGGCCCACGGCATGTGGAAGACCATTCCTATGTCGTATTTCAAGTAAACCCGGTTAGCCGCCGCAAACACCATTTGTTAAATATTGTAAAAAAAGCAATACGTGTATATTATTATAATCCAAAAGCCGTTCTTTTGGGGAATAGTTATACATATGAAAAAAATTTACGTTTTCGCTGCAGTGTTATCGGCTTTGGCTTTATTGCAGAATTGTAAAAAAGACGTGGTTACGGCAACTACATTTTCCAATAAAACATTATTTGCCAGCGTTAATGACACGGTGTGGACGGCCGATACCGTAAGAGCGTCGGTTACCTACAATTCTGCCGCCAAAACCAAGATATTCAGCTGCAGCGCTGTTGGGACAAATAAAAAGATCAATCTTTTGATAACACAAAATAAGGCAGGCAATACAAGTGGTTTCCCGTTGGGCACGTTTAATGTCGACTCAACTTCGAACGTGGTATTGTCCTATTATACACTTCAAAGAAACACGTCAGGTGGCCTTGCATTGGCGCCACAAGGCACGGTACACCCCGGTTCGGGCGCCATAAATATCTCAGCGATCGATTCGGTAAAAAAACAAATAACAGGCACTTTCTCGTTCGTTTCCTATAAAAATTTCTACGACAACCAGGGTAATATTACCGCGGTTAACACTGCAGTGATCACGGCCGGGGCCTTTAATAATCTTCCTTACAGTTTTGTAAGCAATTAATATCTTTGCCAAAATTCTGTTAATGCCGGCAAAAAATAAAGCTGTTTTCCTGGATCGCGACGGCGTGCTTAACCGTGAAATGGGAGATTACGTTTGTCGTTTTGAAGATTTTGACGTCCTCGATAATTTCGGGGCCTTAAAAACACTGCAGGATCGCGGATACCTGCTGCTGGTGGCCACCAACCAGGGAGGCCTGGCAAAAGGCTGGTACACAGGGGACGAACTGGCTAAAATGCATAACCATTTGCTGAAAACATACCGGGAGCATGGCGTCGAGATCAGGGATATTTTTTACTGCCCGCATCATCCCGACTTTACGGGCGATTGCGACTGCCGCAAACCAAAACCCGGTTTATTATTGCAGGGCATAGAAAAATATAACATCGACCCCTCCCTATCCTATTTTATCGGCGACCGCGAACGGGATATGGAAGCTGCGAGAGCGGCGGGTGTTAAAGGCATTTTGATCGGCAGCGACCAGCCGCTAAGCAATATCCTGCATCTGATCAAATAATAATTTGACTTCTATTTTCCAAATCACTAAATTTCGGTTTATATCTATTCGCTCGATGACGCTAAGCCGCTTTTTTAAAACCTACGATACACTGATCGCTTCTGCCGTCGGTTTTTACATGATATATCTTTACACAAAATACAGCGGCATCGGCATTTCTCCCGATTCCATCATGTACACCAGCGCAGCCAGGAATTTGCATTTACACGGATCGCTGATCACTTTTAATAATACCTACATTACCGATTTCCCGGTATTTTACCCGTTTTTCCTATGGATCGTTTTAACGATTACAGGGGTTGACCCGATTGCGGCCGGCCCGGTTTTGAATGGTCTTTTATTCGCCACGCTTATTTTTCTAAGCGGATGGATCATTCAGCGGTACCGCTCGGCGCCCTGGCTGTATAAATGGCTGATGTTGCCGGCCATTGTATTGAGCCCTGCGCTATTGGATATCTATACTTACTTATGGTCTGAAACGCTCTTTATTTTAATTTTTCTTTTTTTTATCATCGCATGCAGGCAATACCTGGTCGAACATTCTTTACCCACCCTGCTGGTTTTTGCGGGCGTGGCCGCGCTTAGCAGCATTACCCGGTACGCAGGTGTTACGCTTATTGGTACCGGCGGCTTTTTGATGCTGCTTGACAGGGCGCTGCCTTTAAAAAAGAAGATCAGGCATATTATTATATATGGCGTTGCGGCTTCGTCCATGCTGGCTTTAAACCTGTTACGCAATGCCATGACAACCAACCGGCTAACAGGGCCCCGAGAGGCGTCTGTAACCCCATTCATGGAGAACCTGCACTATTTTGGCACGGTGATGTGCGACTGGGCTGGCTTTTCGGAAAAGCTGTATCCTTTTGCTACGCCGATTGCTATCATTCTTTTTATCGCATTGATGATTGTGGTCGCCTTTAATTATTTTGAGAGAAGCATCCGCACGTACGAAAACCTTGTCGCCACATTCACCCTGCTCTACGGTCTTTTCATCGTTGTGTCGTCCTCCATTTCCCGCTATGAGCGGATCAACACCCGGCTACTTGCGCCCATATTTATACCCATGCTGCTGACCTGCACGTATTGGGCTATTGCCTTTGTAAGAATGATCCGTCCAAAATGGAGGTATGTCGTAGTGCCGGTTTTTGTTTTGCTGATGCTGGGCTTTTCGTACCAGGAATTAACCGCCGATATGCAGCGCTATGACGATGAGAATGACTACGGTGTACCCGGTTATTCGGATGATTCATGGAACACCTCGCCATTTGCGGCCTATTTAAAAGCGAACAAACATATTTTCAAACCGGGTATCCCGATTTATTCAGATGCCAACGAAGCACTGTATTTTTTATCCGGGACTTATGCCAAATTGCTGCCGCACCGTTATTTCAAAAGCGATATCCAAAAGTTTTATGGACTAAAACATTATTACCTGGTGTGGTTCCCGGCAATGGATAACCCCGAATTGATCAGCCTGAAAGACATTTTACAGGTAAAAAAGTTAACCCTGTTAAAGCAGTTTAAAGACGGGGCTATTTATGAATATAACGGTGAGTAGCGAGTGGGCAGTGGTGAGGTTATAAGCACTTGTTCATCTCGTCGTTGTGCCATTCGCGCCTGCCTGCCGGCAGGCCGGTTCGGAACGGGGCGAACAGGGGACGAAAGGGGGGCGAACGCCCATAAGAGTTAAATTATTTTATTTTAAGTAAACCCCGGCCATTGTCCCTAATAGACTTTTAGAAGCTTATTCCCTCGCTACTCACTTCCGATAGTTATCGGAATCACTACTCACCAACTCACCACTCACCAAATAAATTTTGATTTTACAAACAACTGCCTATCTTTGCACGGCTCATCTATAGTTTTACTATACAAAAAAATGAACGGTTATACATTACATCATCTCCATCTGCACCATCACCACCATGTGGTGACAAGATAATGTATGTTTCTACGCGAAATAACGCTCTCCGTTTATATTCTTTTTTATATAGTTCTTAAAATCAAACAGTGAAAACATTAAAAATAGCGATCCAGAAATCGGGTCGGCTCAACGAAAAATCCGTTGAATTGTTAAAAAACTGCGGCCTTAATTTCGAAAATTATAAAAGCTCGCTCATATCGCCTGTATCCAATTTTCCGCTCGAAATACTCTTTTTGCGTGACGATGATATCCCCGAATATGTACAGGATGGCATCGCTGACCTGGGCATCGTGGGCGAAAACGTGATACAGGAAACCGAGGTCGAGGTGGCTTATTTACAAAAACTGGGTTTTGGCAAGTGCTCGTTAAAGATCGCTGTCCAAAACAACAATATTATCCAGCATCTTGACCAGTTGAACGGCAAATCAATAGCCACCACCTACCCCGTTATCCTGGAAAAATACCTTAAAAAGAATAATATACAAGCCGAAATACGCACAATTTCAGGCTCGGTAGAAATATCGCCTGGCCTTGGGTTGAGCGATGCGATATGCGACCTGGTTTCGACCGGCGGTACGCTTAAAAGCAATGGGTTAACCGCTTTCGCCGATGTGATGTCGTCCGAAGCGATACTGATCGGCAGTAAAGGATCCGAAGATTCTGAATTGGTGAAGGAATTGATCCAGCGGGTGCAATCTGTTTTACGCGCGAAGGAAACCAAATACGTAGTTTTGAATGTTCACAGGGATAACCTGCCGGCTGTTATAAAATTACTACCGGGCGTAAAAAGTCCTTCGGTGGTTGGCCTGGCCGAGGAAAACTGGTGCGCGGTGCACACCGTTATACCCGAACGTGATTTTTGGGATAAGATAAGCCAGCTTAAACAAGCCGGCGCGGAAGGAATTGTAGTAATGCCAATCGAGAAGATCATTTTGTGATGAAAACATACAATTACAGCGATCTTACAAAAGCAGATATCCAAAAGCTGGTCCAGCGTAATGTCGACCCAACCAATGAGATCGCGGCCATAGTAGAAGATATCATCGCCCACGTGCGCGACAATGGCGACAGCGCTTTGCTGGATTATGCCCTGAAATTCGACAACGTAGAACTGGATAAGCTTTACCTGGACAAAGTTGAATTAGAAAAAATTGCGTCAGCCGTAACACCCGCGCAAAAACAGGCATTGCAAGTCGCCTATAATAATATTCGGAAGTTTCACGAAGCACAGGTAAAGACTGAAGATAAAATAGAAACCATGCCCGGCGTAACCTGCTGGCGCGAAGCCAGGCCCATTGAAAAAGTGGGTTTATATATTCCGGGTGGCAGTGCCGTATTGCCAAGCACCTTTTTAATGCTGGGCATACCCGCCCTCATCGCGGGCTGCCACGAGCTTGTCGTGTGTTCACCACCGCAAAAAAATGGATCGGTAAATGCTTTTATTGCTTACGTGGCGCTTATGCTGGGAATAGATAAAATATATCTTGCCGGCGGTGCGCAAGCCATTGCCGCTATGGCCTACGGCACACAAACCATTGCTAAAGTTGACAAGATATTTGGCCCTGGAAATCAGTTTGTTACCAAGGCAAAAACCATTATCCAATCCACCACCACAACGGCCATCGATATGCCTGCGGGCCCGTCTGAAGTGCTGGTCATAGCTGATGAAACAGCTAACCCGGCTTATGTTGCTGCCGACTTGCTGGCACAAGCCGAACATGGTATGGACAGCCAATCGATCCTGGTGTGTACTTCAAATAACATTGCAGAAGAAGTTTTAGCAGAGGTAGATAAACAGGTGCCGGTGCTTCCCCGCGTTGAGATCGTAAAAAAAGCGTTGGAAAACTCTTACGTTGTGATAACCGCGACATTGGATGAAGCGATGGATTTCAGCAACCAATATGCGCCGGAGCATTTGATCCTGGCAACCACTAGCTGGAAGCAAATAACAGCCGGGATCTTGAACGCGGGTTCGGTATTTCTCGGCAATTTAACGCCAGAAAGCGCGGGCGACTATGCATCGGGAACCAATCACACCCTGCCTACCAGCACCTATTCAAGGGCTTATTCGGGTGTATCGGTCGATTCCTTTATCAAGAAGATCACGTTCCAGCATATTACACCCGAAGGGATTAAAAATATTGGGCCTTCCGTGGAAATATTGGCGGAATTGGAAGGATTACACGCGCATAAGAATGCGGTAAGTATAAGGATGTCTGAACCATGATTTTTAAGATTGAAAGATTACCATGATTACTCAACTCAAAATCAAGAAAGTCCTCAAATCCTAAAAATCACGGTTCAGACAAAAAGAATTAACATGTTTAGCATTAACAACATACTCAGAGAGAATATAAAAAACCTGGTTCCTTACTCGTCTGCGCGCGACGAATACCAGGGTGAGGCAAGCGTGTTTTTGGATGCGAACGAGAACGCGTTTGGCTCTCCGCTGGAGCAACAATTCAACCGCTACCCCGACCCGTTACAATACCAGGTAAAAAAGCGGTTAAGCGAGATCAAGGGCGTGCCGCCGCGAAATATTTTTTTGGGTAACGGCAGCGACGAGGCGATCGATATCCTGTTTCGCAGCTTTTGCAACCCGGGTGTTGATAACGTGATATTGGTGCCGCCGACATATGGCATGTACCAGGTATCGGCAAATATTAACGATGTTGCGGTACGCAATGTGCCGCTTACGGTAGATTTTCAGTTGAACCTGGAATGCATTGCCGAGGCTATTGATGAGCATACCAAATTGATATTTGTCTGTTCGCCGAATAACCCGACCGGCAATTCGATGAACCGCACTGACGTGGAAACCTTGCTGGCAAACTTTAACGGCCTGGTGGTTGTTGACGAGGCTTATATCAATTTCAGCAGGCAAAAGACGTTTATCCAGGAACTGACCGAATATGCAAACCTGGTTGTGCTGCAAACTTTATCGAAAGCATGGGGTTTGGCCGGGCTGCGCGTGGGGATGGCCTTCGCCAGCGAGGAAATCATAGAGGTAATGAACAAGGTAAAGCCGCCGTACAATATCAACGAAGCTTCACAGCAGCTGGCATTGCAGGCGCTGGCGAATATAGAACAGGTGAACAACTGGATAAAGGAAACACTGATCCAGCGCGACAACCTGGTTTTACAGCTAAAAGATTTTGACTTTGTATTGGACATCTACCCTTCCGACGCCAATTTTATCCTCGTAAAAACAACCGATCCGAAAGGAATATATAATTTCCTGGTTGAAAAGGGCATTATTGTGCGCGACCGTTCAAAAGTCGACCTTTGTGCCGGCTGCCTGCGGATAACCGTGGGGACACCGCAAGAAAATAATACCCTGATCCAAACCTTACAAGATTTTAAATGAGCAAGCCGCAAAAAATGTTGTTTATAGACCGCGACGGCACCATGATCATGGAGACTGCCGACGAACAGATCGATTCGTTTGCCAAACTGGAGTTCTATCCCGGCGCTTTGAAATATTTGCCCAGGATCGCAAGGGAGCTTGATTATGAACTGGTGATGGTATCCAACCAGGACGGGCTGGGAACCGCCTCGTTTCCCGAAGAAACCTTTTGGCCCGTGCAAAACTTTATCCTCAAAACTTTTGAGAATGAAGGCGTCAAATTTTCCAATATCTGTATCGACCGTTCATTCCCATCCGAAAATTCGCCAAACCGCAAGCCTGGCACGGGCATGCTTACACAGTATTTTGACAAAAATAAATACGACCTTAAAAATTCATTCAGCATCGGCGATCGCAAAAATGATATTTTATTAGGTCATAACCTTGGGGCAAAAGCCATATGGCTGAATAATCACACCAATCTGGGCAACCAGGAATTCAGCGGTAAGGATGAAGAAAAAACTATAAAAGACACCATCGCCCTCGAAACCGCCGACTGGGAAAAGATATACGAGTTTTTGAAATTAGGCGAGCGCGTAGTAGAGCATCGCCGGGCCACAAAAGAAACGGACATCTACATTAAAATAAACCTCGACGGCAAGGGAGAGGCGAAGGTTTCGACCGGGCTACATTTTTTCGATCACATGCTCGACCAGATCGCGCGGCACGGAAACATTGATCTGGAAATAATCGCCAATGGCGACCTGCATATCGATGAACATCATACCATCGAAGATACCGGCATTGCCCTGGGCGAGGTGTTTGCATTAGCTTTAGGCAATAAAAAAGGTATTGAGCGTTACGGCTTTTGCCTGCCTATGGATGATTGCCTGGCGCAGGTGGCACTTGATTTTGGCGGTCGGAACTGGCTGGTATGGGATGCGGATTTTAAAAGGGAAAGAATAGGCGAAATGCCGACCGAAATGTTTTTCCATTTTTTTAAATCTTTTTCTGATGCGGCCAAATGCAATTTAAATATAAAGACCGAGGGCCAAAATGAGCACCATAAGATCGAGGCCATATTTAAGGCTTTCGCTAAAGCAATAAAAATGGCCGTCAAGCGTGATGTAAATAACATGGTATTGCCTTCAACAAAGGGAGTTTTATAAGGAGGGTCAAGAAACAAGAGTCAAGAGCCAAAAAGGATATTTTTTCTTGAATCTTGGTTTTCGATTCTTGGTTCTATATTCTACAATCAAAATATGGTAGGAATTATCAATTACGGGGCGGGCAACATTTTCTCGCTAACGGCTGCTTTGGAGCGGCTGGGAATTCCCTACGGTATGGTTAACAAAGAGGCCGACTTTTACCGTTATAACCGGTTTATAATACCCGGCGTAGGGCATGCCGGCGCAGCTATGAATAAATTGGAGCAAACCGGCCTGGTGCCAAAGATCAAAGCACTTAAACAACCTACCCTGGGTATCTGTGTAGGCATGCAGCTGCTTACCGCCCATTCTGAAGAGGGCGACTCAAAATTGTTAAATTTATTCCCCCTGAAGACGCTAAAATTTACAGGCGAACCGGGTTTCAAGGTACCGCATACGGGCTGGAACCAGGTGTATTCTGAAAAGGAAAATAAACTTTTTGCAAATATTCCTAACGGTTCACACTTTTACTTTGTACATTCATACTTTATTGAGTATAATATTGCATATACTTTATCATCAACAACTTACAGCAACAAGTTTTCGGCATCAATTATGCGGGATAATTTTTACGGGGTGCAATTTCATCCCGAAAAATCCGGCGCGTATGGTGAAACCTTACTAAAAAACTTCTCAAAACTTTAAGCCATGTACATTATTCCTGCTATTGATATTTTAGATAAAAAGGTAGTTCGCTTGCGGGAGGGTGATTATAAACAGGTAACTGAATATGATGTTACCCTTGAAGATATGATAGAACGCTACCAGTCATACGGCACAAATTTTATCCACATCATCGACCTTAACGGCGCCAAAAACGATTTTTCAAACCAACAATACTTGTTCGATGTGATCCGGAAAACAGACATGCAGGTACAGTATGGCGGCGGCATACGCAGTATCGACAAGGTTAAAGAGCTTATAGATGCCGGCGTGCATCGCGTTATTGTGGGAACACAGGCGCTTACCAACCCCTCCTTTTTAAAAGAACTTAGCCAGGAAATATGCGGAAGGGACAGGTGCTCCAACCAGGTAGTGATCGCCATCGACGTGATGGATGAGGTGATCAAATATTCCGGTTGGATGGAAAGCTCGCCGATCAAATTAATGGACTATGTTGATAAATGCCTTTCACTGGGCTTTTTTCGTTTTTTATGTACAGATATCAACAAAGACGGCAAGCTTGGCGGCGCGGGTATCGAGCTTTATGAAAAACTGCTCGACCACTCTCCCTTCATTAAATTGATCGCCTCCGGCGGCGTTAGCTCGATAGCCGACATCGAAGAACTAAGTAACCTTAAGGTGGAAGCCTGTGTGGTTGGCAAAGCGATTTATGAGGGCCGTATCAGCATCGACGAAGTAAAAAACTGGAACCTCGAGTCGTTGATCTCGATTTAGCAAGTTATCCCGGTGTTTTGCTTTTGATTTATCAATTTCTAAATTAGCTTTGCTTAGGTTATAATCCCATTTATTTAATGAACACGGCAGCTGAGCGGTCAACCATACCCAGCCTTATACGATATATTGTAAAAAACATCCACCCGGATACGCAAACTTTTATGAGTCATAAAGTTGGCGGTGCCTGGGTTGACATAAGCTACCGGGAAACAATTGAAAAAGCAGATGCGATTGCAGCCTGGTTTTTAGAGATCGGGATAAAAAAGGGCGACCGGCTGGCCCTGATCATCGAGAACGGCCCTGATTATATTTATTACGACCAGGCATTGCAGCAGATCGGGGCGGTAAACACTTCGATTTACCCAACGCTTACCGAAGCCGAAATAGAATATATTTTAAATGATTCGGAAGCAAGGGCGATACTGGTGGGCAACCCGTTTTTGATGCGAAAGATCATTAAAATAGCCAATAACTGCCCCGCGCTGATCCGCGTCATCCCGGCGTTTGACGATTTGGAAAAAATCAGCGGGAAACAGCGAAGCCTCAATGCAGGCATCGTTCCCTTCAAACAGGTAATCAGCGACGGCTTGTCGATGGTTGAAAAATACAGGCACGCGATCAATGCGGCCCGCGAAGCCATATTGCCATCCGATCTCTCGTGCCTTATTTATACCTCGGGCACTACCGGCACGCCTAAAGGCGTTATGCTTACGCATTTTAACTTGACGGAGAACGCCCGGGTTAGCCTGATCCAATTGCCTATTATTGAAAAGACGGATATATTTTTGTCGTTCCTGCCGCTCTCGCACGTGTTTGAGCGAACTGCAACCTACCATATCTCGCTGTTTGAAGGCTGCCGGATAGCTTTCGCCCAAAGCCTCGACCTGCTGGCCAAAAATATGACCGAGGTGAGGCCGACCGTTATGAACTGTGTTCCCCGCCTTTTGGAGCGCATACACGACCGCGCTATGAAAAACGGCGCCTCGGCCGGGGGCTTAAAAAGCAAAATATTTCTATGGGCATTAAAAATTGGCAAAGAGGTGCGCCTGGCGAGGGAGGCCGGCAAAAAACCCGGCTTACTATTGAGCCAGGAACATAAGCTTGCCGAAAAGCTGGTTTTCAGCAAAATTAAAGAGCGGACCGGCGGCCGCTTGAAGGTGATGCTTTCGGGCGGCGGGGCGCTGCCAAAAAATATCGGTGAGTTTTTTGGCGACCTTGGCATAAAGGTCCTCGAAGGTTTTGGACTTACGGAAACGTCGCCGGTAATGGCGGTGACGGAAGATCACCGCGTTATTTATGGCACCGTTGGCCGGATCGTACCAGGCATTGAAGTAGCTATACAGAATGTGGATACCAAACATATTTATACCATTCAAACCCACGACACCTTTAAAGAGGACTTTGAATCGGAAGATGGTGAAATTATTGTACGCGGTCATTGCGTTATGAAAGGCTACTGGAACAAGCCCGAAGAAACAGCATCGGTGATCGATCCGGAAGGCTGGTTCCATACCGGGGATATCGGCCGGTTTTACAGGGGAAACCTTCAAATTACCGACCGGCTTAAAAATATGCTCGTAAATGCCTATGGCAAAAACATCTATCCTACCCCGGTAGAAAACACGTATCTAAAAAGCCCACGCATCGAGCAGGTATTTTTAGTGGGTGACAAGCGCGAATACATTACCGCTATCGTGGTTCCTGCAAGGGACACACTGCAGGAGACATTTAACTTAACCGACGAATTTTTTGAAAAGCCGGATCAGTTTATCGATGATAAAGAGATCGTTAAGTGGATTGGCCAGGATATAAAAAGATTATCGCAAGAGCTGGCCAAGTTTGAGCGTATAAAAAACTTCAAGGTAAAACGTAAGTCGTTCAGCATTGACGACGGCGAGATTACCCCTACCATGAAGGCCAAGCGCAAACTGATCGAAAAAAAATACGCCGATATTATCGACCAGATGTACTTGCAGGAAGCGGATGCGGATTGATTACTCCAAACACGAACAACAATTGTAAGATATTGATTAAATTTGCATTAACAGTTCATTGAATCAGCAAATTGTTACCATGAAAACATTAACCGTAAATATTGAAGACCCTTTATCAGAAAAAGCTGTTACAGCTGTTTTAGATGCACTTAAGTTAGAATATGAACTTGATGACCTTGCACCCTTTGAAGATGAAACGGAACGGATAATGTCGAATCCATATCTTGTTGAGAAGATTAACCAGGGCAGGGAAGACATGAAAAATGAAAAAGGCACAAAAATCCCTCTCAAAGACCTGTGGAAATAATATATCAACCCAAAGCTTTAGACGATTTAAAATATTGGAAAAAATCGGGTCAAAAACAAATCCAGGTTCGAATATTAGCTTTACTTCAATCAATTCAGCTAACCCCTTTTGAAGGCATAGGAAAGCCAGAACCACTTAAACATAATTTTACAGGCATGTGGTCACGCCGAATTAATAATGTGCACCGCATTATTTATGAAGTAAGGGACAACGAAATCTATATTTATTCGCTCAAAGACCATTATTAATTTGTCCTGGCCCCTTTGGAAATGGGATAATTTAATGACTTCTTATAAAAATTCCAGTATATCACCTATACTGGTCACACTTCTAAATTTTTCGTTGTTGATGTCATCCTCTATTTGCTCGTGCGCCCAGGTAATATGATACGGCACGTGTACGCCATAACCACCCACGTTTAACACCGGGATAATATCGCTTTTAAGCGAGTTGCCCACCATCATGAGCTCATCGGGTTGAATATCCAGGTGTTTGATCAATTTAAGATAATTGGCATTGTCTTTATCCGACATGATCTCCACGTGATGAAAGTAGTGGCTTATGCCCGATTTTTTCAATTTTCTTTCCTGGTCGAGCAGATCCCCCTTGGTGGCCACCACAAGCCGGTATTTATCCTTTAATTTTTGGAGCACATCTTCTACGCCGTCCAGCAGCTCGATGGGCTGATCCAGCATTTGTTTGCCCAGATCCAGTATCTTACCTATCGCTTCGGCACTGATCTTATGATCGGTTATTTTTAATGCGGTTTCGATCATCGAAAGCATAAAGCCTTTAATGCCGTAGCCATACAGGGCCAAATTTTCGATCTCTGTCTTTAGTAGTTCGCGTTCCAGCGAATGCTGAGACGAATACCCGCTGAGCAATTCATAAAACCGGTCCTCCGTTTGCCTGAAATAAGGCTCGTTCACCCATAAGGTATCATCGGCATCAAAGGCAATCACTTTTAAGTTCATGCCCCAAATATATTCATTCTGATATTTGCCTCACCTAAATCCTCTCCAAAGGAGAGGACTTTAACTGCGTCCTTCGTTATTTTCAGCAAAAAATGGTTGACTATTTCAGGTTAATCTCAATTTCAAAACCAATCTCCAATCTCTAATCACTATTTTAAACTAATCACTAATCTCTTGCCTCTAATCACTATTTTTGCGCCCATGAGCACTGCACTGTCCGAACAGGAAATTTTACGCCGCGAATCATTGAAGCAACTGCGCGAATTAGGCATTAACCCGTACCCTCCTGAGGAATATAAGGTTACCGCTTTCGCGCAGGACATCGCCGATAACTTTCCGCGATTTCCGGACACCTATAAGAGTGTAACGCTCGCAGGCCGCATCATGACCCGCCGCATTATGGGCAGCGCTTCCTTTGCCGAGCTGCAGGATTCGACCGGCCGCATACAACTTTATCTGAAACGAGACGACCTGTGTCCTGCTGAAGATAAAACGCTGTACAATACCGTCTTTAAAAAGCTGATGGATATCGGCGACTATATTGGCGTAAAAGGGTTTGTTTTTTTAACCCAAACCGGCGAGATATCAGTGCACGTGCAGGAATTGGTGCTGCTTTCAAAAGCCCTGAAACCATTGCCTGTTGTAAAACGCGACGAGGAAGGGAATATTCATGATGGTTTTACCGATCCGGAGCTCCGCTACCGCCAGCGTTACGTGGACCTGACCGTTAATCCTGAATACAAGCAGATTTTCATCAACCGCTCGAAAGTGATCAGCAGCATGCGCGATTACTTTAACAAACAGGGATGGATGGAAGTGGAAACGCCCATATTGCAGCCTGTGCACGGCGGCGCCGCGGCCCGTCCGTTTACAACGCACCACAATACGCTCGATATGCCGCTATTCCTCCGCATAGCCAATGAGTTGTATTTGAAGCGGCTTATCGTAGCGGGGTTCGATGGGGTTTACGAATTCGGCAAAATGTTCCGTAACGAGGGCATGGACCGTACGCATAATCCGGAGTTCAGCGCTTTGGAAATTTATATCGCCTATAAAGACTATAACTGGATGATGGCGATGGTTGAAGAGTGTTTGGAGATTGTGGCGCGCGCCGTTCATGGCATTCCCGTCGTGCAGGTTGGCGCTAACGAGATCAATTTTGCCGGACCGTATGAGAAGCTCTCGATGTATGATTCGATCCTGAAATATACCGGTATCGATGTATCAGCGATGGATGAAGCGGCCCTTCGCAAAACCTGCCAGGATCTCGCGATCGAAATAGATGACACGATGGGTAAAGGCAAACTGATCGACGAGATATTCAGCGCTAAGGTTGAAGCCAATCTCATCCAGCCAACTTATATCACCGATTATCCAATAGAAATGACGCCGCTCGCAAAAAAGCACCGGACCAAGGAAGGGCTTGTTGAGCGTTTTGAGCTGTTTGTGAACGGAAAGGAAATAGCCAACGCTTATTCCGAATTAAACGACCCGATCGACCAGCGTGAGCGCCTGGAGGAGCAATTGATTCTTGCGGGTCGCGGAGATCACGAAGCGATGGCTATGGACGAGGACTTTTTACGCGCACTGGAATATGGCATGCCGCCTACGTCGGGCCTGGGGATCGGCATCGACCGCCTGGTCATGCTGCTGACCAACCAGGTAGCCATACAGGAAGTATTATTCTTCCCGCAAATGCGCCCCGAAAAAAAAGTAAAAGCTCCCACGCCGGACGATTTTGTGAATATCGGCGTACCTGCCGACTGGGTTCCCGTGCTGAACAAAATGGGATTCAATAGCGTGGAAGAACTCAAAGCAGCCAATCCAAACAAGCTGTTTAACGACCTGGGCGGCATGCGGAAGAAGCTAAAACTCGACATTAACTTACCCGAAAAAGAGGCCGTGTTCGGCTGGTTGAAGTGATTTCTTTTTAATACAGTGGTTTTCATATTTTGTAAACTTTGTAAGTTATAAGATACACCCAAAAAACAATGTCGAAAACATGTGGAAAACTGTTATCTGATTGATAATCTGCCTATTAATAACAATTTGATAACGAAACGGTAATACAGGCTGAACTTTGGTATTAATTATGTTGTTGATTTTTGGAAAGAAAATTTAACACCATTGTTATGACCAACTCTATACTGGAAATTACAGAGAACGAATACCTGATCAAGCTTAACAGGAACTCTTTTAACTTATCGCTTATTCGCAGCTTATTGAAAATGGTTGAGGTAGCAAACCCGGCCGAAGAAAACCATGCCGCGCATGGCATTTATCAAACTCAAAATTATCATGCAGAACCGGCTTATTACGGTTCGCTTGAGGAGAAGTAATAGCCTGTATTCCCGAACAGATTAAAACTGGCGGTACCCGCCTCTTACCACCTGCTTATCCAATTGTCCAAGCTGTCCCTTCATCATCTTTATCTGGTCGGTAAGTAATTTATTCTTGTCATCTTTAGCCGCTTCCTGCAAATACATTTGAGCCTCGCGTTTATTCCGTTTCGCCATCGCTATGCCGGCAAGGCTAAGTTTTGCCAATGCTGTATTATGCGACATTGACATGCCCAGTGAAAGTGACTTTTTGAAATATTTTTCTGATTTTAAAGGCGATTTACGCGATTCTATCAGCCCGATCAGCAGGTTATAATAGCCGTGCTGGCGCTTGTGCACTTGTTTTTCATAATCTTTAACCTTTAACAGCCACGCTTCGGCCTTATCTGTGTTTTCCTTGCGCAGGAACCATTGTGCAAGGATCATATTCTCATTAAAAAAGAAGCTAAGCAAAAACAGCCCGCCCACAAATAAAGTTAAGATTCCCCACCACCAAAATCCAAATACACACAGCGCAACCGCCCCGACAAAAAAAACACACGCTATAATGAACCTTATGATATTCGACATCGCTGTAAATCTAAATTATATGCAAATATCCGTTTATTTGTACGGTTAATCAACAGCTGAGTAAAATTTATGGCGATAGCGTTAGAACCCTCGTGGCTGGCTGTTTTAAAGAATGAGTTTGATAAAGATTACATGGCCCGGCTCAGAACATTTTTAAAAAACGAAAAGCAAGCCGGCATTAAAGTATATCCAAAAGGAAGCGATATTTTTAATGCATTTCAGAAGACGCCGTTTGCTGATGTTAAGGTGGTGATACTTGGACAGGATCCTTATCACGGAGAAAACCAGGCGCACGGGCTCTCGTTTTCGGTTCAAAAAGGCATCGGCATACCGCCATCACTGAGAAATATATACAAGGAGTTATCGACCGATATACCTGGCTTCAAAATACCCGGTCATGGCGACCTGACCGAATGGGCTGAACAAGGCGTGTTGTTATTAAACGCGAGCCTTACCGTGCAGGCGGGCATGCCGGGCTCGCATCAAAAAAAGGGATGGGAAGAGTTTACCGACAATGTCATCAAAACGATCTCCGATAAAAAAGAAGACATCGTTTTTATACTATGGGGCTCCTTTGCTCAAGCCAAAGCGGAACTGATCGACAAAAAGAAACACCATATTATTAAATCACCACACCCCTCTCCTTTTTCCGCTGATCGCGGCTTCTTTGGCTCAAAACCTTTTTCAAAAACGAATGACATTTTAGAAAAGCAAGGAAAACAACCTATAGACTGGCAGATTCATTGAAATGCGCAAATATGCGAATGTGCAAATGTGCGGATTTCAAATGTGTAAATGCAGAGATTATATCGACGTGCACAATGTCTTAAATGGATATGAATGACCAATTACCTGCTCTCTAGTCACTTGCACATCCACACATCTGAAATCCGCACATTAATATTCCAGCGGCACAATCGGTTCCTTTTTACTGGTCGACATGATCATCATGGTCTGGAAAGTTTTAACCACTGTTATGCGGCTAATTTTCTCCATGATCAGTTGCTCATAGGATTTAATGTCGCGCACGTAAACCTTTAACAAAAAATCACATTGGCCGGTAACGTGGTGACATTCGGTCACCTCTTTGATGTTTTGTATTTCGTCTAAAAAAGTCTGGATCGTATTTTTTTGATGAAAGTCCAGCGATATCTGGATAAACGTTTTTATCCCAAGGCCTAATTTTTCCTCGTCAACCAACGCATGGTAGCTCTTGATGTATTCCGCGTTTTCAAGCTTGCGCACACGCTCCAGGGTTGGTGCGGGCGAAAGCCCGATCTCATTGGAAAGCTGAAGGTTGGTTATCCTGCCGTTCTCTTGTAATATCTTTAAAATCTGCAGGTCAATTTTATCTAATTCGGCGGCCATAATACGAGCAAATATATAATTTTATCTACCTCACAAAATAAAATTTTTTTAAAAACCACTTTAGCAGTCATTTATTTTTTATTTGAATACTATTTAGACAAGCCTAAATTTTTTATTAGATTTGTCAAAATGAATACTTTAGCCGAAGAAAATTATTTAAAGTCCATTTACCACCTGGCATCGGGAAACGACACTGTGACCACCACCCAACTGGCGACTCTGTTAAAAACCAAAGCATCGTCGGTAACGGATATGCTGAAAAAGTTAGCCGATAAGGCGTTAATCAACTATACACCTTACCAGGGGGTAAGCCTTGCGGCCCCCGGTGAAAAAATAGCCGTAAACATAATTCGCAAACATCGGTTATGGGAATATTTTCTGGTGGAAAAATTAGATTTTAAATGGGACCAGGTGCACGAAATGGCCGAAGAAATGGAACATATATCGTCGAACGATCTGATAGACCGGTTGGATAAATTTATGGATTATCCTAAATATGATCCGCATGGCGACCCTATTCCCGATGCAGACGGAATGTTGAAGCCCTACGATTTTAAACCCGTGTCCACTTTTATGCCCGGTCAGGGCGGTACAATTTGCGGTGTACGCAATCACTCAACTTCTTTTTTACAATACCTCGAAAAACAATCGCTTACCATTGGCAAAAAAATCAAAGTGACCGAGCTTGTCGAATTTGATCATTCGATGGTTCTGCAAATAGAAGGGAAAAAGTTACAAATAAGCCGCGAGGTAGCCAACAATTTATTGATCGCCGTATGAATGAAACGCACGCTCCATCCTTAAGTAACGTTCATAGTTCGATCAATACCGAAAACAAAGTCGGGTGGCGGCGGATTTTGGCGTTTTTAGGGCCCGCTTACCTGGTGAGTGTTGGGTATATGGATCCGGGTAACTGGGCAACGGATATTGCCGGGGGCAGCGCATTTGGTTATCGGCTTATATGGGTTTTGTTCGTTTCGAACCTGATCGCCTTGCTATTGCAATCATTAAGCGCCCGCCTGGGCATTGTGCGCGGACTCGACCTCGCGCAGGCATCAAAAAATGCCTATCCCCGCTTTATCAACTTTTGCCTGTACATACTGGCGCAGATCGCCATCATCGCTTGCGACCTTGCCGAGATCATCGGTATGGCCATCGGGCTGCAATTATTGTTTCACCTGCCGCTGATCTGGGGTGTATCGCTTACGATAACCGACACCGTGCTGATGCTATTCTTAATGAACAAAGGGATGCGAAAGCTCGAAGTCTTTATTATATCCATGATCTCAGTTATAGGGTTGTCGTTTCTCGTCGAAATGTTTATTGTCGGTCCCGATGTTGTAGGTATCGCAAAAGGGTTTATTCCGGGCAACCTGTTTAAGAACGATCTGGCGAGCCATAATATGCTTTATATCGCCATTGGCATCATAGGAGCTACTGTAATGCCGCATAACCTTTACCTGCACTCTTCGCTTGTACAAACCAGGAAAATTACCCGCTCGGATGCAGGGATCACGTCGTCGATAAAGTTCAATCTGTTTGATACCGTTATCGCGCTCAATCTCGCTTTTGTTGTTAACGCCGCCATATTAATACTGGCAGCAAGCGCTTTTTTCAAAAACGGTTATTTTAAGGTGGCCGAAATACAGGATGCCTATAAACTGCTCGAACATATTTTTGGCAAGCTGGCCCCAACCCTGTTCGCTATCGCGCTGATCGCATCCGGCCAAAGCTCAACCATTACCGGTACCCTCGCCGGACAAATTGTTATGGAGGGGCATATTAACCTGCGTATCGAGCCATGGCTGCGCCGTCTTTTGACCCGGGTGTTGGCTATCATACCGGCGGTGTTTACCATTATTTATTTTGGCGAAACAGGTTTAGGGAGCCTGATCATTTTGAGCCAGGTGGTGTTGAGCTTACAACTGGGCTTTGCCGTAATTCCGCTTATCCATTTTACATCGAACCGGAAAAGAATGGGCAGGTTCGCTATCAGCTTAAAGGTTAAGATACTGGCCTGGGCCAGCGCTATCCTGATTGTTGCCTTAAACGCGAAATTGGTTGTAGACCAGTTTAATGAATGGGGAGGACAATCTCCGGCTGCGAAAATATGGATCGATGTTCTGGCTATTCCAACAGCTATTGCTATCGCGATCTTATTGATTTATATCTTTATTAGACCCATACTTTTCAAACACCAGGACCAGGAGGCCCGCGTGCCGCATGGATTGGCGACAACGCTTACCGATCTTCAGCCGGTTTCATATAACCACATCGGTATTACGATTGATTTTTCAAAAAATGACAGGGATTGTTTGAGCCACGCCATTATGCAGGGCGGGAAAAAAGCTACTTATACATTGATCCATGTGGTTGAAACTGCCGGCGCGCGTTATTATGGCACCGAGGTAATGGATCACGAAACACAAAGCGACGCCGATAACCTGGATAAATACGTTTCTACATTGAAATCCCTGGGATATAAAGCCACCGCTAAAATTGGTTTTGGCCGGCCAGCCCCGGAAATAACGAAAATTGTTAAAGAGGAAGGAATTGACTTTATTGTGATGGGGTCGCACGGCCATAAAGCGCTGAAGGATCTTATTTTTGGCACCACTGTTAATTCGGTTCGGCACATGGTGGCTGTGCCGGTGTTAGTGGTTAAACCGCAATAATTCGCATATTTGCAGCAAAGTGAAGCGATGGACCAGCAGATATATATAAAGAATAAAAAAGCCTGGTTTGAATACCAGATACTGGATAAATATATAGCCGGGATAAAATTGCTGGGCACCGAAATAAAGTCTATCCGCGAAAGTAAAGCCAATATTAACGATGCGTTTTGCACTTTTATCGACGGGCAGTTATACGTCCGTAACCTGCATATCGCCGAATACAGCTACGGTTCGTTTTATAACCACGAAGCCAAGCGCGACCGCGTTTTACTGCTTAACAAAAAAGAGCTAAAAAAACTTCAGACCCGCGGTGAAGAAAAAGGGCTAACCATTATTCCGCTTGCTTTGTTTATCAGCGAACGCGGTTTTGCCAAGCTGGAAATAGGCCTGGCGCAAGGTAAAAAGACGTTCGACAAACGTGAAACCATGAAGGAACGCGATACGAAGATAGAGATGGATAGGGTGATGAAAAGATAGTTCTAATTTCGGATTTCGAATGTTCGATTTCGAATTTGTAAATTAAGCAATCCGAAATCAAAATTCCTAAATCCGAAATTTAATCACCATGCTTTATCACCAACCAGTGGCACAAATCTAAACGTGTCCAGCGACACCTTTTCGTAGTCGTTTTCTCCGACTTTTAATACGGTAACCATTTTTTGAAGTTCCGCATCGCCAACTGGTATTACCAATATACCCCCGATGTTTAACTGCTTTAACAGCTCTTCGGGAACGGTGGGCGCCCCGGCCGTAACGATTATCTTATCATAAGGTGCATGCTTCGGGATGCCGACGGATCCGTCACCCAGAAAAAATTTTGGCTTATAGCCCATGTGGGGCAATACTTTTATGACACGCTCATACAGTTTTTCCTGACGTTCGATGGTGTAAACTTTTGCGCCAAGCTCCATAAGGATACAAGCCTGGTAACCGCTGCCGGTTCCTATTTCCAATATCTTATCACCTTTGTTGATATGCAAAAGCTGGCTTTGATAAGCAACTGTATAGGGTTGCGAAATGGTTTGCCCCTCGCCTATCTGGAAAGCGATGTCTTTATAAGCCTGGTTCCAGAAAGTCTCGTCGAAAAAAAAATGGCGGGGCACTTTGCCTATCGCTTTTAGGACATTTTCGTCTTCGATGCCTTTCCTTTTTAATTCTTCAACCAGCTTTTTACGGGCGCCCTTTTCGCGGTAGTTATCGATGTATTTATAGGCCATTATTAAGGTCAAAGTTATGCAAAAGCAGCATGGTAAGTGATTTTTAATTACCCATGTTACATTATAATAATTCTTTTCGTAATGGCTATAGGAAAACGACCAATGAGGAAAAATCGACATTTTAAGCTACTGCTGGTCATAGCGTTTTTAACACTGGCGTTGGCATCATGTAAAAAAAACATGCCGGTATTAACCGCTAATGCAATTATAATAAATACCGGGGATCCGGCATATGATGGGTGTGGCTGGCTTATCAAATTAAGTTCAAATAACACCGAATATAGCCCTACGAACTTAACGCCGGCCTTTCAAAAGGATAGCTTAAAGGTAAATATCTCGTATACCTTATTGAATTCTAAATATCGTTGCGGTTTCGGCCCTGGTGTTCAGCAAATAAAAATAAACGATATAAAGCAGGTGAGTCCATAAGGCATTGGTTTATTTCCCGTTCGTAATGCTCGTTTAAAACGCGGACGCATGTATTAAAACTTGCCCTTCATGCCCAGCAGCCCCCAAATTCCCCCGCTATGTATAGCCAGGATGCAGCTTCCGCGTTTAAAATAATCCTGGGCCGCGAGGTCATATAAAGCATACAACATTTTGCCGGTGTAAACCGGTTCGATGAGTATCCCGGTTGACGCCACAAATTTTTTTACGAATTCAATTAACCGTGTATCGACTTTTCCATAACCTTCAAAGTGATACCCGGTATGTAAATGATAATCGGCCGGCGCGGTGAGTAGTCTATTTATATCGTGTTCAATAAAGTCGCCGTTTTTAAACACCGGCACAGCATGAAATTCCGTTTTTAGGTCGTGTTTTTTAATGCCGTTTATGATCCCGGCGGCAGTGGTGCCCGTGCCGCAGGCGCAAAAAATATGATTGTATTCGCCGGGCAACTCATCGATCAACTCGCTGCAGCCCCTTGCTCCTTCGGCCGATGCGCCCCCTTCGTTGATAAAGAAAGCATCGTCATCATTTATAAAGTATCTTTTGAAAAATCCGGGCTTATCCCTATACGTTTCACGATCGGTAAACAATAAATTCATTCCATGCAAACGGGATAAAAACAAGGTGTCGTTATCTACCTGTTCTCCACGTACAATACCCGTGGATTTAAACCCAAACTGGGCAGCCGCCGCCGCTGTAGCAAGTAAATGATTTGAGTAGGCGCCGCCAAAGGTTACAAGGTGCGTCTTTTTTTCGGCCCCGGCTTGTTTTAAAATATACTTCAGCTTTCGCCACTTGTTGCCCGATATAATAGGATGAATAAGGTCGTCGCGCTTGATAAAAACTTTTAAGCCCTGCTTTTTAAATAAATCGTTTTTTATTTGCTGAACAGGGCTTAAAAATTCCAGATCGATATTCATTAAGTTAATTAAAAACCAAAACCGATGCCTCCGTTAAAGGACTGGTACTGACCTGCGCTGTACGACGCATATATCCGGAATATAGCTAAATTAAGCTGAAACCCGATATCGGCCCTTAAACCGCTTATGCTTGTTTCATTTATAGTTACCGGGTTACTTATCGTTTTATAATAACCAGATTGTCCTGGAGTGGTTGAATCGATCGGATAATTTCCTAATACGTCTAAGGTCGAGGAGGCGTTTTGATATCCAACTGATAAAAAGGGCGTAAAGAAAAGTAATTTTTTTGAAATGATTGCCTGCACGTTCAGGCCGCTTACATGCGCGTCAATGTGCTGTGTGCTAAAATCACCGGGCTGGTCACCTGGGGCAGGTTGCGATCCGGAGTTTGGCTGCACGTTCAATGATTTGGAATAGGTTATTTTGTTGTAATTAACTGCTATTGCAAGGTCGAATGGGATCGGTTTCTTACCAGTGGCGAAATCCTGTATTATATCGTGTTTAAAGCCGAAACCAACGACACTTACCGAGCCGTTGTCACTGCCAAGGCTTATGGTAGGCGTAGTTCGTATCGTGATATCGGTATTTTTAAAAATTCCAATGGTGAGCTGAATATTCGGTGCCGGGATAAGCGGCAGCTGGCCCTTAGGCATTGTAAACTGGCTGATCTTGGCGCCGTTATCATCATTGATGTTCATAACCGGGCCGTCGTTTTTGGCGCCGCCAATTGTAGGAGCGATCACATTCGAGGGATCTGCCGGTGTAACATGGCTTGACAGCCCGATCTTTGTAACATCAAAGCTTTTGTCGGCGTCCGGCACAAAAGCGCCACTTGCCGTGATGCGTAAATCAAAATGTAATAACTTTTTGGTTTTGGCGGTATTGTTCCACCCGCTGTTTAAACCGGTCCCAAACCCTTTAAATAAAGGCTCCGCATAATTTTGAATCAATTTGGTTACGTCGCCGGGGCTTGATTTAATCAACTGGTCGAAACCACCGCCGCTATTGCCGTTGCTTTGTGCATGTGCGCCGAGGGTGGTTAAGATGAGAATTACAATTGTTAAAAGTGAGTAAGGTTTTTTCATGTTCAATAGTTTATCGACCTAAAGATATGGATAATTCATAAACAACCAATAATATGGAAAAACAAGTACTTTTGCCCAAATGGCTATGGAAAATGAACTTATTGAGCAGGAAGAGCAGGATTTGTACGAACATCTGCGCATAGCGGTTGATAAAGGCCAGGCGCCCCTGCGAATCGATAAGTTTTTGATGAACCGCGTTGAAAACGCCTCGCGCAACCGTATCCAAAATGCCGTTGAGCTGGGAAATGTCCTGGTAAACGATAAAATTATTAAGTCGAGCTACAAGGTTAAACCTCTGGACGTTATATCGGTAGTTTTACCCCACCCGCCGAGGGACACCGAGGTATATCCCGAAAATATACCGCTGGATATTATTTATGAAGATAATGATGTATTGGTTATAAACAAACCGGCAGGCATGGTGGTACACCCGGGGTATAATAATTATACGGGCACTCTTGTAAACGGGTTGGTTTATCACTTTCAGCAATTGCCTGTACTACCGGGTAATGATGGCCGTCCGGGGCTGGTGCACCGCATTGATAAAGACACCTCGGGCTTGCTGCTGATCAGTAAAAACGAACGCGCTATGACGTGGCTTGCCAAACAATTTTTTGAACATACCATTACCCGCAAATACATCGCCCTGGCGTGGGGAGATATCGAAACCGACGGGACGGTGACTGGGTATATAGGGCGGAGTGTAAACGACAGACGCGTAATGTCGATATATAACGACGCTGAAAAGGGTAAGTGGTCGGTAACCCATTACAAGGTGCTGGAGCGCATGAACTATGTAACACTGATCGAATGCCAGCTGGAAACCGGACGGACGCACCAGATCCGGGCACACATGAAGCATATCGGCCACCCCTTGTTCAGCGATGCTGCCTACGGCGGCGATAAAATTTTAAAGGGCACCGTTTTTACCAAATACAAGCAATTTGTAGAAAATTGTTTCGACCTAATGCCCCGGCAGGCGCTGCACGCGCAAACCCTGGGTTTTTTGCATCCTACGTTAAAAAAGAATTTATTTTTCGAAGCGCCGCTTCCGGCAGATTTTGAATCGGTATTAAAAAAATGGCGAAAATACAGCGGGGCGGAATGAGTTTTCAAAAACAACCTATTTGCCGGCTTAAAGTTTCTTTTACATTTGTTCCTGTATTCAAATAAGCATCACAAGTATATCGATGGTTCCTCTTTTTATAAATTTTAACGGCGAGATTGTTCCCGGGAACGCCAGGGTAATGACCATAGCAAACCGGGCGTTCAGGTATGGCGACGGCTTATTTGAAAGTATGCGAATGATGAAGGGACAGCTGAAATTTGCCGATCTGCACGCCGACCGGTTGCAACGGGGGATGAAAGCGCTTAAAATTGACGGCTATTCGCAAATGGACGCCTGGTTTTTGAAAGAAAAAACAGAAGATATAGCGCTGCGGAACAAAGCTAAAAACGGCCGTTTTCGGTTAACCGTTTATCGCGATTCGGACGGCTTTTACGCACCCGCCCAAAACAAAATGGGCTGGTGCCTTGAGATGCAGCCCATTGAAGAACCGCGTTATTTTTTAAATGCCAAAGGCCTGATAGTGGATGTGTTTTCCGAACTATCCAAACCATGTAATTATTTGTCGAATATAAAAACCTGTAACTCCCTGCCATTTGTTATGGCAGGCTTGTTTAAGGCACAGAACAAACTCGACGAGGTATTTTTATTGAATCAACATGGATTTCTATGTGAAGCAAGTAGCTCAAACCTGTTTGTTTTATATCAAAATCATTTGTACACCCCTGCTTTGAGCGAGGGCTGCATTGAAGGTGTTATGCGCCAGGTCGTGATGAAACTGGCGATAGAAAACAATATCCCGGTTACGGAGGCGCAGATAAACCCGGAAATATTATATGAAGCCGACGAGGTTTTTTTAACCAACGCCAGCCGGGGCATACAAAGTGTAATGGGATTTGGTGTACGGCGTTATTTTAACGAAGTAAGTAAACTGCTCACCGACCAATTGAACAAGTTATAATTTTACAGTTATATTCGTAACGATCAAATAATAACCAATCGAAAAAAACATGAAACTTTTTTATTTGGCGCCCTTCGCACTATTATTTACCACTGCTGTAAAAGCGCAGGGAACCCATCCTAAAACCGATACGGTTTTTTTTGAAGATTTTAACGAAAAGGCACTTGACCGCTCTAAATGGAACGTCGAAAATAAAGCTCACACCGTTAACAACGAGCAGCAGGCTTATATCGATACGGCCGCTACCCTATATCTTGTACGCGGCCGGGCAGCGCAGGGCGCAAAAAAAGGCGCCCTGGTGCTTAAAGCAATTTATCATCCGGCATTTGCCATGAACAACCGCACATACGACTTTATATCCGGCAGGATCAATACCCGCGATAAAATGATGTTTACTTATGGCACCGCTTCCGCACGAATGAAAATGTCGTCGGGTGCGGGGTTGTGGCCTGCATTTTGGGCATTGGGTAAGGGTAAATGGCCTGATTGCGGCGAGATTGACATGATGGAAACTGTTGGCGACTCATCTTGGATCAGCAACGCTATGCACGGCCCCAATTATTTTGGCAATACCCCATTCGCTCACCGCGAAATCTTTCCTAAGGGCACCGACGTTACGAAATGGCATATTTATTCGGTGGATTGGCATCCCGATAGCCTTGTTTTTAAACTTGATGGCAAGGTAACTTATACTGTAACGCGCCAGATGGTTGAAAAATATGGCCGCTGGGCATTCGATAATCCGAAATTCATTATTCTTAATTTTGCCCTGGGCGGCGGCTACCCCGAGGGGGTAAATAAAATTAAAGCGCCTTATCCCGGCTTAAGCGAGTCTACCGTAAATAAAATTAAGGCCGGTGATGCGAAGGTATTTGTTGATTGGGTTTTAGTTACCAAAAACCAATGACAAACTTTTCAATTGATTTTAATCATGTTAAATAATGAACGCCATTCAAATATCTTTTTCAAAAACAATGCGGATTAAATTAGGGGTTTTAGTCCTTATCGCAACTCTACCTTACTTCGGTTCAGCGCAAGCGACGGCTAATAATCAACCTGTATTTAACCACGCTGCGTTATGCGCAAAAGATCTTAAAAAAACGGCCGCGTTTTACAGCACTGTTTTGCAGCTTGCAAAAATACGTCACCCGTTCAACGATACGTTGCATGTTTGGTTTAAAATAGGGCCAGGGCTTGCATTGCACATTATACAGGGCGATTGCCCCACTACTGTCCATGATATTGGCATACATTTATGTTTCAGTGTGCCATCGCTCGATGCATTTATACATCGTTTGGACGGGTTGAATGTTAAATACGTGAACTGGACGGGCCAGCCCAAAATAGTCACGCTGCGAGCAGACGGCGTGCACCAGATCTATTTTCAGGACCCCGATGGTTTTTGGATAGAAGTTAACGATGCTAAATAACCAGGCTTATGGATAATAACGACCGTGGATTACCGATGTGGCCTGCTATAATGCATGCCAGATGCCCCCGTTGTCGGCGGGGAAAAATGTTTGAAACCTCAATGTATAGCTTCCGGTCGCAGGTAATGAAGAAAGCGTGTGACCATTGCGGCCTGGTTTATGAGCGCGAACCCGGGTATTTTTATGTCGCTATGCTGTTGAGCTATGCCATGTTTGTAGCCGAAATGATAACCATGGCGGTCGCGATTCACGTTCTGACGGGAAGCAATAATCCGTGGGTGTATGTGATCATTATTATCGGTGTCGGTATCGTCCTGTCGCCATTCAACTTCCGGTACTCAAGAGTCATGCTTCTCCACTGGCTTACACCCGGATTGCATTATCATCCTGAAATGAGTAAGGATAAGCTATAGTAACTGGTTTATTTGCCGGGATTGACCCCCGGTTGGGCGCATATCGATATCCGCAAAACAAAACGTCAAAATGTCTTAGGCAATTTTGGATCGGTTAGAATGATATAATCGCCGTTTTTACCGAGCTTATCCCAATTGGGATTATCAAAGCTGTCGTCAGAATAAACCGCGATATTGAGTATTCGGGCTTTAGGGAAGTACTTTTTAAGCTGAGCGGCCGCGCCCAATTTCTCCTCGCTGTGAAAGCCGCCGTTTACCTGTAATATTTTATAATCGCGATGCGAGCTTAAAAACCGCGCTATAGACCAACCCATAGTTGCATCCCAAAGATTTTGCGCCTGGAACATTTGCATGCCCCCCATTGCATTATGGCCGCCCATCACCTGCAAAAATTTTTCATAATATGGCCCCGTGGCCGTATCGATCGGTAATGGCGGCAGATATGATTTTGCAGTAGTGCTTAATTGCGTTAAGCCGGCCAAACCCAGGCGGTTAGCCATATTTGTATAGCGCGCAGGCGCATTTGCTGCAATAACCGGGATATGACCGGCCTTTGCAAACTCAATTAAAGGGCGGTAATCTTTATAATTGCGCCACGCCCGGCCCTCTGTAACGAAATTCTTTTCGCGGATAAAGCCGTTTAAATATTCGTCCAAAACAAGCTGGCAGTCTGTCTCGAACATTTCCATGGATAACGCTATCCTATCCGGATATTTTTCAGCCAGTTTTTTGAACAACGTGTATTCCAGGTAATGGCCGGTCGAATCGTTATGCTCCTCTCCAAAAAACAGGACGTCTGATTTCTTCATATCATTCGCTATGTCGGCCATGGTTACCTGCTTTTGTTTTTTTGAGCTATAAATTTTGTAGTGGCCGGCAAGCTGATCCTGGGATATGGCGAAAAATGGCAGAATGATAAAAATAAAGATCAGGCTTCGCATGGACTAATTTTTTGAAGACGCAGGTTAAATACTATAGAAACAAAAGTATCGATATCCGTGTAAGAAAACGATTTGGAATTTACTTTTCAACCTGCACTTATTTGAAAAGATAAAAAAATACAGTACATTTGCGCTCTTGTTTTAAAAAACAAAGTATAGAATAAGCAGCCATGAAAAGAACGTTTCAGCCCTCACAAAGGAAAAGAAGAAATAAGCACGGTTTCCGTGAGCGCATGTCAACCGCTAACGGCAGAAGGATTTTAGCAGCGAGAAGAGCAAAAGGCAGAAAGAGACTGACAGTATCTGACGAGCGTAGTCATAAAGCATAAAGTTGTTGCTTTCCCCGCAAGGGCCTGGCCGTTTATTGATCAAATTCCGGTTCAGAATCAGCAACAATGAACACTTTTACAAAAGAAGAACGGTTATGTAATAAAAGGCTTATAGACGGCCTTTTTCATAATGGTTCTTCTTTTTTATGTTATCCGTTTAAAGTATCGTGGCTGCCGTCAGGCGATTCCCAGTCATTTCCGGCGCAAATATTATTTTCGGTTCCTAAAAAACGGTTTAAACGCGCGGTCGACCGTAACCTGATCAAAAGACGTATGCGTGAGGCATACCGGCTTCATAAACAGCAATATTTATATGATATATTAAGCGATGCCGGTAAAAAGGTCGTCTTTTCAATAGGATACATTGGCAAGGAAATAGCCGCTTATGATTTTACTGAGAAAAAAATGCTGAAGCTCCTGGCGCAGCTCTGTGTAGAAATTACCGGATGAAAAGTATAAGCGGTATATTAAAGACCATAATCGGGGGTATTTTTATAATGCTGATCAGGGTATATCAATATTTTATTTCGCCGCTTACAGGCGCCTCCTGCCGCTATACGCCAACCTGCTCTCAGTACGGCGTAGAGGCTGTTAAAAAATACGGCGCCTTTAAAGGCGGCTGGTTAACTTTAAAACGTATAGTTAGTTGTAATCCATGGGGCGGTCATGGACACGACCCTGTGCCCTGAAAACGAACAATGAGCCTGATATTACAAATTGAAACTGCCACAGCTTCCTGTTCGGTTGCCCTGGCAAAGGATGGTAAAACTGTAGTACTGAAAGGGATAAACCAGCGTAATATCCACGCCGAAGTTATAACCGTTTTTATTGAGGAGCTTTTGAATTCGGCGGCAGTGGCTTATAGCCACCTGGATGCGATAGCCGTAAGCTGCGGCCCCGGGTCATATACCGGGTTGCGTATCGGCATATCAACGGCGAAGGGTTTGTGCTTTGCCCTGGATAAGCCGCTTATTGCCATCGAAACGCTTGAGGCAATGGCTGCAGGTGTGAGGCACAGTGAGGGTTACAATGAGAATGATAAAGCATTGTTATGCCCCATGATCGACGCACGGAGAATGGAGGTCTTTACGGCAGTTTTTGATGCGGACGGGAACAGGATAACCCCGACAAAAGCCGAAATAGTCACTGCGGAAAGCTTTGAACGTCTGTTAGAATGCAATAAAATATTATTTTTTGGCGACGGGGCTGAAAAATGTAAAGCCTTACTGGGCGAAAACCCAAATGCCGTTTTTTTGCCCGGCTTTATTAATTCAGCGGCCCACCTGTCAGAAAAAGCATTTGAAAAGTTCAGTCAACGTGATTTTGAAGATGTTGGCTACTTTGAACCTTATTACCTGAAAGATTTTATCGGAAAAAAATAGACAGTATCAATTCAACAACCCGGAATTGAAATTAGTTATTTGTTTTGAATAAACGGCCGATCAGTCGGCTCAAAAAACCTTTCTCGCCATTTGGTATCACGCTGGCGTTCATCGGATGTTCGATCACAGGACCAAACTTTAATGAAAATCCTAAAAAGAAATCACCCCCGGTAAACGAGCTATTCCGGTCAATTTGCGATTGGTTTAAGCTGCGCGCCTCAGCCAAAAGGCTTGCCGTCTGCGCTATCCGGTCGCTGCCTATATAAAACTCGCAATTCGGGGTCTTTACCATAAACTGCACGCCTAAATTAAACAGCTTCAAGTCGTTATAGGTTGTTGTCAGCGTTACCGTATATTTTTGATACTGAAACGGGTTTACCAGCGCAGCTGTAAAGCCGGGATAAAACAGTTCTTTGGATGCAATAAGCGTGGGCGAGTATTTAAATTGATGGTCGTTATCGATCCAGTAACTTTTGTTAACGCTTAACTCAGCCCTGCCGTCTATCGGCGTGGTGAATGAGCCCACCACACCATTATTATGGATCACCCTGTTAAGCCCGTTATATGTGCTGTCCTCGCGGGCTACGCCTGATATTCCATTAAAACCTGTGGTGTTATCAAAAAAATACCCGCGCGATAGCTTACTCCAATGAATAAATCCGAGGTCCTTTATATTGGTTTGAATAACAAAATTATCCTGTGTGCGGTAAGTTGCACCTATCGAAATTGCCGCACCGGGGCTGCGAAATGTGGGTAAAAAATCGCGCGCAACGAGGTTATCGCCCGGTATGTAACTGCTATAATAGGTTCCTCTTAAATTTACACTGGCGGTATCCTGCTGCTTGTCAAAAGCAATATAGGAATGATTAATAGTAAGTTGCTTATATTGAATTCCAAGCAGCGCGCTCAATTTAATGCCAAAATTAAACTGTTTGGTAATTTTTTCACGATATGAAAAGCTGATCTGGTGATAAGCCTGGTAATAGTAGTTATCATTGAAAATATTGTTGTAAAAATCATCTTTAAAGGCCGAGGTTCCATTTAATAACGCGAAGGTTTCGTCTGAGGCCATTCCCCGCGCCTCCCCTTTCATTTGCCACGAAAAACCCATTTCAGTGTCTCCATCCAGGCTCCGGAAAACTTTAAACATCAGCAGATATGCATTTACACTTCCGCCAAAGTGATTAAACTTACCCTGGTTAATTTTTAAAGCAGTATTATCATACTTACTCAAAAGCAGCCGGCTTTTTAAATCGCCCTGTGCCTCGCCGGCGAAAAAGAAGTTCACGTTAAAATTTGGAAAAAAGAAATTGGAGGCGTAGCGTTTGCTTGAATCGGTTATAAAAGACTTTTGCGACGGGTTTTCAAACGAATCATATAAAGTGCCGGTATTGTATTGCGAAAATTGCTGAGCAAATATGTTGAGGGAAAATAATGATAAGCAAAAAAAAAGTAAAGACTTCTTCATATAATCGTGCTGCGCCTAAGCTTTAAATAAGATTTAAATTAAATACGCTTTAGCCGTCAATTGTTTTAACGAAAATGTAATTGTACTGTTGCATAATACGGCTATTTATTTTGAACAATTGTTGTACCTGTATTTAATTGCATGCAAATATTGGTGTAAAAACTTTTTTCGGCTGCCGTAAATTGCCACGACGCAGCATAAAAATCGGTCCAACCGGCATCCTTTTCTTCAAAAGTATCATAAATATTCGGATATAAATCCTGCTTAAGTATGGGAAGAGCGTTCTTAAAATGAAAAAAGAACGTAACATTGCTTCGCTCGGCTAACAGGTTGTTAAATTGATTATACTGGTCGTTTTTACTTAAAAATTTCCGGTTAATATAACTATCATAATAACTCTTCAACTCATTATCGCTATTGGCCAGTACCAGGTAGTTATCAATGATCATATAATAAGGATGCCTGAAAATGCTAAAAGCATCGCCTAATAGAAAAAACGGAAGCTTATCGTAATTTAACTGGCCTGTGTTTTCCCTGAAAAAATCCATTTTGTTGTTTTGGATTAGCCCTAAGGATGATCTGCCTTTATGATCGGCCGCAGGCATTTGCACAGGTTCGTCGGTTGTTTTGCTTATGCCGGCAAGCAGTTGTCTAAGTTTTGACCCGTCTTTGACTGATACGATGGCAAATTTCTCAAAGTACCGCGTTGTGACCACGGCAAATTCGTTACCCAGTAGCTTGTTAAATTCGTTTTTTAGATTGATACCGGTCTCCGATCTTATCTTATTGAATAATAAATCTTTTTCGTTTTTAAGCCCTGCCCTGATATGCCAGTTGGACAGGTCGGCGCTAAATTTTAATGGATCGGCCACGGCGAAATTTACGCTATATGCTGTCGTCGACGGAAATATATCTTTCAAATAATTAACCGCAGCGCCCTCGCCGGTGTATAAGTTTAAATAACTAACGGGTTTATCCTGACGCATATTTGTTAAACCGTTAAACATCAGCGCATCGGTGCGATAGTTTAAAGTGAGCGTGGCCAATCCCGGCAGCAGCCGTAAGCTTTTTAAAATATCGGTGTTTTTATTTTTAAAAAACAGGTCGAACAAAGAGGAAAGAGCGTCGTAATTTATATATAGATTCGCTAAGGAATTGGCGTTTTGTTGTTCTGAGAGCAAAACGAATGGTGGATTATCTTTTCTATTTTTGTAAGGCCCATCCTGGTCGAGGAGATCCTTCGAAAAGCTTGCCGAAAGTATATTGTCCTCCCGATTGATCACATAAAAGCGCTTTTTTAACGCATTTACATAAATATTATATCCTTTTTTACCTTTTTCCGTGACCGGCGTCACTACTAACCCATTGCCGGTTTGTTTGGATAATTGATCGAAAACAGCCGGTTCAAATCCATTTGCCGATGACATAGTGAGTAAAAGGTCAACCGTGTCGGTTTTTGAGGGATGAACGGAGATAAAAATATTCTGTCCGGTAAAATATTTTTCCAACAACGGGTTCAACAGCAATTTATCGCGCAATACAGTTAACTCATCCAGTTTCTGTCTGCCCGCTACGGCTTTAAACAGCTTGTTATTCTCAAAAATATCATAAAACCCTTTCTCATTGTTAAACTCAAATATCAGCGCTGCGTTATCCGGTATAAGGCGCATAATCCGGTCGCGCCGCATCCCGGGAGTATTCAAATTTTTAAAATAAAAAACGGTTATAAATGCAGATGCAATTAATAACAGGATCGTAATTATGACTTGTTTTCTCATTGCCGCTCTCCCAACAAAGGTAATTTAATTTTATGCCCGATAGCAATTGTACGTTCGCTTGCCACTTTATATTACCCGCCGGCCGGCAAAACCGAGCTATAAAATCTTTACCTTAGCTTATTATATTTTGATGAACAAACAAATAATCATTACAGCCGCCATTTTAGGTATTGTGGCAGTTATAGCCGGTGCTTTCGGCGCTCACGGGTTACAGGGCTCATTGTCGCCGCGCGATCTTGAAGTATGGCGTACCGGTGTGCAATACAATTTCTACCATGTCTTCGCCCTGTTGTTCTTGTCAACCTTCAGCCGGTTTAAAAATAAACTGGTAACCCTAAGTTATTATTGTTTTACGTTCGGCATAATCTTGTTTTCAGGTTCGCTTTATTTGCTTTCATGCCGCGAACAATTGGGATGGGGCTGGTTAAAGATAATGGGCCCCGTGACCCCACTCGGCGGGCTGCTGTTTATTATAGGCTGGCTAACGCTCGGATTAGCAGCCTTTAGAAACAAGTGATTTCATGTTAGAATTTGCCGAAGCGACACATACCGACCGCGAAACGCTTTTCGTTGAAGTGATCCTTCCGTTGGCTATCGCTAAAAATTATACATATCGCGTTCCCTTCGAGATGAATAGCGCCGTTGCTGTAGGCAAAAGGGTTGTTGTTCAATTTGGCAAAAGCAAATTGTATACGGCCATCATTGCTTCTATCGGCAACCTGGCTCCCGAAAAATACCAGGCGAAATATATCATCGAATTATTGGACGACCGGCCGGTAGTGACCGATTTGCAATTGCAGTTTTGGCAATGGATGGCCGAGTATTATATGTGCAATAATGGCGAGGTAATGAGCGCAGCTTTGCCATCGGCATTAAAACTGGCAAGCGAAACTCGCATCATGCTGAATAAAGGTTTTGAATTTGACAAGACTGCGCTGCACGACAAGGAATTTTTAATTGTGGAGGCGCTCGGTATCCAGCCGGAATTGACGGTTAGCGACATTGTAAAACTGCTGGGTCAAAAAACAGTGATGCCTGTATTAAAACTGCTGTTTGAAAAGAATATCATCAATATTTCGGAAGATATTAACGAGCGGTATAAACCCCGCACGCGTACATTTATTACTTTAAATCCTATTTATCGCGACCAGGGCAATTTAAAAGAACTGTTTACCATCCTGGAAAAACGTGCGCCGAAACAAGCTGACGCCGTGTTAGCTTACATCAAGTTATCCCGCCATCAAAAAACAATTACAAAAAATGAGCTGGTCGAAGAAAGCGGCGCCGGCTCGGCAAGCATTAAATCATTGATTGAAAAAGAGGTATTCATTGTTGAAGAAAAAAATGTAAGCCGGCTGTATTATAGTGAAAATGGTGATTATGATACTTTTGAATTAAGCGAACAACAAACCGCCGTGTTGCGCGGTATAAAAGAAGGGTTTAAACAAAAAGAAGTTGCACTGCTGCATGGCGTCACTTCTTCCGGCAAAACGCAGATCTATATCCGGCTGATAGAAGAAATGATCGCTGCGGGAAAGCAAGTACTGTACTTACTTCCCGAAATTGCGCTCACAACCCATATCATTGAGCGTTTGCGCCTGTATTTTGGAGCAAATATTGGTGTTTACCATTCCCGGTTTAATGATAATGAACGGGTTGAAGTTTGGCAAAAAGTGCTGAACAATGAATATAAAGTTGTATTGGGGGCAAGGTCGGCTGTGTTTCTGCCCTTCGGGGATTTAGGCTTGATTGTGGTAGACGAGGAGCACGAAACATCCTATAAACAATTTGATCCGGCGCCACGATATAACGCCCGCGATGCTGCTATTTTTTTAGCTAATATGCACGGCGCAAAAGTATTGCTGGGGTCCGCGACGCCATCTTTTGAAAGTTATTACAACGCACGCACGCACAAGTATGGTTTCACCGCGCTAACAGAAAGATATGGCGGTGTACAGCTCCCCGTAACGGAGGTGGTGAGCATTGCCGAAGAAACTAAACGCAAAACCATCCAATCCCATTTTACGAGTGTGCTGATGGCTGATATAAAGAATGCGCTCGATAAGAAAGAACAGGTTATTTTATTTCAGAATCGCAGGGGTTATGCCCCCATCCTGATGTGTAAAATATGCGCCTATACCCCAAAATGTATCAATTGCGATGTCAGCTTAACTTATCATAAAAGCAGCGGTAAGCTCCATTGCCATTACTGCGGTTATAAGGAGGATGCGCCGCAGGTATGCCCGGCCTGCGGTTCAACACATTTGGAATATAAGGGGTTTGGAACTGAAAAGGTTGAGGATGAACTCGCCCTTCTTTTGCCGGATGCCCGTATTGCACGGATGGACCTGGATACTACCCGATCGCGCAATTCATTACAAAATATTTTAAACGATCTTGAAGAAAAGAAAATCGACATCCTGGTGGGCACGCAAATGGTAGCCAAAGGCCTGGATTTTTCGGATGTAACCGTTATTGGGATCATTAACGCAGATAGCCTGTTAAAATTTCCCGACTATCGCGCCAACGAGCGCAGTTTTCAAATGCTTGCGCAGGTAAGCGGCAGAGCAGGCCGTCGAGGCAAACAAGGCAAAGTAGTTATCCAAACTTACGACCCGTCCCACCGCGTTATTAAACAAGTAATTGAAAATGATTATAACGACCTGTATTTCACTGAAATGGAAGAACGCCGCAGTTTCAAATACCCGCCATTTTATCGCATAATTAACCTCGACGTTAAACATAGAGATCCTGAAGCGGTATACCACCAGTCTGTATACCTGGCCATTGAGCTCCGCAAACATTTTGGCGATAGGGTGATAGGTCCGGAATTTCCGCTAATTGCGCGAATAAGAAACTACTACATAAGATCGATCATGCTGAAATTCGAAAGAGACGGCATATCGGTCAATAAAGCAAAGTCGATTATCCGCGATGTGATCACGCAATTTCAAACAACAAAACTCAGCAAAGGCAGCGTTATACAACCCGATGTGGATCCTTATTAATGACGGAAAGACATTTTATCTTTTGAAATAAACGATCCCGCACCAAAAGCCTAAAACATGCACAACAATTCCAAATAAAAATCAGCTTTTACGGCTAAATTTATTTTTAACTATCCTCTATCCTTCGAAAACCAATTGAACTTTTAGTACAAAAAGTAACTTTAAACAATTTAAAGTTACTTTTTCATGCTTCGGTTCAAAAACCCCTTAAATTTGGTTTTTAAGCCCTTTTTTATTAGTTTTGGGTTATGCCGGTCTCACCTCAAAACGTTCAAGCCATCCTCGAAAAACATATCAATGCCGATGGCTTTGACCTTACCTTTGATATGGAAAAAAGCAGCGGCGTTTACCTGTACGATTCAAAGCACAAACGTAACCTGCTGGACTTTTTTACCTGCTTTGCATCAGTTCCCCTGGGTTATAACCATCCGAAAATGGTACAGGACGAGGAATTCAAAAAAAATCTGCTGCTGGCCGCCTTAACCAATCCATCCAACTCTGACATTTACACCACACAATACGCTCAATTTGTAGAAACGTTTGATCGCATAGGCATCCCGGAATATCTTCCGCATGCTTTTTTTATTTCGGGCGGTACATTAGCGGTCGAGAATGCACTTAAAGTAGCGATGGACTGGAAGGTTCAGAAAAATTTTGCCAAAGGTTATAAGCAGGAAAAAGGCTTTAAGGTGATCCACTTCGAACATGCGTTCCACGGCCGGTCGGGTTATACGTTAAGTTTGACCAATACACAGCCCGTTAAAACAAGGTGGTTTGCCAAATTTAACTGGCCGCGGGTTAGCTTGCCGCAGATACATTTCCCGTTAACAAATGTAAATGTTGAAGACCTTATAAACCGGGAACAATTATCCCTGGCGCAAATTAAACATGCTTTTATTGAGCACAAGGATGACATTTGCGCCATCATTATCGAACCGATTCAATCTGAGGGCGGTGATAACCATGTAAGGCAAGAGTTTCTGGAAAGCCTTAAGCTGCTGGCGGACGAAAATGAAGCAATGCTGATCTATGATGAGATCCAAACAGGCGTTGGTCTTACAGGTAAATTTTGGTGCCACCAGCATTTTGGCGAAAAGGCACGGCCTGATATCATGGCGTTTGGAAAGAAAATGCAGGTATGCGGTATACTGGCCGGCAGGAAAGTGGACGAAATCGAAAACAATGTTTTTAACGTCTCGTCGCGCATCAACTCAACGTGGGGCGGCAGTTTGGCCGACATGGTTCGCTCCTCAAAAATACTGGATATAATTCACGAAGATAATTTATGCGGAAACGCCGCCATAGTTGGCAAATACTTACAAACCGGGCTGAAAACTATCGCTGCAAAATTTTCCATCATGAGTAACGTGCGCGGCCGGGGTTTACTCACAGCTTTTGACTTTCCGAATAAAGAAATGCGTGATAGATTTATCAGGATGGGAATAGACCGCAACGTTATGTTTTTGGCCTGCGGCAATCAAACTATACGGTTTAGACCGGCACTTATTATGGATAACGGACATATTGACGAGGGCCTTTCCATACTCGAAGAAATATTACATATGCTGTAATATATGTAATATTCTTGCTACAAATCGGTCAAAATATATCGCCAATTGCAACGATAGATAGCTATTTACGATAATCGCCGATATTAAACCGCCAAAAAAATATCGCCGATGCAATATATCCCATATTTTTAGTAAAATAAGCAATATTTTTCGTGTTTATCCGCACTACATTTGACCTATAACGGGGCGCGTTTACAGTTTGGATATCATGAGTAAGCAAATAGAAAAATTAAAAAAACAATTAATCGAATTTTCGGAGGTTGTTAATGCATTCTCGTCCGAGGCCGTACAGGTACGTGTTGTCGACCGGCTATTGGATGTTATAATGGAGTCGGAAAAGGGAGATAACGATCCGGAGGAATATAGAAAGGCCTATAAAAAAATATCGAATAGCGAAACTTATCAGCCCCTGCGGCGCGACCGGAAACCGGGCGCTACCAAGGTGTTGAATCAATTGCTAACCACCGATTATTTCGATACCCCCCACTCTATATCTTCTATTGCAGGCTATTGCCATAATAATTTTGAATCGGATTTTAAAACCTCCGAACTTTCGGGCATACTTTTAAAGTTAGCAAAGGAGAATAAGCTTAAGAGGGAAAGAAGCAACGAAAATAACCGCTTTGAATATGTAAAGGCTGGCTGATCAGCGAAGGTCAAAAAAACTATCTACACCCAACAACTTTCTTGACGTAAAGCCTTCGGCATATTTAGCCCGGATGCTTTTTCCAAATTCGCGCGCACGCGATTCAACTACCTGGATAAATTCGGGGGATGAAATATAAGTTTGCGGCTCGTTATCATCGCCCGGATTATAAAATTGCGATTTAAACGCCTTTATGCTGTCAATTTTTTTATCCCAATAGTCGGTAATATCAATCAGTATATCCGGTTGGATGTAATTATCCTGGATAAAATGCAGCACTATATTTGGTCGCCACGCGTCCTGTTGCCGGCCATTAATATGGGTTTCTATTTTTATCAGGCCGGCCAAAAATGACGCCGTTTCCACCAGCTCGCTCGCTCGTCCATGATCCGGATGACGGTCATGATACGCATTTGTAAGAACAATTTCAGGCTGGTATTTCCGTATGGCTTCTATTATCTTTAGCTGGTGCTCCTTTGTGTTTTGAAAAAAACCATCCGGCAACCCTAAATTTTCGCGTACCGACAATCCGAGAACATCTGCGGCGGCGGCAGCCTCCCGCTCACGTATCTCCGCCGTTCCGCGGGTACCTAACTCTCCAAGTGTCAGGTCGGCGATACCCACTTTTTTTCCAAGCGCAATATGTTTTAAAATTGTACCCGCGCAGCCCAGTTCAGCATCATCAGGGTGGGCGGATAAAACTAATATATCTAATTTTAGCATCTGAATGAATTTAATGGCCAGCGGCCAATAACCGGGATATTCGCTTCCTGATCTTTGAACTTGTCGGCTTGGTAAAAGGGTAAAAGAAATCGGTCGCCAATCCCGACCGGTCGACTAAAAACTTATGAAAGTTCCATCGCGGAACAGATTTAATTCTACCGTTTTCTTTTTTGTCGGCAAAAAACTGGTAAAGAGGATGTGCATAGGGGCCCCTCACGCGTGTCTTGTCAAATACAGGATAGTTAACCGCGTGATCCTTGCAAAATGCGTCTAATTCGGGTCCGTCTAAAGGCTCCTGGCCGCCAAAGTCATTGGACGGAAACGCCAGTATTTCGAAATCCTGCCCCGCAAATGTATTTTTCAAATCCACCAGGTCTTTTATTTGGGGGGTGAAACTACATTGGGAAGCGGTATTAACAATAAGAAGGACTTTATTTTTATATTCGGAAAGGTCTGCTTCCTCGCCGTCTAATTTCCGGACCCTGAACTGGTAAATGGTGTTATCGATCATTATTAGTAGGTGGCCGAAGTGTAGCCCGCTTCATTGAGGATCGCTTCGATATCTTTTTGCTCGTCGGGATTATATTCTTCCTTTAAATCGTGGCCAAAAATACGGGCCGCCGACTGTAAAATAAATGCTTTAAATCCGCCCTTCAATTCCTTAACCATCGCATAGCTTGTATAGCCGGTTTCGCGGTCAATTAATTTAATCAGTACTTCACCCTGACTAATTGTCAGCTCCTTTATTTCTTTGTTAAACAAATCTTTAATCTGGTCTTCACACGCGTCTATTAGTTCCTTCTGTTTGCGCTTATCGCCTGTCAGCGCCAAATCACGTTGCAACTGACGGTATCTTTGACCCGCAAAACGCGCGTAAGGCAATACTTTAAGCACATTATATTTGAGCCGCCTGTATTGATCAAGGTCGGCCTGGCTTTTAAATATACGGGTGTCGGCTATTTTAACTTCTGCCAAAACTATCCACGGGGTCAGTCTTCCGCTGTCAAGCGTTAAGTACGTGCGGATGGTATCATTTTTGCCCAGAACCAATGGTGCAGGCTTTTGCGTTTGAGCTTTCACAGAAGCCAGCACACAACAAAACAAAAATAGAAACCCGATAAATTTCATAATTTTACTTATTACAAAATTAATGCAATTTTTTTTGTATTTTGATTAATAACCTGCAATCAAGGTTTTTATTGCAAGTTAATGATGCAGATGATAATATAACCCCGGAATGAAAGAGCTGGTGATCGATTTGGAAGCTGAAAAGAATGAGATATTAAAAAGATACCGTGCTTTGCTGCGCGCCTGTAAATCGACATTGCAAAAAGGCGATAAACGGATGATACGCAAGGCTTTTGATATGGCATTGGAAAGCCATAAAGATATGCGCCGAAAGTCGGGCGAACCTTATATCTACCACCCCATAGCGGTCGCCCAGATAGCAGCAGAGGAAATTGGGTTAGGCACTACCTCTATCGTTTGTGCCCTGCTGCATGACGTTGTAGAAGACACCAACATGACCCTCGATGATATCGAAAGAGAATTCGGTAAAAAGGTGGCTATGATCATTGACGGCTTAACAAAAATATCCGGTGTTTTTGATACGAACAGCTCGTTACAAGCCGAAAATTTCCGAAAAATGCTTCTTACGCTGGCGGATGACGTAAGAGTGATATTAATCAAGCTGGCCGACCGTTTGCACAATATGCGTACAATGGAGTTTATGCCGCGGGATAAGCAGCTTAAACTTTCATCAGAAACGGTGTATTTATATGCTCCACTGGCGCACCGGCTTGGCTTGTATGTCATTAAATCGGAGCTGGAAGACCTTTCCATGAAATACATGGAAAAGGAGACTTACCAATTCATTAAGAATAAGCTTAATGAGAAAAAGGCTGAGCGGGAGAAATTTATAAGAGATTTTATCGAGCCTGTTAAAAAAGTTTTGGAAAGCCAGGACTTAGTTGCCGACTTATTCGGCAGGCCGAAGTCGATCCATTCCATTTGGAACAAAATGAAAAAAAAGGCGATTCCTTTTGAAGAAGTTTACGACCTTTTTGCCATCCGGATCATTTTGGACAGCACGCCCGAGAGTGAAAAAGCCGATTGCTGGAAGGCCTATTCCATAGTAACCGATCTTTACCGTCCTAATCCCGACCGGCTGCGCGACTGGGTATCGTCGCCAAAAGCAAATGGTTACGAGTCATTGCACACTACGGTGATGGGTCCGCGCGGGCAGTGGGTGGAAGTTCAGATACGTACTAAAAGGATGAATGAAATTGCCGAAAAAGGCTTTGCCGCGCATTGGAAATATAAGGAATCGTCGACCGATAGCGGGCTGGATAACTGGGTGCAAAAGGTAAGGGATCTGCTGAAAAATCCCGACTCGAATGCGCTGGATTTTCTTGACGATTTTAAAATGAACTTATTTTCGGACGAGATATTCATTTTTACGCCAAAGGGCGCGCTTATACAGCTCCCGCTTAATGCTACCGCCCTCGATTTTGCTTTTGAAATTCATACCGGGGTTGGTGCGAGCTGTATCGGGGCGAAAGTGAACCATAAGCTGGTGCCGCTTAATTACCGGCTGCAGAATGGCGACCAGGTGGAGATCATTACATCGAGCAAGCAAACGCCCAAGGAGGACTGGCTTAACATTGTGGTTACAGCCAAGGCAAAGGCAAAGATCAAATCGGCATTAAAAGAAGAAAAACGCAAGGTTGCCGAAGACGGTAAGGAAATACTGGAGCGCAAGCTGAAATCGCTAAAGATCACTTACAATTCTGAAAATATACATAAGCTTAGTTATTACTTCAAGTTGCCATCCGTGCAGGACCTGTTTTTTAATGTTGCCAAAGGTATTATCGACATGAAAGACCTTAAGGATTATCAGGCATCAGAAAAGGTGATTGAAAATAAACCGCAGGATAAAATAGAGGTGGAGCAAGTACACAGCCTGCTGCGAAATATAAAAGCGAAAGACAGCGATATCCTGTTGATTGGTGAAGAAATGCAGAAAATCGACTATAAACTGGCCAATTGCTGCAACCCGATACCGGGTGACGATGTATTTGGTTTTGTTACGGTGAGCGATGGCATAAAAATACACCGCACCAATTGTCCCAATGCAGCTAAGCTGATGAGCAACTATGGTTATCGCATGGTGAAGGCCCGCTGGACGCACCAGCAGGAGCTTGCCTTCTTAACCGGCCTGCGCATTACAGGTATTGATGATGTAGGACTTATCAACCAGCTAACCACGGTGATATCCCACGATTTTAAAGTTAATATACGATCTATCACCGTTGATAGCGATAACGGAATATTTGAAGGGTCGATCATGGTGTATGTAAACGATACCGAGCACCTGGAAAACCTGATAAAAAAATTGAAAACTGTTAAAGGCATAACCGATGTAACCCGTTTCGATTCGGTGATTGAAAAAGCATCTTAATAAGTTGATTTGGTGAATGGTTGATTTGGCTGAGTGGTCAGGATCCAACTTAATCAACCCAGTAAACCCAATCAACTCCAAACAATTTTAATAACTTTGGCTCTTAATATCATACCATGCCCCAACCAGAAACTACAGCAATGGTTAAAAAGATTTTCGAGGCTTATCTCGAGAATAAAAATCTCAGAAAAACCCCTGAGCGTTTCGCGATACTGGAAGAAATTTATTCACGCACCGACCATTTTGATGTGGAATCGCTGTATATCCACATGAAAAATAAAAAATACCGCGTCAGCCGTGCCACCGTTTACAATACGCTGGAGTTGCTGGTGTCGTGCGACCTGGTAACCAAACACCAGTTTGGAAAGAATATGGCCCAGTTCGAAAAGTCGTACGGCTATAAGCAGCACGATCATATCATTTGTATCGATTGTGGTAAGGTGGTGGAGTTTTGCGATCCCCGTATCCAACAAATACAAAGCATGATGGGCGGCTTGCTCCAATTTGAAATAAAGCATCATTCGTTAAACCTGTATGGCAACTGCGAAAAATTAAGGGCGGGTTATTGCGACAGAAAGGCTTGATTATGAATAAACCGGTGTTAAGCCAACAGGCATTCTGGGATGTTGATATGGATAAAATCGACTACGAAAAAAATGCGGCTCACGTAGTTGAAAAAGTGATTGAACGCGGAAAAGCGCAAGATTTTGACAACCTGCTAAAATTTTACGGATTTAAAAGAGTGGGAGAATTGGCCCTCCAGGCAAATTGGCTATCTGACATCAGCATCAATTTTTGTTGTATCTTATTTAAAGTTAAACCAACTGATTTTAAATGTTACGGGAAGAAACAGTCGAACCGGCCACACTGGGACTTCTAAAACGGATTATTTCGCTACCTGAATTAGAACAATTCAGGCTGGTTGGCGGTACAGCTCTTTCTCTGCTTTTTGGGCATCGCAGATCGGTCGACCTGGATTTCTTCACAGACAAACCACTTCAAAAAGACACTCTAATTCCCGCTTTAGAGGATACTTTTGGCACCATTGTGGCGCTAAATAACAGGAGTAAAATGATTTACGAATGCCTGATAAAAAATATAAAGGTTGACTTTGTTTCTGTTCCGGATCCCTTTTTGGACCCTGTTCAAATAATAGAAAAAATTCCATTTGCCAGTACCAAAGATTTGATAGCTTTGAAACTTAATGCGATTAAGGGCCGGGGAGTAAAAAAAGACTTTTGGGATTTGGCAAAACTTCTTCAGTTTTATTCGTTTGACGAACTTTTCCAGTTCTATCATGAACGGTATAGTTATGACGACTCGCTCGCAATTTTTAGGTCGGTAGGTTATTTTGTTGATGCCGAAGATACAATCGATCCGCTATCATTGGATGGGATGACCTGGGACAATGTTAAGGCGATTATTAGAAACGCACTCGAAAAATATTATAAAAAATAAAAAATTTAATGGCTGTTGACGTATTATTAGGCCTCCAGTGGGGCGATGAAGGAAAAGGAAAGATCGTTGATGTTTTAAGTGCGGATTATGATCTGATCGCCCGCTTCCAGGGCGGCCCAAATGCCGGGCATACACTTGAATTTGATGGAAAAAAGTTTGTTCTGAATACCATCCCATCGGGAATATTTTTCGATAACACCATGAACCTGATAGGCAATGGCGTCGTAATCGACCCGATCACACTGAAAAAAGAAATAGATAAGTTAAAAGATGCCGGTCATAATCTGTTGGCAAAGAAAAATCTCATGATCGCCAAAAAGGCACATCTGATATTGCCAACACACCAGTTGCTCGACGCCGCGTCCGAGAAAAAAATGGGCGAAGGCAAGATTGGGTCCACTTTAAAAGGTATTGGTCCAACTTACATGGACAAAACCGGCCGCAATGGCTTACGCATTGGCGACATTACTTTGCCCGACTTTAAGCAGCGCTATCAAAAGCTGGTGGATAAACACGTATCCATGTTGCAATCATTATATGGCGACGTCGCGGATTTTTCTGATCGTGAAAGGGCATTTTTTGAAGCCATTGACCTGATCAATAAATTCCCGCTGGTTGATTCGGAGCACCTGGTGAATGACTACCTGAAACAAGGCAAAAAAGTATTGGCTGAAGGCGCACAGGGTACGATGCTGGATGTCGATTTCGGCTCCTACCCTTTTGTCACTTCATCAAATACAACTACGGCCGGCGCCTGTACAGGCCTGGGCATAGCGCCCAATAAGATCGGCGAGGTGATCGGCATTTTTAAAGCCTATTGCACCCGCGTTGGTGGTGGCCCCTTCCCCACCGAACTTGATAACGAGACCGGCGAAGAACTGCGCCGCATAGGACACGAGTTTGGCGCAACAACCGGCAGGCCACGCCGTACAGGATGGATAGATCTTCCGGCATTAAAATATGCTATCATGTTAAATGGGGTTACGCAACTGGTAATGACCAAAGCAGACGTATTGAGCGGATTCGATAAAATTTACGCTTGTACGCATTATAAATATTTAGGCGAGACCATCGACTTTATGCCTTATGATATTTGTTCGGTTAATCCCGAACCGATCTTAAAGGAAATCGACGGATGGAAAGAAGATTTGACAGGCATAACAGAAGTAGCGCAAATACCACAAAAACTGAGCTCATATATCAGCTTTTTGGAAGCTGAGCTTGGCGTACCTGTAAAATATCTTTCTGTAGGCCCCGACAGGATACAAACACTGGTATTAAACTAACTTTGCAGACGCAAAACCGCACATTCTGCAATTTGTATCGTGATTATATCAACTACCGATCATTCGTTTTTTAAGCAAAAAGCGTTGCAGTGGGCTTCGTTATTTGACGTATTTTGTGTCCTCGACTCTAATCATTTTGATGATCCGTATTCAAAATTTGATACGCTGATAGCGGCAGGAGTTGAACATGAGCTAATTTCTAAAGCCGGGCATGCTTTTGACAGCCTTGAACAATTCAGGAAAGTACATCGCGGATGGGTGGTCGGTTTTTTTGGCTACGACCTCAAAAATGAAATAGAAGACCTTACTTCTTCACACCCGGAAAAATTAGGATTTCCCGACCTTTATTTTTTCGCACCACAGCATCTAATTGTGATCAGGGGAAACGAGGTGGAAGTAATCTCTGACAACCCACAGTCAATTTTTGAAAGTATTGAAGTTCAAACCTTGCCGGCTGCCGACGACTTTATAAATCACGTTTCTATTAAATCGCGACTGACTAAACAGGCCTATTTAAATCAGGTTACTGAAATAAAACGTCATATCCTGCGCGGGGACATTTACGTAACCAATTTTTGCCAGGAATTTTTTGCGAGGAATACTGTTATCGATCCCTTGCAGGTTTTTTTAAAGCTGAATGATATTTCACCAAACCCGTTTTCAGCATTTTTGAGGTGCAGAAACAGCTATGCACTTTGTGCATCGCCGGAGCGTTTCCTGGCAAAACGGGGCAACAAACTAATATCACAGCCCATTAAGGGGACAGCCAGGAGAGGTATGACAGCAACTGAAGATGATGGCTGTAAACAACAATTAAGAAATAATACGAAAGAGCAGCAGGAAAATGTAATGATCGTGGACCTGGTGCGCAACGACCTCACCCGGTCAGCAAGCCCGGGATCAGTTAAAACGGAGGAGTTGTTTGGTATTTACAGTTTTAAACAAGTGCACCAGATGATATCGACGGTTGTTTGCGAGCTGCGCGAGGATATAAGCGCGGTAACAGCAATTAAAAACACCTTTCCCATGGGCAGCATGACCGGCGCGCCCAAAGTGAGCGCAATGCGGCTGATGGAGCAGTACGAAGATAGCCGGCGCGGACTGTATTCAGGAGCCATTGGCTATTTTAGTCCTGATGACGATTTTGATTTTAACGTTGTGATCCGTACAATTCTATACAACAAAAAAAATAAGTACTTATCCTTCCATGCCGGCAGCGCGATCACCCACCATGCTGACGCTGAAAAAGAATATGAAGAATGTTTGCTTAAGGCAAAGGCTATACTGGAAGTGCTGGGTCAGCCAGGATATTTTTTTCAAACCTGACGCTTATTTCAACTATTTACTGGTTGTCTTCGACCGTTTGGGGGATGCTAACCCTCCGCTTAAATAGATTAACTTTTGACTCTTTCTTCTTCAGCAGGCGTTCAACATTCTTTTGGTGGGTAACCAGTATCAGGATGAAAATGCACATGCCGTAAATCACCACCGACCTATTGCTCGGGAATATAAACGTAACCCCGATGGGATAAATAAAGCCCGCAACGATCGAGCTCAACGACACATACCGCGTAATTAACAGCATCACGATGAATACGCCGACGCACAACAACGCAGCATGAAGCTGTATCGCCAGTATCATCCCGAATAATGTTGCGATTCCTTTACCCCCCCTGAATCCTGCAAACACCGGGAACAAATGGCCCATCACTGCGGCGATACCCAACGCGAGCGCATAATTGGTATATGCGACGGAGTTATAAGCCCCGGTGGTTGAAACGCCGATAAAATAAGCGAGGTTCGTAGCCGTCCACCCTTTTAAAATATCGATGAGCATAACGGGAACGCCCGCCTTTTTCCCAAGTACCCTGAACGTATTGGTGGCACCTGCATTGCCGCTGCCATATTCGCGCACATCAACGTTATAGAACGCTAAACCTATCCAAACCGCTGTCGGGATCGACCCGCATAAATAAGCCAGTATAAGCGCCGATATCGAATAGCCAGTTAACATATTGGAGCAATAATACTAAATTGAATGCTTAATCGGTTAGTTTTTTTAACGGCGATCGTCAAACCGCTTTCAAACTAAGGTCAAGGCTCTTTACCGAATGGGTTAGCGCCCCCATTGATATGTAATCGACGCCGCACGCAGCATATTCGCGTATATTTTCGGCGGTTATCCCGCCCGACGCTTCCGAAAGATATTTTCCATCGATCATCTTCACAGCTTCGCGAAGATTATTAAAGGTAAAGTTGTCGAGCAGGATACGGTCAATGCCGCCAGTCTCCAAAACCTGGCGAAGCTCGTCCAGGTTTCGCACTTCAATTTCAATGGCTAATTTTTTATGATGAGATTCCAGGTATTCCCTGGCCTTACCGATCGCGCTCTTAATACCGCCTGAATAGTCGACATGATTATCTTTTATCAATATCATATCGTATAAGCCAAACCGGTGGTTTACCCCCCCGCCTATGCTAACGGCCCACTTTTCGAGGTAACGCATGCCGGGCGTGGTTTTCCGGGTATCTAAAACTTTTGTTTTCGTTCCTTTTAAGATATCGGCGATTTCACGTGTCTTTGTGGCTATGCCACTCATCCGCTGCATGCAATTCAATACAAGCCGCTCAGCTGTTAAAATGCTTTGGGCCTTACCCTCCACTTCAAATGCTATATCCCCCGGGTTTATTTTTGCACCGTCCTTTAAAAAGACAGACACTTGTAAGTCAGGGTCCACCACGTGGAAAATCTCGACGGCGAGCTCAACACCGGCCAATATACCGTGGTCTTTTACTAAAAGTTTTGCTTTGCCCCTGCTGCCTGCCGAAATTGTGGCCAGCGATGTATGGTCGCCATCGCCTACATCTTCTTTTAAGGAATTAATTATAAAAGGAGTGATTATTGATTTGTCGGGATACATATTCCGGCAAAAGTAGGAACAATTTTACTGAGTCCATAGTCGATGTCCGGCAACGCTTCTTACTATGGACTGTGGACCATGGACTACTTTACCTTCTCCGTTTCAATACGTAACTCGATCAGCGCTAAACTACCATCTGTCTCTTTCATCGTGTAAGCAACGCGAAATGTTCCTTTGTCTGTCGTTAAAATCAGCACCGCGAACCTGTAGTTTGAATTGGAGTTTACTTTATGCAGGACTTGTACCGCGCGTGGCTTGTTTTGGCTGAAAAACTTATCTACAACGAGTTCAGCCTGTGTTTTTGTGTAAACATTCTCAACGTCCATAATAGCCATCTCGACACTTGGGGCAAAATATTTGGACAATTCGTGTGCAATCCCCTGGCCAATTAGGGCGGCTACGGTATCAACCGGATCCGCGGGCGGGATGATTATCACAAATAAAATGAGCAGCAACGGCAAATAAATCTTTTTCATGGCAATAATAAGACGAGAATAAAAAAAGATAGTTACAGCAATAACCATACTATCAGGATGGTGATGCTTTATAAACCCGGGCAACCGATCTTAGGATCGCGGTTCAGGCACAGGTAAATATATTTATCTTATTAGAACGTTGCTTTTATATTTGCATTGTGAAAAAACAAAAAAAGCTCGCACTGATCATCCTTGATGGCTGGGGTTACGGCCGAAATGACGAATCAAACGCAATACTTGCCGCAAACACACCCTTCTTTGACTCTTTGTTAAAAAAGTACCCGCATTCCAAATTGGAGGCTTCAGGAATGGCAGTGGGCCTACCCGATGGCCAGATGGGAAATTCGGAGGTCGGGCACATGAATTTAGGCGCCGGCCGCGTGGTTTACCAGGAGCTCGGCCGCATTCATAAAGCAGTTGAGGATAATGAATTGGTGGACAATCCGGTATTAAAAGAAGCTTTTACCTATGCCAATCAAAATAATAAAAATGTGCATTTTATCGGGTTGGTATCCGATGGTGGCGTACACTCGCATATCAGGCATTTAAAAGGCCTGTGCAGTGCAGCAAATACCTATGGACTTCAAAATGCTTTTATTCACGCATTTTTGGACGGCCGGGATACCGACCCAAAATCGGGCTTAAGTTTTATTACCGACCTGGAGAATTATGTCAGCAACTCGCCTATAAAACTTGCCTCGGCTATCGGCAGATACTATGCCATGGACCGCGACAACCGCTGGGAACGCGTGAAGCTTGCCTACGATTTGATGGTTAACGGGCTGGGCGATGCAACGCAAGATATCCGTCAATCCATAAAAGAGTCGTATCTGCAAGATGTTACCGACGAGTTTATTAAACCTATCGTAAAAGTAGAGGCAAACGGGTATCCACTGGCGACGATAAAAGAAGGCGATGTGGTAATTTGCTTTAATTTTCGGACCGACCGGGGGCGCGAGATCACGATCGCTTTAACACAAAAGTCATTTCCCGAATATAATATGCATCCGTTAAGGCTGCATTATATTACGATGACGCCTTATGACGAGACATTTAAAAACGTTAAAGTTATTTTCGGGAAGGAAGACCTGACAGAAACTTTAGGCGAAATTTTGCAGGATGCAGGGAAAAACCAAATACGTATAGCCGAAACGGAAAAATACCCGCACGTCACGTTTTTCTTTTCAGGCGGGCGCGAGAAAGTTTTTAATAACGAAAGACGGCTGCTGGTACCTTCGCCAAAGGTAGCGACCTATGACCTTCAGCCCGAGATGAGCGCCGAGGGCATACGCGATGCGATCATTCCCGAATTGCAAAGCGGCTGGGCCGACTTCATCGTGCTTAACTTTGCCAATACGGATATGGTTGGCCATACGGGTGTATTCAGTGCGGTGATAAAAGCAGCCGAAACAGCCGACTGCTGCGCCCGGGCGGTTGTAGAGGCGGGCATCGCAAACGGTTACTCGTTTATCATCATTGCCGATCATGGCAACGCTGATTATATGATCAATGACGATGGTTCGCCGAACACAGCCCATACCACTAACCTGGTGCCCTGCATTGTAATCGACGACGATGTTACAAGCGTTAAGGACGGCAAGCTCGGCGATATAGCGCCCACTGTCTTGAAAATATTAGGCGTTCAAATTCCTGATAAAATGACCGGGCATGTATTGGTATAGATCAAATCCGGCGGTTATATCTGTGCTATTGGGGAGCTTACTGCTGTGCTGCACAGCCTGCAAACCGGATATTAAAGAAACCGGCGCGTCGTTAAAGTATTTCGATTTGAAAGGATATTTTGATAAAGAGATAGGCCGGCTAACAAAGCTGAATAAACCTGTTGTAAAAACGGTAACCCACAACGGCACGTCTGAAAGTAAAAAGGTCCATATTAATAACTGGGGCAGCGAACTTGACCTTTTCTCCGGGTCGGACATTAACCGGCCGGCGTGGAAGGACAGTTATACTATAACTTGTTCGGATAATTTTTTTATCTATAAGGCTAAGTTTCCCGAGCTGAAAATGCGCCAGATGGTGATTAAAAAAGATAAAGGCGTGGTTAAATGGATATTGATATTTAACCGCACCAAAAATATCCTGTATCAAACTACCGAAAAACTAAGCTATTTCCCCGATTCGTTATACCTGATTGAAAAAGACCAAAAGGTGCGCTTAATGGCAAAGAATAAATACAAAGTGCAGGGGCTTATAGAGCGGTGATGATTAGCGCCGGGTTAACTCTTCGCCAAGCTTTTGTTTTGAAAATTCGATCAGGGAGGATATATCTGCCCTGCCAGGATTATTTGCCAACACCTTTTCCAGGTCGCCGATAGACGCTTTTAAAGAATTAATACCACGATTCCTGTCATAAAAATGATTGCCCGGCTGTAACTTAAATAAGCCATAATCGCGATAAGCTATGCCGCGTGTTTGATATTTGGTGTCATTAGGTTCAATGGCAATGGCTTTAGTGAGATCGAATATTGCGCCCAGCAAATACTTTTCGCGTTCGGCCGGTGATAACTGGCTATCTTTACCCAAATACCCCTTTGAGCGGGCGCGGTAATAATAAGCCATTGCATCTGTTGGATTTATGGCTATCTCGCGGTTATAAGCAGCAATGGACTTTCTATAATTTTCGCTGTGATAATAAGAATATCCCAACAGCCACAGCGCGTTGGCATTGGTCGAGTCGACAAGACAGGCTTTTTCCAGCTGGGTTGCCGCTACTTTAAAATCTCCCTGCATCACCGCCTGCTGCCCTAACTTAACATACGCGTTTTGTGCGGCAATATTTTCAAACGAAGCAATAATCAAAAAAGATATGATAACCGGTAACTTCATCAAAGGGCTGGCGTTCAAGTAATTTAATACACTAACTAATTATATAAGAAATTATTATGCCAATTAGCTATTTATATCAATAATTTAAAAAATAAAAATAGCAAAAAAACTAATAATGTGACGTTTTTTCATACTTAGCACCGTTTTTTCGCGAAATTGCGGCTAACTATAAGCAGCATATTATCAGTGCCTTATGTGCCATAATTCCATTTTAATGCGTAAACACGTATATTGGCACATGTCTTGAAACATACCATTCGTCAATGAAATTACGCTGTTATCCTGTAATAATCACCTTTGGGTTTTTTAAAGGTGACAATATGACGCTTAATCACATAAAAGGTACTTGATGAGTTTTGACCCATTTGAATTTAATAACGCCTTACCGGTAATAAACGAAGATTCTGAGTTTTTTCCTTTAATGTCAACTGAGGATGAGGAGGAAATGAATAACGAACAGCTGCCGGCTATACTATCTATATTACCGTTGCGAAATACCGTATTATTCCCCGGGGTTGTTATCCCCATCACAGTTGGCCGGGATAAATCGATTAAGCTGATACGCGACGCGAATAAAGGCACCCGCATGATCGGGGTAGTTTCTCAACAGGATGTGGGGATCGAAGACCCATCATTTGACCAATTAAATAAAGTTGGAACCATTGCCCTGATCATTAAAATGCTGCAGATGCCTGACGGAAACACCACGGTAATACTGCAGGGGAAAAAGCGGTTCAGGCTTAAAGACGAAGTTCAAAGCGTACCATATATTAAAGCTACGATCGAGCCTTTTAAAGAAATTAAGCCGAAGGAAGATAAGATTTTCAGGGCCATGATCTCATCGATCAAGGACATGTCTATGAATATTATTCAGCTGTCGCCGAATATCCCGAGCGAGGCGGGCATTGCCATCCGCAATATCGAAAGCACTTCATTTTTGATCAATTTTATCTCGTCGAATATGAATGCCGATGTGAATGCCAAGCAGCATTTGTTAGAAGAACCCAACCTGCGCACCCGCGCTAACCTGGTTTTGGAGCATCTTACTTTAGACCTTCAAATGCTGGAGCTGAAAAACCAGATCCAAAGTAAGGTCCGGGTCGATCTGGACAAGCAACAAAGGGATTATTTTTTAAACCAGCAGCTAAAAACGATACAGGAAGAGCTTGGCGGCAATACGCCCGACCTGGAAATTGACAGCTTAAGATCGCGCGCAATAAAAAAGAAGTGGGCAAAGGAGGTTAGCGACCATTTTACTAAAGAATTGGAAAAGCTGGCGCGGACCAATCCGGCTGCAGCCGATTATTCAGTCCAGATCAATTACCTTGAGTTATTGCTTGAGCTGCCCTGGAACGAGTTCACCAAAGATAATTTCGACCTTAAGCGGGCGCAGCGGGTTTTAGATAAAGATCATTTCGGGCTGGATAAAGTAAAACAGCGCATTATCGAGTATTTGGCTGTGCTTAAATTAAAACACAATATGAAGGCGCCTATCCTTTGCCTGGTTGGGCCCCCGGGCGTTGGTAAAACCTCGTTAGGTAAATCTATTGCAAAGGCGCTTGGCCGCAAATATGTACGTATGGCCCTGGGGGGGATAAGGGACGAAGCTGAGATACGCGGCCACCGTAAAACTTATATTGGCGCCATGCCCGGCCGCATCATTCAATCGATAAAAAAAGCAGGCGCCGCAAACCCGGTATTTATATTGGACGAAATTGATAAGGTTGGCAATGATTTTCGCGGCGACCCTTCATCTGCCCTGCTGGAGGTGCTTGACCCCGAACAAAACAACACATTTTACGATCATTACGTTGAAATAGATTTCGACCTGTCCAACGTTATGTTCATTGCTACCGCAAATTCGCTAAGCACGGTGCAGCCTGCCTTGCTCGACCGTATGGAGATCATCGAGGTTAACGGGTATACAATTGAGGAAAAGATCGAAATTGCCAAACAGCACCTGGTGCCAAAGCAAAGGGACGCACATGGATTAAAATCAAAGGACGTGGTGGTAAAACCCGATGTAATTGAAAAGTTGATTGTTGATTATACACGTGAATCGGGCGTACGCGCGCTTGAAAAAAAGATAGGATCGCTGGTGCGCGGGGTGGCGAAAAATATAGCCATGGACGAGCCGTATAACCCGGTAGTCAATAAAAAAGAGGTTGAAAAAATATTAGGCGCGCCCATTTTTGATAAAGACCTTTACGAAGGCAACGAGGTTGCCGGTGTGGTAACGGGCTTGGCCTGGACATCGGTAGGAGGCGATATATTGTTTATTGAGGCCAGCTTAAGCCCCGGTAAGGGCAAATTAACCCTGACAGGCAGCCTGGGCGATGTGATGAAGGAATCGGTTACCATTGCGCTGGCCTATTTAAGGGCGCATGCCGGTTATTTTAATATTGATGCGAAGGTGTTTGATCACTGGGATATACACGTGCACGTCCCTGCGGGCGCCACCCCAAAGGATGGCCCGTCGGCAGGTGTCACGATGCTCACCGCTTTAACCTCTGCATTTACGCAACGAAAGATCAAACCCCACCTGGCCATGACCGGCGAGATCACCCTGCGGGGCAGGGTATTGCCTGTTGGCGGTATAAAAGAAAAGATATTGGCGGCAAAACGTGCCAACATCAAAGAGATCATTTTATGCAGGTCGAACCAAAAAGATATCCTGGAAATTAAGGAAGATTATATAAAAGACCTCCAATTTCATTATGTAAACGATATGCGCGAAGTAATTGACCTTGCTCTTTTGGACGAACTGGTAAGCAACCCATTAGAGCTATCCATAAAAGAGGAAGCCCGGAGCGGCCTGGTCGTTAATTAAGCTTATATTAAAGGTTTAACTCGCGATAAAATTTTGTAATAGTTAAAATAAATAATATTGTTGCGGGCCGTGATTTTATCGCGGCTTTTATTATTTTAGGCACTTCAAAGCCCTAAATGAAATTTACACTGTTAACCACGCTGGTGCTTCTGATTGGAATTACCTGCGCTTTATCGCAAACGCACCGGACAGAAATAGGCGGGGAAAATGATAACGATTCGTTTCTTTTAAAAGGATCAGACCGGTATTACACCGACGGGGCTTTTATTTATTATCGTACGGCGTTACGGATAAGCAGCAACAGCTCGCTGGCTAATAAAGTATTGGGATTTGAAGCCGGGCAAAAAATTTTCACGCCGCAATCGGGTTATATCCCCGGGCCGCAATATGACGACAGGCCGTTCGCGGGATATTTATACGCGGGCGCAACTTTAAACTTGCTTTATAAAGATGAAAGCAACCTGAAACTGGGTGCACAACTCGGCGTAGTCGGCCCGGCATCGCAAGGGGAAGTTACGCAGGACTTTATACATAAAACTTTTGGATTTTATAAACCGGGCGGCTGGCAATATCAGATAAAAAACGATCCGGAGCTTAATTTATCTGCCGAATATAACCGGCTGATCGCAAGAGCATCATGGGCCGACATTTCGTTGTCAAGCTATGTCAATTTGGGGAACGGATTTAGCGGCGCCGGCGCGGGCCCGTTGATCAGGCTGGGGCTGTTTAACCAATTATTTCATTCGGTGAGCACACAAAGCACGGTCGCCGGCAACGACCTGATCCCTGGGCTTAATCCTTATGAGATATTTTTTTACTATAAGCCGCAATTGAATTATGTACTTTATGACGCCACCATACAAGGCGGCATGTTTGACAAACACAATACGCCGGATGATCTTGAAATTACCCAGGATAAAGAACCGTTTATTTTTAGCCAGCAGATCGGCGTTGCTTTTACCACCAACCGTTTTGTGGTTGACCTGGAGGCAATATATCATACGAAAGATGCAAAAGAGATGGTAAGGCCGCATCAATGGGGCGCTATTACGGTACTATACCGGTTTAATTAGCGGCGGCCATAATTAGTCGGCGATCGTGACACTATTGTCCTTCAAAGTTCTTTTTCCTGTTTTCCTTTTTTTCCGCGTTCATTCGCTTTGCTTCCAGGCGTGCGGCTTTGACGGCTTTACTTACTTTTGTGGTTTTTCGTGTTTTAGGTTTATGCAGCGCTTTCGTCAGCAAAAGAATAAGCCGTTCCAACGCTTTTTCTTTGTTCAGATACTGACTTCGTTCCTCATCGCAGATCACCTGCACAAATCCATCTTTATTAAGCCGGGCCTGCAATTTTTCGTTCAGCAGGGCTTTCTCCTCGTCATTAAACAGCGTTGAATCAGCAATAGAAAATAACAGCTCAACCTTGCTGGATACTTTGTTTACACTTTGCCCACCCTTGCCGCCGCTGCGCGATGTTTTATAAGTGATTTCCTTTTGCAGACCGGCCTTATCAAAATTCATAGCTCAAAAGTAAGGGAAGTTTGCAGTTTGCGGCGGGCAGTTAACAGTTTTTATATCGGCGCCGCTGTATTGTCCGAAAGTCATAAACCGCAAACCGGGAACTGCTTACTGCAAACTTTTTTCACTACTTTAGTCACCCCATGAGCAAACATATTGTAGTGGCCATTGATGGCTATTCTTCCTGCGGGAAAAGTACGCTGGCAAAAGCTTTGGCAAAAAAACTGCATTTTATCTATGTCGACAGCGGCGCGATGTACCGCGCGGTTGCGCTATACTTTCTGCGCAATCACACCGATCTTAATAACCACGAACAGGTAAGCGAAGCGCTCAGGAATATCCATTTAAACTTTCATTCGCGCGACTACGAAACCCATATTACCCTCAACGATGAAGAAGTATCCGACGAGATACGGCAGATGCCGGTGTCAGATACCGTAAGCTCGGTATCAGCTATACGCGAGGTACGCAAAGAGATGGTGAAGCAGCAGCAGCGCATGGGCAGATCAAAAAATATCGTGATGGATGGCCGCGATATCGGCACTGCAGTTTTTCCGGACGCTACGGTCAAGATCTTTATGACCGCCGACCCCAAAGTGCGCGCCGAACGACGTTATAACGAAATTAAAGTAAAAAACCCGGATATTACTTTAGAAGAAGTTTTCGAAAATCTTGCCCACCGCGATTACCAGGATACTACGCGCATAGAAAGCCCGCTTGTACGGGCTGCGGATGCTATAATTTTAGATAACACGAATCTTACGCCCCAACAGCAGCTACAGTTTGCTATCGAAAAAGTAACGCCGTTCCTTAACGTAAATTAAGATAATTCGGTATTTTAATATTCGAGCGGGTCATGTTCAAATTTTATCGCTTTGACACCGAAGCGATTTAAAAAATCAACACCCTCGTCGTTACTTATTCCTTTATACTCGGCGTATGACTTATCGTAAAGAACCTTCTTTATTCCGGCCGAAAAAATGAGCCGGGCGCAAGGCAAACAGGGAGACAGCGTGGTGTAAAGAGTAGCCCCTTCAAGGTTGCTGCCATTTTTTACCGCATAGAGTATCGCGTTTTCCTCGGCATGCAATGCAAGCGAGCAGCTTCCCTTTGAATCGCGCGGACAACCGACGCCGGGCCATTCTTCATCGCAATTATGGGTTCCGGCAGGCGGGCCATTGTAGCCTATGGATATAATGCGGGTATCTTTTGTTAAAACCGCTCCAACATGTGCCTTTACGCAATGAGACCGCTTGGAAAGATCGGTCGCCAGATTCATAAAAATATGATCGAAAGAGAGTTTAGTCATAGATAGTTAATTAGTGATTAGTTGATTGGTGATTAGTTGAACTTGCTGTTACTAATCACCAATCAACTAATCGCCAATCACTAAAATATCAATGTCCGCCCGATGCTTCGATATGGTCGATATCAATGCCCTGCTTCTTTAACTCAAAGCCGGCCTTCCATGCAAAAAATGCAAGATATGCGAAACCAAATACCGGAACGATATAAGAAAGGTGCAACCCGCTTATCCCTGAAAAAGAATTCTGTGTAGTGTCGGCCAATATTCCTTGTACCGGCGGAATAATTGCTCCGCCTAATATCATCATGATCAGGAACGCTGAACCCTGGCTGGTGTATTTACCAAGCCCGGCAATGGCCAGGGCAAAGATCGATGGCCACATAATAGAACAGCAAAGTCCTCCGCTGATGAACGCGAACAAGCCAACCCGCCCGGTAGTTAACAGGCCAATGACCATTGCCATTACGCCCAGCAGTCCAAAAATGGTTAGTGTACGCACAGGTTTTTGTTGTCCTACAAAAAAGCCCAATACCAGGACGGCCACACACAGACTGTAGATATATAAATTGCTCACGTTGGTACCAACTAAATAATTGACAAATAAAACCACGCCAAACGCAAAGAAGGGGACGACAACCGTAAGAAGATTTTTCATTGATTTCGACAAGTTAAAAACGCCTATCGCACCGGTCCAGCGGCCAATCATTAAACTGCCCCAGTACAGTGAGATGTAAGGGGCTATCTCAGATGCGGTAAAGCCGCCAAACTCCGGTGTTTTAAGCAACGAGCCCATATTACTTTGAATGGTAACTTCGGTTCCCACGTACGTAAATATGGCTATCATACCATAGATCAACTGGGGGTATTGCATGGCACCCCAACCGTCTTTGCTTTTGCCTGCAGCGAGTAACGATAAGATGAGCGTGATAAGTATGATTGCGAGCGCGGCATACACATAATCTGCTTTAGCAATACCGGTTGCATCAGCGAGCGGACCGGCAGCTAAAACCAGGCAAAACGCTACGAATATGATCAGCAACGGAACATTTGTTTTATGACTTGCCTCGATCTTTTCGTCGCTGGTAACTTTCGGCAGATTTGACGCCCAAAAGAAAATTGCAACCGCTATATAAAGCCCTGCCAGTATAAAATAAAGATTGTTTATTGCGGTGATCTTTACATCGATAGCCGGGATCAATTTACTGGCGCTTCCAAACAACACGATACTTACAATAACCGGCCCCAGCAAAGTCCCGAAGTTATTTACGCCCCCTGCCAGGTTTAAGCGGTTTGAGCCGGTTTCAGGCGTTCCCAGTGCTATAACAAACGGGTTTGCAGCCGTTTGTTGCAACGAAAATCCTAATGCTATAACAAAAAAGGCTCCTAAAATGAAACCGAACGAACCGGAATTTACTGCAGGCACCATTAAGAGCGCACCTGCGGCTGATAATACAAGGCCATAAATAATGCCGTTTTTATAACCTAATTTATTCAGGATATCTACCCGTGTTAGCTGCGACGCGAAATACAATATCAGTGACCCGATAAAATAACCGCCATAAAAGGTAAAGTCAATCAACTGGGATTCAAATTGTGTTAAGTTGAAATGTGCCTTGCAAAAAGGAATAAAAATTCCATTGGAAGCTGCTAAAAAGCCCCAAAAGAAAAATACGGTGATGATGGTGTACAGCGCAGAGCCGTAGCTTTTTTGAGTTTTTTGTGCCATTTCTTGATTAGGTTTAATACAATAGGGTGTATTTGAAACACTAAACATAACTAATTTTCCAATTCAATTTATATTTTTAATAATTAATCACAATTTTTAGTTTGGTTGTTTACTATATAAAATTGCATATTCGTCCCACCAAGTCGGATAAAATTTGACCATAAGCTTAAATAAATGATCGAAGCTATTATTGCGGGTATTGGAATTGGATTGGTGTTGTCCGTTCTGACCGGCCCGGTTTTTTTTGCTTTGATAAAAACCAGTATCGAAAAGGGCTTCCACGCCGGCGCCGCCATGGCGCTTGGCATTGTAACCAGCGACGTGGTTTTTGTAGGCGCCATTATTTTTGGTTCGCAATACATTGATGTCGCCCAGCATACCAAAATTATCATCGGCGAATTAGGCAGCGGTATTTTGTTTGCCCTGGGGATTTATTATATTTTCAAAAAGGCCGAGATCAACTTTGGCAATAAAACCCCGTCGGCGCTTAACCGGGCGGGTTATTTTTTGAAGGGATTTTTAATGTGTATTTTCAATCCTACCCTTTTGTTTCATTGGATAACGGTCATCGGCACAACCAGTACCATATTTCACGAAGGCGTGAAGCACCGCCAACTGGATATTGCCATTATGTTTTTAACCATCCTGATCGTGCAATTCGGCCAGGACCTGGTTAAAGTTTTTTATGCCAATAAACTGCGTGATAAGATATCCGTTAAATTTATTCACCGCCTTAACGAGGTTGCCGGCGCCGCGCTTATTATAGCGTCGCTTGTGCTGATGGATAAACTGGTAACCCATTTTATCTTCTCCCCGCTGCCGGGTTCTTAATTATCGTGTTCCAAATCATTTGCGATAAATACGGAGATTATTTTATTAAATTCAATCTGTTAATTTTTATCATGGAAAGTATATTTAATGTTACCGACAGTACCCGCTTTGTCGGGCGCATAAATCAACTCACACCATCCTCACAAGCACTATGGGGCAAGATGAACGTATCGCAAATGCTGGCGCATTGCCAGGTGCCGTTGCGCATAGCCTTAGATGAGCTGCATATTAAGGGCGGATTAGCGGGTTTTTTGTTTGGCAGGATCGCAAAGAAAAAGTTGGTATCCGATCAGCCTTTTAAACGTAACCTGCCAACATTCCGCGAAGCAAAAATTACGGGCGTGAAAGATTTTGAAACGGAAAAACGCGGCTTGATAGAATTGATAAAACGATTTGATGGAGGTCCTGGGATTTTGACTAAAGAGTCCCATGGCTTTTTTGGGCCGCTGACAACAGAAGAATGGGATAAATTACAGGTGAAACACCTCGACCACCATCTGCGGCAATTCGGTGTATAAGTGGCGAAGTAGCCTGCTCACAATTCACCATTCACCATATTACATATATCCCCGCTGGTTCTTCCCTTCCATCCAGTTGACAAAAGCGCGATTAACCACTTTGTTGCCTCCCGGTGTAGGATAGTTTCCTGAAAAATACCAATCGCCGCTATGGCCGGGGCAAGCTTTATGCAAATTATCAAGCGTTTGGTAAAGCACCTCAACCGTACAATTCAAATCTTTCGGGGTGATGATCTTCGCAATGCGATCGGATACCTCCTGGTCGGTAAACGGCTCATAAATAGCCTGCACGTAATTTGTAACTTCCTCTTTTGGCAATGCGGCGCTATCCTTGCATTGCTGGTAAACCTTAAGGATCACATCTTCCATATCGCGCTCCTTCAACAGGCTTACAGCCGCCTCGAATGCAACAAACTCGCCCATCCGCGACATATCGATCCCGTAACAGTCCGGATACCGTATTTGCGGCGCAGAAGACACGACCAGTATCTTTTTCGGACCCAACCTGTCAAGGATCTTTAGTATACTTTGCTTAAGGGTTGTTCCTCTTACTATTGAGTCGTCGAGGACAACTAACGTGTCGGTATCTTTCTTTATCAGGCCGTAAGTGGTGTCGTATACATGCGCCACCATTTCGCTGCGGTCGGCATCCTGGGTTATAAACGTGCGCAGCTTTACATCTTTAATGGCAATTTTTTCGACGCGCGGCGCCATACAAAGCACCTCGGATAACTCTTCCTCGCTAATTTTGTCCTGGCGGTTGAGCAGCCTGTCGCGCTGGTATTGTTTTATGTACTTATGCACCCCTTCTACCATGCCATAAAAGGCAACCTCGGCGGTATTTGGGATGTAAGAGAAAACGGTGTTTTTAATATCGTGATCAACAATATCCAATATTTGCGGACAAAGCAAACGCCCGAGCTGCTTGCGCTCGCGGTAGATCGCGGCGTCGCTGCCCCGCGAAAAATAGATCCGTTCAAACGAGCAGGCTTTCTTTTCCAGCGGTTCGCTGATCTTATCCTCCGTTATCTTGCCATTTTTCTTGACGATCAGCGCGTAACCCGGTCGAATTTCCTTAATTTCCTCAATAGGGATATTAAAAGCTGTTTGAATAGCGGGCCGCTCGGAAGCCGCCACAACGATCTCGTCATTATGATAATAATACGCAGGCCGTATGCCAACCGGATCGCGCATTACAAAGGCATCGCCATGCCCTAAAATACCCGCAATGGTATAGCCTCCGTCCCAGGTTTTCGCTGATTTGCGCAGGATCTTGGCTACGTCCATATCGTTGGCTATCAGCTTGCTGATCTCCATGTTATTATCCAGGCCTTCACGTTTATACTGGTCAAACAGGCCCTGGTTTTCCGTATCAATAAAATGGCCTATCTTCTCTAAAACGGTCACGGTATCGGCCTTTTCCTTCGGATGCTGGCCAAGGTCGTACAGTTGCTGTAACAACTCGTCAACATTGGTCATATTAAAGTTCCCCGCGATAACCAGGTTACGCGTCATCCAGTTGTTTTGACGTAAAAAGGGATGACAGTTTTCTATGCTGTTTTTACCATGGGTTCCGTAACGCAAATGCCCGAGCAGCACCTCGCCTACAAAACTTACATTTTCTTTCAGCCACTCCGCGTCGGCCATCTTCTCGGGCGAAAACTTTTGGATGTCGGTAAACTTTTTCTGGATGTATTCAAATATCTCCGCAACAGCGTTTGAAGCCATCGAGCGGTGCCGGCTGATGTATCTTTTCCCGGGTTCAATATCCAGTTTAATGGTGGCAACACCGGCTCCATCCTGGCCGCGGTTGTGCTGTTTTTCCATTAAAAGATAAAGTTTGTTGAGTCCGTACAGCGCTGTGCCGTATTTTTGCTGGTAAAAAGAAAGTGGCTTTAAAAGACGGATAAAAGCCACACCGCATTCGTGTTTTATCTGGTCACTCATGGATGGTATTGAGCCGCAAAACTACGATATAAATGTTGAAACTTTAAATTAACATTGTCATTATATTGCATTGTTATTTAGTGATCATAATACCTTATTATTGTCTTCAATATCCTTAAATTCCGATCATGAAAAAACTTAGTTTTTATCTCTTTTTGTTTCCCGCATTTGGGTTAAGTTATGCCTTTGCGCAGCCGGGCAGGCCCCTTTTTACCCACGCCATAGGTGTGCAGGCCTATACCTACCGCAATAGCTTTCCAACCGGTGTGGCGGCTGTTCTTGACACCATCAAAGCATTGGGAATAACCGAAATGGAGGGCCCTAATCCCAAAAATATTTCGCCCGAAGCATTTAAAAAGATGCTGGATGAACGGCATATCACCATGCCGTCTATCGGAGTTGACTATGGCCTTATTACAAAAGACCCCGGATCAGTTGTAAAACAAGCGAAATTTTGGGGCGCAAAATATGTGATGGTAGCCTGGATACCGCATGGCAAAACCTTCACCATTGATGATGCCAAAAAAGCGGTGGATGATTTTAACCGTGCGGGAAAAATTCTCAAAGAAAATGGGATTACCCTTTGTTATCACGATCACGGATATGAATTCGGGCCTTATGGCGATGGAACCCTGTTCGACTATATCGCACAACATACCAACCCGAACTATGTTTCGTTCGAAATGGATATTATGTGGACCTTTCACGGCGGCGCCGACCCTGCTAAGCTATTGTACAAATACAGGGGGCGCTGGAAGCTGGTTCATCTGAAAGACATTCGCAAAGGGGTTCCCAATGATCTGACCGGCGGAACGGACACGCATAATGATGTTGCCGTGGGCACCGGCCAGCTCAATTATCCCGAAATAATACGGGCAGCTAATGCGGTTGGCATCAAACATTATTTTATTGAAGACGAAAGCCCAAATCATGCCGCGCAAATACCCGTTACCATTGCATACCTGAGGAGTTTAAGACAATAGGCTGGAAATTCATATCTTTACCCTGCAAAACGTTCTATCGCCCCGACTAGTCGGGGAGGAAAGTCCGGGCAACACAGAGCATCCTGCTTCCTAACAGGAAGGCGCCGGCAGCCGGCGACAGCAAGTGCCACAGAAAATAAACCGCCCCGGTCTTGATCGGGGCAAGGGTGAAAACGTGAGGTAAGAGCTCACGGCTTTCCCGGGCGACCGGGATTGCGGTAAACCTCAGGAGTTGAAAAACCAAATAGGTCCTGGAAGCGGAACGGCTCGTTCCCGGTAACGATTCTATCGGTACCGTCAGGATGGGTAGGTTGATAGAGCCCGCCAGCAATGGCGGGCCGAGATTAATGATAGAGATCGCGCGTTAACCTGCGTGATACAGAACCCGGCTTACAGCTTTGCTGCTGTTATACCCCTTCCCGTAAAAAGGAAGGGGTTATTTTTTCCGGACCCCTGATATCGTTTCCCGCCAAATTTTTTATCAAAGGTCAAAAACAAATACCTGCTCATTCAGGTTGTTAACAAATCAATTAAAAGTGTTTATTATTCTATACGATTTGATATATTCGCAACAGACCAAAACCTTTAAATTATAAATTAAAACATGGCGAAAATTTTAATAATTGATGATGAACGGGCCATCCGGAGCACTTTACGCGAGATTTTAGAGTACGAAGATTTTGTTGTTGAGGACGTCGACAACGGGGTTGAAGGTTTAGAGATGATACAAAAGAACGATTACGACCTCGTTCTTTGCGACATCAAAATGAACCGGATGGATGGCATGGAAGTGCTCACCGAGGGCCTGGCCGTAAAGCCTGACCTGCCGTTTATCATGATTTCGGGCCATGGTACCGTCGAAACAGCGGTTGAGGCAAGTAAAAAAGGCGCCTTCGACTTTATTTCCAAACCACCCGACCTGAACCGTTTGCTGATAACCGTTCGCAACGCGCTCGACCGCGGCAGCCTGGTTACCGAAGCCAAGGTATTAAAGCGCAAGGTTTCGAAGGTTAGGGAGATCCTTGGCGAATCGCAGGCGATCATAAAAATAAAGGAAACCATTGAGCGTGTCGCGCCTACCGATGCGCGCGTATTGATAACCGGCGCCAACGGGAGCGGTAAGGAACTGGTTGCCCGGTGGCTGCATGAAAAGTCCAACCGCTCAAACGGCCCGCTCATCGAGGTGAATTGCGCGGCGATACCTTCAGAACTGATCGAGAGTGAGCTGTTCGGCCACGAAAAAGGCTCATTTACCTCGGCTATCAAACAGCGCATCGGCAAATTCGAATCGGCCAACGGCGGCACGCTTTTTCTCGATGAGATCGGCGACATGAGCGCCTCGACCCAGGCAAAGGTGTTGCGTGCTTTGCAGGAAAATAAAATAACCCGCGTAGGCGGCGAGAAGGAGATCGAGGTAAATGTGCGCGTGGTGGCGGCTACAAACAAGGACCTGCTTAAAGAGATCGATGCCGGTACATTCCGGATGGACCTCTACCACCGCCTCAGCGTTATCCTTATCCACGTACCGCCGTTAACCGACCGCAAAGATGATATCGGCCTGCTTACACAAAATTTTCTCGAGGAAATTTGCAATGATTACGGTATCCCGGTTAAAAGGATTTCCGAAGGGGCTATCGAAGTAATGAAAACACTGCCCTGGACAGGTAATATCCGCGAATTGCGTAACATGGTAGAGCGCCTTATCATATTAAGCGATAAGGTGATCACAGATAACGATGTGAAGGCTTTTGCTAACCCGTCTTCGGCGGCTGCCTTGCCGGCAGGCGGAGCCGCGCCGCAAACCAATTACGATAAGTTTGCCAACTTCCAGGAGTACAAGGATTTTGCCGAGTGCGAGTACATCAAGTTTAAGCTCGAAAAAAATAACTGGAATGTTTCCAAAACCGCCGACGATATCGATATCCAGCGCAGTCACTTATACAGCAAGATAGAGAAATTTGGGTTGAAACGCGGCGAATAGCGTACGAACCCCGCCTGCCGGCAGGCAGGGTTCGTACGCCAAAACCCTGTCACCACTTTTTAAATTTTATTATGTATTGACTGTGTTCCCCCGGCACAGGTGAACACAGGTGAACACATTGACAAAATAATGTCAAGGTCAAATTCCTTGGAAGCCTCGAAATTCCAATTCAAGATAGCTTTCTAATTGAGCGAACGGTATTCAAGCGGTGTTTGACCCACTTGTTTTTTAAATAACCTGGCAAAGTGCTGGGGATATTTAAATCCCAGTTCATTGGCAACCTGGTTAACGGTTTTACCGGTGTCAAATATCTTTTCCTTGGCCATATCGATGAGTTTGAATTGAATGTATTCCTGCGCGGTTTTGCCGGTTTCCTTTTTTACCAGGTCGCCGAAATAATTGGGAGATAGATTTAATTCATCAGCGCAATAGGCGACCGATGGCAATCCAACCGTTTGCGGTTTTTCAGATGCAAAGTAATTATTGAGCAGATTTTCAAATCTTTCAAGAATACCCTGGTGCGTATGGTTGCGGGTAATAAACTGCCTCTCGTAAAATCGTACGCAGTAATCCAAAAACAATTCTATATTGGATACGATGAGCTTTTTTGTGTGGTTATCGATAGACCGCTCCAGTTCATATTCAATTTTCGAGAAGCAATCCAAAACGATATTCCTTTCACTGTCTGATAAATGAAGCGCCTCGTTCGACTGGTAGCCGAAAAAGGTATAGTCGTGTATATGCCGTCCAAGTAAAGTTCCGTGTATCAGGTCGGAGTGAAAAACCAGGGCATACCCTTTCGGCTGGTAGGTTTCGCCGTGGCTGTTGACTCCCGCGACCTGTCCTGGCGCCATAAAAACCAGCGTTCCTTCCTGGTAATCATAGGTGTCCCTGCCGTACACCAGGTCGCCGCATTTCACATCTTTCAGGAAGATGGTATAAAAGCCAAAATACATGCGATGACCTTGCCGGGGCGCTGCTTTTGAAAAATCAACCACGCTCACCAGCGGATGTTTCGTAATATTATTATTGAATGCATTGTATTCGCTGATGATATTAAACATGAGCATCTTATCCATATCCTTCAAATTGAGTATACTCAAAGTTAGTACTTTATCACTGCGCGGTTTAGTAAGCGGGTGCAAATCCGTAATAATGGTATACATATCCGTAATGTGTATCCTATCGGGCTTAATAAAAGGCAGGACCTTTGTATGATGAAAAAGAGACAATTAGGGAAAAGCGGGCTTGAGGTATCATCCCTCGGCTTGGGTTGCATGGGATTAAGTTATGGCTATGGGCCTGCAACAGACACAAAAGAAGCGATCAAACTATTACATGCTGCAGTAGAGCGCGGCGTAACCTTTTTTGATACCGCCGAAGCATACGGGCCGTTCGCAAATGAAGAATTGCTTGGCGAGGCGTTGGAGCCGTATCGCGATCAGGTAGTGATCGCCACAAAATTTGGATTTAAAGGTGGCAAACCCGCATCAGGCTTAAACAGCCACCCCGAAAATATTCGGAAAGTAACAGACACGGCGCTTAAACGCCTCCGTACCGATCATATCGACCTGCTTTATCAGCACCGTGTAGATCCAAACGTCCCGATAGAAGATGTGGCAGGGACTGTTAAAGACCTGATCCGCGAAGGGAAAGTGAAATATTTCGGCCTTTCAGAAGCAGGGGTGAGTTCCATCCGCAAAGCTCATGCGGTACAACCCGTTACGGCGTTGCAAAGCGAGTATTCGCTTTGGTGGCGCGAACCGGAAAAGGAAATTCTGCCCACGCTTGAAGAATTAGGGATCGGTTTCGTTCCGTTCAGTCCGCTGGGTAAAGGATTTTTAACCGGCGCCATCAATGAAAATACGACATTCGATAAAACCGATTTCCGAAACACCGTTCCGCGTTTTTCGGAAGAAAACCGTAAAGCCAACCAGGCTTTAGTCGACCTGTTGAGAAGCATCGCCGCTGACAAGAATGCAAGCACTGCACAGATCGCGTTGGCGTGGCTGCTTGCACAGAAATCCTGGATCGTTCCCATCCCCGGCACCACCAAATTGCACCGCCTGGAAGAAAACCTGGGGGCAGCTGAAATTCAGCTATCAGAAAACGACCTCAAGGGGATTAATAAAGCGCTGTCTGAAATTGAAGTGCAGGGTAATCGCTATTCGGAGCAGGCGCAAAAAATGGTAAACCGCTAAAATGGCTGAAGAGATTATAATCCTATAAACAATTAACACCAAACATAATTTCAAATTTAAAACAATGAAAAAAGCAATTATCGCGATCTTATTGTGCATAGCCGGGGTACAGCTGTCACATGCCCAGGCTAAACTGCCGAACCCGACAAATACAACCTTTACGAAAGAAGAGCAGGAACTCCTTGATCTTTCTAAAACCAAATGGACCTGGATGGCCGACAAAAATGTAGAGGCTTTAAACGGGTTGTTCGAAGAGAACTGCGTTTTTGTTCACATGGGCGGAAGCTGGGGAAAAACGCAGGAACTGAATACCATAAAAGGTGGTTTTATCTGGTATAAAAAAGCCGCGATATACGGCGCGTCGGTAAACATTTTCGGTAATACGGCCATTCTGCTAAATGACATTGATTTGCTGGCAGTAGTTGGCGGCAATGAAGTTACCCATGCTTTTATGGTGACCGAAGTTTATCTTAAAGAAAACGGCCAATGGAAAATGGGCTCTCTCACCTTTTCAACCCTGCTCAGGCCCGTTAAAATGAAATAAACGACTGCACAGCGCTAACAACCGCAAAACCGCTGCTGACGCGCTGGAGGATTAATAGCGACGGGTATAAAACCCATCGCTATTACAAATAAACTTATAACCACCATTCCTATCCTCAGTATCCTCTTACAACATTCCACAACCCCACCCTTATACTTCCCGATAAACCACTCACCAATCAACCTGATCAACTCAATCAACTAACATTCCAACCCTACAACTTTCCAACATTACAACATTCCAACTATCCAACCCTTCCAACCACTCCAACCCTTACAACCCTTACAACTAATTATACTAATTTTGCAGCCTTGCAATGAAATTTAACTTAACGGCACAGGATCCGCATTCAAAAGCCCGGGCGGGCGAGCTTATTACCGACCACGGGGCGATACAAACTCCTATATTTATGCCTGTCGGCACGGCGGGCACAGTTAAGGCGGTGCACCAGCACGAGCTTAAAAATGATATTAAAGCGCAGATCATCCTGGGCAATACCTACCATTTATACCTGCGGCCGGGCCTGGACGTACTGGAACGCGCCGGCGGCCTGCATAAATTTAACGGCTGGGATGGACCCATACTGACCGACAGCGGCGGCTACCAGGTGTATTCGCTGACCGAGGTTCGGAAAATTAAGGAGGAAGGTGTTACCTTCCGGTCGCACATCGACGGATCGAAACACCTGTTTACGCCCGAAAATGTAATGGATATCCAGCGAACTATCGGTGCCGATATCATCATGGCCTTCGACGAGTGCACGCCCTACCCCTGCGAATACCAATACGCCAAACGATCGATCGAAATGACGCACCGCTGGCTAAAACGCTGCTGCGAACAGTTCGACAGCACGGAACCGAAGTATGGTTACAGTCAAACGCTGTTCCCCATTGTGCAGGGGTCGGTTTATAAGGATCTAAGGATAAGATCGGCGGAGGTCATCGCATCCTATGAGCGCGAAGGGAACGCCATAGGCGGCCTTTCGGTTGGCGAGCCCGCCGAAGAAATGTACGCCATGACCGAAGTGGTTTGTGATATATTACCGGCGCAAAAACCACGTTATTTGATGGGTGTGGGCACGCCGGTAAATATATTGGAGAATATTGCGTTAGGAATTGATATGTTTGATTGCGTAATGCCTACCCGCAATGCCCGAAACGGCATGCTTTTTACCAGGGACGGGATTATCAATATCAAAAATGAGAAATGGAAGGACGATTTTTCGCCGATAGAAAGGGATAGCGGGCTTTTTGCGGATAACGTGTATTCAAAAGCCTATTTGCGCCACCTGATCCATTCGGGCGAGATGCTGGGCGCGCAGATAGCCACATTGCATAATTTACATTTTTACCTGTGGCTGGTGAAGGAAGCGCGCGAAAAGATCCTATCCGGCGATTTTTATAACTGGAAAAAAACCATGGTTAACCAATTGGGCCAACGATTGTAAATGAAGGCGTTTTTAAAAGAACATTTAAAAGTTATCGACAGGTATATCATCCGCAAATACCTGGGCACCTTCGTATTTACCCTGGGGATATTTGTGGTAGTGACGGTGGTGTTCGATATATCGGAGCACCTGGACAATTTTTTGAAAAACCATTCCACCATCCAGGAGATCGCGTTTAAATATTACGCGGGGTTTATCCCGTTTTACATCAATATGCTGTCGCCGCTGATCAATTTCCTGGCGGTTATCTATTTCACGGCCAAGATGGCCAACCAAACCGAAATTGTCCCCATATTAAGCGGAAAAACCACCTTTAACCGATTTTTGAGACCCTATTTTATATGTGCCACACTGATCTTTGTCGTTTCGTTTTTCGCCAATATTTATCTTATCCCGTTTACCAACCGGTTAAAGATAACTTTCGAAAACTCGCACCAGTTCAATGCCGACAACCCGGAAAAAAATGAAGTGCACATCCAGTTGGATAAGCATACGTTTGTATATCTGCAGTCGTATGACAACTCGATGCACACGGGGTTCCAATTTGTGCTTGAAAAATTTGACGGCGACACGCTTAGGGAAAAATTATTGGCCAACAGTATTTCGTACGACTCGCTGAAAAAAGTGTGGACCATAAAAAATTATACCATCAAATATGTAAACGGACTAAGAGAAAAGTATGTCGACAGCTCGGCACGACAAAAAGATACCGTGCTGGATATGCGCCCTACGGATTTTATTGTTTATGATAACGCCTATTCGGCCATGTCGACCAAAGACCTGAACCGCAATATTACGCGGGAAAAAATACGGGGGACAGGTGCGCTCAAAGAGATGCTTTATGAACGCGACCGGCGTTTTATTTACCCGCTGTCGTCGTTTGTGTTAACGCTTATCGGGGTATCCATTTCCTCGCGAAAGGTGCGCGGCGGTATCGGGCTGCCACTGGGAATAGGCATTTTCCTTTGCTTTACCTATATCGTTATTGATAAATTTGCGCTCGTATTCGCTGTAAAAGGCAACATGATGCCCATTTTAGCTGCCTGCTTACCGAATGGGCTATTCGCTATTGTAGGCTATTATTTACTCCAAAAAGCACCTAAGTAATGGAGCGCCGCCAGGATATATCCGGTTTAAACAAAAACCTGGTTATACTGCATTTCACGGTTTTTATTTGGGGTTTTACGGGCATTCTCGGCGCCCTCATCACCATATCGGCAGTTAGCCTGGTATGGTACAGGGTGCTTATCGCATCGCTATCGTTATTTCTGTATTTTAAATTTAATAAAACGGCGTTTGCGGTTAACGGCAAAACGTTTTTACAGCTGGCGTGCACAGGTGCGCTGGTGGGCGGCCATTGGATCCTGTTTTTTGCATCGATAAAATTGTCGACAGTGGCGGTTACACTGGTATGCCTTTCGTCTATCACGCTGTTCACCGCCATATTTGAACCGCTGATCAATAAAAAACGTATCTCCAGGATGGAGATCCTGGCCGGTTCGTTGATCATCATCGGTATAATCACCATTTTTAAATTTGAAACCCGGTACACTAAGGGCATCATCGCCGGGCTGGTTAGCGCCGTGTTTGCGAGTCTTTTCGCCATCATCAACTCGCGGCAGGTAAAAAAATACGAGGCCCCGGTTATCGCCTTTTATGAGTTGTCCGGCGCATTTGTATGGATATCTGTCTATTTACTTTTTACGCATGGGTTCAATAGTTCCCTGCTGCTTAAAAGTGCCGACCTCGGGTATCTGCTTATCCTGGGTACCATCTGTACCTCGCTCGCCTATGTTGCCGGCGTATCGGTTATGCGCGAGCTATCGGCCTTCAGGGTGGCGCTTATCACTAACCTCGAGCCGGTTTATGGCATATTGATGTCGTTTGTTTTTTTTGGCGATATGAATAAAATGACACTCGGCTTTTGGGTTGGTGCTATCATTATTTTATCTACCATCTTCCTTTTTCCCGTCGCGCAAAAGCAGGTCATACGCCGCAAAAATCGTCAATAGGCTTCTTTTATACTAAACATTATACATCTTACCGGCAGGGTGGGGGATATGTTTTAGTACGCCCGTTTCGCATTTTAAAGCGTTCTGCGCAATTATTTATTTTAAAGCACACATACCCCGCCGGACCTGTTTTCCGGCCAATGGAGCGCAAATTTGATTTCATGAAAGTGTACCGGGCGCCGCGTGAACGGAATTGCAAAATAAATGGAATTTAAGAGTGTTCCGGCAAGAAAATAATATAACTAAACCAAAAATAAAATTAAATATATTAAACATAAACTATTATTAATCTGACAGTTATATATTTTATATAAATAAAAAATCCACCAACGCAAAATATATAAGATTACAAAATGCCAATATTTTTAGCAACGGTGCAATATATTTATTAAATTATAGCATATAATTCTATAAATCAAGCAATTAAAGCTATTTACTTAAAATTTAAGTTTTTATTTGGTAACACTTGCCGGCTTAATCGGCTTAGTGTGATGAAGTTCAAATTGGTGTTTTCAAAAAAATCAGGGAGAGTTGGACGTATATGATTTGACTAAAGTATTTTCAACTTCGGTGACGTATCGGAGCCGGGTAATCTGTTTATCAAATCGGGTAAACTAAATCAAACATCATACCAATGTTTAGCCGGCAACTTAAAGCAGCCCGAAAAAACTACTGTTTTACCCGATGTCTCCCCTACCCGTTTTACTAATATCGATCAGGTTGATTTTTATTATCGGTTTAAAAATCCGATATTGGATAAACCTTAAACGAAGAGCGCCATGCGGATTCAAACGATCGTTATTATTCTTATCACTTTTTTATTGACCATCATCCTGATGCAAAATACCGGGACGGTTAGGTTTACTATTTTATTTGTTGACATGTATGTTTCAAAACTGGTGATGCTTTTCCTGGTAGCGCTGATCGCATTTATTTTGGGTGTGCTGGTGGGCCGACCTAAAACAGTAAGGCGGCTGGGCGGCGACTCCCCGGTCGACCAGGTTGACGACAAGCCATCCGATACACTAAGTGACGAGGATAGGGATTATATCAGTTGATTTTTATTTGCCGCCCGCTTTAAATTCGAAATTCAAAATCCGAAATCCGAAATTCAGCTAAAACAGCTGGTTTGATTTTTCCAGCTCGCGAAGGTCGGGGGTTGAATCAAATATCCCGAAAACGGATGCCCCGCTCCCGCTCATGCTTGCATAAACAGCGCCCGCCTCGTACAGCGCAGCTTTTACGCCCCGTATAATAGGATGATTTTTAAAAACGGAGACCTCAAAGTCGTTTTTTACGAAGTTTTTCCATTCGGCCACCGGTTCATCAATAAGCTCCATCAGCGACCGGTCAACCGCAGCCGGTTTAACACCGCCATAGGCTTCGGACGTTGAAACATGTACAGGCGGCATCACCACAACGATCTTATAATTTGACAGGTCGAGCTTTATGGGTTCAAATTCATCTCCCCGGTCAAACGCGAACACCGGTTTGTTTTGGATAAAAAAAGCACAGTCGGCGCCCAGCTGCCGTGCATAACCCAGCATTTGGCCATCCGGCATCCCTAAGTCAAATTTTTGATTCAGCAGCCTGATAAAAAAGGCGGCGTCTGCAGATCCTCCCCCCAGCCCCGCCCCTATCGGAATATGCTTGTGCAAATGGATCTTTACGGGCGGGAGATCGAAATCCTTCCTGACCAGGTGATAGCCCTTAATACACAGGTTATCTTCTACCCTTCCGGGGATTTCTAAACCGGACGATTCAAAGCTCAATTTATCGGCCACGACGACCTCCAGGGCGTCTTTGATCATCACCGGGTAAAAAATAGTTTCCAGGTTATGATAGCCGTCCGGCCGCCGGTTAATAATATTTAAACCGATATTTATTTTGGCGTTTGGGAAAATGAGCATATAAATGATTAACAAGGCATGTATTTTTGAACATACTTAGGATACCAAAAATAGATTAATTTTATTTGTATTGAATTTAGTGAGAGGTGAGTGGTTAATGGTGGGTGGTTATCCAAATTTAAAAACCAATCAACCCAATCAACCTAATCAACTAACTAACCAACCAATGAAACAATATCTCGACCTGATGAAGCATGTGATGGAAACCGGCGCTCAAAAGCACGACCGCACAGGCACCGGTACGCTGAGCGTGTTTGGTTACCAGATGCGGTTTAACCTGCAGGACGGCTTTCCGCTGGTAACCACCAAAAAGCTTCACCTGAAGTCGATCATTCACGAGCTGATCTGGTTTTTGAGCGGCGACACCAATATCAAATACCTTAAAGATAACGGTGTGCGTATTTGGGATGATTGGGCCGACGCCGAAGGCAATCTTGGCCCGGTGTATGGATACCAGTGGCGCTCATGGCCTATGCCGAATGGCGGCCACATCGACCAGATAACGCAGGTAGTGAACCAGATCAAAAACAATCCCGATTCCCGCCGGATGATGGTATCGGCATGGAACGTTGCGGATGTAAACCAAATGGCTTTACCTCCCTGTCATAGCCTGTTCCAATTTTATGTGCAGCCCGCCAACCGTGAAATGGGCGAAACCAGGGGCAAGTTATCATGCCAGCTTTACCAGCGCAGCGCCGATATTTTTTTAGGCGTACCTTTTAATATCGCATCATATGCCTTGCTTACCATGATGATGGCCCGGGTGTGCGATCTTGAATATGGCGACTTTATTCACACTTTTGGCGATGCCCATCTTTATAACAATCACCTTGAGCAGGCTGCGCTGCAGCTCAGTCGTGAGCCAAGGCCGTTGCCAACGATGAAGATAAATCCGGATGTGCGCGATATTTTTCAATTTAAGTTTGAGGATTTTACGCTGGAAAACTATGATCCCTGGCCACATATCAAAGGTGCGGTGGCGGTATGATGGTTCATTGGTTCATCAGTTTACTGGTTCATTAGTAAACGTATTTTAAGCATCAATTTTTTAAATTAGCCCCAATATATTGACTGTTCCCACTAATGAACTAATGAACAAGTGATCCAATGATAGTTTCCGCCATCGTCGCCATTTCCGAAAACCGCGCCATCGGTAAAAACAACCAGCTGCTTTGGCATTTACCGGCCGATTTAAAGCATTTTAAAGATATTACCAGCGGCCATACCATCATCATGGGTCGCAAGACATTTGATTCGGTGGGCAAGCCCCTGCCTAATCGCAGAAATATTGTTGTTACACGGCAGGCCATAACAATTCCCGGGTGTGAGGTTGTGGGTTCTATCGACGAAGCCCTGGCCCTGTGCGATGGCGAAGAAGAAGTGTTTATAGGCGGCGGCGCCGAGATCTATAGGACGGCTATGCACCGTACGTATCGTATTTACCTTACCATTGTTCACCACCATTTTGAGGCCGACACTTTTTTCCCGGAGATCGGCCAAAACGAATGGAAAGAAGCTTCGCACGAAAACCACCATGCAGATCATAAAAATCCCATCCCCTATTCCTTTATCACACTTGAACGCGTTTAATTATCAATCTTTGACTTCTAATGTCTTATCTCTGATCTCTAACCTCCAATCTCTGACCTCTGACCTCCCTCAATCTCTAACCTCCAATCTCTGACCTCCAACCCTATTCTCAAATTAAAAATTTCGTCCTTAGGAAATTTTATTAGATTTGCCGTCTTATTTAAAACGCTCATAAACTAATTGATTATATATTTAATTCACAATGCAAGGAAAAGGGGTTGTTAAATTTTTCGCTATACTGCTGGCTGTCGTATGCTTGTACCAGCTTTCATTTACGTGGGTGGCCCACAAGGTAAAAAACGACGCGATTGCATATGCAAAGGGGGATACGGCTAAAGTAACACGTTACCTTGATTCCATGTCCACGCAGCCTGTATATCCTATCTTCAGGCACAATTATCAGTATGTTGCACAGCGCGAGCTGGCGCTGGGATTGGACCTTAAGGGTGGCATGAGCGTAACCATGCAGATCTCGTTGAACGAGCTTGTTAAAAAGTTATCGAATAATAACACCGACCCGGTTTTTAACCAGGCGCTAAGCGCGGCACAGAACGATATTAACACCAGCCAGAAGGATTATATAACGCTGTTCGTAAATGAATATGAAAAGCTTGCCCCGAACGGCAGGTTAGCGGCTATTTTCTCGACCAAGGACAACCAGGACCATATAAAATTCAATGCCACCAATGCCGAAGTTGAAACTTACCTGAAGGACCAGGCAAGCGCTGCTGTAAAGCAGTCATACACCATTCTAAACACCCGTATCGACCAATTTGGGGTGGCTAACGCCAATATCCAGCTGCAAAAAGGCACCGACCGCATATTGATCGAGCTGCCGGGCGTAAAAGAGCCCGAGCGCGTGCGCAAGCTGCTCTCGGGAACGGCCAAGCTGGAGTTTTATCAAACTTATGATAATCAGCAGGTATATGGCGTACTTGATAATATCAACAAGTTAATTGCGGCAAAAAATAAGGCGGCCAAAAAAGACACAACGAAAACCGCTGCGATTCCGGCGCATAAAGCCACTGTTAAAGATTCGGCGCAGGGAGCCCTGGCTTTATTAAATAAAGTACAAAAAAATGCAGCAAAAGACACTTCATTAAGCAAGTCGGCACTGTCAGATCAGTATCCCCTGTTTAATCTTTTGCATCCGATGATCTACCAGGATCAAAGCGGCCAAACCAAACTGGAGCCGGGTCCTGTCGTGGGTCGTGCTGATGTTAAAGATACGGCCAAAGTGAACGCTTATCTCCGCAGCCCTGATGTAAAAGCGACGATTCCACAGAGCATGAAGTTCCTGTGGTCGGTAAAGCCGGCAGACAAAACCAAGATATTCGAGTTGTATGCCATGAAGCTGGTGGGCGCCGAAAATGGCCCCGCCCTTATAGGCGATGTGATCAATGACGCCCGTAATGATGTCGACCAGATCAAAGGCAACAATGAAGTGATCATGATCATGAATTCGGACGGCGCCCAAAAATGGAACGAAATAACCACTGAAGCCTGTGCTGATCCGAACAATCATAAATCGATAGCTATCGTTTTAGATGATAACGTGTATTCTGCTCCTCGTGTGGATAATCCAATCCCGGGCGGCGTTTCGTCAATAACCGGTTCCTTTACCCTTGATGAAGCAAAAGACCTTGCAAACGTATTAAAGGCCGGCCGTTTGCCCGCGCCGGCGCGTATCGTTGCCGAGGCTGTTGTAGGCCCGTCGCTGGGCCAGCAGGCTATCCACGCAGGGTTATTATCCAACCTTGTAGGCTTGCTCGTGGTGATGATATTTATGATCGCCTATTATAACCGCGCCGGCACGGTAGCTGTGGCTGCGGTGCTTGTAAATATATTCTTCCTGATGGGTGTATTAACCAGCCTGGGCGCTGTTTTAACTATGCCCGGCGTGGCTGGTATCGTGCTTACGTTCGGTTTATCGGTGGATGCTAACGTACTGATCTACGAGCGCGTGCGCGAAGAGCTCGCGCTTGGCAAATCGCTGCGCATATCCATCAACGACGGCTTTAAACACGCGTTATCTTCCATTCTCGATTCAAACATAAGCACGTTCTTAACCGGCGCCATTTTATATGCTTTCGGCACCGGCCCGATCCAGGGATTTGCCATTACGCTGATGATCGGTATTGTTACCTCGCTGTTCTGTTCATTGTTGATCTCGCGATTGATATTCGAATATATGCTTGGAAAAGGATGGGATATCAAATTTTCCAATCCATGGAGCTCACATACCTTCAAGAATGCGAATTATGCCTTTGTGAAAAACCGCTTTAAATTCTATATTTTCTCGGGGACGTTTATCCTGGCCGGTATTATATCCATGGCCACGCAAGGGTTTAATTACGGTGTCGATTTTGTGGGGGGACGTACGTATGTGATCAAGTTTGATAACCAAAATGTAACCACCGAACAGGTACGCCTGATTGCTGAGAAAAATTTAGGCAAGGGTAACAACGAGGTTAAAACATATGGATCGGATAAAATAAGCGTAACCACAAAATACCTCATCAACGACACCGCGAAAAATGCCGATGCGAAAGTGCAGGCCGCTGTAATAAAGGCGCTCGATACCGATCCGCAAACGCATATGACCGCCAAAGATATCGTTATCACGCAAAAAGTTGCGCCAACGATTGCAAACGGCCTCAAGAAATCGGCTCTGTTAACGGTAATCTTTGCTATTATCGTTATATCCAGCTATATATTTATCCGTTTCCGCAAATGGCAGTTTAGCCTGGGTGCGATGGTGGCAACGGCGCACGATGCGTTGATGGTGCTTGCATTCTTCTCGCTGTTTAAAGATGTGCTTCCGTTCTCGCTGGATATCGACCAGTCTTTTATAGCCGCCATACTAACGGTTATCGGTTATTCGATCAACGACACAGTAGTGGTATTCGACCGTATTCGCGAGTTCCTGAACCTGCACCACGCCAAAACCGATGATCCTAAAACGGTTATCAATAACGCCATCAACAATACGTTAAGCCGTACTATTATCACTGCGCTAACGGTGTTAATGATCTTACTAGTGCTGTTTATTTTCGGTGGCGATGTAATCCGCGGATTCTCGTTCGCGTTGCTTATCGGGGTTTGTTTCGGCACTTACTCCTCTATCTGCGTTGCTACCCCGGTAATTATCGATTTCGGCAAGAAAGACCTGAGATAAAAAAATAAAAACAAAAGCCGCTTCAGCAATGAGGCGGCTTTTGTTTTTAAAAGATTTGCCCGCTTTGGCTTAAGCTCGCTTAGCGATTATTTCTAAAGCGACAATTGCCAGTTGTAACGTTAGGTATTGTATTATCGACTGCGTAATCATCGAAATATCCGACTGCCAGGGTTCAATGTTTCTGTTATATGTACGAATAGATCCGCGCCATCATTACTCCAAACGGCCCCGGGGATTCGCCTTTATAATGGCCTTGAATTTATCCCTTCATTCTGCTTTTGGCTTCTGTATCATATTAAGTCCTTTTGCCATAAACCATGGTTCAGTCCTTCTCCGACAAACTGGCGGATACTATGACGCTGCTGATCCCGGATGTACAGCCCGTTGTGTCCGCCGGAGTTGTTACTTACAGGAACCGCGCGCCCTTTCAGCTAACGTCTTCTCCAGGTCTCGCCCGTGATACACATCTGTCTTACTAATGTGCCCCACATGTTCATCGGACCAGCGTTTGCCTTAGTCCACCTCGCGATAGACACCCTTGCCGGCCCGCTAATGTCCCTGCCGGCCCCATGGTGAACTTTATCCCCGGTAGGTGTTCCGGTACCGCCGCACAATAAAAAAAGGCGGGATCGCTCCCGCCTTAGTTATAAAGGTATTCAATAGTTTTGTTATTTATCTGTTGATGTCTATAATCACTGTGCGGTTATAGAAACGCTCTTCAGGTAAACGGTTTTCAAACGGTGAATGCTCTGCATCAGCGCCAAAACCAGATGTTTCAAACTTCACATGGTCGCGGCCGGAATTGGCTAAGGCACGCTCGAGTACCCGTTGGGTATCTTTTGCGCGGCTTTCTGATAGCGTCTGGTTGTATTCAGGTGTTCCAATGATATCAGTGTGTCCATGGATACTGACTGTTGAACCTTCTGAAATTAAAGGCGCTACGATATTGGCTAAAAACCTGTTATAGGAAGCTACGGTTGCCGATCTGTCAAAACCAAAGACAATACTATACCGGAAGCCTTTTTTAATCGACTCAACCTGGCGTGTCAAATGCACGGACGCCTCTTTTGTAATGGTTCTTCCGTTGTTGGTTTCACCTGTCATAACAACCTTATAGTCGCCTTCAGGACTGTTTCCTAAAACGGCTGATCCCTGCACACCCGCCTGGTCGCCTGTAAAAGGTCCGAAATTGCGTCTGTTGCCCCGTTCGTCGGTGGTTACAACCGACCATGATCTAAGTAGCTGGCTGGCCGAATCTACGTTCATCACTATCTGGCTATCAAGCGGGTCAAATTGCGTGTCTGTGATTTGAACAGACTTCATCATGCCGCCGCCAACTTCCGACATTAACTCGGGCGAACTGGTTTCAATGTCAACCCTGCGATTTTCTGCCTGCAGAAGAGCAAGGTCTTTAGTGCCACCGGGATGTTCAGACGGTGGAAATGGTTTAAAGTGTCCCTGGATAGCAATCCTTCCACCCGAAATGCCAAATACATTAACCAGGTAACGTTTTACGTTTTCCGCAAATTCCCTGGCTTCTTGCGGGCCTTTGGCCGATGCGCCGTTCAAGGATATTGAAATATTGCTGTTCGACCGCATACGGTCGCCTAAAATATTCAAAACATTATGGTATACGTTTAACTGGCTCGAAGCGCGCCCATTGGTACTTTGCGATTGTTTCCTCTGCAGTTGATCTTCCTTAAATCCCTGCGCCTGTTCGTTGGTAAGCAGCACATACCGTGAGGGTATCTGTGACGATCCTTCATCAAAAAATACGACATTAAGCAACGGGAAGGTTTCGCTCACCTGGGTTTGCATCAACACCGGTTTTGGCGCGCGAACTGTAAAAACAAAGTCGTGTACCGGCACGATGGCAACCGCAACGGGGGTTGGCTCTGGTGCCTTCACCCGGTGGCCTTTTCCAAATTTAAGCGCGATACCCGCCCGTACGGTAGTCATCGACCAGCTCTCGATGCTGCGTGGGTCTTGCCCGAAATAGGGCTGGTACGAAACGAAGGGCGAAAGGCTAACCAGCGAAGTGCTGGTGCTTCTCGAGATCCGGATATCATATCCCAAACCTACCTGGCCCGAAACGATGGTGCTATTGACTGATGTCAATTGCGAATTCACGTTGGGCTGCCTTAATTGCGTGTAAGCAAAGTCCTTGTTAATGTTAAAAGCTAAGCGCGGACCGGCAAAAAAGTAAATGCCGCCGGCAGCTGCGCCTATCCGCAAGCTGGGCTCTACGGTTACGTAGCTCAGATCGGTTCCTAAGGTTGCAGGGCAGTTACAGGGCGCCTGCACGTTATCAAACTTGCCGCCGCGGCCGTCGTAGCCAACGTTCAGTATAAACCCCCATACACCGGACGGACGATATTCAGTCAGTATAGATGCGAAAGGGCGTACGCCATACCCTTTGTGGAATGCCGTTGGCACTTCCAGGGTATTGTTTAACGTTTGGGTGGTCCCGTCATAGAAATTGAAATTCGCTGCGCCTGATACGCCAAACCACCATGGGGATGGGATAACTTGCGCACGTACTGTCGTACCGGCTAATATCATTATCGCAAGGCAGATAATGAATCGGTATATCTTTTTATTTGTAGAGTACATAATGTGTCTTTTTAAATTATGGTTGTGTGATTTATAGATCCCCCGGCCGAATTGGGCCGGGGGATAATATATTGGTTAAGATTAATTAGGAACGTTAATCGTGGTGTTTACCATGGTAACTGATGCAACCTGCGATAATGCCCGGCCGTTAAGTACGGTTTGAACATTGTTTCCGGCAGTTGAAAAAGTGATACCCGAGGTTGAGATGATAGTTCCTACCATTACTCCGCCACCGGCAGCGTTGATAACCGCCGCACTGCCTACGTACCAGTAAACATTCCTGGCTTGAGCCCCGTTCTTTAAAATAACGCTTCTGGCTCCGGCCGGTCCGGCAATGCCCACGGTTAACCCGGCAGCTGTCTGGAATATCCATGTTGCGTTGGGATCGCCCTGCGCATCAAGCGTCAGGTCTCCGGCTGTGATATTGAACGTGGCGCCGGCAGATTTGTACACGCCTGGTGGCAATGTAAGGTTACCCAGCTCACCTGCACCCGGATCAGTACCCCCGGGCTTATTGGCCGGCGAAATGCTGATATAAAATGCAGTGATGTCGGCTAAAGCCTGTGTTGCTGTGGCAAATTTTTGCGCTGTGCCCGGAGCGGGCGGAGCTGTGAATATGCCGCCGGTTACAAGGCCTACATTCAAGGGCGTTTCGGTATAAACGTCACCCGTTAACCCGTCATGGAACCCGGTTATTAATGTCGACGCTGCGGTTGTACCGATAGCTCCGTTATTAATTACCGTGTTTATTCCCTGGTTGGTTATCCCTGCGCCGCCGCCAAATGCTCCGAAAATGCTCGTGAATAAAGGCGCATTCTGAACTATTGGCGAAAAATTAGCTACCAGCGTTGTATTTGCGTTCAGCGGGAACGTATAACTGGCGCTTGTAGACACGATTGCACCCCCGTTGGTCCAGTTAGTGAACGAATATCCGGCATTAGGCGTTGCCACCGCCGTTACAGATGTACCCGCATTATAAAGACCGCCACCAGAAGTCGATCCTCCCGCAGCAGGGTTTGACGACAGGATCAGCGCAAATTGCGATGCCGGGATCAATTTAAAATTAGCTACCAGCGTGGTATTCGCTACCAAAACAAACTGATAGGCCTGGCTTGTCGAGACGATTACGCCATTGTTTGTCCAGTTTAAAAATACATAACCGGCGCTGGGCGTCTCGGTTACGGTTACAGCCGAACCTGCATTAAATAACCCCTGACCTGTTGTGGTTCCGCCTGCAGCAGGAAGTGATGATAAATTTACCGCAAATTTACCCGGTGGAATTGCCGTAAAGTTGGCAACCAATGCAATATTGCCGTTCATGGTAAAGGTATAGTTTGCGCTGGTGGAAGCTACAACGCCGCCGGCGGTCCAGTTAGTAAAGATAAACCCGGCAGCAGGCGTTGCTGTTACCGTGGTTACCGCGCCCTGGGCAAATGTGCCGGCACCGGTAGTCGTTCCGCCTCCCGCAGGATTAGAAGTTAAAGTAACCTGCGGTATCGTTGTAAACGACCACACATAGTTGCTTGCCAGCCCGGTATTCAGCGTATTCATGGCGCCTGTGGTAATGGTGCCTGTATATACCGTGAAAGGCAATAGCGGTGCGGTTGGTGTAAATGTGTAAACCGCTGCATTCGCGGTTGCCGCAACCGTGCCGGCCACTACCGTACTGCCTTGTTTAATAGTAAATGTGGCTGCGTTAATGGTTTTAGGATCCATCGCGGTGTTGAATGTTGCTGTAATTACTTTGGGAAGTACAACGTCAACCGCCTTGTCCATTGGGTCGGTGACAACCGTAGGGCAAACCCCCTGAACTGCCTGAAAATTGTCTTTTTTACATGATGAGCCGAACAGGAGACATATTGAAGCCATTACTGTAATGGCGTTTAATATTTTAGAATAGCCTCTGCGTTGATGCATTGGGGGGCCATTCGTAATGGGAGTAGATTTTTTGCGCATTTTGGTGCTTTTAAGAGGTATGATGAACGACCTGCATAATCATTATTGATCGGAATACAGGTCGATACAAACCTACCTGATGCGCGGGACACGGGCGTTACACATTAATGATAATATGTTACATATATCCCATGTTTTTTTGAATTTAAATAGAGCATGTTAACTACCGAGAGAATTTTGATCGATGAACTTAATCTTCGTACCCGCTTTTAATGACGGTGGAAAGCATTTTGAATTGCTTGAAAGCATTGAAGTGATGTATGGTATGGGCCGGGATAATGATTCCTTCACCTAATTTGAGGTTATATTTTTTGTGGTCGATACTAATTTCAGCGGCGCCGTCTATAATTTGAATGTAGGTGTCAAAAGGAGAAAGTTTTTCGGCCAGTTCTTCGCCGGCGGCGAAAGAAAAAACGGTGACATTGCCAGTAATCCTTTTAATAATGGTTTTGCTTACCACGGCATTGGTCATATACTCAATGATCTCGACGATAATATGCACTTTTGATTTCCCAAGTTCGACGCCTTCATCAAATTTTCTCATCTTTTTTATTTAAAGCGCATAAAAAACAGTATATTTTAAGGTAGAAGAGAAAAGCAGCGGTTTATTCACCAGAAATAGAATATGCACGGCAGATCGCTTAGTAATTTAGCGCTAAGTTGTAGCTATTAAAATATAATGTGTTATATATTAAAAAATATATGTTACACATATCACATATTTTCCAGGTTTTTTCGCTTTTGCTGCAGTTGCTTATAAAACGAAGGAGAAAGGCCGGTCACTTTTTTAAACTGGTTGGATAAGTGGGCAACACTGCTGTATTGCAGTTTATAGGATATCTCGGTTAAATTAAGCTCGTCGTACAATAACAATTCTTTAACTCTTTCAATTTTGTTGATAATGATGAATTGCTGTATAGTTATGCCTTTTACTTCCGAAAATATATTAGAAAGATAAGTATAATCCAGGTTCAATTTTTCACTGATGAAATCGGAAAAATTTACCTGGGGTATCTCATCCGAATAATGGATCATTTCAACGATTACGCCTTTTATTTTTTCGATCAGGATGCTCTTTTTATCATCCAGCAATTCCAGTCCCGATTTAAGCAAATTAACTTTTAGCGCATCACGGTCGGCATCTGATATATCTTCAAGAACATCAACCATTCCCAGGTCGACAACCACGTATTTTAATCCCAGCTTTTTCAGCTCTTCTTTAACCATCATTTTGCAACGAAGGCTTACCATGTATTTAATATATAGCTTCATACCGGGGACTTTTTATAACGCATTGTTGTATGCCAAGTCCCCGTTGATATTCGCAGATCGTTAAGAAATTGAAACAAAAAAGTACGAAGGAATATAATGAAATAGCAGAAGCATGGTTAAGGTTGCCATAAATAAGGAAGTCTGCTTTCATTTGACGCAAGGGCTAACATAAGTATGGATCCTCTAAATAAAGATACCACAACTTCAATTATAACAATATAACACTGTAATTGTTCTCTCCAATTGAGGAGAATGACATCGGGCATCCATTTCTATCTGTTATCAAAGAAAAGTATCAAATCTGCTCCGCAGGCTATCAAATGTTCAAATCGTCTGGTTCGTCTTCTTTTCAGGACGTGGTAAAAATAGCGAGAACAATGCAAGGAAGACAAGTGAAATAATTTTTTAGAAATTATAGTCTAACGATATAATTATAAGTAGAAATGGCAGGACCAGTTATCCTGCATTATGCTTACTTAACAGGAATAAGTGTAGCTTATTAACTAAATTAATTGGCAAACTAATGCCTTCGCGCGATACAATAGAGAGAAAAAGCCGATAATTGCATCAATTCTGCAACACGCATACTTTTTAAAACAGAAGTGTTAAATGCAGGGTTATAATATTTGCCGCGGGCATTTAAATAAGCACAAATGAATTCAAAAGATAAATCGAAATTTCCGCAGGTGGTGATCATCGGCGGCGGCTTTGGCGGCCTGCAGGCGGCAAGAAAGCTTGCCGACAAACCGGTAGAGGTGCTGCTGATCGATAAACATAACTACCACACTTTTCAGCCGCTTTTATACCAGGTGGCCACCGGCAGCCTGGAGGCTGATTCTATCGCATTTTCAATCCGGAAAAATTTTGCCGGGCAAACCAACTTTCGTTTCAGGAATGCCGAAGTATCCCGTATAAACGCTAAAGAAAATACCATAGAAACCACCATTGGCGAGATCGCCTATGATTACCTGGTGATCGCCACCGGATCGACCACAAATTTCTTTGGCAATAAGGACGTGGAAAAATTTGCCATGCCCATGAAGTCCATTCCCGAGGCGCTCGACCTACGCTCGATGATACTGCAGAATATTGAGGAAGCGGCTTTATTGAATACGAAGGAAGAAAGGGAATCTTATCTTAATTTCGTACTGGTTGGTGCAGGGCCGACGGGTGTCGAGCTATCAGGCGCCCTGGCGGAATTACGCAACCACATCCTCGCCAAAGATTACCCGGAATTGTCTAAGGAACACATGCATGTTTATTTGGTTGATGCTACGCCAAAAACCCTGGGAAGCATGTCTGACAATGCCTCGGCAGCTTCCAAAAAGTATTTGACCGGCCTGGGCGTCGAGGTAATGCCCGATAGAAAAGTTGAAAGCTACGACGGCGACAAAATAAAGTTCGAAGACGGCAAAACCATTCGCACCAAAAATGTCATTTGGTCGGCGGGGGTTATGGGGGTTATACCTGGCGGCATTTCAAAAGACCTTATTGAGCGGGGCAACCGGATACGCGTTGACAGCATTTGCCGGGTTGAAGGGTCGGAAAACATCTTTGCCATTGGCGATGTGGCGGCAATGATCACAGAAGAAACGCCCAAAGGGCACCCCGGCGTGGCACAGGTAGCGATACAGATGGGCCATCATGTTGCGAAATCCATTGTGCAGCTCATCAACAACGCGCCCACTGAGCCGTTTAAATATTTTGATAAAGGTTCATTGGCCACAATTGGCCGCAATAAGGCAGTCGCCGACCTGGGCAAGTTAAAATTCAATGGTTTTTTTGCCTGGCTGATATGGATGTTTGTGCACCTTGTGTCGCTGGTAGGGTTCAGAAACAAGATCATCGTCTTTATCAATTGGTCGATGAGCTATTTGTCCTACAACGGCGGGGCGCGCCTTATCATCCGGCGGTTCGTTAAAAAAGGCGTTACTGACAGTCAGCATCTGCCAAAAACGGATCATTAATAAATTCCGCTATGTTTTTGCAATTGATGTAACAATTAAATTACAGCTTAAACTTTTAAAATCTATATCGTCATAAGGATAAATCCACTAACCTGATTGCCTTATGAAATCGTTTTTATTTACCGCCTTTATACTGATTATATTTATACATATCGGAAATGCGCAGGCAACAACCGATATGCAGCGCCGCGATAAGGATTCTGTCGCTTTGTTAAACGACAGCGACCGTTATGTTTATTATCAAAAAGCTGTCGTGGTAAATCCCTACCTACCGGCCCGCGCTATTTATGAACGGGCTATAGAATTTATGGCCTCTAAAAATTTTAGTCAAACCTATGGAAACGACCAAAACGGAAAGCTTATTTTTACCACAACCCAGGATTTAAATTTATGGCCGTCATATATCGGCGACCAAAACGATATTGTTTACAGTTATACTGTTCAATTTTCCATCACCCTGGATATTAAAAACGGGCGTTATCGTTATACAATAAATAACGTCGTATTTTTTTACCCCGAGGGGGCGGCCAATAAAAGAGAAACCCTGTTAGATATTTATCTTAAAAAACGGGATGCAAAATCCAAAACAGTTTCATCAACGGCAAAGGCTTTTATTGATTCTTTTGAAAGATACGTATATTCACTTGCAGCCGGGCTCAGGGGCGGCATTGAGCAGCGTTCGGCGATGTATAACTCAAATTTTTAACTGGCAGGGAAATAAATGTCAACTCCAATAAAAATAACTGAATGCCCGCGCGATGCCATGCAGGGCCTTCATCAGTTTATCCCAACCGATCTAAAAGCCGCGTATATTAATTTGCTATTGCAGGTAGGCTTTGATACGATCGATTTTGGCAGCTTTGTATCCGCGAAGGCCATACCTCAAATGCAGGATACCGCTGAGGTGCTGAAAAAACTCGACCTGGATACCCCATCAAAGCTGCTGGCTATCGTTGCCAATTACCGCGGAGCGGAAGAAGCCGCCAAACATCCCGAAATTACTTACCTGGGGTTTCCGTTCTCGATCTCGGAAACTTTCCAGCAGCGCAATGCCAATTCGGGCATTGCTGAAGCATTTGAAACCGTAAAACGCATAAATGAGCTATGCGGCCGCAGCAACCACCAATTATTGGTATACCTATCCATGGGGTTTGGCAACCCTTACGGGGATGAATGGAATCTTGAAATAGTACACGATTGGACTGAAAAGCTGGTTAAAGAAGGTGTTGGCATTATAGTGTTGGCTGATACCGTTGGTATTGCCACCGCTCACCAAATTCAGGGTATTTATCCGGCGTTATGTGCTCAATTTCCCGGCACCGAATTCGGAATTCATTTGCACGCTACGCCCGGTACATGGTTCGATAAGCTTGAGGCGGCTTATAAAAGCGGTTGTAAACGGTTCGACACTGCGTTAAAAGGATATGGGGGCTGTCCGATGGCAAAAGACGACCTTACAGGCAACATCGCCACCGAAAACGTTATTGAGTACCTTAGATCACAAAACGAAAGCCTGGGGCTTAATTACAGTAAATTACAGGAGGCGATGGAGTTAGCGGAAAAGGTGTTTAACTAATAAAGTACCAGATTAAAGCCCATACCCGAAGAGGTGTGTATGTTAAGCGTACATCAACTTACCTTTAGGTGAAGGTATTTCACGACCCAACTCCTTCGCAGTTTGAATCCATTGTTCAATAACCGTTTCTATGTTGATCAAAGCTTCATTATAATTTCTTCCATCAGCCATACAACCGGCCAACTCAGGCACTTCGGCAATTACTGCTTCGTCCTCTTTGCTCCAATACAAAATTATTTCATATTTATTTTCCATCACCAATCAATTTATATTTTAAAATAATTTGCCGCAATTGTTTAACCTGGTAAGGCTTTGCTTTATTGCCTTTGGGTTGAATGTTAATAATTTCTTCTATTCCTTTTTTGTGGAATATAATATGACTTCCCCCGGTATTTCTCTCAATAAAATTAAAATGAAGTAAAATATTCCTTAAGTCATCAAAACCAAAATTATTATCAGCATTTCCCGATAGTAGTTTTAATTGTAATTTTTCAAATTTACTCATTTCCGCACCATTTTGTAATGCCTTATCCCCGCCTCTTCAAACTCCGGCCCTGTTGTTTCGAAGTTAAACCGCTCGTATAGAGAAATTGCGGGCAATTGGGCGTGCATATAAACATAAGCAGCCTCTTTCGGCAAATCGTTCAAAACCGTTTTTACCAGTTCCTGCCCTACGCCCATATTTCTGAATGGCTTTAATACGGCAAACCGCTCCAGCTTGTAGCCCTTATCGGTTTTGCGCCAGCGGGAGGCACCGGCGGGTATACCATTCACCGTAGCCAGAAAATGCGTGGATTCGTCTTCAAACTCCCATTCCAGCTCGGGCGGGCAGTTTTGCTCACCCACGAATACCTCGCGCCGGATGGCGAAAACTTTCTCAAGTTCGGCAGGATCCGTTACTTTATGTACTTCGATTCGTGACATTTTTCGAGGAGGTCAAAGGGGAAGGGTTAAGGGTAGAAAGACAATCGGATCAGATGTTCCTGTGTCAACCCTTTGCCTTTTACCTTTCGCCTTTTACCTATAATTTGCTGTTCACATCCAGGCAATTCAAATCGCCGAAAGCTTCAGTCAGCCGCTTAACAAAAGTTTCTTCGCCCTTTCGCAGCCATACCCTGGGGTCGTAATATTTTTTATTCGGCGAATCCTCACCCTCGGGGTTGCCGATCTGGCCTTGCAGGTAACCTTCCTTCGATTTATAATAATCTTTTATGCCTTCCCAAAAGGCCCACTGCATATCTGTATCGATGTTCATTTTTATAGCACCGTAGGATATCGCCTCCCTGATCTCTTCCTGGCTTGAACCGGAGCCACCATGAAACACAAAATTGATGGGCTTTTCGGCAGACAAGTTGAACTTCTTCTTAACATATTCCTGCGAGTTATGCAGGATGACGGGCTGCAGCTTAACATTTCCCGGTTTATAAACGCCATGCACATTACCGAAAGCAGCGGCCACGGTAAACCGCGGACTAACTTTTGATAGTTCTTCGTACGAGTACGCCACGTCCTCGGGTTGCGTATACAGGCGCGAGCTGTCCACATCGGAGTTGTCTACACCATCTTCCTCGCCGCCGGTAACGCCTAATTCTATTTCCAGCGTCATGCCCATTTTGGCCATGCGCGCCAGGTATTTAGCTGATATTTCGATATTCTCATGCAAAGGTTCTTCCGAAAGGTCGAGCATGTGCGACGAAAACAAGGGCTTTCCGGTTTCAGCAAAAAACTTTTCTCCGTGATCTAATAACCCGTCGATCCATGGCAAAAACTTCATGGCAGCATGATCAGTATGCAATATCACAGCTATGCCATAATGTTCAGCCAATAAATGCACATGCTTAGCGGCAGAAACACCGCCTAAAATGCAAGCCTGCAGCCTGGAATTATCCAGCGATTTACCAGCATAAAATTGCGCTCCCCCGTTTGACAGTTGGATGATAACCGGCGAATTTACCGCCCTCGCTGTTTCCATAACAGCATTGATGGTATTGGTTCCGATAACATTTACAGCGGGTAAAGCAAACTGGTGCTTTTTTGCGGCTTCGAACATCTCCTGCACCTGGTCGCCGTGCAGTACGCCTTTATAATTTTTTAAATCCATTAACTTTTGTTTGGGCTCCGAAGTTATCATTTAGATATGAGATTTGAGATATGAGATATGAGATTTTTTAGCCATTGATGTGTGCTTGAAAGTTACCGGGAGCTACTATAGACGTTATATCCAATTTTTAACCATCTGGACACTTGTCTCAAATCTCATCTCTCACGTCTCAAATCTAAAATATTTTGTTTCTTTGTAATCAATTGAAAGACATAGAAATCGATATGGCCTGGTTTAAAAGGGAAATAAAAGGGATAATAACCACTACCGAGGAAAAGAAAGAAGCGCCTGATGGAATCTGGAATAAATGCCCTGAATGCAAAAAACCGCTTCATTATTCCGAACAGGTCGAAAATCAGTATGTATGCCATTATTGCGGATATCATTTGCGCATCGGGTCCAAAGAATATTTCTCCATATTATTCGATAATAACCAGTTCTTAGAACTATTTGGAAATTTGCGATCAGGCGACCCCCTGCATTTTACCGACACAAAAAAATACGCTGACCGGATTAAAGAAACCATGAGCCGGACGGGCTTAAAGGACGCTATACGGTCGGCTTACGGCAAGATGGACGGCCAGGGGCTGGTTATTGCCTGTATGGACTTTAATTTTATCGGCGGCTCCATGGGTTCCGTCGTTGGTGAAAAAATTGCAAGGTCAATTGATTATTGCATCGAACACAAGGTGCCTTTCCTGATGATATCCAAATCTGGCGGGGCGCGCATGATGGAAGCAGCGTTTTCTTTAATGCAGATGGCTAAAACATCAGCCAAGCTCGCGCTATTGGCCCAGGCAAAAATACCTTATATATCCATGCTTACCGACCCGACAACCGGTGGCGTCACCGCCTCATATGCGATGCTCGGCGATATTAATATTGCCGAACCCTGTGCGCTTATTGGATTTGCGGGCCCGCGGGTGATTAAGGAAACGATCAAAAAAGACTTGCCGAAAGGCTTTCAAACGGCCGAATTTGTACAGGAGCATGGCTTTCTGGACTTTATAGTGGACCGCCGCGGGATGAAAGAGAAGCTATCCTGCTTTTTAAGGATGATGGCGAATTAGCCACATTAAAAAAGGAGAACTAAATTAGCTCTCCCTTTTCTATTATTTAAAAACGCCGGCATTTTGCCCGCTGTCTCCTTCAACGCCTTTACTTTTTTTGTCCCAGTTGGGGCCGTTAACGGAGCGTTTACCTTCTTTATAATTTCGCGATATCTCTTTATTGGCATTTTCATAGCCCTTATCGCCTTTTTTGTGCCCTGGTTTTTCGCCAGGGCCTGTATCAGCGCTTCTCATATTTATTTATTTAATGTGTTTGATCAGGGACAGGCTATCAAACTGGTAACCCATCCCGTTATGATCCATAATTGTTAAACAGCGTTTTCAGTACCGGGCTCGTGGCCAATCATCCGGCCGGTTTTACGCCCGTGGTTACTTGGTTTGAAATCGGTGGCAGCGTTTCCTATAGATGGAAATTCTCTTTGGTTTGGTGGGGTTACATCTGTTTGTTCGCTATACGAAGCGTCACTTCCTTCCTGTTGCTGCTCCTGCTCTGTTTGGTGTGGATAACCCGATCTTTCCTGTTCAGATTCTCTTTTTTCAGGGATTTCATTCGGGCGTCCCCGTCCGGGCCGTTCCTGGTCCTTTCCGGAATTTTGATTATTGGAATTCATAGGTTTTTAATTTTTAATTAAATTACCCATAATCGTGCCAATATGTATTGTTTATGATAATATATCCCGGGAAATGACAAATGACAGGCTGGTCAGGCATTCACCAAACAGAGTTCCCGCAGTTTAGCTACGGTATAATCAATTTCGTCTTTGGTGTTATATTTCGAAAAAGAAAACCGTATGGCCGGCCTGGACGGATTCGAGCCGATCGCGCTTAAAACGTGCGAACCAATATCTGTCCCCGAGCTGCATGCGCTGCCGCCGGAGGCCGATATGCCGGCTATATCGAGGTTAAACAATAACATATCCGCCGAGTCCATTTCAGGGAACGACACGTTCAATACAGTATACAGGCTTTTCTCCGGATCAATTTCGCCGTTAAAGGCTATCCCGGGTATCTTTGCCCGTAACTCACCGATCATATAAGATTTCAAGCCTTGTATATATTCACGATGCTGTTCCATCCCGGCGTAAGCAATTTCCATCGCTTTAGCCAGCCCTGCTATACCATAAATATTTTCAGTGCCGCCCCGCATATTGCGCTCCTGCGACCCGCCATAAATGAGCGGCTTTATTTTTATCCGGTGATTAATGTGTAAAAAGCCAACGCCTTTTGGTCCGTGCAGCTTATGTGCCGCGCAAACCATAAAATGCACTTTCAATTGACGCAGATCGTGCGGATAATGTCCTAACGTTTGAACGGTATCACAATGAAATAACCCGTCGTATTTTTCACAAAGGTCCCCTATCCGCGCAATATCATTCAGCGTGCCAATTTCGTTGTTGGCGTGCATCAGCGAAACAAAAGTGCGCTCATTGTTTTGCAGCAGCGTTTCCAGCTGGTTGTAATCGATATTTCCTTTCTCATCAACATCTACATAGCTTAGTTTTATCGCGCCGGCTTTTTGCATCGCTTCCAGCGTATGGATAACGGCATGATGTTCTATCCGGCTGGTTATTGCGTGGCCGATACCATTATCTATTATTCCGCAGCGTATGGCGGTATTATCGGCTTCAGTACCTCCGCTTGTAAAAAATATCTCGGCGGGCGAGGTGTGCAGCAAATTAGCAACGGTTTTACGGCATTTTTCCAGTACAGCCCTCGCTTCCCTGCCATGGCCGTGAATTGAGGAGGGGTTGCCATAGTTGCTTTCCATTACGGCATACATTTGCTTTAAAACTTCCGGGTCGAGTTGGGTTGTGGCAGCATTATCAAGATAAACACGCATTGTTGAAGTAGTGATTTAGTGAATGGTGAATTAGTGAGTGGTGAGTATGATTAGCGATATCAGGATCGTTCAATATCCGTATTCAATCTCTAATCCACTGGTTCGCTATTCACAGCTATTTTAATATTTCTTTTATATCGGCAATTATTTTGTTTGCCAGGTTATTGGCCACGGTTTCTGAATTACCTTCGGAGTAAATACGAATGATAGGTTCGGTATTTGACTTGCGCAAATGTACCCATTCTTTGTCAAATTCTATTTTCAGGCCGTCGATCGTGGTGTATGGCTGTTTCTTATATTTCTGTTCTACCTTTAGCAACAAACCGTCAATATCCATCTCGGGCGTAAGCGTGATCTTATTTTTCGAAATAAAATAAGCCGGGTACGTGCTTCTTAATTGCGATACCGATTTACCAAATTTCGCCAGGTGCGTTAAAAACAACGCAATACCCGCCAACGCGTCCCTGCCGTAATGAAGGTCGGGATAGATCACCCCGCCGTTGCCTTCCCCGCCTATTACCGCATTTACTTCTCTCATCTTCGTTACCACATTCACCTCGCCTACCGCTGCGCCAAAATATTCACCGCCCGCTTTTTCGGTCACATCGCGCAAAGCGCGCGTTGATGACAGGTTGGAAACTGTATTGCCTTTAGTTTGCTGTAACACATAATCGGCAACGGCAACAAGCGTATATTCTTCGCCGAACATATTTCCGTCTTCGCATACAAAACAAAGCCTGTCCACGTCCGGGTCGACAGCTATGCCCAGGTCGGCCCGCTTATTAACAACTTCTTTCGATAATGCGATCAGGTTTTCCGGCAATGGTTCGGGGTTATGCGGGAAATTCCCGTCGGGTTCGCAATAAAGCTCATAAATGGTTTTTACCCCCAAGGCCTTCAACAATGCGGGAACAAATATACCGCCCGTAGAATTCACGCAGTCTATGGCTATTTTGAAATTGGCGCGGGCTATTGCATCCTTATCAACCAGCGGCAATGCCAATATTTTGTCGATATGCTTTTGAAGATAATTCTGATCGCGATTAACAGTTCCCAGGTCATTAACGTCAGCGTATTTGAAATCGCCCGCCTCAGCAATGGCTAAAACTTCGCGTCCGTCTGCGTCGTTAATAAAATCGCCGTCCGCATTCAGCAGTTTCAGCGCGTTCCACTGCTTTGGGTTGTGACTGGCAGTCAGTACAATACCCCCGGCGGCTTTTTCCATCGGCACAGCTATCTCCACGGTTGGCGTTGTTGAAAGTCCGAGATCAATAACATCAATTCCCAACCCCTGCAACGTGCCGCAAACAAGGTTGTTCACCATCACGCCTGATAAACGCGCATCGCGGCCCACCACTATCTTTTTTATTCCCGTTTTTTTAACCGCCCAGGTACCGTAGGCCGAGATAAATTTTACGATATCCACCGGCGATAAACCTTCGCCGGCAGCGCCCCCGATGGTGCCCCTGATGCCCGAAATAGATGCTATTAATGTCAAAGTGTAAATGTTTGCGGCAAAAATAAAAATATTTCACCGAAGCCGTGGCATATAACTTGCGATGTTTGGGCATATTACTAATACATTTAATCCCTATGGCGCAGCAATGGTTTCACACCTGGTTCAATTCTCATTATTATCACCAATTGTACCACCACCGCAGCCATGAAGAAGCCGAACATTTTATCAAAAATCTATATACCCGTTTAACCGCTCCGCCGGGATCAAAAATGCTGGATATCGGCTGCGGAAGGGGCCGCCACGCCTTTTACCTGAATAAACACGGGTTTAATGTGACCGGCATCGATCTGTCGATAGCCAGCATACAGCATGCTATGCGCTGTGAAAACGAAAGGCTGCATTTTTATGTGCACGATATGCGCCACCTGTATTATAATAACGCCTTTGATGTTGCCCTGAACTTATTTACCAGCTTTGGCTATTTTGAAACGGACGACGAACACGTGGAAGCGTTGAAAACGTTTAATAAAGCGTTAAAGCAGGGCGGAACATTGGTTTTAGATTTTTTTAACGTGGTTAAGGTTTGTCGTAACTTGGTTCCGGATAGCATAACGACCGTAGAAAATGTTGATTTTCATATCCATAAAGAGATAAGCGGCAAAAAAATTATTAAGACCATAACGTTTGAGGAACATAATAAAACTTATAATTTTAAAGAATCTGTGAGCGCGTACGGCGTTGATGAATTTAAGCGTTTATTTATGCAAAGCGGTTTTGATATAATGGATATATACGGAGATTACACTCTGGAGAAATTTGATGAGGAAACCTCCGACCGCCTGATCTTTATTTGTAAAACAACCGATGCCTGACCAACTGCTGCAACTCGACCGGCATTTATTTTATTTCATCAACCACGACCTGGCGAACCCATTTTTTGACTGGCTGATGCCCTATTTGCGCAACCCGAAATTCTGGATACCGCTGTATGTGTTTATTGTCGGCTTTTGTGTTTGGAAGTTCAAAAAAACGGGGATCGTTATTATCGTTGCCATCGCCTTATCGGCCGGGTTTGCCGATTTCACCAGCAACCATTTTATTAAGCTCGTGGTAAAAAGAGAGCGGCCTTGCCGCGACGCGGTCGTTTCGAAAACGGACGTGGAACGCGTGCCCTGCGGAACGGGTTATAGTTTCCCATCCATCCACGCGGCAGATCATTTTGCCGTGGCTTTTTGCATGATCATGATATTTTATAAAAGATGGCGATGGATTTGGCTGTGGGGCTTCCTTTGGGCAGGATCAATTTGCTTTGCCCAAATATATGTGGGTGTTCATTTCCCGATTGATGTGTTTGGTGGCGCCCTTTATGGGATGTTTGTGGGATTGCTTTTTGCGGCGCTTTTCAAAACAACGCAGCCGAAGGGCCCGCAAGTGGCATACTGACCACCTGCGGCATTACGATCTTTTTATAATACTGCCGATAATTTATTTCTTAATCTCGGCGAAGGTTATTATTTTCCGCTATAGTTAAACTACATGAAAAAAAATTTGCCGTTGATCATTGCTTTCATCATCAGTCCGATTTTTTCACATAGCCAAACTAATGATAAAATTGCGCACGAAGCTTTTATGATAACCCGGATGGTTAACAAATTTCATGTACAGCCGCGCGAAGTAAATGATCAGTTTTCAGCAGATGTATTTTCAGGCATGTTGTTAAAGGCCGATCCCGACAAGGTCTTTTTTCTAAAAGCGGATATTGACCGGTTAAGCGTTTACACAGGCACCATCGACGATGAAATAAAGCAGCAGAAAACGGCGTACCTGCATCTTTTCACAAACATTTACCAACAACGGCTCAGGCAAGCCGATTCAATTGTTACCGGCATCGTAAAACAGCCTTTTGATTTTAATACGCCCGGGAGATTTACGGAGGCTGAACAAATTTCGTACCCGGCATCATCTGCCACGCTTCGGCAAAAATGGGTTAAGCGTTTAAAAACAAAAGTACTGGAAGCCCTGGTTTACGAATTGCCCGACGGGTTTAAATCGCTCACCCTGATGAAGCAGAAACGGTATACCGACAGCGCAGTGAACGAATTGAGTAAGAAGATGGCGGCCGCGCAAAAACGGGAGATCAATAATATTTTGCAGCATCCGTACGGCATAACACAATATGTTGGCAATATGTATTGCGAAACGATCGCATCGTGCTATGACCCGCATACAGAATTCTTCCCGCCCGACGTAAAGGAAAACTTTGAAAGTATGCTGGGCGGGCAATCGTTTCAATTTGGGTTTAAGATTAAACCCGACAAAAATGGCGGCGTGCTTATCGATAACCTGGAACCCGGCAGCCCCGCGTTTAAAGGCGGAAAACTCAATAAAGGCGATAAATTTTTGAGCCTGCAATGGGAAGACAGGGATCCGGTGGATGTCACTGATATTTCCATCAACGAGTTTAGCATACTTCTGTCTGAAAGCAATCATAAGAAGGTGTTGTTTACGGTAAAAAAGGCGGATGGTGCTATAATAAAGGTTTTGTTAGCCAAGGAACAAGTGACAGGTAACGGCGGCGATAAAGTAAACGGCCTGATCCTGAAAGGCGATAACACCATCGGTTATATTTATTTACCGGCCTTTTATGAGGACTGGAACGTTAACGACAAAGGCTTAAACGGCTGTGCCAATGACGTGGGCCGCGAAATTCTGAAGTTAAAAAAGGAAAATATCAACGGGCTCATCCTTGATCTTCGCTATAATGGCGGGGGCTCGGCCGAAGAAGCTACAGAACTGGCCGGTCTTTTTATCGACGCCGGCCCGGTGGCCCAATCTAAAGAAAGGGGCCCAAAAGTTTATGTAATGAATGATATAAACCGGGGCACGGTATACGACGGCCCGCTGGTGATCCTGGTTAACGGATACAGCGCCTCGGCGTCGGAATTGATCGCCGGCACCTTGCAGGATTATAACCGCGCGGTTATTATCGGGTCGCCCACCTACGGAAAAGCTACTGCGCAGGTTGTTTTTCCGATGGATACAACCGTTACCCCAACAACGATAGCACAGAAGCAGACGGAAAATTATTTAAAGATCACAATAAGCAAACTGTACCGGGTTAACGGCACCACGGCGCAATTCAGCGGGGTGCAGCCCGACATTAACCTGCCTGATATCCTTGACGCTTTCATAACCAAAGAAGCCGGAGCGCCTTTTGCGCTTCGTCCTACATTTATCGCCCCGAATAAATATTATATTCCATACAGACCGCTGCCCATACAGGCTTTAGCATCAAGTGTGCAGGCGCAAATTGACGCCAACAGGTATTTTAAAGCTGTTAAGGATATGGTCGTATATTCCAGGCAAAAAAAGGCCAAAGATATTTCCCTCGATATAAAGGACGCCGTTGACAATAATTTTGCAAAGAACGAACGGGATAATGCAATAGCTTCAATTACACCGTCCAAAAAATTTATTGTTCAAAATAATCAATTTAAAATTGCGCGAATGCAAACTGACAACTATCTTAAGGAACTGAATGATGAATTCAGCCGGCAAGTTTCCGCCGATCCTTATATCAGCATAGCTTATGACGTGCTTGGCCAACTAAAAAACCGGTAATATTATAACCTAACCCAATGAAAAGAATTTTTACACCCGCTTTATTGTTATTGATCATTACATGTGCTTGTTCAAAGTCTGCGAATGCGCAGGACATCGCAAATAACCCGGTTGATTACCTGAATGCGATAAGCACGCCCGAAACACAGATGAATAAGGCCTACATGGCTTATATAAGCGCCGCGGCGCATAGCAGCCGTAAGAGGAAGATAGAAAAACTGCGCTTGCAAACGGTTGATAATATTGTTATTTGCCAAAGCAACATCAACTACCTGCCTCCTTTTAAAGGTGATAATTCGTTTCGGCAAAGCAGTGTAAACTATGTACAGCTTTGTTATAAAATATTTAATGAAGATTACGTACATATTGTAAACATGGAGGACATTGCCGAACGCAGTTACGACGAAATGCAGGCATATCTTTTATTGCAGCAAGCCACCAACGATACACTGCAGGCTGCTGTGGGCCGGATGAGAAGGGCCGAACAAAATTTCGCCATGAAATATCATGTGAATATGGTGGAGACGAAAACAGAACTTGGCGATAAGATGGCCGCTGCCGGCAGGCTGGCAAAATACCGCGACAAAGTGTTTCTTTTATTTTATAAGTGCAATTGGGAGGATAACCAGATGGTGGAAGCCATGAATCAAAAAAACGTTTCCAAAATTGAGCAGGTAAGAAGCGCATTGGATAAATATGCAGTAGAGGGTCTTGCGGTGCTCGATACGTTGCATGGTTATGAAAACGACGCCTCGCTTGCCGACGCATGTAAACAAGCGCTTACTTTTTATAAAACCGAAGCAGAAACGGGCGTACCCGGACTGACGGACTTTTTTTTAAAGGAAGAAAATTTTAACAAGCTTAAAACGGCAATGGAATCAAAAGCCAGCAACGAAAGAACACGGCAGGACGTTGAAAATTATAATAAAGCCGTAGCCGACATGAATGATGGTGCAAATGCGTTTAACCAAACGAACGCCGGTTTAAATGCCGGCAGGAACGAGGTGAATAAAAACTGGATGGATACCGAAAAAAACTTTGCCGATGTCCATACGCCGTATTATAAATAGAAAGAGATATTAACCTCTTAATTTATCGAGCAGGTTACTCAAAGCGCCGGCCTCCTCTTCGTTCAGGTTATCTTTTAAAATATCCCTGGTTTTAAATTCTGTGTCCATTTTGGTGAGTATCTCCATGCCCTTATCGCTGATGCGGATGTCGACGGCACGTCGGTCCTTCGTATTGGTGCAGCGCGAAACCAGTTCCTTTTGAACCAAACGGTCGACGATACGTGAGGCATCCGACATTTTATCGAGCATGCGCTCTTTTAACAGGTTTACAGTAGCCGGCTTTGGATATTGCCCTCTTAATATTCTTAATACGTTAAACTGCTGAGGCGTAAGGTTATATTTTTCAAACTGGCAGCGGAATGCGTTGTTCAGCCAGCCATAGGTATAGGAGATATTAATAACCGCCTTATGGTAGTTATCTTCAAATTTATTGCTTTGTATCTCTTCGTCTATCCGCATAGCTGCTCGATCATCAAACGGCAAATATCCTATTATTTCTTAACATCTGTGGCCTGTTTAGGTTTTCCATAGTCCCAGGGGCAGTGCAGGCATTTGTTTTTGCAGCAAAAACCGCGCTTTAAGTGGTATTCCTTTGTAAAAACAAAGCTGCCGTCTTTGTTTATATAGTAATCGATATTCTCCTGCAGCATCAGTTTAGCAGTTTTACAAAAATTTCATCGCCAAAATATTTCTTTAAATGCATGCCATTGCCATGCAGCGTCCAAACCTGCTTCGGTTGGGTGAGCGTAATGGTTTGCAATATATCATTCCAATCGCCATGATCCGAAATATATAACGTATCCTGCTGGCTGGCCTGCAAATTTTTCCAGCCCGAAGCAAACAACCGTTTTACCCCGGTGGCCCTGATATAGCTGTCGAACGTAAAAGGGGGAACGATATACACAAATTCCTCCTGGTTTTTCATCAGCTTCCGGCCATAAACCTGGTAGCTGCCCGGCCCAAAACCCAGCTTTTCATACAGCGCGTTCACAGGCATTATTTTATGATGAACCAATATTTTTTTCTGTGGCGCATATTCATTGATCAATTTAATGAGCCGCTGGCTCTTACCCAGCCCATATGCGCCAAGCAGGATATTGATCTTAATATCATTCAGCTTTTTAATTTCACTCACCGGGTCGGGGTGCAGGATTTCCGGATTGGCAAACGTGCTCTCGGTGATCAGTACATCGGCCTTAACCCATTCTATCGGTTCGCACGTGGCATCCGGCTGCAGCTTATAATCGCCGGTGTAAAGATATTTTATGCCCTTATATTCCATTAAAATTTGCGCAGAGCCCAACATGTGCCCTGCCGGTATAAAGGTTATTTGTATATCGCGGATCAGAAAAGGCTCGTTATAAGAAACTGCGCTTAACGACCGGCCGGCGTTCCTGCCATAACGCAGCTGCATAAATGCCAGGGTGGCCGCGGTGGCATATATTTTATGGTTACCGCTAACGGCGTGGTCGGCATGTGCGTGCGAGATCACGGCGGTAGTTACCGGCTGAACAGGGTCGATGTAAAAATCGCCGTATTTGCAATACAGGCCGTTCGCGTCAAAACAAACAAAGTCGTCAATTATCATAGTTGGACATTGGGCATTAAATCATTGTTCATCGCACGTGGGCCTGGCTAAATATAACGCAATGACCTAATGACTTAATGACAAAAAAACCTGGTGCAGCGCCAAAACCTGGGGGATAACCAGTTGAGTTTCGTCATTTTTAATGACATGACCGGCCAGTTCCGTTTTCTTTTCTTCAGAGAACTGGTTTGAATTCCGGCGTTCCACTTCTTCGCGGATTAAACCATCCCTTTCCATTACACGTTTTATACGCTGTTCGGAAGGCGCCTGTACCATAATGGTATCATCGCAAAGCTTATAAGAATCGCTTTCAAATAATAAGGCCGCTTCTTTGATCACGTACGGCACATCTTTTTTGCGCGCCACCCACGCATCGAACGCCCGGAAAACTGCCGGGTGTACTATGGCATTTAATTTGGCCAACTCGGCTTTATCATTAAAAACGATTGCCGAAATATGCTTGCGGTTCAAAGTACCGTCGCTAAAATAAGCCGGCTCGCCAAAAGCCGACCTGATGTCATCCACCAGTTGGCTGTCTGTTACCATCACGCTCTTTGCCTCATCGTCGGCATAAAAGACCGGGATACCCAATATTTCGAATATTTTGCTTACGGTTGTTTTGCCGCTGCCCATGTTGCCGGTTAAACCAATTTTCAGCATTATCTTTTAATAATGAAATCGATATTTTGCGGCTCTACACGCACCAGCTTACAATAAGAAGGAATTTTATTTAACCATACAGGCAGCGCTTTGTAGTTGTGAATGCGCCAAAGATCAAGATCGGCATTGGCCTCAAAAAAATCCTCATCCGTTTCGGCATACCGGCTTAATGGCACTGTAAAAATGATCTTCACTTTTTGAGGGAATATTTTTATATCGTAACCACGGCCGTTAACAAGCTTAACGGGTACAAACAGCGTTTTTTCGGTAAACTCATCAACCGGGATGGTTACCCTGGCGGTTTTAGGAAAAATGCTCATGTTCGGCTCGTTTACAGGCTGCACATTTAAAACCGTATTAACCGTTTCATCCACGCTATCCAGCTTAAGCGGATCGGACGTCCACTCCGTTATCTTGTCGATAATACTCTCCGGGCCGCTTATCATTGCGTACGCAGGCTTAAGGGTTATATTACCCGACTGGGTGAACTGCCGCTTATAGCTTATGGCCGTTACCACCTTTAACGGTACCTTTTTAACTTTCCGGTTGGAAAAATCAAAATAAAGCGTGTCGGGGTCAAACCCAACGATCGGCCTGTTAAGCTCCTTGTTATTGTTGATCTGGTTTTGCTGCGAGCTGAGCACGATATAATTTTTATTTTCGAGATTTTGCAGGTCGATGGTGATCGTTCTTGCTCCCGGGTTCATTCCCGAAAACAACATATCCCAGCCATTCCCGGCTATGGTAACATTGACCGTGTCGTGCTGCAACGAATGAAAAGCGCGGCGCTGGGGTGCATTTTTGTACTTCAACACAGCCCGGACCGTGTATTTACGCGGATTGGACAACACCGTAAACAGCCATGCAAAAACAGCCAGAACCAGGCAGGTAAAAAATGCTGATACCCTTCTTCGCTCCGTTGCCGATAACTTGATTATTGCCATGGAAAGAGGTTAAAGGCAAAAGGTAAAAGGTTAAAGGTGAGTATTCAAAACCTTTCGCCCCCTGCCTGCCGGCAGGCAGATTTCACCTTTTGCCCTTTACCTCAAATTATGATTTACTGTTCGCAGGCGGTGTATTTAACGCCTTCGAAGCTTCAAGCGATATTGCCGATTTATCAAATCTTATCTTACCGCCGCCGTCGGTTTCAATTAAAAAGGTAGTGTCGCCCACCTCGGCTATGCGGCCGTGCATGCCTGCGGTAGTTACAACCTTGTCGCCTTTTTTTAGCTCGGTAACATATTTCTTCTGATCCTTTTGCTTTTTAACCTGGGGGCGGATCATAAAAAAGTAAAACACGACGGCTATCAATCCGAACATGATCAATTGCTGGGAACCAAACCCGGTGGAAGCGTCCAGTAAAATAGTTGTTGTCATTTTTTATTAAATTAATTTTAGGGTGTTACTTCGCCAATTAAATGCACCATGTTTTGCGCGGGATTTGTATTGGCGGTAATCGTGATCATTTTATCCTGCAGGCCCATTTTTGATGCGCTGTTAAAAACAACATGTATGTTACCGCTTTCGCCCGGTTTGATCGGCCCTTTTGGCCAATCGGGCTTGGTGCATCCGCAGGTTGCCACCGCATCGGTAATGATGAGCGGCGATTTGCCTGTATTGGTGAATTTAAAATCGCTTGCTACTTTGTCGCCGCTCCTGATCTTGCCAAAATCATTGGTTTCCCTGGCAAATTTCATTACCGGCGCATTTGCGGCATTCGTGGTGTTATTTGCGGTAGAACTATCGTTTTTACTTTGATTGCAAGCCGACATAAGCATACCTGCGGCAATTAGCGTTAAAAAATAGGTTTTCATTGTATTACTGTTAAATGTGTTATTCAATTAATCCCCTGCCTGTTTTATTTATTTTGTTTTGCAGTTTTAAGTCGTATAAAATCTTGTCTAAGATACCGTTAATAAACGAATTGCTTTTAGGCGTACTGAACTCCTTGGATATTTCAAGATATTCATTGATCGTGACCTTTACCGGCACCGAGGCAAAATTAATAAATTCTGTGATTGCCATTTTCATTAATAAAGTATCCATCATGGCAATCCGTTCGGGTTCCCAGTTTTGGGTTTTATGTGCGATCAGGTCCTGGTATTCATCATTATGCCTTATGCTCTGCTCAAACAGGTTTACAATAAAGTCGCGGTCTTCTTCCCAGTTGCCCGTAACTTCTGCCAGCTTATTTTGGGCCGGATCATCGGACGCGAAATTTTTAAACGTTTTGGCGATCAGGGCCTGCAACACATCCTTATCTACCGGCCAGTAAATAAACTTATCTTCAAAAACCTGCTCGGCCAGCGACGATTTTAATATTACCTTCTTGAAAATAAATTTAATGATGTCTTTGTCCGTTTGGATGGTATCGCCGGTTTTTTGAAGATATTCCTTATACTCCGCTGCATTTTTTAATACCGTGAATAACGACTTTACCAGCTCGGGCTCAAAGTTCCAGGCAACTTTATACTTTTTTAGCGCTGTTAAAAATTCGTTGTTCTGATGCAGCGACGTCACAAACCGGTTGCCCATTATTTTGACATCGGCGTTCAGGTCTTCGGCAGTCGGTAAATGCTTATTTGCCCTTTCTTTAGCATCCATTTCGGCGTAGCCCGCCACTTCTGAAATTAACGACAACATCCAGATATACATTTCATATACCTTGTCGATACTTTGAAGCAGATTTTTTTCATGCTGCTTAATGTCGCCACTGTTGGATTGATGATAAGCGTATAACGACTGTAGAACTTTGACCCTAAGGTGCCTGCGATTTAACATTTGTAAGAACGATTTAACCGTTGCTTGGCGCGAACGGGTTTATTTTTATTTAATAGGTTGATTTAACTTTTTTTATATCTGCAATTCGTTTTTCGGCTATTTTGTTTGCCGCGTCAACAGTAGAAATGTTTTCGGCGGCCGAAAGTTTTAAAACATTGCGCGTTGCTTCGTAAATATTTTCTGTTAGCTGTAAAGTGCGTTTTTTATTAAAGCCCATCAGCTCCGAGTAACAATTAATAAGGCCGCCGGCATTGATCACATAATCGGGGGCGAATAAAATGCCCTTTTCAAGCAGCATTTGCCCGTGTACGGTTTCATCCTCCAGCTGGTTGTTTGCCGACCCTGCGATTATAGCACAGTTAAGCTTGTTTATCGTTTGGGTATTGATCGTGGCTCCTAAGGCGCAGGGCGAATAAATATCGGCATTAATATCAAAAATACTATTATTCGACACGGCCTCGGCGCCATATTTTTTGGCAACCTGCGACACCCTGTCCTCGTTAATATCGCTGGCATACACCTTGGCATTTTCATCGCGCAGCAATTTTACCAGGTTTTCGCCCACGTGGCCAATCCCTTGTACAATGATCGATTTACCGGCTAAATTGTCATTTCCATAAAGGACTTTTACACAGGCCTTTATGCCCATAAAAACACCCAGGGCCGTTATGGGCGACGGATCGCCGCTGCCGCCGATATTTTCGGGAACGCCCGTAACGTACTGCGTTTCCATCCGGATGTATTCCATATCCTTCGGATTGGTCCCGACATCTTCGGCCGTAATAAATTCGCCGTTCAAATTTTTTATAAAGCGGCCGAACTTACGCAGCAGCGCTTCGCTTTTATCCTTTCGCGAATCGCCGATGATCACAGCTTTGCCGCCCCCAAGATTGAGCCCGGTAATAGCGGCCTTGTAGGTCATGCTTTTCGAGAGCCGTAAAACATCACGCAGGGCATCACCTTCCGTTTTATAGGCCCACATGCGTGTGCCGCCCAGCGCCGGGCCCAGCGTTGTGTCGTGAATCGCAATAATCGCCTTTAAGCCCGTGTCAGGGTCGTTGCAGAATACAACCTTCTTATGTCCGAATGCCTCAAGCTGGCTAAATATAGATTCGTTGGCGTTTTGTCCCGGCATTATAATGACAAGTAGTATTTTCAGGCTTGGGCAAAAGTAGATGTTTTTTTTATCGCCGCAAATATCTTTTGAGTTTGTATCGTCAAAAGGCGTGAGGTCCGTGTTATTAAGTTAAGAGTAACCATTAACTTTTTACCCTCTTTTTCGCTTGCGAAAGAGAGGGTCGACCAGTCTCGTATGTACGGGATCGGGGTGAGTAGTATCCGAGCGACATTACCGCCAATGCCTTGCACGCCGATTGACTCACCCGGTCATCTCCGCCAGCCGGCGGATCGACCACCCTCTCTACCGCAAGCGGTAAAGAGGGTAACTGCTTAACTTAATTATTAAGGTCAGCGCGTAAAACCAGCCCACGAGCATCTCCTATTCAGCCTTGCCCACCTTGGGACTTCTTTGTACTTTTGACTTCGGACCGCCGGCACCGGACTTCCTACCCTATGAAAGATCTCGCCTATCTGAATAAGTTTTTTTTCAAATACCGCTGGCGGTTAATCCCGGGGGTGTTGTTTGTCATTATTTCGAATATTTTTGGCGTTTTACCGGCACAGGTGATCCGCGTTGCGTTCGACCTGGTTACCGAGAACATCGGCATGTTCCAGCTTTTTTCGGGGTTTAACCGGCAACCGGTTATCTATGATATTTTTGGTTCCAGCTTGCTTTTATTTGGCATGCTGGTGCTGGTGCTGGCGCTTTTGCGCGGCTTGTTTCTGTTCTTTATGCGCCAAACCATCATCCTGATGTCGAGGCATATTGAATACGACCTTAAAAATGAGATATATAGTCATTACCAACAGCTATCGCTTGCCTTTTACCGCCGCCACAACACCGGCGACCTGATGAACCGGGTAACCGAGGATGTAAGCCGCGTGCGTATGTACCTGGGGCCCGGCATTATGTACACTATAAATACGGTGGTGCTTTTTATCATGGTTATTTACGCCATGCTTACGGTTAACCTGCGACTAACCATATTTTCAGTATTGCCGCTGCCCGTTTTGGCGATGCTTATTTATTATGTAAATAATATTATCAATTTCAGGAGCGAAAAAATACAGCAGCGGCTGTCGGCGTTGTCCAGCTTTGTACAGGAAAACTTCTCGGGCATACGGGTCATAAAATCTTACATTCGGGAAGGGCATCTTCGCAATAGTTTTGCCGCGGAAAGCGAAAATTATAAAACGCACTCTATGGCGCTGGTTAAGGTGCAGGCCTTATTTTACCCGATTATGATGATGCTGGTTGGCCTTAGCAACGTGATAACGATATACATCGGCGGCATAGAAGTGATGAAAGGCAATATCACATCGGGCAATATCGCCGAGTTCATCGTATATCTAAACCTGCTTACCTTCCCGGTGATCTCCCTGGGTTGGGTAACTTCCCTCATCCAGCGTGCCGCCGCATCGCAAAAAAGGATCAATGAATTTTTACATACAACGCCCGAAATTATTTCGCCCGATGTACCGGGCCGCGCCATAGAGGGGCAGATCGAGTTCAATAATGTTTCGTTTGTTTATCCCGACACCGGCATACAGGCATTAAAAAATATATCGTTTATCGTAAAGCCAGGCGAAATGGTGGCTATAATAGGCCGCACCGGTTCGGGCAAATCAACCATTGCCAATTTAATCATGCGGATGTACGACTGTACCGCCGGCGAGTTGCTAATTGACGGCGAACGCATTCAAAATCTTAACCTGGACAGCTACCGCTCGCAAATAGGATTCGTGCCGCAGGAGGTATTTTTATTTTCGGATACCATAGCCAATAATATCGCTTTCAGCGCCGACCGGCTCGATATGCCCGGCGTGGAGCAGGCCGCCAAAGATGCTGCCGTTTATAACAATATTATGGAACTGGAAAGCGGTTTTGAAACGCTGATCGGCGAGCGCGGCGTTACGCTTTCGGGCGGACAGAAACAACGTGTCTCCATTGCTCGGGCCATCGTGAAACAGCCGCAAATATTGATACTGGACGATTGCCTGTCGGCAGTGGATACACGGACCGAGGAAGAAATTTTGCGCCACCTCGGCCGCAATATGAGGGGAAAAACCAGCATTATCATAGCGCATCGCATCTCGACCATTAAAAATGCCGATAAAATACTGGTTGTCGACAACGGCGAAATTATTGAGCATGGCACACATCAATACCTGATGGACCAGCGGGGGGCATATTTTGAATTATATGAAAAACAACTGCTTGAAGAAGAGGAAAACGCCTGACCAGATTGAAAAAATTACAACAAATTCCCTAAAAAGTTTGTAAAAAGCTCAATTATATTCGATTTAATACTTGTACTTTCAAAATTTATCTATATTTATGCAACCAAAACTAATTACAACAGAACTTTACTATGGGAGATTTCGAAAACAGAGAGCGCGAAGAAGTTTATTCAAAGAAGGTGAGAGCCGGGAAGAGAACTTATTTTTTTGATGTAAAAGCAACACGGTCAAACGACTATTACGTTACGATTACTGAGAGCAAAAAGCGTTTGGAAGATGGTGTTTTTATTAAACACAAGATTTTTTTATACAAAGAAGATTTTGAAAAATTTGCCGAAGGATTGAAAGACTCGGTGGATTACATTAAGGCAAACCAGGAAGTTGTGGAAAAACGATATGAATTTATCGAAACTCCCGAGGTTGCCAAAACAGCCGACGAAGACTTCTCTTTCGAGATATAATTAAGATGGAACTTATTAAACCAGCAACCCGCATCAGCGGGCATGCTGGTTTTTTTATGCTTACCTGTGTAGTAATGACGCTGCGCCAACCCCTACGACCACCGCGATAAGGATCATTAATGCGTAAAAACACAGGATCACTATCGTAGTAATTCCCCACAACTTAAAAAATGATTTTAATTTACCCAGTGCATTGGTAACCTCCAGCGTATCGTTGTACATTATGCCTTTTTTTATCCGATGGCCAAACTGGTAGAGGTAAAAGGAAAAGAAAAAATAGAAAACGGCACAAAGTATATATATAAAACTCATAAAACCGCCAACGCCTGCAGGTATCGGGTTTTGCTGTAACCGGCCCATAAGGGAAAATATGGTGCCGACAAAAAAAGCGCACAGAACAATAAACCCGGTAAGTATAAAGCCGACGATCCCCAAAAAGTACGACCATTTTCCGGCTTCACGCAAAAAGCTTTGCGCTTCAAAATCTAAATTTAGGCCAGGCTCGGCGTCGGGTTGTTCAAAAGTTTCATTTGGTTCCATTGTGTTTAAGGTGTTTAAGTTTTTATAAATTTAAAATTCCTGCCTTAAACTTTAAAGTTTTTTTGGATTTAATTCAAGCGGCGTCAGGCGTGCGCCACATGGGGAGCGGGATGCAGCACATGGAGAAAAATAACGGTAGCGATGTTAAAGTAAATAACAAGTCCGGTTACATCAACCAGTGTAGCAACAAAAGGCGCCGAAGAGGTAGCAGGGTCGAAACCTAGTTTCTTTAAAACCAGTGGCAGCATGGACCCTGCCAGCGACCCCCACAGTACCACCCCGATCAAAGCAAACCCAACGGTAAAGGCCATCAGCAGCCAGTGCTGGCCGTAAACGTTACTGAAAGTGGTCCATACAACCACCCTTGAAAAACCGATAACACCCAATATGCCGCCAAGCATTAAACCGGAAAGGATCTCGCGCCGCATAACGCGCCACCAATCGGCGAGCTTTACTTCGCCCAGCGCCATGGCCTGGATGATGAGTGTGGAGGCCTGCGAGCCACTGTTGCCGCCGCTTGAAATGATGAGCGGCACAAAATAGGCCAGCATGGTGAGCGCCTGCAGCTCTATGCCATACGATTGCATGGCGGTGGTGGTCAGCATTTCGCTCAAAAACAAAATGATCAGCCAGCCTACGCGCTTTTTTACCAGTTTTAATAAATTGATGTCGAGGTAGGGCTCATCCAGTGCCTCGGTACCCCCTATCTTCTGTATGTCTTCGGTATACTCTTCGTTGGCTATCCAAAGGATATCGTCAACGGTCACGATTCCCAGCAAAATATGGTTGTTATCGGTCACCGGCAAGGCGGTGCGGTTATTCATTCTGAAAATGTTGATCGCTTCCTCCTGCGGATCGGTTACTTTTAGGGCTATTAAACGGCCATCCATCAGGTCGCTCACTTTGGTTTCGGGCTTTACCAATAATATTTCGCGTATTCGGATATCATCCAGTAATATGCCATTCTCATCGATCACATAGATCACGTCGATGGTTTCCGAATTTTTCCCATAACGCCGGATGTGATTCAGCACCCGGGTTACATCCCACGATTGCTTAACAGCAATGTAATCGGGCGTCATTAACCGGCCGATGCTATCCTCTTTGTAGCCAAGCAGCTTCAATGCCTCCTTGCGGTCGTCGGCCGGCAAATGCTGAATCAGTATTTTTACGGTATCGCTGTGCAGCTCGCTGAAAAGCGAGGTGCGGTCGTCTGGCGGCAATTCGTTGATCAGCTGGGCCACCTTAGCGCCGGAAAGCTTTTTTAGCATCCGTTCCTGGACGGGGAAGTCAAGGATGCGGAACACATTTACAGCGCGGTTAACAGATAATATCTCGATAAAACGGGGACCTTGTTCTGGAAGTTCACCAATCAGCGCTTCAACATCCGATATGTTCAGGTTGTTCAGGTATTCCCGGAGCTGTTTTTCATTATTCTCCTCCAGCAATAGTTCTATTTTTTCAACCATTTCTTCCATAAAAGTATCCCTAAATTTTACATGGTAATTTAATCTGTTTATGTAGCACCGGCGCCGGGCAAAAGTCGTTTAATTTTTCAAATTACGGGTAATTTTTTATGTTATCTTTGCGGCTTTTAGTCGATGGCCCATAGGCCATAGTCGATGGCAACAACGATTATACTTATGGACTATCGACTATTGACTATCGACTTAAATATATGGGTTTACAATGTGGTATAGTGGGTTTACCTAATGTGGGTAAATCAACGCTTTTTAATTGCCTGTCAAACGCCAAAGCGCAGGCAGCAAATTTTCCGTTTTGCACGATAGAACCCAATATTGGGGTAATCACCGTTCCAGATGAACGCTTGACCAGGCTTACAGAAATCGTTAAGCCTAAAAATGTTGTCCCCAATACCATCGAGATCGTTGATATTGCCGGACTTGTTAAGGGCGCCAGCAAGGGCGAAGGTTTGGGCAACCAGTTTTTAGCCAATATCCGCGCTACCAATGCCATTATTCATGTTTTACGGTGTTTTGATAACGATAATGTTATCCATGTGGATGGCAGCGTGGACCCGGTACGCGATAAAGACATCATCGATACAGAGCTGCAGCTCAAGGACCTGGATTCGGTAGATAAAAAATTGCAGAAGGTTGAAAAGGCGGCTAAAACCGGCGATAAGGAAGCGAAAAAAACATTCGACGTTTTAACCGTTTACAAAAATCACTTGCTTTCGGGCAAATCAGCGCGCACCGCGCCCGTGGCGGAAGAAGACAAAGAGCACATCGCCGATATATGGCTGCTCACCGCGAAGCCCGTTATGTATGTTTGCAATGTAGATGAAGCTTCGGTTCTCAATGGCAATGCCTATGTAGACGAGGTAAAGGCCGCTGTAAAAGATGAGAATGCCGAGGTGCTGATCATTTCTGCGCAAATAGAATCGGAAATTGCGCAGCTGGAAACTTACGAAGAGCGCCAGCTGTTTTTAGATGACCTGGGTTTAACCGAATCGGGTGTAAACAAACTGATCAAGGCAGCCTACAAATTGTTAAACCTCGCCACCTATTTTACAGCGGGGGTGCAGGAAGTGCGCGCATGGACCATTACCAAAGGGTTTACCGCGCCGCAGGCCGCAGGCGTAATCCATACCGATTTTGAAAAAGGCTTTATCCGCGCCGAAGTGATCAAATACGACGACTTTGTAAAATTCAACGGCTCGGAAGCCGCCATCAAAGAAAACGGCAAGCTTGGCATCGAGGGCAAAACCTATATTGTGCAGGACGGCGATGTGATGCACTTCAGGTTCAATGTTTAGGGCTGAGAATCAAGAGCCAAGAAGCAAGAGTCAAGAAAAGTCAAACCTGATTCCTGGATCCTGCTTCTTGGCTCTCGCTAAAAAAGATATATTTGCAAAGAAAATTGCTCCCGTAGTTCAATGGATAGAATTATGGTTTCCGGTACCATCGATATGAGTTCGAATCTCGTCGGGAGCACAAAAAAAACAATAGCTACTCATAGCTATAGGTCTTTTATTTTTAGCGAGCCCTATCTCGCTAAAAAAATTCTGAACGATTTTATAGCAAACGAAGCAACTATTTCGGTGTCCCGAAACGTGGAATCAGTTTGGTAAATAATCCCGGCATAAAGCGTTTAACAAAGAGCGCCAGTCTTTCTTCACCTATAAATTTGCCGATATAAGGCTCGTATGTTTCATTCCGTATGGCCTTTATAATTTGCCTGGCAGCTTTATCGGCTGAAAGCCCGCCGTTGATCTGTTCAGATTTACTATCGAGAAAACTTCCGTCGCCGGATATTACCGATATCGGCGTATGAATATAGCCTGGCGTAAGTATGGTTACTTTGATGCCTTGTTTGCACACCTCGGCGCGGAGACTATCGAAATACCCATGCAGTGCATGTTTGGCTGCAGCGTAAGCGGCGCGCATTGGCGTTCCTATTTTACCCATTACGCTGCTGGTCACCACAAAATAACCCGAACCCCGCTCGATAAAATGCGGCAAAAGCGTTTTGGTTAATATGATATAACTGAAATAGTTAAGCTCCATCACCTCGCGGTAAACGGCTATCTGGGTCTCTGAAACAAGCGCGCGTTGTGAGATACCTCCATTATGTACCATGATGTCGATATGCCCGAATAGTGCTATGGCAACGGGTACCTTCGCTTCGAGATTAGCACTATCTGCCAAGTCGAGAGGGAGAATAAATATATTGTCTGTATGGGCACAATTATTCCTTACCCGTTCTAATTCAGCCGTCCGTCTGCTTGACAAGATAAGTTTAGCACCTTGTCGCGACATTTCATAGGCCAGCGCTTCGCCAATACCCGAAGAGGCGCCCGTGATCCATATAACTTGATCTTTAACTGATTTCATAAAATTCTTTGGCGCAATTTAATAAGAGACTTCCTGATTACACAAGTTCTTAAAAGATCTCCCCTACATCGATAAACAGCCCGTTCGATCCCTGCCGGCCAAAGCCGTAATCCACGCAGATATTGGTTTTGGAAATGGTGTTCAATTTTATCCGCAAGCCCGGACCGAAACCAGGTTGTATGCCTTGCAGCCGTGTACCCGGCGCTGCGGAAAGAGATTCGGCATTCAGGAAAAACACGCCCCCTAACAAGCCGTTCCGGGTTATTTTATACCGGTATTCCGCTTCACCATAAACCATTTGGGCGCCTCGAAAACGCCCCTGGATATAGCCGCGGCCGGTAGCTGAAAAAGCATCCCATTGGTCGCTCGGCAGATCGAGAAACCCAGGTTTGCCCTGAAGGATCAGCCAATCGTAACTCCACAATGCCAGCACATTTTCAGACCCCGCAGGCAAGTTTATATACCTGCGCAAGTCAACTATCAGCGACGACCAGCTGCCTGTGCTCCCCAAACCCGTAAAATTATCGCGATACTGAACCGAGGCATAACCGCCTTTATGCGGGTTAATGGCATTGTCCCTTGAATCCAGCACGGCATTGAGCGTGAAGCCAGTTGCTACGGTATAAGAAGTTTTACTATATGATGTATAATCATTGAAATGGCCACTATCATGTATGTTCCAGTGATAGTCGAGAATATACCCTGCACCGGCATATAGGTTTCCTGACACATGCCTTAAAGCGGTTTCGTACAACCGGACGTATGAATAATCCATCGGATCTTCGTGGCTGATGTTTGAGCTGCTGCCTAAACCGTAGGTATTTTCGGGGTATTTGTAAAAACGATCGTCGCCAACGAAGTTATAAGTATTCCCTTTGCTCCATATATTGCTTTGCACAGGAAAGGTGAACTGTTTGTTTTGAGTGAATGACGAACTCAATACAATCGCCGATATGCGCGATTGGGGGCTTGTACGGAAAGCTATGTTACCGGCAACTACAACCGCCCATTTTGAAACCAGCGTATAACCAATTCCCGGCGCTAATGAAACAGAAGGCTTTGAGGTGACGGTATCGGCTTTTTTATTGGGCTGGATATGAAATAAACGATCCAGCAGGTCGGTAGCGTCTATTTGTTTCACTCCCTTGTCAACTACCACAGAATCGCGCACCCTGGAAGTGTCGTTTTGATTTTTTATTTTAACCGGAATGGTCTTTAGCGGAACAGGTTTATTTTCCTGTGCGTACAATGACGTCACCAATAATATCCCTGAAAAAAAAACAATTAATTTAACAGATACTTTCATTTATCAATACAGGCAAGGCATAGCAGATAAGCATCAGGTCAGTGTCCAATGGTTCGCAGCCGGGTTCGAAAGTAATCATTTTGTTACGATTAGGGCAACAATATCATAGACTGCTTGTGACCGCCCGACACGGCTTTATTGAAACCATTACAGGATATTCAGCGGGTTATTTTTTGACCACGCTATTTTCTGCTCAAACATTTCGGCCATTTTCCCGGCACGCCAAATCGCTTCTTTTGCCTTTTCGCCGGTAAACAATTCATTTACGGTCGCCGTAAATAAAGCCATCCATTCTTTAAAATGTTCTTTATCAACCGGAAGGTCCGCATGCGGCGAAAACGGGCTTCCGAAATAAGTGCACTCATCAAGTAAAATCGTTTGCCAAAACCGGTACATTTTATCGAGATGAGCGGGCCAGTTGTCTTTTATGCGTTCATTAAAAACCGGCGCGAGCAGGGGGTTCATTCTTACTTTATCGTAAAACGTGTCCACCAGCTTCTTTATATCGTTTATCGTTAATAATTCGTGTTTCTTTTCCATATAATTATTTTGACATGCCGCAAAGTTTAGGCCAATCGTATCAACTGTTAATCAAAGGTCATTTCGGCTTTTAGCTTATGTAAATTACCGTTTAAAATTGCATTTTTGCAACCTAACCTTACCTGCCTGATGGAATCGATACAGATAGAAGCATCGCCGCAAAACGTTCAAAAAACCATCGTTGGGATCCTGTTTGCCATTAGCATAAGCCATTTACTGAACGATACGCTTCAGTCCATCATACCTTCAGTTTATCCGTTGCTCAAGCAAAGCTTCCATCTCAATTTTACACAGATCGGGCTAATTACGTTTACTTTCCAGATAACTGCATCTCTGCTGCAGCCCGTTGTCGGCCTGGTTACCGACCGTAAACCGAGGCCGTACTCGCTGATGACCGGAATGACGTTAACCCTTTGCGGGGTAATCCTGCTTTCGATGGCTTCGACGTTTGTTAGCGTGCTCATCGCCGTGGCCATCATGGGTGTAGGCTCGTCCATCTTCCATCCCGAGTCGTCGAGGCTGGCCCACCTGGCATCGGGTGGAAAAAGGGGCGTGGCACAGTCCGTTTTCCAACTGGGCGGCAACGCGGGCGGCGCTATAGGGCCGCTGCTGGTAGCTCTTATCGTGGTGCCTAACGGGCTGCGTTATATCATTTGGTTTACTGCGCTGGCCGTGCTTGGCATTGTTATACTGGCGAAAGTTGGGCAATGGTATAAGGGGCATTTGGCAATGAAAGCAAAGAAAACCGTACAAGAAACCGGGCATATCCAACTCTCGCGGGCCAAAATAGCATGGTCGTTGGTGATTTTGCTGCTGCTTATCTTCTCCAAATTTTTTTACCTGGCCAGCATGACCAGCTATTTCACTTTTTTCCTTATCGGGAAGTTTCACGTCTCCATACAGCAATCTCAATTATACCTGTTTGTATTTTTGGCTTCTACAGCCGTGGGCACGCTTATCGGCGGTTTTTTAGGCGACCGTTTCGGCCGAAAATATGTCATCTGGCTTTCGATCCTTGGTGTTGCGCCGTTTACCCTATTGCTGCCCTACGCCGGCCTGTTCTGGACCATCGGCTTATCCATTATTATCGGTCTTATTCTGTCTTCGGCCTTCTCGGCCATCGTCGTGTACGCGCAGGAACTGGTGCCGGGAAAGCTGGGCACGGTCTCGGGACTGTTTTTCGGCCTGGCCTTTGGAATGGGCGGTTTGGGCTCTGCGCTCCTGGGTAATTTAGCCGACCATACCAGCATCACATTTGTTTTTAAGGTTTGCGCATTCCTGCCGCTTATCGGTATCGTAACGGGTTTTTTGCCCAACATCGAAAGTAAAAAAGCAGAAAGCAGAAGGCTGAAAGCAGAAGGCTGAAAGCAGAAGGCTGAAAGCAGGAAGCAGAAGGCTGAACGCTAAAAGCAATGCTGAATTAGCCTTTGCGATTTTAGCTTCCTGCTTTACCCCTAAAACGTATCTTTGCCAAAAAAACCGATGAAAGGAAAGTTGTCCAAAGAATCATATACAGTAATGAACGAGTTGGTATTGCCTAACGATACCAACACCATGAACAATTTAATGGGCGGGCGTTTGCTGCACTGGATGGACATCGCAGCAGCGATATCCGCTCAAAAACATTGTAACCGCATCGTGGTAACCGCCTCGGTCGACAACGTTTCCTTTAAACATTCCATTAAACTGGGCGATGTGGTTACCATTGAAGCAAAGGTTTCCAGGGCTTTCACCACTTCGGTTGAGGTGCGGCTGGACGTATGGGCCGAAAATATCCCTTCCGGTTCAAAAGTAAAAAGCAACGAGGCTTATTATACTTTTGTAGCGCTTGATCAAAACGGCCGTACCATACCCGTGCCGGAGCTATTGCCGGAAACCCCTGACGACAAGCTGCTATTTGACGGCGCCCTGCGCCGCCGCCAGCTGCGCCTGATATTGGGCGGAAAAATGAAACCTGATGATGCGACCGAACTGAAAGCGCTGTTTTTTGGTGAAGAGCCGGCTTAGGCAGATAATTAACTTAACAAAGCCGGTTTGTATCGTTCAGGACGGCCGGTCATAAGCAATATAAATCATTAAAGTGGTGACAATATTTTGTCACTGTTCGCCCCCGTTCGTCCCTTGACTTGTCCTAAAAGAGGTTGACGGTTTTTGCGGTGTTATCAATCATCCCACCTGCTTTTAACCCGGCAGGCAGGGTTACCCTTATATATACTGTTTGCGTCAAGATTTGCAGTCACCACGGAACCGGCGCCCACTACGGCATCAGTCCCGATGGTTACATTAGGCCCCACAAAACAATTTGCACCTATCCACGCGCCGTCGCGAATTGTAATAGGGCCGTTTCTGTATTTAAAAACCGGGTCCCGATAATCATGATTACCGCCGCACAGGAACGCTCTTTGCGAAATGCACACATTTTTACCGATTTTCACCGGTTCGAAATTCAGAATGAATACCTCTTCACCTATCCAGGAATAATCGCCCAGTTCCAATTTCCAGGGCATATGAATGTTAACCCTGGGTTTTATAACTGTGCCTTTGCCTATTTTGGCGCCAAACCACGATAAGCAAATAGTCTTAATTGTTTGTGGAACGGGAAATGCGGTTAAAAAAAATAACATTTTCACGAGGTACCACAAGCTTTCCTTGAATCTACCCACACCCCGTTCCAAGCCATCTGTGGGATCAAATCGGGCTAATTTTACTTTGGACATGTATTCGGACTCAGGCATATTTTATGGGATATAAAAAGTTAAACGCTATCGTTAAATGCCGTCATATAATTCTGAACGATTTGATCGACCGTAAAATGATCAAGATAAACTTTTTTAGCCGCTTCACTCATTTGCGCTTTTTCTTCCGGTGGCATCGCCAGCCATGTTGTCAACAAATTTCTTACACCAATATCGTGATCATTTTCCACTAATCCCGCGCCACCATCCTCAACTTCCCTCCAAATATTTACCTGGTTAGATATTAATACCGGTTTGGCACACGCTAAGGCTTCCACTACGGCAATACCAAAATTTTCCTGGTGACTTGGTAACACAAATGCCTCACATCCATAAAATGCCCCCCATTTGGCGTCATCGGTAAGCATATCGGGCGTATATACGACCGAACTGATTTCCGGGATCCGGGATAATTGTTTCGTTAATAGTTTCCCATACTCCGAATTCCATCCCGGGCCGGCTATGACCAGGCTTGGCGTAGTCAAACCGGCAAAAGCCCTGGCTTTATATAACCCGGCATACACATCTGCGAGCATTCTCACTCCTTTTTTTGGATGGATACGCCCTAAAAACAATAAATAGGGAACGCCTTTTAATTGAGGGCAGCGTTCATAAAACGCATCAGACATACTATGGTGGTACCCGGGCGGCGGTTTTATGCCGTAGCCTGCATTGTATTCCTTTTTTGGATGGTATGGCGTAAACGTTTCACGTGCAAGCAAAAGTTCAGTTTGACAGGTAAACAGCAGGCCATCTGCATCGTTTACCACATGGCCTTCAATCAGCTTCCAATATACCCAGTTCCTAATAGCCTTTAACCATCGCTCCTTTGCACGTTGAAAATAGGGATCGAGCATCCCATGAGGCATTACCAAAACTTTTGGTAACTTTTTGGCGGGAAATTTACTTTTTAACTTGTGCAGCACCTTCCATGCGGCATAACTATGGTATGCCCACAGCCCGTTAATAATTACAATATCGAACCGATGAATGTTGGCATACAGCCACGGAATTAATTTAGATGAGTACCGCCATTGGCTGCGCCAGGGGCCCAGTGAATGGATCGTGAATTCGTCCCTATTTAAATAAGGAGAATCAGGTGGATCTAAACACACGACCTCCCTAACAACCCCCTCATTACGCATGGCGATATCAAGATTCCTGATTCCCTGAGACGGGCCACCATTTACAGGATCCATACTGCTTATAACATGAAGTAAATGCATTAACTTCTATGTTTTATTTCCATTGACAATTCATTTTTAATGTACAATATAAGTATTGCAATTGCTATAACATAAAGTATCAACCTAAGAATGATGCATACTCCATACCCGAAAGAATATTTTTTCTGCTTTATCTAACGCCGCATCTGTATTAAACCTTCTTGAGTTATCAACTCCTTTACCGATCAAATTCAATCTTTCCTGGTCCTCCATTATAATAACATCGTTTAAAACTTTTGCACTTTCTTCCGCCCATTTAATTTTTTCGGAAACATTTAAAGGTTCTGCGTGAATATATATAGCCGCATCAGCCCCCACTTCTGTCATTGGTGCTTCATTGGTGGTGATCACCGGGCATCCGGAAGCCATGGCTTCGGCAATCGGCCAGCCAAAACCCTCCGCTAACGATGGAAAGAGTAGCACAGAAGCTCCTGAATACGCTGAATTCAGATTATCATCCGTAATATCAGCGAGCGGAAAAATATCATTCCGATAGGGCGATGTTTCAATTGCCCGTCGCAAATCCGATGCAGGCTCTAATCCAATTAGTAATAAAGGCAGCGCATTATTAAACATCGCACGCCAGGCGTTATATATTTTTACCACCCCGCTCCTATTTTTATACCACTGATTGCCCCCTATATGTAAAATATATCCATCCAAAACATCTATACCTATTGCTTTACCAACAGCTTGCCTTGATTTATTGACATCCAGCGGGACGAAGGTATTATTTAAACCGTTATACAGCACTTTTGACACTGGTGGGACAAAACCCAGGAACCGGTGCAGATCCTGTTGTGTTTTTTTTGAAACTGAAATAAAATTTTTACCCTGGCTATATCCTTTACGTATAAGCTTCTGATATAACCTGCCCGTTTTGCCAGTCTGGTTCTGAATAATTTCCCGGGCGGCAGAACGCTGCGCCAGGAAATCGTGACAAATGATAACATGAGGTAAATGTTTGACAATAGGAACCCACATGCCCAACGCATGATCTGAGAAAACGTAAAGTGCCTGGTTATGCCGCCCGACGCGTTTTTTAATTATTGCAGGGAAAATGAGAAACTGATCGATATAGCCTAACCACTTTTTTAAAAATGCAGGCGCAGAAAGTTTACTGAAATATGCATCAGGAGAATAAATTTCTACAGTGTACCCTCGGGTGCGCAAACCGTCAGCCAGCATTTTTGCATAGCGGGGCATGCTTTGATGAACGGTAAAGGCTGGGTGGGTAAATATTATTATACGCATTAGGATGAAAAGCCGGTAAGTAATCCTGCTGGTTATTTAATCAATTCTTTCGTATTTCCTTTTCTTGCTTCGGCACTGAAAATGCGGCGATTGTTAAGCCGGCAACAAGCACGCTGAATCCAAGCGTGGTTGGCTGGGCCCATTGCCCCTGCGGAACCGTTAAGACACAATAACTTGTTAATATCCAAGGCAAAAAGTCGCCCACAGATAATTTTTTGAACGCTAAAATGGCAATCTTAACAGTCAGCCCTAAACGGATGATAATTATTGCGCTGCCTAGAACAAGCCCTAACTCGCCTACCAACCGGCCCCATTCTCCTTCAGCAATTAAAAACTGGTTTTCGCCGGTAAGCAATTGGCTGCCAACGTTAGTGCCCATGCCAATACCGTAACCAAAAAACGGGAGGTTGCCCGAGACATTAAATGCATTAAATAGCCCTCCCAAGTACCGTTCGCCAAAAGTCCCGCTCAATCCGCCCTCAATTTCACTGGCATTGTTAAACCGACTTGAAAATACATCGGTTGCCGTCTGAAAAAAGCTTAGCTGGCTTAATGCGACAAAAATTACCACTAGCACCAACACTGCGGTGATCATTGTGCCCGTCCTCCTGGCGTTGCGCGCAAACGCGAGCAAAACAAAGAGTGCGGTAAACACGACCATGAAAAAAAGAGTGCGGCTAATGGACATGGGGATAGCTATTGCGAGCGCAACCGAAGCCGCTATTAATACCGGCTTTTTTATATATTTTTTTGGCGAAAACCAAAAATAGAAAATATAACATGCCGACAGGCTGTAAAAAAGAGCCGTTCCGCTGGTAAACGAAAAAGTAGCCGGTGGCCGGAAATAGCCCAGAGCCCCGCTAAATCCCCCACCGGCGGTATCGCCTCCTATGCCTAAATTAACCCAGGCCGACTGCGGGCTGTAAAACTGGAAAATCAATAGCACAGTCATCGGAATAGACATCCACAGCAGCGCTTTTCCAATTTTCAGTACATCGTCCCGGTTAAAAACATTTCCAATTATAAAAATCACAACGAAATGCAACAGCAAAGTACGTACGCCATAAATACCGACAAGCAGATTACCATGACCGTACATCAGCGCTGTAATCAAACCTAAAACACTTATCACAAGGGTAGCGGAAAGCGATAGACTTGATTTAAGTAAGCCACGCTGCCAAGCGACTACGATCAACCAGATCGCGACCGGATCCCGGACAATCAATAATGGCGCAGCCAAACCAGGCAACACCCATTTACGCAGACCACCCTCGAAAATCAATAATATAAAATAAAACCATATGCCTTTTTTAAGGGCCGAATAAGGATCATCAAAAATGCGTTTGCCGGTGGGATGAACCGGTAAGAACGGTTTTCTTTCCTCCTCAGCCTCTAAACCTTTCTGATTATCCATTATATGCCGATTAACTAACCGATTTGTTTAAACCGTTGATTGATTTGATAATTTGTGTCGTATAATTTTCCCAGGTAAGTTTACCGGCATGCAATTTAGCCATATTTCCCATGGCGGGTATTTTTTTCCTGTTTTCTAAAAACCAGTTTATTTTTTCGGCAATGAGTTCGGGAGAACGGATAGAAACTAAAAACCCGGTTTCTTCTTCAACCACTAAATCCTCGCCGCCGGTATTGGCGGTAATAATTAGCGGCAGGCCCTGGCTCATGGCCTCTTGCATTACCAGCGCGCGGCCTTCAACGATAGAGGGTAAACAAAAAACGTCGCACGTGGCCATCAATTCCAATACCTGGTTATTTGGCCGCCCCGGCTCATAGATAAAATCAGGAAACTGATCTTTGTAGAATTTAAATGGCGCCTGCAGCCCCCCCATTACAACCAATTCAATGTTTCGGTTTTTTAATGTTTTAACGGCCGAAAATAAATCTGCCAGCCCCTTCCTTTGCCCCATCGATCCCGCAAACATAACACGTAATGGCCGGTCAATATCATTTTTATTTGCTTTTTTTTCTACGTCGGCACTGACATGAGGTGTGCCAAAAGGTGATATTATAACATCTTTTTTACTCGCCCAACCTGGTAAAGAATCTTTAACGAATTGGGAAGGCACTACAATTAAATCTGCCAGTTCCATTTCACGTGTTTTCCTTTCCAGCTTTTCGGGCGAATCGGCAATTCCGCCGCCAAGTGTTGGCGCCCAGGCAGGAAGTCGCAAGGCTTCTTCACCCATAAGCTTCCGCCCTGCTTCCCAATAAGCGATGGGCAAATCGTAAATACACTTTATTCCAAGGGCCCTTGCGCGGGAAAAAGTCTCCAATGCACCATCTTCATAAGCGTAAACCCCAGTTACGCCATTTTTCGCTGCATGTTCCAACCCCGATGCTACTTTTTTGTCGAGAGCGCGATACATAGCATCGACCGAAAACAAACCAGTTTCATGTTTAGTTAGCCGGGAAAGATGCAGCTTCGATGCCAATATACGCCCGATCTCGACCCATGGAAAAGTGCGGGTATAAGGTTCCAGCTCCGGCCTAAAATTTCGGCGCTGCATTTCAGAAAACGGACCCAGGGCTTGCAGTTTGTCGCTTATACGCCCGGGAAAAAAAGCCATAGAAGTATGAAATTCATAAAGCATATTTTCCTCTGCTAATTTATAGGCGATTGCCCGGGCAAAGTTATTGGCTGTAGGGTGTGATAATACCAACTTCATTAACTAACCGATTGATATACTAAGTCAAAACGTTTTGAAAACATATTTGCATGATTTACTTTTAATACATTCATTTTCGCAACAACATCTTTTTTATCCTGTCCTTCACTGAAATTTTAAATTGCTCATAGTTGCCCAGGATTTTCCCAAAACCATTTAAATACATCCACTCGAAACATTTCGAACGCATGGAAGATGATAGTTTATTCAATTCATTTTTTAATTCAAGCTTTTCAGAATCTGAATATACATCCCACGCCAGGCAATCCATATGCCGGCATGCGAAGTCGGTCCTCCGGTTTTTAAGATCCGCTGTTTTCCACCCTAACCGACGGTATGCGGGTTCCAAAACCTCTTCGAATAATTTCCGATAGCCTAAAATTTCTTCCAGTTTTCTTCGCTGCCTAACTTTTCCACCATCTGTCCACACTCTATAGTAGCTCAATATTTCATTACTGTATACATTGCCGTATCCTGCGGCTGCAAGCGAGGCTACCAGGTAATAGTCTTCTGCAAAATTCACCTTTGACGCGATATACCCTACCTTTTCAAGCGCGCTTCGTCTGAAAATCAAAATATTCGCCGCCACCTTAAATCCTTTTGCCGACGCTTTCAGGGCCTCTAGATTATTTTGAAAACCAGGTTTCCGGGCCAATTGTCTTTGCCGTAAATATTGCCCCCGTCGATCTACCTCCTGAACAGCGGCGTGCGCATAAGCGGCGCCTGGATTAGCTGTCAACAATCCGGCCAGCCTTTCGATGTACAATGGCGCCAGAAAATCATCCGAATCAAGCCGCACAACGAAATCGCCGCGGGCGGCACGCAGGCAAGCATCTACATTGCGCGATATACCCATATTTTTTTCCTGCCTGAAAACTTTCAGGCAGTCGATCTGCCCGGCTAGTTTTTTTAAAATTTGAGGCGTCTCATCCGTACTATGATCGTCGTAAACAATTATTTCAAATGGCTTCATCGTCTGACCGGCGCAACTTCGAATGGCCTGCTCCAAATAAGCGGCCTGGTTATAGGTGGGGATGCAAACAGAAACTATCATTTAGAAAAATTACTTAAGGCGCTTTGTACGCATCTTTCCGAACTCCAATTAAATTGAATTTCCATTTAAAAAGCTCTATCCAAAATGGGCGCCTTTGCTCCATAAAATATCCCAATACGAAAGACACAATCATCACGCAAAATAAAGCCAGCCACATTTGAAAAGTATTATTAATGTGAAAACCGAATAGTGCACGCCACAAAACCAACAAAGGAAAATGCAACACGTATAAAGGGAATGTGAGGTCGGCAGCAATTCTGTACTGTTTAACCCATTTGGATTTACTTTTTGAATTTCCATCGGAGGGGGCGATCCAAAGGGCAACTGCTATAAAAAAGCCCAGTATATAGTCTGTAATAAATTGATTGGAGAAAAACAGGGGTGGCTTACCTATTACATAGGGAATTATCGGCACGTATACCATTGCTATAATTAATAAGAAAAGCGAAATAAAAACAATAAACAAAGCCAGGTTTCTATTTATTTGCGGGCGTTTCAAATTATATGCAGCGCTACCGGCTAACCAAATCGGCATCATTATTACAATTTTAGGACCGGCAATTAGACATGCAACCAATGGAAGTAAGATGCTCCAACTTCGTTTTCTCAGATAAATCCATAAACCGAATATAACATAGTACCAAAATTCGTAACTTAAAGACCATAACGGACTATTTATAGGCGGAGCAGCCGAAAAAAACCAAATCTCATTTAAGAATGCTGCTGAAATTATGTAACGCGGTACGGATGGACCGCGTGTGTAACCACCTCCTAACGCCGGATCAATTTTATTTATAAAAATTTGAATAATTAATGTTACCAGTAAGGCCGGTATTACCACTGAACAGAGCCGGCTTAAACGCGAAACACCATAAGTAAATATATCTTTTGTGGTGGTGGTTGCATGTGAAATAAGATAGCCGGAAAGAACAAAAAAAATAACAACTGCGGTATGCGCTGCATTACCCAGTGCGCTTGTTGTATTTAACGATGACGGGAACCATTGATCGTACGCATGAAATATCAACACTGTTAACGCTGCGACTATGCGGAGGCTATCTAAGATTACACTCGTACTTCCGCCTATAACGCGAACTTCTTTACCCATGCCACTTTAATAATTGCATATAAAATCAACAACCAGATCGATAATTAATTGTGACTTCAAATATCGACTTAAAAATCTATTTTAGAGATAAGCATAATTGATTAGCTACTTCGTCCAGCCTATCTTTTATCACAGGAGCTTTTAGTTTTTTTGAATACTCCCTGAAATTTCCAGGCTTATATTCGAATATATACGGATCTAATGACAGATTCGGAATGCCCGTTGGTGTATATGGACCAGATACACAAATAACAGGCAAGCCATGTTCCAGCATGGCAGCTGTAGTACCGCTTTTTTCTATCATAAAATATGCGGATGATGATATCCCAACTGATGCTTCGCTTAGCACCTTCGAAATAATATTGACTGGCTGCTCTCCCAATATTTCAACCGATAATCCGGCTGATCTCCATTCATCAACCCAATGATTAAGTTCCAGCCCGCTTCTTCCGACTATTTTTAATAAAACCTGCACTTTTTCCCGGTTGGCGTATGCAGCAACTTCCTGTGCAAATTGTTTTATAGGGGCGCCGGGGTGTATAGTTCCAAAAATAACCAACGTAAAGCGTTTATCGGCTTTCGTGGCCGGGTCCGTGGTCTCCGTTGGTTGATTATTTTGGACCGGGATATTTCCGAATAACCTTAAGCGGCCGGCTTTGAATCCCATTTTATGAAGTTGTGCCTGATAGAGCGTACTGTGCGTATGTATAACAGTCGGTTTTAAACGAAGTAGTAAGGTTTTAATAATATTTTTTTGCAGCAGGCCCCAGTACTTTTGCTTTACAGGCGATTCCGATGCCATGCCGATCCAGAGTTCATGAAACATAAGGTGCCATCGGCGTCCCCTACCCAGTTTGGCTAATTGGCGGCCAAGGCCAAATGGTAACCCTTTTGGATGGTAGCCAAAGATCACAAATTGCAAACTGACCCAATCGGGATTAAATTGATTTATATAGTTCCGGGCTTCAATGAGGCGTGCGTTTAACGATAACGTTGCCGGCAAGCGAAGCACAGGCACAATAGTTCCGCTTTCTTGTTGGGCGCCGGTGAATGTATCCTTAGCATATTTATCATTAAGTGCGATTACAGCTGCGTGGTTATTTTTTCCGATGATCGCTGATGCGAGACGACGTGTATAGTCGCCTACGCCATCAAAACCTTTTTCCAAACAACTGCATATAAAAAGAATTTTCATAAATAACCTTTTAACGGCGCACGGCAACAATATTTATAACACGCCTACATTGATTACGTTGTCTGATTTAACAACCAATCTCGACTGCCTGTATTTTTCAACCGGCCCGGCAATCCACTTATTTAACAGGTATGAAAAGACCAGGATCGCCAGGGTGATGAGCCAGCTATGATCCAAATAGGTACCCGGCACGGTATAAATTACAAGCGCCACCAGGTTATGGCAGATATAAACCGGGTACGATAGCTCGCCTATTTTGTTGTCTAATTTATTTTTCTTTAAAAAATTGAAGATAACCGGAATCGACAATATTACGGTTGTAAAATAGCATATTTCCTTAATCGAAAAAGGAAAATCGTTAAACTTAAAATCGGGAATAAAGGAGTACGACAGCGTAAAACCTACAATGATCAACCACGTACAAATTGATATTACTTTAGGGACATTAATTTTTTGTATCCGGCGGAGTATCCTGTACGACAAATAACCCAATAAAAAAAACATGATCTCCGTCGGAAAAAACCGGTAAGTCCACGGATCATTGCGAAGGCCCAAATAGTTAAAAATATAAAGACGAAGCACAAGCGAAAGAATAATCAGCGATATGATAAGCAAAGGTTTTCTCCTTACAAGGAAAGGGGCAACCAGGTAAAACGTAAGCTCGACGCCGAGTGTCCAGGCTTGAGGAATGAATAGCATTACCCAAAGCGCCGGCCTGGTTGCCCAAAAATTACTTGTAAAAAATAGGTTCCCATTATTGGCGTGAATTCCCATAAACATGACAACGTCCTGCCCGAAAATGAAAATGTTTGTGAGGATCATATAACCAAACGAAAATATATTCGGCGTGACGTTCATATAGCCTTCAAATTTTCCCATGTAATGCCCCCTGGACGCAATTGCAATTCCTATAGTGGTAAGCAGCATACACAATAAAACCGCCCAATAAACCGGGTATAACCGAAGAAACCTGTTGCTTATAAAAAGCTTGTATGAATTGTTTTTGCCAATGTATTTTTCGTTTAATATTAACGACATGTAAAATCCGGAGATAATAAAAAATGACTGGACGGCCACCTGCCCGCCAACCATATCAAATTTCCAAATAGCGCCGCAATGGGCTGCAACAACAGCAAGTGCCAATAAAATTCTGATCAAACCCATAAATCTATAATCGTACGGAACTAAAATGTGCTACAAATCTGATTCAAATTCTCTAATCACCTGCTCTCTCAACTCGTTCAATCGATCCGCACATAGTTATTTTTATACATTGAAAAAATGCTACTTTTCTGAAATATTATTTTTTACCAATTAATTTTGCGAGCGTATTTTTTGCGACTATCTGTATGCCGCCCTTTTCTTTAAGTAAATTTAACATTAAATAAAACCTCTCCCGTGGGTGTAGATCAAACCTTAGAAGTGTTCCTTTTAAGAGAATACTTTTCGCTTTAAAGAAATCAAAATACTGTTTACTTTCTTCCATCAAAGTTTCGTTTGTCCATATACTCCCGGTAATGTGCTCCTGTTTTTTTAAAACGCTATAGGCCTGTTCATGCCATCTGAAGTTCATTAAATAATCTTCAATAAAAGCAATTTTTGTCCCGCTAAGTAAAATCTTATACAAAAACGCCTGATCAAATGATCCTTCTGCTTTTTCATTAAACGGTCCATATAAAGACCATATCTTATTTCTGATTATGCAAGCTTCTAAAGGGATGGCATTCTTTGTTAAAATCGTTTCATATTGGTTCTCCTGTATAATACCCGGGGTTAGCTTATCACGCCCAAAATACCGGGTAATCATTTCGCTCTTTTTATAATCAACCTTTCCCGCGGAATCCATATGATGCTGATTACAAAACACCAAATCACATTCGGGGTTATTTTCAAGAAACTCAATCATCAATTCAGCATATCCTGGTTCAAGCGTGTTGTCATCCGCTAAAAAACCTAAATAGTCCGTTTCAACCGAATTAGCCGCGGTATTCCAACACTGAACCATACCGGGGTCTGGAGTTTTGTTTATGATTTGAACGGACCCGCTTCTTTCACCGAATTTAAGATCACCTCCGCAAACAATATGACCAATAGTTACCGATTGGTTCTTTACGCTTTGAATACATTCCGTGAGGTAAGGCGGATCTCCGAATGTTGGCGTAGCCAAAGTTAATTTCATCGAAAAGCGCAAAAATTCAATAAATTATCATTAAGTAATATCTTATTTTCCTTTTCTTAATCTAATTTCTTCGGTGGGCGCAACATCGTTTGCCAAAATATTTATTATATGAGAGTATCTGCCCCATAAATGTATAAAACTTATTTTCTTAGAAAAGAATAAGGACCTGGACTGCCATAATATCTTCAACAACATTAAAAAAAAATGCTTTTTAATTTCGAATGGCGAATACAAGTCGGTCCGTTTTTGTTGCAATTGATCATCACTTAGCATTTTGGCATCCATCGACGCGTAGCTAAAAAGTTTGGGAACACGGTCAGAAAAAGTTGGCGAGTTGTAATGTTTATATCCATTTTTTAATTGACCAACACTACCCGTTACTTTTGGCATTTCATGAACTGACTGCGTTTCAAAATAGAATTTATCTTTTTTAAAGAGCCGCAATTGATCAGCGCCCTTGCCGTAATATTCACCAAATACATACGAATCTGAAGGCACAATATAACCATCTTTTAAATTATCCGAATCGGATAAAATATCCAGAATTTCCTGCCCTGTATCTTTATAATAGATTTCGTCAGTACAAACCCAAAGTATATAGTCAGAATCGGTATTCATCTTAAATTCGGGCAGCCTCAACCTGACATCAACATTGTTACTTTTAAAATATTTAATATTATTATGCCCTATTTGGCCAAGAACGTCCTCAATGCTGCTATCGCTGCTATTATCAGCAATAATAATTTCATCTACCCACAATATCTCTGAGATAGTGCTAAGCAGCAGATCCGGGCAATTATAAGTAGGTATATGCGCGGCTATTGTTTGTCTCGCCATAAAATTTCCTTTATTGAAATTAATAAATAGATTGGAATGGTACAAAATAGCAGAAAAAGATAATAAACTGACTTTTTTATCTTTCCCTTCAATAAATTTTTAAGAAAGCCCTTGGTAAAATCAAATGAAAATTTAAAATACAAGTAAACCACTCTGGATATTTTTTGGGCGTGAAATTTTTTTTCAAAAACATACCAGTTTCTTGTAGATAAAGGTATTTCTTTTATCTTTTTTAATAACGAGGCTTTCCTAACGGGATGTATTACAAAGGCGTCATTTAGAAAAATGACTTTGGTTTTTCCTAAAATCCGACGATAAATATCGTGATCTTCCTGAGCAGCTATCAAAAAGTCCTCATCAAAGCCATCGATTTGCTTAAAGACAACACCATTTATACAGATGTTAGCCGACCAGAAATATCCTCCCGAGGTATTTACAGGGCATTCCGACATGTCCTTTTTTAATAACTCCCAGTCGTCGGGCAAAATGGCGCCCTCAAAAGCCAAAACACCGGCGTTTTGACCTATCCCGTTTTTATATCCCTGCAAAAGGTTTTTATCCGGCAAACAATCATCGTCAATAAAAACCAGCCAATCGCCGCTAGCCATTTTGGCACCGTTATTTCGATTAGCGGCCGGGCCTCTTTTTGGCCCTTCGGCCCATTTTACCCATGGGTAGGTTTTATCGATTAAATCCCAGGCGATATTTTCCCTGCTATCATCTGTAACAATCACTTCATACTTATCAGCAATAGTTTGTTTTGCTGGTGCAAGCAAATCAATGCATTTGCCTAACAAATCATTACGGTTACAGGTGGGTATAATTACTGACAGCTTCATTGTTTATGCGAACCTAATTTTTACCCTCATCAATAAGCTCCAGCATACGCTCAACCCTATTCTTCCATGTCCAGCGGTAGATGTTCTCATTTCTTAACTGCTGCGATAGCTTGAGATGAGACTCCCTGTTTTGCCATAATTTCTCAAGGTCGCGGATAATCTCCTTACGTTTTTTAAAGGGATCCAGTTCAACAACCAGGTCCGGGTGCAGAATTGCGTCAAAATACTCATTGTTTGGTTTCTTACCGATAATGCAGGTGCCGGCAGCAGCGACCTCGAACCAGCGGCACGTGATCGGGTTAAATGTTCCGGCCCGCCTGGGGTCAGTGAGCTCTACTGGCCAGCAAACGTTGAACATACTATGGGATACATGCCAGGCATAATGATTGTACATATACGGGTCGAATTTAGTGATTATCGTCCCGTTGTAAGTACTGAAATCGTAGTATAACTTATTCTCACGCGTAAATTCCTGTAACGTTTCGTGAAAAGCGGCAAGCCTTCTGCCATAACTGGCAAAAGGAATCACCCGTTGATCTATGGGCAGACATTCAAAAAAATCCTGGGGGGCGGCCTGTTCTATCGCATACCATTTTTTCCCGGTTATGCGTTCAAGATATGGGACGGCTTCGCTGAATGATGTAATATGGATGTTGAACGTATCGTCTGAAAAGGCATCGATCAAAGCTTGTTCTATCGGCTGCAAAGTGTCGAACACATAAACGATTCTGTATTTAACGTCACGATACCAATTTTTTACCAGGTCGAGGTTATAGTCGCCGGGCGCCATCAACACATGCCAGGCAACGTCGGCATTTACTTCCAATGTCATTTTTGGAAGATATTTTCTTACGAAACCCAATCGCCGGCCATGCTCTACCCGCCTGTTCTTTTTTTCAAAATCATGTTCCGGAACAGTTATGATCTCGGCATTGGTTTGTTTCACAATCTCGTCTTCAAGCGCTTTGTGCACGCCATATTGCCAGCCCACCAGTCCCTCCTGGTATAATAGTGCATGCTTCATCAATATTTAAAATTTATCTCAGGTAAATCTAAATAATCATTGTCGTTAATCGGGTTGAGGTAATAACTTACCCACCATTTGTTCGTATTGTTTCCCTAATCTATCCCACGAGTAATTGTTATAAGCATATGACCATATTTCACCTTTATCCACCTGTGCTAAATCAACCTGGTTAATTAAACCGGCGAGTACATTCGGTTTTGTTAAGTCGCCGTATACGGCATACGATTTTAAAACCTCGCGGGTAACGTCATAATCATGGACAATAGGCAGCAAACCCCATCGTTGTGCTTCAATAAAAACCCGCCCAAATCCTTCAAGCAGCGATGCCAGTATAAAATAATCCGCAACTGAAAGATACTTTTCAACATCGGGTACATTTACTTGTTTGATAACATAACTGCCCGCTGTTAAGATATTGGCCGCCAAATCGATAACCTCCTGGCTTTGATAGTCAATCTGACCCAATAATACCAAAAAATATTCAGCGGTATCCAACATGGAAAATTCGCGGACTATATAATCCATTCTTTTGTGATGGCTGTTTATCGCGCCGACAGAAATAATGACCTTTTTACCGGCCGGCAAATTCAATTGTTGCCGCAACCGGTTCTTTTCAGCATCGTTTAAAATGCGAGGGGAATTTGAAATTTTAAAACCATATGGAAGAAAGGTTTGCATTGCCGGCGAGGCGCCCGCATCAATCGCCCGGTTCAGGTAAGTCATCAAGACCTGCTGAACATGGTCCTCTGTTTTAAATGGAGGGCCGTTGGGTGCACCATTAACGAAGAGTAATTTGTATTTAAACTTTAAAAAACGGCGTAGGTGGAATAAAAAAGTACCTAATATAAAGTCGCTGTAATAAATTGCTTTCGGTTTATAGCGTATAATGGCCGGCAGCATCCCCATCAAAAAGGTAAATTGTTCTATCCAATATTTTTCCTTACCTAAAATCTTGCTAAAAAACTCAGCCGGACTTGAGTTGCGTTTTAAGCACGCAATTTTTATTTCGTTTTGAACAGAGGTCCCGCCGCCTTTCAACAAAAAAACCTGGAATTTATCAACAGTTTTAAGTTCATCAAAACATTCTATAGTAAACGATTCATAACCCCGGTTAATATGCCCCACACCCGGACAAGCAATAAAAACGTTTGGTTTACCCGGCTGCGTCATGATACGGTTAAACCCTCCATAGATTTAGAAAGAAAATCCTTTAACTTTTTATGAACCGTTGGAAAAGTAAATTCACTGACCAGAAGGTCCCACCCATTTGCAACCAATCGCTGATTTGCGTCGATGTTGTTTAACACGTCGTTTAATTGCGAAGTAACGGATTCAATATCGTCGGTTTCTATACAGATGCCGCAATCATGTTTCTTTAAAAAGTTATGATTTGCCGAATATGCCGGGCCGCAGCTTATTATTAATCTTTTAGCCTTTAAATAGTCGGTTATTTTTGTTTGCAGCGAGCCTCGTGAATGTGAATAGAATTCTTTTAAAAAAGAGGAAACCAATAACAGTGCATCGGCTTGTGCCAGTTTACTGTGAATATCCTGGTAGGGTATATTGCCTCCGTAGATTACTCCCAAAGGCTCAAGCTCCTGTTTACGCCATTCCCAAAATCCAATTGGAGAATATAACACCAGGCTAACATTTCTTTTAGCCTGTAACTTGTGTACGGCGTTTGCCACAATTTTAAAAGAATCGTAATGCATGGGCCATAATGCGCCGGCGTAAGCGATTGTATAAGCATCTTTTTTACCCACCGGCAATACTTCGGGCGCATTTGAAAGGTCAACGGGATTATGCAGTTCCAATAAATGTATTGGGGTAGCTTCATATCTCTTACCTACTATTTCAGCAAGTTCGTTACTGATCATTAACCAAGTCCTATTATCTGTCAAAATTTTTTTTATAGTATGATGTATATCCCCCCCAACCCATTTAAGGTTTAAATGGTACATCCAGTCATCCATAAAATAGGGGATTACCTTTTTTACTTTTAAACTGCTAAGCAGCTTAAAATGCATAAATGCACCAACAGGTCCATTGGGGCATGATACGACTACATCGGGATCAAAAGCGGTGATCTGCTTTTGAATTTTATTGAATTTCCTAAATAGCCGGTTAAAACTGTAGTTGAACCAATTAGCAAACGGTGCGATATATTTACCCAGCCGATTTTTGGGCGATTTAATGATTTCAAATTTATAAGTTATATACCGGGATGAAAATGGCTCCGTCGGCGGGTACGTTTCAAATTGCCAATCGGGTGTTATGCAAAGAATATTTTCAACTTCGATAAATGAAAATACATTATATAAGGTTTGACTAATCCCCCCGGCATCCACATTCATTGTGGTATCACTTAACAGCAGTATCCTCATTAATCTTAATTCGTTTAACACAATCTATTCAACGCGCGGTCTTTCCATGCTTCAACAATTTGCCTTATCGTTTCTGCCAGGCTGATGGTGATATCCCACGCAGTGTAATGGCTTTTCATCTTTCTCAGATCGCTGTAATAACAAATATGATCTCCTTCGCGGTTCGTATCCACATATTCAAACACCTGTTTCTTTCCGCTAAAGTTCTCCGTAATGGCAAAAGCCTCTAAAATAGAACAGGTATTATTTTTTCCTCCGCCCAGATTATAAACTTCGCCAACCCGGGGAGCGTCGATAAATGCCTCCATAAAACGTGCAATATCGTGCGAATGGATATTATCCCGCACTTGCTTCCCTTTATACCCAAATACCGAGTATTTCTTGCCCTCCAGGTTACATTTTACCAGGTAGCTTAAAAAACCATGCAGTTCAACACCGGTATGATTAGGGCCGGTTAAACATCCGCCGCGTAAGGCACACGTAGGCATATTAAAATACCGGCCGTATTCCTGGACCATCACATCTGCGGCTACCTTGGATGCGCCAAACAGCGAGTGTTTGGATTGATCGATGGTAAACGTTTCGGCAATGCCATTTTTGTAATTTTCATCGTCATAGTCCCAGCGTGTATCCAGCTCCTTTAATTTTATCCGGTTGGGAGCATCACCATAAACCTTATTGGTGCTCATGTGGATAAAAGGTGTGTCGGTAGCAAACTGCCGCGTGGCCTCCAGCATGTTTAATGTTCCAACGGCATTGGTGTCAAAATCGTCAAAAGGTATTGCGGCAGCACGATCGTGGCTGGGCTGGGCAGCCGTGTGTACGATAACATCAGGCCTAACTTGCTGTATTAAATTTAAAATTCCGGCACGGTCCCGTATGTCCACCTCGTGGTGCCTGAAATCTTTTATCGTTTTGGATAATCGTTCCTGGTTCCACCGGGTATCGCCCTGCGGACCGAAAAATACCGCACGCTGATTATTATCAACTCCATGAATTTCGTATCCTTTTTTTGCGAAATGGACACACACTTCCGATCCCACTAACCCCGAGGAACCTGTAACCAAAATTTTTTTCATTTATAATTTAAGAGTTATTAACTATTTGTCAGCTGTTCGATATCACCACCCTAACTTCAACAGCAATGTATTTATTTTTCTTCCAATAAAGCCATACCGATTTAAATTATACCCCCTTATAGCTTTCCAATGAATGTCAGGTTCGTCATGTTCATTAAAGCTTTCGCCAATAAATCTATTTGAAACTCTTTTAAATGGTATGTTTTTACAGTAGTTAACCTTATTTAAATTAAAATCATCGTAATACGCTATACCGGATTGTGCCTCTGGAAAAATTATTTCCTTCAAAAAAAGCTGGTCAACGTTATAGTCTTCGGGGTTATTAATCCTCGAGTTAGTTAACCAATTTTCAATTTTTAGCACCATCGAAAAATTTTCTATCCGTTTCATTCCCCATAATCCTCCCATCATCGGGAATTCCCCATGATAATATGGATTATCTTTTATGCTTATAAATTTTGCGGGTGACTTTTCCCATGCTTCGATAACAGCCCATTCTCTTAACGACAACCTGGAATCGGTATCGCGACTCAAAAAAAGATCAACGCTTTCATCATCCGCAGGTGAAAACCGCCAAAACATCCTTGGGATCGTTAGCGATTCACTCACTGATATAATTTCACAACGATTATTTTTTAACTCATTAACGATGTGATCCGGGACGGTTGAATCTATATAAAAGCGGCAAACAAAACCCGGGAAATACTGCCCTGCTAATTTTACGTTTTTTATTGCGCCTTCGGTGTATTTGGGGTTATTGCCCCATAAAGAAAAAGAGAGAATTTTCTTCACTTTAGTGCGGGATTCTATATTTTATTAATAACATGTCGATAGGCGTTGACCATGTTTGAAACTGAAGTTGAAATGCTGATTGAATTTCGATAGTAGAATATTATTGTGGGCAAAAATAAGCAAAAGTTCAGTTTGTCAGGCACCTAAATTCAACAAAAGTGCCAGGCACACTAACAGGCAAAAATAACTTAGGAGTCAGCGCCCCTGTTAACTCACCATCATGCCTTCAAATCTTTCCCAAAAACCATCTTTTGGTACCGGCGCGACAATCGTTACAGGCTCTTTTTTTACCGGGTGAATAAATTGCAGCTTGCGGGCATGCAGGCTGATGCTTTTGCGCAGGCTGCCGCGGGGGTAACCATATTTATTATCGCCTACAATAGGGCATCCCAACGAGGATAGTTGCACCCGTATCTGGTGCGGTCGGCCTGTTATAGGGTCTACCTCTATTAAATAATAATCGTTTACCTGGCCTACCAACTTGTAATTCAACTCGGCCCGCATGGCGCCCTGCACTTCGTGGTCGTGAGCTTTAGTGACATTCTTTTGCGGGTTTTTTATCAGCCAGTGTACCAGGTTTCCGGCTTCCGGCTGTGGCCGTTTGCGCGTTACTGCATAATAAGTTTTATGCATTTCCCTGGCCTTAAACATATTGTTGATCCGTTCGAGCGCCTTGCTGGTTTTCGCAAAAAGAATAACGCCGCTAACCGGTCTGTCCAGCCGGTGCACTACGCCTAAAAAAGCACCGTTCGGCTTGTTATATTTTTTTGCGATATATTTTTTAACCTTTTCATCCAGCGGCTCGTCACCCGTGTCATCTGACTGCACAATGTCGCCAGCCATTTTATTGATCGCGATGAGGTGGTTATCCTCGTACAGAACATCGGCATCGGTTATGTCGTGATTAACATATTTGATGGAAACTTTGGCCATAGGTGGTTTTATTTGTCCATAGTCAATGGTCGATAGACCATGGTAACAGCGATATTCTTAGCGACTATGGACTATCGACTCATTCAATACTGCTCTTTTTCGTTCGGAAAGCTTTTTGACTTGATATCACTGACGTAGTTTTTTATCGCGTCGTTCATCACCCCGCTTAAGTTGGCATACTGGCGCAGGAAGCGCGGCTTAAACGCCTTGTTGATACCTAGCATATCGTGAATAACCAGCACCTGCCCGTCGCAGTGTTGCCCAGCGCCTATACCGATGGTGGGTATGCTCAGACTTTCGCTTACCTGTTTAGCCAATGCGGCGGGTATTTTTTCAAGGACGATACCAAAACAGCCCAATTCCTGCAGCTTCAGGGCATCCTCGCGCAGTTTTTGCGCCTCGGCCTCGTGCTTTGCACGTACAGTGTAGGTACCGAATTTATAAATCGACTGCGGGGTGAGCCCAAGATGCCCCATAACCGGGATGCCCGCTGTAAGGATGCGGCTCACCGACTCGGCAATTTCTACCCCGCCTTCCATTTTAACGCTATGCGCACCCGATTCCTTCATGATCCGAATGGCAGAATTCAAGGCCTCCTTCGAGTTGCCCTGGTACGAACCAAAGGGCAGATCGACCACTACCAGCGCCCGTTTTGCCGCGCGCACAACCGACGATGCATGATAGATCATTTGATCGAGTGTTATCGGTAAGGTGGTTTCGTGCCCTGCCATCACGTTGGATGCCGAATCGCCGACCAGGATAATATCCATGCCGGCCTCATCGACGATCGAAGCCATCGAATAATCATAGGCGGTAAGCATGGCTATCTTCTCGCCGCGGGCTTTCATCTCCTGGAGCGTATTGGTGGTAATTCTTTTAACCTCTTTATGTACGGACATGATTCAAATTATAGCACGAATTACACGAATTAATTCGAATTTCGCTAATTTAATTGCCGGGGAATGCGAATTTTGATCTGATAGATTGATTGAATGGGTACAAATGTAGTTTAGTAATTTCGGATTTCGAATTTTCAATTTCGGATTTATTAAATACTACCAGTTGGCTGCAAAACTGTTAAGATCGATTTCCAAAATCATATAATCTTTTGAGAGTTTGAAATATATCCAAATTCGAAATTGACAATTCGAAATCCGAAATAATCCCCTATCTTTGCGGCCGTGAATCAGGAAGTTGCTCACTTCAATAGTACAAACTGTTTTCACGGTGCGCCGCACCAGGCAATCCGGCTTTTTAACCCTTTAATTTCTTTTTATCGATGACGTATTTCACCACCTTACCCGCGGTATTATTGCTGGCTGACGGAACTGTTTTTATGGAAAAGCCGCCGGTAAAATGGGAACCACCACCGGCGAGATCTGCTTCAATACCGGCATGACCGGCTACCAGGAGATATTTACCGATCCCTCCTATTTCGGGCAGATCATGGTGACCACCAATGCGCATATCGGTAACTATGGAATAAATAAGGATGAAGTTGAATCGGGGCACATCCAAATAGCAGGGTTGGTTTGTAAAAACTACAACATTGCCTACAGCCGCAAGCAGGCTGACGAATCGATACAGGATTATTTCCAGGAGCAGAACATTGTCGGCATTTCTGATATAGACACACGCCAGCTGGTGCGCCATATCCGCGACAAAGGCGCCATGAATGCCATTATCTCGTCCGAGACCTTGGATATTACCGAATTAAAGAAAAAGCTGGACGAAGTTCCATCAATGGACGGGCTTGAGCTTTCGTCAAAAGTTTCGACCACCGAAACGTACACGTTCGGGGATGAAAAAGCGGCTTATCGCGTGGCTGTGCTCGACCTGGGTGTTAAGAAAAACATCCTCCGCAATTTTCACGACCGCGACGTATATGCAAAGGTGTTCCCGGCTAAAACGTCGTTTGCCGAAATGGAAAAAGATTTTGCGCCTACGGGATATTTTATCTCGAACGGCCCCGGCGATCCCGCTGCCATGCCTTACGCTGTCGATACTGTTAAGGATATTCTAAAATCGGATAAACCCATGTTTGGTATCTGCCTGGGCCATCAGTTGCTGGCTTTGGCCAACGATATCCCCACCAAAAAAATGTTCAACGGTCACCGCGGACTCAACCACCCGGTAAAGAATATCATTATCGACCACTGCGAGGTAACTTCGCAAAACCACGGGTTCGGCGTAGTGCCCGAGGCTGTGCGTACCTCTGATAAGGTGGAGATCACCCATGTAAACCTTAACGATCAATCCATCGAAGGTATCCGGGTAAAAGGTAAAAAGGCATTCTCGGTTCAGTACCATCCCGAATCATCCCCCGGCCCGCACGACAGCCGGTATCTGTTCGACGATTTTATCGGGTTAATGAAATAGATTATTATTTAAAAGATAAAATACAAAAGGGGGCTTCCAATACGGAAGCCCCTTTTTTTTGCCCTGAAATAAGTTGACACAGACAAAATACTGCACCACTTTTCAAATTTTATTGCGTATTGACCGTGTTCACCCAGCACACCTGAACACACCTATTTGCCATCCAACATCGGCGTAATCTTTTCTAATCAGAGAAATCCCTCAACAATCGGTGTAATCCCCCAATAATCGGTGCAATCATTCTTGTACAAAAAAAGCCGCCTTTATATCAGGCAGCTCTTTGTCCCGGTGAAACCGGTCCCGATAGCTATCGGGGTGTCCATCCACTTTAATTATATAACCGCCAGGTCGCTGTTTTTAGCATCGGCCGGTGCATCTGTTTTATGTTCTGTATAGTTTGCAGCGCTAAAGTTGCTTTTATTCACAGTCGACGATACGTTATGGTTCAGGTTAAACTGCTCAGCGCTGCCGGCCAGGTCGGCTTTTGCATGATCGGCCACTGTAACTGTCGCGTTAAAGGCGTCCAGATCCAATTTTGCCGAAGCATTGTTATGCAGTTCAACGTCGAAGTCTATCTTCGAAAGGTTGCCAAACGACCGTACTTCGGCATTGTCATAAGCCGATATGGCGCGAAGATCGGCGGCGGTAACCCAAACTACCAGTTTTTCGGTGTTGTACGACGAGATGCGCAATACGCCGTTTTTGTTTTGCACCAGCGCATCTTCCGAATAATAGTTGTTGTACACCTTCACCTGGTCGGCTGAACCGTCCGAAACATAAACCTGCACGTTACCATAAATTTCAATTTTATTGATGTGGCTAATGTCGTTTAAAATGGTATAATTTTTAGCAGCTGGTGTGGCGGCATTAGCCGAGGCTGCGGCTGTAAAGCCTAAAACTATAAAAGCGATTAATGATAAAATTCTTGTTTTCATTTTTGTAATTTTTTGATTGTCAATTGTTTGTACTTTTCTAATTTTTAAATACATCCATAAGACGTGGCCGGTTAAAAAACGTTACACCCAAACCGGGTATAATAGACCAACGCCCTTGTTTTCTCGGCAAAGGTGGGATTTTTATCGGCGAAATTCTTCATCTTAGTGTAATTATTACACTATTGAAAACGACTGCGAATGGGCAATAGTCGCCATTCGTCGAGCGCATTGCAGGTTCATGACCCACTGTAAATGAAAACGAGAAGTGGTGTTCGGTGGGCAGGGTCACCGCAGCGACTCTGCGGAAGAACCGACTATAAAACAACAAAGCCGGGCATTTTCATACCAGGCTTTGTCTCGATTGTAAGTTGTATGGGCTTTTGAACACTATATGTTACAATTAATTTAGTTCGCAGGGATGCGATGCTCATCTTTTATAATTTGAATCACACCGGTGCCTACCACTCGCTCTCCCTCGAGAATGGTAAACGAGTCGCCGCTTTTTAACTTTTGAGGGACATAACGCGATGGCAGCAGCTTTATTTCTACCCTTGCCGTGCCACCAGGTTTCAGTTCTTCCTTATCAGTAAAAGAAATTTCACCGGAAAATTGATTAGCGGTGCTAAATGAAAACGACGGACGATAGTGGTCATAAACAGGGCGTTTACGACCTCCATTTTCGGTAGGTAATAACGAAAGTAGTGCAGTAAAGTTATATACAGTCCTATATGTTCTCATAATGCCTCCTGTCTTACAAATTTAACACAATTATTAAAGGCTGGCAAATCTTCTTCTTCGATATGTACAGCGTCATAGCCATCCAGTTTTTGAGTGCGTTCCGCAGAATCAAAAGAAGTATCATCAATACCAACTATTATCAAAAAAGCGTAAATAGGGTCATATCGCTGCACAACAGAGTTGGCAACAAACTGCAGTACCGCAATACGTGTCTTAAAAAATTGTTTAGCTTCCAAAGTGTTTCGTCCGACCCTAAACACTCCCTTTGTGTCAATATCTTCTTTTTCCTGTTGTGACACGGCTCTATATAAAACAGTCATCCGGATAAGGTATTATTTGCTAATTTAATCTTTACACCTGAGCTTGTTCCAGCCCTGGTTAAGATATGACTTTAATACTTTAAAAAACAGCAAAACCCGGTATTTTCATACCAGGCTTTCTGCCGATTTAAATCGGTTTTTCTTTGTAATAATTATTTCCCGTCGCCGGCAGCAATTAATGCTGCCAGGAGCTTTTCAAAACCTTATACTTTTCAGCTTCCTCTAAAGTCAGGCTTGATAAAATATTTAAAGATTTTCCATCGCGCCCTGTAAAACCGTAGTTGCTTTTTTGAGCCGTTTCAAAAAACTGGATGGTATACTGATCTTTTAAATTTTTATTGTTTTCTATGATCTCGGCAAACCTGGTTTTAAAGTTTTCCTTTTGAGTTGCTGAAGCCGTTGTTTTCGCCACCATAATTATTTCTTTTTTACTTTAATTGCGGATAGCCCTTTTACACCTTGCTCAGTTTCAAAAGTCACCATGTTGTTTTCCTTTAACGGTTCAGTTAAAGCATTGATGTGCACAAAAATACTTTCTTCCGTTTGCAGGTCTTTGATAAAACCGTAACCCTTTGATTCATTAAAAAAGCTTACCACTCCGGTCCTTACCGTGTCATGAGGTATGTCCTGCTGTTTAGCGACGGCGATCTGGATATCTTCTACGTTGACCTTTATCTTTCTCGACGGGTCGGGCGGCGTGGATGTTATATTGCCATTCTCGTCAATATAAGCCATCATATCCTCCAGGCTTTTGCCTTTGCCGGAATTTGCCTTCCGCTCCTCGGCCTTTTCCTTTTTGTCTTTCGACTTTTTTAGGCGGGCCTTCTCTTTTTCTTTTTTACTAAATGTTTCTGTCGATCTTCCAAATGCTGCTTAAGCTATTTTAACATTAACGGCGCTCGGGCCTTTTTTGCCTTCTTCCACATCGTAATTAACCTGGTCGTTTTCGCGGATCTGATCGATCAGCCCGGTAACGTGTACAAACACTTCTTTGCCGCCGCTTGTGGGGGTAATAAAGCCGAAGCCTTTTGATTCATTAAAAAATTTTACTGTTCCTGTTGCCATTATAATATTAATTAAGCCTGCAAGGTACGTTAAATTTTTCAAATGAAGGTTATGTTAAAGGGGAAATCTAAAATGCAGGAGAATATACAGCTTTATCAAGCTATGGCGTAACAAGCGCATTGAAATAGGCGCCGGTAGTTTATTAATCGTTTAAAATTGTAAATTGCCCGTATAACCGTCAATTCTTAATAGGAACAGTTATCTTCTTAACAGGAACTCCGGTCGGCACCGCGAATCTAAAACCGCGCAAAATAGCTTAACGATGAATAAAAACCTGTACATTTTATTAATTGTTTTTTTGGGGCTAACCTCGGCCGCCATCATAACAAACACCATAATCAGTTTCGCGGTTGGGGCAGAAATGTATACACTCGACCCATATGTAGCATGGTTTTCAATGATGCATATCACTGGTGCTATTGGATCAATATTGCTGTTAAAGTATTATCACTACCGCGGCTACCGGTTTGCCTTTGTTACAGCGATCATTGCCATTGTAGCAAATCTCAGTTATGCGGCCGTCATTTATATGATCTTAACATCGGGAGGATTCAGAAGCTATTATATGCCCGCAGCCCTCGTTTCCTTAGGTGCGATTATTCTATACGCTGTAAGCCTTACGTTTTCCGATACACGAAAAAGATTCTGGTTAAAGCTGGCAGGGATTTGCACGTTGGTGATTGGTCTCGTTGTACTATTGGCAGTTATTTTTAGCATATCTTCTAAAGATTCCCGGCTCAATGGCATTTTCGGAAAAATTCTTCAATGGTCCCCGATAGCGGGCGGCCTGCTTAATATTTTTTTTATAATGAATTTCCTGGCCGAGATCAGGACATTAAAGGCCGAAAACACCAATGTAGGCAGGAAGAAATCGTTAGAGGGCATATTTGGTTTCTTTGCGATAGCGGCTTTTGCATTTACGATAGCAATGGGAACGTCATTATTGTACGACAGCCATATGAGTTTATATTGGCGAAATTACAATGCGGAACAGGCGCGGCAATTGGTTAAGTTGGCCGGAGGACCCAGAACCTTTACCGACAGCAAAGGCAACAGCCTGCATTATCTTTTAATAAGACCGCAGCAATACGATCCGCAAAAGAAGTATCCGTTGGTTGTAAGTTTGCCTTATGGTGGCTACGAAGCTTCCGCCGCCGAGTTATTGTCGACCGATAAAAGGGGCGAATACCCCGCATTTATTTTTGTGCCTTATTGCCCGGAAGGTAAAGGCTGGGGAGGTATCCCGGGATATCCTTCGCTGGACTCGTTGGTGTATGCAACCATCAATGCGTTGACAGACCCGGCGATAGATGCAAAAAGGAGATATGTAACCGGTATCTCACGGGGCGGGGGTGGAACCTGGCAATTTATTTGTACCCGGCCGGATATGTTTGCCGCTGCCATACCCGTTAGCGCCGGGGGCGATCCTAAACTTGCCTCAAAAGCTGTTCACGTAGCTGTATGGGCTTTCCATGGCGCCAAAGACAGGAATGTTCCTGTAAGCGGTTCGCGGGATATGATTGCGGCGATGAAAAAAGCAGGGGGCCACCCTAAATATACCGAGTTTCCGGATGAAGGGCATAACATTTGGAACCAGGTTAGTAAAACGCCCGGTTTGTGGGACTGGCTTTTTGCCCAGAAACGTGAGTGATCGCATTTTACGATTTAGCCCCGGTGATGTTGTCTATTACCTTTGTCACACGACCTTTTGCAAAGACCTGGGTTCTTCCTGCATAGCTCAGCGGGGTCCCGTGGATTACAAACAAAGGTTTAAATTAAAATAGCTTTTCTTCTAATAAATCTTTCCAGATAATAAGTCCTTTTTGTTCATCTGAATAATCGTGTACAATACGGCTAAAGTGCTCTGGATTGGTTTCCAGATATCGCTGCCGCCCTTTTGCTCGTATTTGCCCAAGCAATCCATCTATCCGCCTTATATCCCTTTCAAGTTCATAAATAGACTTTTCAATGTGCCATATATATGTTGCCTCTTCAGTATCTAATGTTTCCCAAACCAAATGATATTGATTATTACCGGCAAGCAAAAACACAAATGAGAAAGGCTCCAACACAAAACGAAGTTTTAAAATCGTTCTTTGGTGTCTTTGGGAAAGGTAACGAAGATGGCGATGGTGCTTGTATTGTTTAAACGCCAAGATATTTTCCAATAGATCATCTTCATTTGTATAAACCAATTGTTCACTGCCGCCTTGTACTTGCCCTGCATCTAAAAGATTTTCTTCGCCTGTCGGAATACCTTTAATAATCTCTTTATTTAAGAACCGGAACTTTACGCTTTCAATGCAATAAAGGGTAAACGCCTACCACCTGTTCACCTTTGAGATGCTTAATTAATTGGTCATCTGTTAAAGCTTGATATGATTTATCTGTAAAATTTTGAAAAGTACCACTTTTCATTTGATGCAGCCGATATCTGTGGGGATCAAAACTGTAAGCAGGCATATAATTGCTTTTACCACTTTTTTCCCACCTTAAAGCAAATACATCTTCTCTACCTTTAAATAGGGACTTGTATAGATTTAATTGGTCTTTCATTTAAGATAGAAGTTTTAGCCTGTTTCAAATTTAGAAAACAAATTATTCTCTTTATAATTGATTTGATTTGCCCTGATTCTGGTTAGTATTCACCTTTCTTTAATCCATCCTCTATTTTTGTAGTTTTGCGATTGAACCATAATTCTTCATACAATGCTTATTAATCAATCTGTCATAGCTGATATTCAAGCCATTATTCATGTTGCTAAAGATAGGCGATCAGATTGGTTGACCATGAGCGTACATTAATGTATTGGCAAATAGGGCAACGTATTTTCGAAGAAGAACAACAAGGGAAAGACCGGGCAGACTATGGCAATTATCTTACTAAATTTATTGCTGATCAGTTAGAACCTGAATATGGTAGCGGGTTCTCAAAACGGCAGATAGAATTATTTCGTCAATTTTACCGCACATTCCCAATTGCGAATACGCTGTATTCGCAATTGGGTTGGAGCCAATACAAAATTATAATCCGACTTGATAGTCAGGATAAACGTGATTTCTATATCGCGGAAACCATTAAGAACAATTGGACTGTACGTCAATTAGAACGCCAGATCAACAGTAGTTTATGGGAAAGATTATTAATGAGCAACGACAAGGAAAGTGTATTAGCCGTTGCAAGAAATGAAAAACAACCTTCAGATGCTAAAGAGATCATTAAAGACCCCGTATATCTTGAATTTTTAGGATTACACCGCGAGGCGTCCTATTACGAAAAAGACCTGGAACAAGCTATTATTACACATTTGCATGATTTCTTATTAGAAATGGGCAACGGTTTCGCATTCGTTGCAAGGCAAAAGAGGCTACATATTGAAGGCGATGAGTTTTTGATTGACCTGGTTTTTTATAATCGCCTCCTACAATGCTTCGTAATTATAGAAATAAAGACCACGAAATTTACTCACCAGGATATTGGCCAACTACAGATGTATGTCAACTATTATAACAGATACGAAAGGAAAGACTTCGAAAACCCGACCATAGGTATTTTATTATGTGCAGAAAAAAATAACGCGGTTGTAAAAATCTCTCTTCCGGAAAACAACAAAACCATTTTTGCAAGTGAGTATAAGTTGTATTTACCAACGGAACAACAACTGATAGCAGAGGTTAAAAAGGAAATTGAAAAAAGAAATACTGAGGAAGTTTAATTGTTGTCGGCCACCTCAATCTATTGCAGAAAACGCATAACAAAAAACCGTATATCCAACATACGTTGAACATACGGTAAGTAAAAAAGTGCTCGGGGCCCCGATCGGATCGGGGCATGCCTTTAACGGGCACCCCGATTTAAATCGGGGCGTGTCTACCTAATTCTATTATTTTCATCGAACCCAGCAATAAGTTTTTCGATAAAAACTCGGCTTTTCATCGATTTGATATAAAGCTCTCTCACATTCGCCAGCTTCTTTGATTCAAATGGTTCATAATGTTTCACAATCCATGGGCCTTTGTTCTTCGTTGCCTTTACTTTTCCGGTATTATGTCTCTGTAATCTCTCTTCCACATTCTCCGTATGACCAACATAGTATCGGCCGTTTTTAATAGATTGTAAAATATAAGTGTAAAACATATCGCGCTAAACAAAAAAAGCTTCCCATAATCGGAAAGCTTTCGTACTCGGGGCCCCGATTCGATCGGGGCACGCCTTTGACGGGCACCCCGATTTAAATCGGGGTGTGCCTACCAGTTCCTACCCTTTATTCTTAAATACTTTGACCAGGCTTTCTATATAAATTCTGCTTTTCATTGACTTTATATAAAGTTCGCGCGAGTTCGCTCCTGCCTTATTTTCATGTGTTTCGAAATATACAATAACCCACGGCCCTTTGTTCCTGGTCGCGGTTACTTTACCCGAGTTGTGGCGTTTCAATCTTTCATGTATATCTTCTGCATATCCGACATAATATCTTCCACTTTTCTCAGACTGCAAGATGTAGGTATAAAACATGATTTAAATGTAACAACAAAGCCCCGAAAATCGGGGCTTTGTACTCGGGGCGGGAATCGAACCCGCACGCCTTTGACGGGCACAGGATTTTAAGTCCTGCGTGTCTACCAGTTCCACCACCCGAGCAGGTGATTAAAATGCCCGGTTAACTAAGCAGCGCCTTTGGGGGCACCCCGATTTAAATCGGGGCGTGTCTGCCATCCCGATACATCGGGACCAAGCGGTTGTTTGTCCCGACTAATTCGGGATATTAACCTTTTAACAATAAATCCCTTCTTGTGGAAGGGATTTGAGCGAAAGACGAGATTCGAACTCGCGACCCCGACCTTGGCAAGGTCGTGCTCTACCAACTGAGCTACTTTCGCTTTTGCGGAGTGCAAATATAGA